>Ga0302314_10020036_pt1 | contig 11080 bp, 10 predicted proteins | sample III_Palsa_N2_3_FD_200533 | JGI IMG/M metagenome (GOLD analysis project Ga0302314, IMG submission 200533) | Peat permafrost microbial communities from Stordalen Mire near Abisko, Sweden - III_Palsa_N2_3 | ecosystem: Environmental > Terrestrial > Soil > Palsa > Peat permafrost | place: Sweden... | reverse complement strand
CACAACGACGCGCTGTTGCTGCTGGCCGCCACCGGTGCAGCCGCGCTTGCACGCGCGCGCCCCGCGCTCGGCGCTTTCGTGCTTGGCCTCGGGCCGCTGCTCAAGGCCCCCGCGCTGGCGTTTGCCTTCGGCGCGGCCCTCGACACCTGGCTGCGCGGGCGGCCCGAGCGAGCACGTATCCTGGCGGCGCTCGGCGCCGGGCTTGGGCTTGCAGCGCTGCTGACGCTCCCGCTGATGCGACCGGCGCTCGCATCCCTCGACGCGCACGGCCGCTACGCGCCGGAGATCTCGGTCCAAGGCCTCCTCGGACCGCTTTGGGCCTTTGCGCTCGCGGGGCTCGCCGCGACGACCGGCATCGTGCGGCTCTGGCGTCACGACGCCGCCGGAGCGGCGTGGCTTGGGATCGCACTGTTGCTGGCGCTGCCCAACGGCTATCCGTGGTACGCGCTCTGGCTCGTGCCGTGGTGCCTGGCCGCGGGCGACGGAGCGGCCTCCCGGGCCCTCTGGGCCGCGACGATTTCCGCCGGGCTGCGTTATCTTCCCGACGCAACGGGCACTTTAGGACCCGAGGCCGCGCGGCTCGTCTCCGCGGTCGCAGCGCTTCCGCTCGCATTCGCCGTCGCGGATTTCCGCCCGACCCTCCTAAAATCGGGGCGGCACGGCCCCCCGATCCCCCCCAAAAAGAAAGCACCGGCCCGATCGTGATTCCAATCGCAACGCTTCTTCTGACGCTCGCCGTTTCGCCCGCGCCGGCCCCCTCGGCCACGTTTGCCTCGCCGGCCGCATCGTCGCCGGCGGTGCCGTCGCCGGCCGTAACGCCGCAGGCAGCACCGTTGCCGGCCGCCTCGGGGTCGAGCCTGCCGGCCGCCTCACCGCCGGTTGCGACCACGTCGCCGACCGCCTCGCCGTACAGGTACCGTTTCGTCCCTCGCCAACCCGACCACCCGGCGCCGGGGACGCCGCAGATCTTCGCCGTGTACCTCAACGACCAGCAATTACACTCGCAGGGACCGATCATGATCAAGGTCGAGACGAGCCCCGACGTCGTCAAGGTCGTAAGCAAGAGCGGCAGCCACGAAGGCAACATCGCGATGGTCGCGCCCGGAGATTTCGAGGCAACGAGTACGCTGCCCAAGATTCCGTTCATCGCGCGCGGCGTCTCGGTAAATCTCCAGTTCATCGCAACCGGCGCCACCGGTACGACGACGACGGTTCGCGTGCCGGTCAAGATCCTATGACATTTGCACTGCTCGCGCTCGCGCTCGTGACCGCTGTGCCCGTCGCCCAACGTGACGCGCCGCCCGCGCCGAGCCCGGCGCCCACGGCCGCACCGTCCCCGACGCCCTCACCGGCACCGCGGCCTGCGCTCATCGCGACCTTTCCGCCGTCGGCAACAGCAACCGCAACGCCGATTTACAACTTCATTTACCGCGCCACGCCCGCGCCCGGTTCGACGCCGTTCCCGCAACTCGGCGCCCCGGAGATCCTTGAGATCGACGTCACCGATCAAACGATCGCCGTACCGGGCCCGCTGCACGTGCGCATCCTTACGAGCGACTCGGTCGTCTCCGTCGTCGCGGAGTCCTACGGGTACGAGGTGGAGATCCCCAAGACGGGCCGCGGCGTATTCGCATTCGACGGCATCCTGCCGGTCCTGCCGGACGTCGTGAAGGGGAAATCTTTTGACGTCGACGTTGTCGCAACGTCGAAAGACGGCCGGACCGTGACGCTCACGTTGCCCTTCATGCTGAAATAAGGCGATCCGCCCATCGCTACGCTCGCTCCGTCGCTCGTTCGCGCGCTCCCGAGTTCCAGCCGGCCGTTGGCCGGACTGCTCGAGCGTTTGCGTCTGCATCGCGCGGCGTTCTCGTTGCACGAAACGACGCAATCGGCGCGGCCGTATCTCTACGCGGGCGTCTTTCGCGCGTTGCGCGCACCGACGTTTGTCGTCGTGCCGACCGCGGACGTGGCCGAGCGCACGTTCGCCGACCTGACGTATTATCTCGGTACCGACGCCGGGCGCGACGTGACCCTCGTGCGTCCGCGCGAGGAGAGCGTCGGCATCATCGAGAGCCCCTCGGAGCGCAGCGCACGCATGACCCTCTTCGCGGACCTGGCGGCGGGACGCGTTGGGATTGCGATCGCGCCGGTTGCGGCACTGCGCCAATTCGTGATGCCGCGCGACGTGTTCGTCCAATCGACCTTCAGCCTCGAGTCCGGAAGAGAATTCGGCTTCGACTCGCTGCAAGAACGGCTCTACGAGCTCGGTTACCATCGCAGCGACGTCGTCGCAGCGGCCGGTGACTACGCCGTTCGGGGCGGGATCGTCGATCTTTGGGCGGCAACCGCCGAAGCGCCGACCCGCGTCGAGTTTTTCGGTGACGAAATCGAATCGATCCGAAGCTTCGAGCTTGCCTCGCAGCGAAGCACGCAGCCGCTCGAACAGCTCGAGATCGCCCCCTGGAGCGAGATCGGGCGCAACAAAGCGTACCGCGAGCGCGTGCTCGAGCGCATCGGCGGGACCGCGGCGACCGTTTCGGCCGCACGAGCCTACATCGCAAGCGGCGCCGACATTCCCGAAGCGTGGCTCTCGCTCGCGTACGATCGCGAGCAAACCTTGCTCGACTACCTCGACGAAAACGCGCTCGTCGTGCTCGAGGAGCCGGCGATGCTCGCCACGATCGAGCGTGGGCTCGAAGACGAACGCTCGCGCGAGGAGCACGTGTTGCTCGCAGCGGTCGAATCGGGCGAACTGAGCGTCGACGAGGACGCCGTCGGCGAGGCGCTGCTAGCCGAAGTCGAAGCGCCGCATCCGTCGCTTGCGACCCTCGGCGCGACCTTGGCGACCCGGAGGACGCTGATCGTCCCAGGCGCGATCGAAGGAACCGCCGGCGCCTGGGTACCGCGTTCGCTCGAATCGTTCGTGCTCGAAACGCGTCCGGTCGAACACTTCAATCGGCAGATCGCGATGTTCCTCGAGCGGGTGAAGACCTGGGTCGAGGCGGGCGAAACCGTCGCGCTCGTCGCATCCGGTGCGTCGCGGCTCGCCGAGATGTTGCGCGCCGCAGACCTTACCGTCGAACGCAGCGCAACGCTGTTGCACCTCCGGGAGACGGGCGCGGCGTCGTTCGTCGGCAGCGCGGCGGGGATGACGCGCGGCGGCGTGGTGTTCGTCGATCAAGGCAACATCGAAGCGGGGTTCGCGATCCCGGGATTGCGCCTGCACGTGCTCGGCGATCGCGAGATCTACGGGCAGCCGCCCAAACGCGTGAAACTGCGCGCCGTCAAGGAGGGCGTTCCGGTAACGCTCGCCGACTTGAAGGTCGGCGACTACGTCGTGCACGCTGTCCACGGGATCGGTCAGTATCTCGGGCTGCGCACCGAGACGATCTTGGGCGCGACCCAAGATTATTTAGACCTGAAGTATGCCGGAACCGATCGGATGCTCGTGCCGGTAACGCAGATGCATCAGGTTGGAAAATACGGCGCGACCGAAGGCGCCGCTCCGCGCCTCTCGCGGATGGGCGGCGGCGACTGGGCGCGCACGAAGTCGCGCGTCTCCGAAAACCTTGCGAAGATCGCCGAAGGGCTCGTCGATCTCTACGCGGCGCGCGAGCTTGCGCCCGGGCACGCATTCGCGCCGGACACGCCTTGGCAAGCGGAGCTCGAGGAAGCTTTTCCCTACGAGCCGACACCCGATCAGCAGAAGGCGATCGACGAAACCAAGGCCGACATGGAGCGGCCCCGCCCGATGGACCGGCTCATCTGCGGCGACGTCGGCTACGGCAAGACCGAAGTGGCGGTCCGGGCGAGCTTCAAGGCGGTCGCCGACCGGCGCCAGGTCGCGATCCTCGTCCCGACGACCTTGCTCGCCGCGCAGCACTATCGAACCTTTTCAGCACGCTTTGCGAGCTTCCCGATTCGCATCGAAGAACTTTCGCGCTTCAAAACGAAAAAAGAGCAACAGACGATCTTGGCGGATCTGGCCGCCGGCAAAGTCGACGTCGTCGTCGGCACGCACCGCCTCTTGCAGAAAGACGTCGTCTTCAAGGACCTCGGGCTCATCGTCGTCGACGAAGAACAGCGCTTCGGGGTCATGCATAAAGAGCGGCTCAAGCAGATGCGCGCGAGCGTCGACGTAATGACGCTCTCGGCCACGCCGATCCCGCGGACCTTGCACATGTCGCTGCTCGGCGTGCGCGACCTGTCGCTGATTCAAACCCCACCGAAGAATCGCATGTCGATCAAGACGGTCGTCGTTCCCGCCTCCGACGCGATCGTCCAGAAGGCGATCGTGCAGGAGCTCGACCGGGGCGGCCAAGTCTATTACCTGCACAACCGCATCGAGTCGATCTACGGCGTCGCCAAAGCGCTCGAAGTCCTCGTGCCCAAGGCGCGGATCGCGGTGGGCCACGGCAAGATGAGCGAATCCGAGCTCGAGCCGGTCATGGCGCGCTTCGTCGACGGTGAGATCGACATCTTGGTCGCGACGACGATCATCGAGAACGGCATCGACATCCCCAACGTCAACACGATCGTCGTTCACGACGCCGACAAGTTCGGCCTCGCCCAGCTCTACCAGTTGCGCGGACGGGTCGGCCGTTCGAACCATCAGGCGTATGCCTACCTCTTGTACCAGGCGCACAAGGCGCTGGGCGAAGACGCCAAGGCGCGCCTCGAAGCGATCCGCGAGTTTACCCACCTCGGCAGCGGGCTTCAGGTCGCGATGCGGGATCTCGAGATTCGCGGCGCCGGCAACCTGCTCGGTGCGGCCCAGTCGGGGTTCATCGGTGCGGTCGGCTTCGAGACCTATTGCGAATTGCTCGCCGAGGCGATCGCGGCGCGCAGAGGCGCGCAAGCGCAGCTTCCCGAGAAGCGCGAAGCGGTCATTGACGTCAAGCTCGACGCGTACATCCCAAACACGTACATCCCGCAGGTCTCGCAAAAGATCGCCGCTTACCAGGAACTTGCCAACGCCCGCAGCGAGGCGCAGGTCGACGCGATCGCCGAGGGCCTAGCGGACCGCTTCGGAACCCTCCCCGAGCCGCTCGCGAACCTCGTCGCCGTCACGAAATTGCGGACCAAGGCGCTGGAGAAGAACGTGACCCGCGTCGTCATCGACAACACGCGCCTGACCTTGGGCGTCGGCAGCGCGTTCGCGATCGCGCCGACCGCGATCGCGAAGCTGCAATCGCTTACCAAGAACAAATTCCGTTTCGGCGACGGCCGGATCACGATCGACCTCCCGGCCCGTAAGCCGGCCGAGCACTTGCCGCTACTCGGTGCCCTCCTCGATGCTTTGTGAGCGGGCTTAGTGGCTGATTCCCGGGGATTTGGGGGGAATTTCCCCCCATTTACAATAAAGGGCGGTCGTTTGCGGGGTCCAAAGAGGCTCCGCGCCTTTGTGTCAGGTCAGACCTGTTGGAGTTATTTCGAATGTCCTTGCGCGTCCTAACTGCATTAGCCGCCGTCATGCTCGGTGCCGCACTCGGCGGGTGTTCCGGGGGGTCGTCGGGAGGCGACGTCGCCACCGTGAACGGCGACAAGATCAGCCGCGCCGAATACGACGCGAAGCTCGAGGCGGGCCCGCAGGGTAAGGCGATCCTCAATCAGCTCGTACAAACGGATCTGATCGACCAGTACGCCCGCGACAATCACGTCGACGTCTCGGATTCCGACGTGCAGGCGCGCGAGGACGAAATCAAAGCGAAATACCCGCCGGGGCAGTTCGATAACATCCTCAAATCGCAGAACCTCACCGAGGACGACGTCAAGCATATCCTGCGCCAGCAGCTCATCGTCGAGAAGGCGGTCGCCGGGAACGTGCACGTCACCGATGCCGACGTCCAAGCCTATCTCAACAAGAACCACGCGACCCTCGACACGTCGGCACAGGTGCGCGCGAAGCACATCTTGGTCGCCGATCCCAAGACTGCACAGATGATCGAGGACAAGCTCAAGGGCGGCGCCGACTTCGCCGCGCTCGCGAAGCAATACTCGACCGACACGTCGAGCAAAGACAAAGGCGGCGAACTCGGATTCTTCTCCAAGGGTCAGATGGTGCCCGCATTCCAAGCCGCAGCCTTCTCGCAGAAGATCGGCGTCGTCGGGCCGCCGGTGAAATCGCCGTTCGGCTACCACGTCATCGTCGTCGAGGAGACCAAGCCGGCCCAAGTCGCGACGATGGCGAATTCGGCCGACAAGATTCGCAAGCTGCTCACGCAACAACAGCAACAGCAGCAAATTCCGACCTTCCTCTCGAGTCTGAGAAGCAAGGCGAACATCGTCGTTTACGACGACAAGCTCAAGGACGCAATTCCACCGGCGGTTCCGCCGCCGCCCGCCACCGCGGCGCCCGCCGCCTCGGCAAGCGGCGCTGCACCTGCCGCTGCGACGGCTACTGCGACCGCCGCCGCGAGCGCAGCTCCGAGTGCGGCAGCCTCGCCGTAGCGGCGCGTAAGAACTTCGTCGCACTAGGGCGAACCACGGTTTCCAAGGTGCATGCCGTCTTGGGAACCGTTCGTTGCGCCCGTTGATCCGCGTCGTCGGGCTCGGGCCGGGCGATCCGGATTTGGTAACGCTCGGAAGTCTCGAAGCGCTGCGCGCTGTCGGCCGCGCGGTTCTGTTGCTCGCCCCGCCGGAACTCGGACTCTTCATCGAAAGCGAGGGCGTCGTCGTCCTGCGCGACCGGATCGCCGATGCGGCGCTGTTCGTGCGCGGCTCGAGCGAAGCGATCGAGACGTTCGTCGCCTCGCTCGACGACGCCGAGCTCGCGCTCGGCGTGCTCGGCAACCCGCTCTCCGATTTTCCGGGGCTTCCGCTCCTGCTGCGCGCCCTCGATCGCGCCGGCGCCCGGACCGAACTCGTTCCCGGGATGCCGCGCGCAACGCTGTCGGCCGCGATCGAGATGCCGCTCGTGCCGTTGCCGCCGGCTTCAGCGCATTACACTTGGAACGATCTGATCGAAGTGATGGCGCGCCTGCGCCGCGGTTGCCCGTGGGACCGCGAGCAAACCCACGAATCGCTTCTGCCGTATCTCATCGAGGAGACCTACGAAGTCGTCGATGCGGTCGAGGCGCACAGTGACGGCGACCTCTGCGAAGAACTCGGCGACCTCTTGTTGCAGATCGTCTTTCACTCGCAGCTTGCGACCGAGCGCGGAAAGTTTTCGATCGCCGACGTCGTCGATGCGCTCTCCAACAAGATGATCCGGCGCCATCCCCACGTGTTCGGGGATCAAGCGGTCTCGAGCGTCGCGGAGGTTTGGCAAAACTGGGACCAACTCAAGGCGCTCGAGCCGGCCGCGAAAACCCGCACGAGCCGCCTCGACGGCATCCCCAAAGGTCTTGGCGCGCTGCAACGCGGGCAGAAGATGCAGGACAAGGCTGCTCGGGTCGGCTTCGACTGGCCGCAGCTCGACGGTGTCCGCGCGAAACTCGCCGAGGAAGTGGCCGAACTCGAACACGCGCGGCGCGAGGGCGACGCGCGGGCCGTGCGCGAAGAAGTCGGCGACGTGATCTTCACGGTCGTCAATCTTGCGCGCGCGCTCGGCGTCGATGCCGAAGGCGCGATGCGCGAGGCCAACGAGAAGTTTTACCGGCGCTTTAGCTACATGGAGCGGCGCGCCCAAAGCGAGGGCCGCTCGCTCAACGATCTGTCGCTCGACGAACTCGAAGAGCTGTGGCAGCTCGCAAAGACGCAGGCCGCGTGACCGAAGGCATATTGGCGCCGGTCGTCATTCGCTTGCGCATGAGCGCCTCGGATGCGCACTACGGGGGCAACCTCGTCGACGGCGCGCGGATGCTCGCGCTCTTCGGCGACGTCGCGACCGAACTCTTGATCCGCAGCGACGGCGACGAAGGGCTGTTCGCTTCCTACGATTCGGTCGAGTTCTTGGCGCCCGTGTACGCGGGAGACTACATTGAAGCGGAGGGCCGCATCGTGCGCTTCGGCAACCGCTCGCGAGCGATGGAATTCGAAGCGCGTAAGGTCATCGTCGCCCGCCCCGACCTCTCACCGAGCGCCGCACAGGTTCTCAAAGAGCCGCTCGTCGTTTGCCGTGCGCGTGGAACCTGCGTCGCACCGGATCGCACTCCGCGGTGAGCGATCAGCCGTTTACGAGCGTCCAAATCGGCACGTTGAGCATTTCGATCCTCGGCGTCATTTTTGTGGCCTCCGTCGTGACCGGTGTGCTCGTACACTCGCTGCCCGTTGCGATCATTGCGCTCATCGCCGTCGCCTCCGCCGCCATGCTGGCGACCTTGACGATACGCGTCGATGCGGACGGGGTCGAATGGTACTTCACCGGGAGGGTTCTCTCAAAGCGTCTGGGCTTCGACGAGATCGAGAGCTGCGCGCCGCGGCGCATCCTGCCGACGGGCCTCGGCTATCGCATCGGGTTCGGGGAGCGACGCTGGATCGTCAACGGCGGCTCAGCCGTCGAGTTTCGTTCGGGCGGAATCTGCTACGTCATCGGTTCGAGCGATCCCGACGCCGTCTGCGCCGAAATCGCGCGCCGCATGCAATCGTGCGCCTCGACAAGTACCTGAAAGTCAGCCGGCTTGCGAAACGTCGCAGCGAGGCCCACGAGGCGCTCGTCAACGGTCGCATCACGCGCGACGGGAGAGCGCTCAAACCCGGCTACGACGTCAAAGTCGGCGACGTCCTCGAGTTGCACTACGCGCGCAAGTACCTCACCGTGCGCGTGCTGCACGTACCGGAGCGCGTGACCCCGGGATTGCGCAACGTCGAGCTCTACGAGGTACTCGCCGAGCGGCGCGACGAGCCGGCGGACTGGCTCGGGTAGCATCTTGCCGTGAGCGGCTCGACGTTATCGGGCGATGCGAAGGATGCGCTCGCGCGCACGCCGGTCGAGACGGATCACTGCCGGGCGGCGTTGCGCGATGGGCTGCTGATCTACGGGGTCGCACCCGGCGGCAGCATTTTTCGCACCCAACGCTCGGCACTCGCCCGCCTTTTGTGGTCGCTTCTCGACGACCGCAAGGCCCATCCGATCCGCCGCGTTGCGGGCAAGCGCCTACGCCGGTTGCCCGTCTACGAAATCGACGCCGCGGGGGAGACGCACCCGCGCAAACCCACCGCCCGCTGCGACCGGCGCATGGAGTTGCGCGCCGCATTCTTGGCCTGCGGCTCGCTCGCCGCCCCGGCGCGCGGTTATCATCTCGAATTCGTTCCTCCCGACGACGCGGCAGCCGTGCGACTCGCAGCGCTCCTGCGGTCCGAGGGGATGCGACCGAAGACCGCCCCGCGCAAAGGCCGGCGCATCGTGTACTTCAAGGACGTCGATCAGATCACGCTCTTTCTCGCCGCCATCGGTGCGTCGCAGGCGCTCTTCCATTTGGAAGACCAGCGCGCGCTCAAGGAAACGAAGAATCGCATTCGACGCCTAGTGAATACCGAAGCCGCGAACGTCGACCGTGCGGCGAGCGCGGCCGCGGCGCAACGGCAGTGGATCGCGCTGCTCGCCGACGCCTACGGCTTGCGCAATCTTTCGGCGCCGCTGCGCGAGGTTGCCGAACTGCGGCTCGCGCATCCAACGGACACGCTGGCCGAGCTTGGACGGCGTTGCGTGCCGGAAGTCAAAAAGTCGACCGTCAACGGGCGCATCACGGCCCTTCTGCGCATTGCGAAACGTCTCGGCCAGTCCTCGCCGCAGAGATAGTTCAACAACTCGGATTGGATCGTCAAGGCTCCGACGAACCTCGGGCCAGCGGCACCATCTCAATTTGGCGCAACGGGAAACGGTACTCGCAGCGACGCCCTGACGCCCAAAGACGTCGTCGCACTCAACAGCTCGTTCACGTTGCCCCTCGTGCTGGGAAGGGCGGCATCACTAAAGTTGAAGGACTGCCATTTCCCGGGACTAATCGACGAGAGGATAGTCGGCGTATCGGCCCGTGCAATCTTAGACGCGATTAAGAATCCGACCAGAGTGGACCGTGGCGTAAAATGGGGTAACGGTCTTCTACGGGAAGATGCTCGCGTCGTGGTAAGGTCTGATGGTAATGTTATATCAGCGAATCCGCTTGGAAGCGCTGGCCTTAGGGGCGGACCCTAGAGACGTGGGTTCGAGACTGCCCGACGAGCTACGCGCTCTTCTCACGAATATAGTATTAAAGCACCGCCCCGGTATCGCAGACCGGCTTAGCGATGTTGCGGTGAAGGAAGACCTGAAGTCTGGTGAGCGCGGCGATCTCGGGGACATACTGACGGCCGAATTTGCAGCGACTAGCGTCGGTGACGATGGTGAGCCGAACCGCCGAGGTTTGATGATCGAGGAGCTGATCGATTGGGTCGGCTTCGATTAGCTCAACTATCTGCCAAGTTTTGAGCCGAGCCCTCTTAGATTCTCTGATGAAGGTTCTGATCGCTTTGCCTATGGAAGCGATGTTGCCCGCCGCGACGAGCATTCATCACCCCGTCGATGATCCCGGACTCGGTCAAAAGAGGGCTGACGCGGAAGGGTACGGTAACGAGGTGGCCACGCCGTAGGATGGCCTGGGGTGAAGCTCGCATCGGGAGGGCACATGCGCATCGGGATTAATGGGTTCGGCCGGATAGGGCGCAATTTTACGAAGGCCCTGCTCGAGCGCCATCCAGGGATCGAGATCGCGGCCGTCAACGATTTGACGAGCCCGGCCGAGTGCGCGCACCTCTTTAAATACGATTCGAACTATGGGACCTTCGAAGGCGAGTGCGTCGCGACGGACGACGGCGTTCGCATCGACGGACGCGCGATCAAAGTGTTCGCCGAACGCGATCCGGGTAAACTTCCGTGGAGGGACCTCGGGGTCGAACTCGTCATCGAGTCGACCGGCCTGTTCACCGACGCGGCCAAGGCGCGCGCGCACATCGACGGCGGCGGCGCGCGGAAAGTCATCATCTCGGCGCCGGCCAAAGGTGAAGACATCACGCTCGTCCTCGGGGTCAACCACACCAAGTACGATCCGGACAAGCACCACGTGATCTCGAACGCGTCGTGCACGACGAATTGCCTTGCGACTGCGGTAAAGCCGATCGTCGATCACCTCGGCTGGGTCAAGGGCTTCATGACGACCGT
>Ga0302314_10020034_pt1 | contig 11080 bp, 9 predicted proteins | sample III_Palsa_N2_3_FD_200533 | JGI IMG/M metagenome (GOLD analysis project Ga0302314, IMG submission 200533) | Peat permafrost microbial communities from Stordalen Mire near Abisko, Sweden - III_Palsa_N2_3 | ecosystem: Environmental > Terrestrial > Soil > Palsa > Peat permafrost | place: Sweden... | reverse complement strand
CAGCCGGAACGGCCTCAGCCTGCGCCGACTCAGTCAGCGCGGACTCGACCGGGACTGGCTCGGATTCAACCAGGACGGGCTCGACCGGCATGGGCTCGACCGGAGCCGTGTGCTCAGGTGCGGCCTCAACCGGAGCCTCGACCGCAGCTAGCTCGACCGGCGCGGCGTCAACCGGCGCGACCTCGGCGGGCGCCGCCTCGGACGCCGGCACATCGACCGGCGCGACCTCGGACTGCGTCACGTCGACCGGCGCGACTTCGGCCGGCGCCTGGTCGACCAACGCCTCGCCGACCGTCGCGGCCTGCACCGGCGCTGCCTCGGGCGGAGCTGCCTCGGCCGGAGCGGGAACTGCCTCGGGCGGAGCTGCCTCGACCCGAGTCGGCTCGGTCCGGACCGGGCGAAGCGGACGGGCCGGAGACGGCCAGATGTTCCCGACGTTCCCGCCGGGCAAAGTCGTTACCGGACGTGTCGCCACTGGAGGTGCTGCCGGTTCCGCACGCACCGGGCGCTGGCTCGGGCGGTCATGTGACACCTCAAGCGGCGGGGCGCCAAGCGAGCCGGCCCGGGCCCGCACCGGCACGCCCTCGATGACCGCTGGTATTACCGGCCGCCGCGGGGGGGTTGGCTGGGATGTCGGGAGGCGGGGCTCCGGGCGGGACACGGGCATCGCGGGAGTTGCCCGGCCCTCTCCGCCAGGGCCAAGCGCGACCACCCTCGGGCGCATTGGCGAGCCTACCGTCCCCATCTGCCCATTGGCCCGGCGCGGCGGCCGGCCCGTCGGCTGCCCGTGGTCCCGGACGGGAACGGGAACCGGCGCGGCGTTCAGTGCGACGGCAGGGACCCGGGCCTTCGCCCGGCCGCGCCTAGCCACGGCCCCCCTGGCCGCGCCGCCCGACCCGGACGATGCCGTGGCCGATGCCGTCGCCGCGGCGGCCATCGCCGCGGCGGCCCGGTCTGACGCCTGGCGACCGCGCCAGACGCGGGCGGACAGGACCATCTGGTCCTTCTCGGCCAGCGGGGTGAGCCTGACCCACGTCCGGGGCTCGGTCAGGTAACGAACCTGGGACTCAACCAGCTCAGGCAGCCGCTTCCCCTCGATGACCGGCCTCGTGGTCAGCCAGGTGAGCAGCCCGGGTGGCAGCACGTATAGCCAGAGCAGGGTGTGATTGAAGGGCAGTCCTATTGCGATCAGCAGAACGACATAGGGAAGCGTGATCCCGGTGAATACGGCGATCCAGTTGATCGGCAGCGGCATGGGCAGCCGGAAGTCATAAAGCTTGTATAGCCGCTTTTCTATCCGCCAGATATTCGTATAAGTGGGCAGGTCCACAGGGCTGCGCTCCTCAGCGAGAAATCACTCAGTGAACCCCGAGTGCGTTGGCTATCCCTGTCGCCAGCAACTGCACGATGCTCGGTGTATAGAAAATCACCGCGATCGCGACAGCCAGCACTATGAATTGCACGAACCGGGTGATCTCGCGAGTAAAGAGGAAGAAGAGCGCGACAATACCCACGATGCCTAGAAACAGCGGGCCGAAAAGGCTCTGCAGGTAGACGACAAGACCGTTGGTGTTGATCGCTGCCTGCGGGGCCGCAGCGACGATGAGCGATACGGACATTACCCTTCCCTTCCGTGGACATCGGTGCGCCTGAGGGGACGCAACGGGGTCATCGGCGATCCGCAGGAACCTTCGGCCGCGCTGGCGTAACGCACGACCAACGATGACGCGAACCAGGCCATTGGGTTCCCATCGGCTGCGTAGATGCACGGATGTCCTTTACATACCATCTTCCGCTGTGCCGGTCGATGACCGACATGTCGTAGGTTGTGGCGAGTCGCGGCGCACCCAGTCCGGACCTGTCTGCGAAACGGTTCTGCACCGTAAACGGGCGACTCCGCACCGCTATCGAGGCTAGCCAAGCTGAGCCTACGCACCATCACTCCTCCGCCCGCCGCGCCTGCCAGCCAGACACGGGCGCGCTACTGCCGTCCCGTGCTCCATTGTGCGGCATAAACCGACCACACGTGTGGCATTGGAACCGAACAAACCGTATCGATCGTGTACTGGAGTGACCTCCAGTCACAACCGACACAGTTACGGTTCCGCTACCGCAACAGAGCCCCAGCCGACGGTAACTCGTTACATACTGATACGCAACGACCTACACGGCGGTTCACCAAAATACGGAAAAATCTTCATCGCCGCCGGTAATCGCCCTGCGGCTTCTTGACGACGGCCAAACAATCAATACTCTCCGTAACAATCGGAGTTCAAGGCCAGCTTCCGAACGACGCGCGCCTGCGCTCCCACCGGGTTCCGGCCGGCCTCCAGGCGGCGTCGCCCCATACCAGATCGACCACTAAGTTACCAGCGAGATTCGCAGAGTCGGCGAACCCGGGACCGGGCAACGCCGGCGGCCGCAGCTTTCACCATGTGGAACCGGTGGCGGCGAACTCGGTCAGGCGGTACTGGAGAAGCCGCTTAATCAGGTCGATGGGCAGCGGGCGGTCGTAGGGCAGCTTGATGAAGCCCTCGCCCGCCTCGAAAACGGCCGCCTCGACCTCGGCCCGATGCTCGCCGAACTGGCTCGGCGGGAACCGCACCGAGCAGTGGTTCTTGAACGCCTGCAGCATCCACAACCGGACGCCTCGCTGAGTGTCGGCGTCGGCGAACCAGCGGTCAGTCAGCGGGAGTTGGCGCTGCCGGAACGGCCGCAGGCGGAGCATGTCTCGATCGTAACCGCGCCGGTCAGGAAGTCGCTCAGGCCGGTGCCTTTCGGGTCCACCGTGGGCACCGACATACTGAGATCCATGTCGCTCTCTGCACTGGCGCTCAACGACGGTGCCGTCACGGTGTCGTGGTCGTTCCAGGCGCCCATTGCAGCTGTCTGGCGGGGACTGACCGATCCGGCACTACTGTCACGGTGGCTGGGCACCGTCGTCGAGATAGACATCAGGACCGGGGGAAGGCTGGTTATCGACCATGGCCAGGGACAACTGTCTCGCAGCGAGGTGACCGAGGCGGAGGCGCCGCATCGGCTGACCATGACATGGGAGTTCCCCGACGAGCCTCGGTCTCGGGTCGCTGTCGAACTGCGGGAGTCCGATGAAGGCGCTGCTGCGAAGCTCACGCATACCGGACCGGATCTTGCCGCCTCGTACGGTCCTGGCTGGACGACGCACCTAACGTATCTGGAGGCCGCCGTCCAGGGAGAAACGATCCCTCCGTCGCAGTTCTGGAACCTTTACGCGACGTTCGCCGCGCTGCGCAACGAGCGCGCGTCCATCCCCTGAGCAAGTGGTCGGCTGCCCGAGGTTGCTCGCGACGTTTCGTATGACGATCCCCTTGCGATGCTTCAAGCCTGCTGGTCGCAGCCGCTGTCCGCCACAGTCGTGCGGAGCCGGTCAATCGCCATCGCTTCCCCCATTCCGGGGACGTCCAGGGATCTTGCGGACCCTGGTGCGCACTAATTGAGCCAAGTCGGGGGCGCGCAGCCGTCCGTTAAGCGTCACCACCGTCGCTGACACACCGGAAAATCTGCGTCGTGGTACTTCCCGCCACGGAGCGACCCGACGGCCCTCAGAATGGAGTAACCGGCGCTCCGGGGGTAGAACCCAAGGCCACGCAACCCCAGCGGGAGACTCCATGCACTGGTTCACCTACTTTGTTGTCGCCTTCATGGTCGTCTGTGTCGCGCTCAGCGTTTACCGCATGCGCCGCAACGGCCCCGGACCGGCGGTGAACTATGTCCCTAGAGCGCTGCGGCCGCGATTCAACGCCTACTACCGGCGCAACGGCTGGCAAGAGCCGTTTGACGCGGAGGGCAACCGCAACCCGCACCGGGATCAGGTCTGACTCTTCCTGGCTCACCTCGCCCGACCGGACTACACGTTAAATCTGAACTCGACCACGTCGCCGTCCTGCATGATGTAGTCCTTGCCCTCGATGCGGGCCTTGCCCACGGCGCGGGCGGCGGCCACCGAGCCGGCCGCCATCAGGTCGTCGAAGGAGACGATCTCGGCCTTGATGAAGCCGCGCTGGAAGTCCGTGTGGATGACGCCGGCCGCCTCGGGGGCGGTCGCGCCGATCGGGATCTCCCAGGCGCGGGTCTCCTTCGGGCCCGCCGTCAGGAACGTCTGCAGGCCGAGGGCGCGGAATCCGGCCCGGGCAAGCTGAGCCAGGCCGGGCTCGCCGAGGCCGGCCTCGGCCAGCAATTCCGCCGCCTCGTCATCGGGCAACTCGGTCAGGTCGGCCTCGGTCTTGGCGTCGAGGAAGATTGCCTCGGCCGGGGCCACGAGCGTCGTGAGCCGCTTTTTCAAATCATCGTCGGACAAGTCCGATACGTCCATGTTGAAGACGTAGATGAATGGCTTGGCCGTCAGCAGGTGCAGTTCCCTGAGCGCCGGCAGCGAAATCCCCGCCTTCGCCGCTCCGGCGAATAGCGTGGTTCCGGAATCAAGCACGGACACGGCCGCCTCGGCCGCCGCGGCGGTCGCGAGCTTATCCGTGTCTTTGGAGAATTTCGTCTCCTTGACCAGCCGAGGCGTCGCCTTCTCCAGCGTCTGGAGGTCGGCCAGGATCAGCTCGGTGACGATCGTCTCGATGTCGCCCTCGGGATCGGCCGATCCCTCCACCCGGGTCACGTCGGGGTCGCCAAACACCCGGACGACCTGGCAGATGGCGTCGGTCTCGCGGATGTGGCCGAGGAACTGATTGCCCATCCCCTGGCCCTCGGAGGCCCCGCGCACCAGCCCGGCGATGTCGGTGAAGCGCACCGAGGCGGGCACAACCCGGGCCGACTTGTAGAGCGACGCCAGCGCGGCGAGCCGGGGATCGGGGACGCCGACGACGCCGACGTTGGGCTCGATGGTGGCGAACGGGTAGTTCGCTGCCAGCGCCCCCGCCTTGGTCAGCGCGTTGAACAGGGTGGACTTGCCGACGTTGGGCAGACCGACGATTCCGATAGACAGGCTCACGAACGGCGAGTCTAGTGCCGGTCGGGGAGCCAAAGTTTCGCTGCTGTTGTTGTTGGCGTTCCCGCCGATCCCGCCTCATGTATACGGAATGCAATCAGGGGGATGCAGTGAGTGACTTCAACGCGGCGTATCCGGGCTATGAGACGACGGCCCGGCTTGATGAGCTTCGGGCGACCGAGTACTCGTACCTGGACGAGGGCGGGCACGTGTACCTGGACTACACCGGGTCCGGGCTGCCCGCCCGATCGCAGCTGCACGCGCACGCGGCGTGGCTGCGATCCGGTGTGTACGGGAACCCGCATTCCGATAACCCGACCTCGTCCGCCGCCACGCTGCTGGTCGAGCGGGCCAGGGCGACCGTGCTCCGCTACTTCAACACCACCGCCGACGAGTACGCGGTCATCTTCACGCCCAACGCCACCGGGGCCTGCCGCCTGGTCGGCGAGGCGTACCCGTTCGGGCGGCGGACCAGGCTCGTGCTGACGGCCGACAACCACAACTCGGTCAACGGGATCAGAGAGTACGCCGCCCGGGCCGGCGCACGGGTCGCGTACGTCGGGCTGCACGGCCGCGAGCTGCGAGTCAGCGAGTCGGGCATGCTCGCCGCGATCGGCCGGGGGCACGGGTCGCGGCCGGGGCTGTTCGCCTACCCGGCGCAGTCCAACTTCAGCGGCGTCCGCCACCCGCTCGCGTGGGTGGCGCGGGCCCAGGCCGCCGGCTACGACGTGCTGCTCGACGCGGCCGCGTACGTGCCGACCGGCCGCCTGGACCTGTCGATCGTCCAGCCGGAGTTCGTGGCGATCAGCTGGTACAAGGTGTTCGGCTTCCCGACCGGGGTCGGCTGCCTGCTGGCCCGGCATGACGCGCTGTCCCGGCTGCGGCGGCCGTGGTTCGCCGGCGGCACGATCATGGGGGTGAGCGTCGACGGCGGCTGGCACCAGATGCTGGCGGGCGAGGCCGGGTTCGAAGACGGGACGGTCAGCTTCCTGTCGATCCCCGACGTCACGATCGGGCTCGACTGGATTTCCGGCGTCGGGATCGACCTCATCCACCAGCGGGTCGGGATACTGACCTCATGGCTGCTCGACTGCCTGGGCCGGATGCGGCACAGCACGGGCGCGCCGATGGTCCGGGTGTACGGGCCGCCGACCGGGATCGCGCGCGGCGGAACGGTCGCGCTGAACTTCCTCGATCCGGACGGGCGGGTGATCGACGAGCGCGCGGTGGCGCGCGACTCGAGCGCGGCCGGCATCTCGCTGCGGACCGGCTGCTTCTGCAACCCCGGCGCGGGGGAAGCGGCGTTCGGGCTCACCCGGCGGGAGCTGCGGGCCGCCGGGCGGTCGCTGTCGCGCGGGCGCGGCACCCCCGCCATGGACCAGTACCTGTCGCTCGTGGGCCTGCCGACCGGCGGCGCGGTCCGGGTCTCGCTCGGCGTCGCCTCGACGATCGACGATGTGGACGCGTTCCTCGACTTCGCCGAGCGCACGTACCGCGACCGCCGCCCCGACCTGGCCTGCCTGCCGCCGCGGCACAGCTGCTAACCGCTGCTGGCCGTGTTAGCCGCTGCCAGCCGCTGCCAGCCGCTGCCAGCCGCTGTCAGCCGCGCTGCCAGGCCGCGTCGGTGGACGGCAGCCGGCGGTAGATGATCGCGGCCGTGGCGGCCAGCAGCGCCGCCAGGCACGCCGCCAGCCCCAGCCAGTTACCCCAGACCGGACGGTGCAGCAGGGTCAGCACGGCCGCCGCGAGCAGGATCGGCGGCAGGCCACAGGCGGCGAGCGCGGTCATGGACCGCGGCTGCGCGGGCGCCACCGCGGACAGCAGCAGGCCGAGGCCGAGCGCGACCGCGGATGACAGCAGCAGGGTGACGAAGACCGGACCGTACCCGCCGTCGTCCAGCCGACCCGCCAGGCTGGGCGCGAGCAGGATCACGGCGTCCGCGACGGCCAGCGGCGGGATCAGCACGGCCGCCTTGGCGAGCACGTACGCACCGGGGCTGAGGCCGTAGAAGCGCTCCGCGCGGAGCGCGCCGAGCTCCGGCCGGATCTGCGGCAGCCCGTACGCCAGGCCGACGAAGAACCCGCCGAACACCGCCCAGAACGACGCGCCCGGCCTGGCCGGGTCGAATGCCCCGAGTCCGAGCAGCACGACAAAGGCGAGCAGGACCGCGACCGGCGCGCCCGCCAGTGCGGCCATCGTCGGCCTCGATCGAACCAGCACGTCAACGTTCCGCCTGGTGAGCACCGCCCATTGCCCGAACGGGCCGATCACCGACCCGGCCGCCGCGCCCTCGGGGCCGCCTGCGCCGGCTGCGCTGCGGGCGGGCTCGGCACCACCCAAGCCGACACCCAAGCCGACACTCAAGCCGACATCCGAGCCGACGTCGAGGTCGGCGTCCAGGTCAGCGTCCAGGTCAGCGTCCAGGTCAGCGTCCAGGTCGGCCTCGGCCGGCCCGTCGTCGAGCAGGCCCACGTACGGCCCGGGCGACGCGCGGCCGGCCGAGTGCGGGCCCGCGGTGTCGGGCAGCAGCCGGGTCGGCCCCGGTGGGGGCGGAACGGTCGGGGAGGCGGTGAAACCAGGGACCGTTCGGGAAAACTGGGGGAAGCGGCGGGACCAAGCCGCAGCCGGGTCGCCGAGACCAGCCAGCCGCTCGTAGATCTCGTCCAGGCTGTCGGCCGCGAAGTATTCACAGGCGGCGTCCGGCGTGCCGAAGAACGCCAGGTGCCCACCGGTCGCGAGCACCGCCACCTTGTCGCAGCGGACCGCGTCAAGCGGGTTCTGCGTGGTCAGCACCACCGTGACGCCGCTCTCGCACAGCTGGCGCAGGCGGCGCATCACCTCGGTCCCCTGGGCGGGGTCGAGGCCGATCGTGGGCTCCTCGAGGAAGAGCTGCGACGGCTCGGCCAGCAGCTCGACCGCGATGGCGGCGCGCTTGCGCTGGCCCGCGTCCAGCTCCCCGACGGGGGAGGCCGAGCGCCCCGCCAGGTCGACCGCGCGCAGCACCTCGGCCGCCGCGGCGTGGTCGTCGACGGCCCCGCGCAGCGCGGCCGTGTACTGCAGCACCCGGTCAAGCGTGAGCGCCGGGTGGATCGTGTCCGCGTTGGGGATGTACCCGGCGTGCCGGCCGGCGCGGGCCGACCACCCGGTCGAGCGGGTCACCGTTCCCGAGGACGGCGGGCGCAGTCCCGACATCGCGTCGAGCAGCGTCGTCTTCCCCGATCCGCTGCCGCCGATGATCGCCATCAGCTCGCCATGACCAACAGTCAATGATACGTCACGTAGAGTGACTTCCTCGGACGATCGGGCCCGTTGGCCGATCGCGCGCACCTCGATGGCCGCCTGCACGGTAACCATTGTCTCCGGTCCTTCGCGTGTCTACCCACAGGGTCCGGGCCGGCGCGCTGATACTAGAACATGTGATCATCTTCGCCTTGCTGGCCGGCCTTGTGATCGGCGCGGTGCTCGGATACCTGCTGGCGCGCAACCGGCTCGGCACCGCCGCGGCGACGGCCGAGGAGCGCGCCCGCTCAGCCCAGGAGCGGGCCGCGCTGCTCGAACGGACCGCGGCGGAGAAGACCGCGCTGGCCGAGGGCCAGCTCGCGCAGCGGTTCGACGTCGAAACGCTGGTCGGGCCCATGAAGGAGACCCTCGCCCGGGTCGAGCAGCAGCTGCGCGACTCCGACATCGCCCGGGCCAGGTCGCACGCCGAGCTCACCCAGCAGGTGGAGTTCACCAGGCATGGCGCCGAGCAGCTCCGCGAGCAGACCCAGGCCCTGGTCACCGCGCTGCGGCGGCCGGAGGCGCGCGGCCGGTGGGGCGAGCTGCAGCTCCGCCGGGTGGTCGAGCTGGCCGGGATGGCGGCCCACGTCGACTTCGACGAGCAGGTGGTCGTCGACGGCGGCCTGCGGCCCGACATGGTCGTCCGGCTGGCCGGCGGCAAGAACGTCGTCGTCGACTCCAAGGTGTCGCTGGCGGCGTACCTGGAGGCGGCGGCCGCGAGCGACGACGGCGAGCGCGAATCGCGGATCGCCGCCCACGCCAGGCACCTGCGCGCCCACGTGGACCAGCTCGGCTCGAAGGCGTACTGGTCGTCCCTCCCGCAGTCGCCCGAGTTCGTGATCATGTTCGTGCCCGGCGAGGCCTTCCTCGCCCCCGCCCTCGAGCACGACCAGGGGCTGCTCGAGTACGCGCTGATGCGGCGAGTGCACCTCGCGACCCCGACCACCCTGGTCTCGATGCTCCGCACCGTCCAGTACGCGTGGCAGCAGCAGGCGCTGTCGGAGAACGCCCGGGAGGTGTTCGAGCTCGGCCGGGAGCTCTACGAGCGTCTCGGCGGCCTCGGCCGGCACCTGGACAAGCTCGGCAAGTCGCTGACGAACGCGGTCGGCAGCTACAACCAGGCGGTCGGCACGATGGAGAGCCGCGTCCTGGTCAGCGCCCGGCGGCTGTCGTCCCTTGGCCTGGTGGACGCGGAGCTCAACGGACCGACCCCGGTCACCGACACGGCGCGACCGCTGTCAGCGCCGGAACTCGTAACGTCGGAGCCACTGTAAGGGAAAAGGTCAAGATCGGTTCATATCGAACGGACCCGGCCGCCTGTGGTCAGGCCCGCTACTTCCGCAGCTCGCGGGGGAGCTGGAAGGTCATCCGCTCCTTGACCGCCTCGATCTCCTCCACGTCGCCGAACCCGAGCGCGGCGAGCCTGCCGATTACCCCGGCCACGAGTTCCTCGGGCACGGAGGCGCCGCTGGTCACGCCGACCGTGGACGCGTCGCGGAGCCACTCCGCGTCGACCTCGCCGGCGTCGTCGACCAGATAGGCGGCGCGCGCGCCGGCGTCCTTGGCCACCTCGACCAGGCGAACGGAGTTGGACGAGTTCGGCGAGCCGACGACGATCACCACGTCGGACTCGGGGGCGATCGCCTTGACCGCGGTCTGCCGGTTCTGCGTCGCGTAGCAGATGTCGTCGCTCGGCGGGTCGATCAGCTGCGGGAACCGACCGCGGAGGGCGGCGACGGTCTGCACCGTCTCATCGACCGACAGCGTCGTCTGCGAGAGCCAGACCACCTTGCCCGGATCGCGCACCTCGACGTCGTCCGCCCCGGCCGGGCCGTCGACCAGGTGGATGCGGGCCGGCGCCTCGCCGGTGGTGCCGACGACCTCCTCGTGGCCCTCGTGGCCGATGAGGAGGATGTCGTAGTCGGTGGCGGCGAATCGCCTCGCCTCGTTGTGCACCTTGGTGACCAGCGGGCAGGTCGCGTCGATGGCGGTCAGCCCGCGGGCCTTGGCCGACTCGCGGACCTCGGGCGCGATGCCGTGCGCGGAGAACACGATCACGCTGCCCTCGGGCACCTCGTCGGTCTCCTCGACGAAGATCGCGCCGAGCTTCTCCAGCTCGCTGACCACGTGTTTGTTATGCACGATCTGCTTGCGCACGTATACCGGCGCGCCGAACCGGCCGAGGGCGATCTCCACGGCCTGCACGGCCCGGTCGACCCCTGCGCAGTAGCCGCGTGGCTTTGCCAGCAGGACCCGTCGGTGCGTCTGAGACATGTCATCCATGGTAGGCGAGACCGCCAGCCCGTCGGGCGGCCGCCTACACTTGCATGAACCGTATCGGAGGCCGCACAAGGCGTCACTCGCTGGATTCTTCCGCATTCAGCGCGGTCGTGGGAAAATTCAGAAGGTATCACCTTAATCAACACACAACCGGACAGGCCCTCGCTGCGGCAGACTGGTGGCAACCCATCCGTTTGAGGAGAGTGTGATATGCGCGTCCCGCAGGTAAAAGAGCGCGTTAAGGAGTCCCCGGCGTCAGCGCTGCGGGCGATGTTCGCCGGAATAGGCTCGATGCTTTTCGTCAAAGACAAGATCCGCCACAAGGCCGGCACCGAGAATTCAGCGCCGGCGACCGAGGCGGCCGCCCCGGAAACCTCCGCCGCCCCGGAAACCACCATCACCCCGGAGACTGCAGTAGCGGCGACGACCGCCGCGCCGGAAGACGCCGCCGCGCCCGAAGACGCCGCCGCGCCCGAAGACGCCGCCGCGCCCGAAGACGCCGCCGCGCTGCCGCTGCCGAACTACGACGAGCTGACGATCGCGTCG
>Ga0302314_10020033_pt1 | contig 11081 bp, 6 predicted proteins | sample III_Palsa_N2_3_FD_200533 | JGI IMG/M metagenome (GOLD analysis project Ga0302314, IMG submission 200533) | Peat permafrost microbial communities from Stordalen Mire near Abisko, Sweden - III_Palsa_N2_3 | ecosystem: Environmental > Terrestrial > Soil > Palsa > Peat permafrost | place: Sweden... | reverse complement strand
AAACATTAATAAGATAACTGCAGAAATTTATGCCTATAGTTTTTTAATCATAGGCTTTAGTTTACAACATCTTCTTTTAGCCGCTTTTATCCAAAAGGCGGGCTTTTTTACGGTAAATATTGGCGTTTATTTCAAGGAATAATCAAATTACCTGCAAATGCCAAATGGATTTGAATAATATTTTCAACATTTTTTTGTCTTTTATTATCAACGATCAACTCGTGCCTGATTTTAGGTTTCGGCTATAAATCAAGCATAAAAATGGCGGAAAAGGTTGTATATGGGAGATGGATTCTGAAGGTTTTCAAGGATGTAAAAAAATATTATTCAAGTTAAATAATTATCGTGGGAAACTTTTGGGTTGTGATACACGTAAAAAATGGACTAATTAATACCTGGTAGATAAATCGGGTAGACAATTGTGATCAACCAAAACATTAACATGAAAAAAATTTACTTATTAGCGATTTTATTATTAACGATTTCTTTAACTATTTGTAAAGCAGATAGTTATCAGCCAGGTTTCGTTATTCTTAAAAATGGCAAACGTATTGGCGGCCAGATAAAGCTATATAAAAATGCACCCTGGAAAAATCAGCGGTATATTTGGTTTAAAGATTCTGCAGCCGTTGCAGCAAATCCAAATGCGAAGCCAAAAAAGCTTTATGCAGCTGATATGAAATTTTACCAGGCAGGTACACGCCAGTTTGTTAAGGTTGCGTACTTTGATCAGGCGTTTATTAAATTAAGAAATCTTTATTCAAACTCATGGATGCTGGAAAGGGTAGCAAATGGCCGCTTTGTAGCCTATATGTTTTACTCATCTCCTCCTGAATTTTTTGATTATTTTTTTGCTGATCCCCACGGTGACCAAACAGAACCTGTTGGAAACGACAACGCGATGATAAAATACAGGATCATCTTTAAAAAGAATAATGCCAAGCATTTTGTTAATGCCTATACCTATGGTTTAGCCAAATATTTTAAAGATACTCCTCAAATATTACAAAAATATTCAACCGGCGCTTACGGTAATCAACCAGATGTTGATGGTTCAATATTTACAAGGATGTCAGAAATTTGCAACAGAACCATATTCACTTCGCATGCAGAAACCAATGGCATTATAGCGGCATTTAACGATTATAACCAAATATATGCTCCAAAAATTGAAGCCCCGGTGCCACCTCCAACTCCGGCTCAAAGCACAGCTGATTTGTTTAAACCTTACTTATTTAAAGGTACTATAATTGACAACGACACGCATAAAGGTGTAGTTGGCGCTACTGTAAGCTATGTCGACTCAGCAAGTCAGCAAGTTGTAAAACAAACACTAACAAGTACAACCGGTAGTTATGAGTTTAATGTGCTTGATAGCCGTCCGTTTGGTATAAAAGTTGAAAAGAATGGTTTCTTTACACAAAACTTAACAGGCGAAGCTGCTTCAGACGGAAAAGCATTTGCTGATAATTCATCAAACGGTAACTCATCATCTGCAACCTATGGTTCATCAAATGGTTTAGAATCAGCTAAAGGTGCTACTGCGAATGGTGGTTTAACCACAGGCAGCGCATCTAACGGAAATGGTTTAGGATCAGCTAAAGGTGCTTCAGCGAATGGTGGTTTAATCACAGGTAGTACTGCTAACGGAAACGGTGCAAATGGCTCAGCTAACCAAGGCTCATCAAATAATGCAGCAACAAATGGTGCATTAGCAACAAGTGCATTGGCTGCAACAAATGGCGCAACAAGTGGTATTGGATCAAATGGGAATCATTTATCAGCCAGATATATGAGATACATACACTCACGTCGTTACAAGCATTCAATATATTATAAAGAGCATTTGCAGCATGAGCGTGAGTTAGCTAAACAAAAAGCGGCTGCAGGTGCAGCAGGTACTTCAGGATTATTAGCAGGTGGCCCGGCAACAGGTTCAGCAGCATCAGGAAACACAACCGGCGACGGTTCAGCAACCAGATCATTTGCTGGTGGTTCATCATCGGCAGGCGCTGCAAGCTCAGGATCAAATGTTTCTTCATCAAATGGTGATTCTGGTAATGCATCAGCAAGTGGAGCATCATCCAATAGCGGATCAGGTGATGGAACTTCATCACAAGCATTAGCAAAAAGCGGCAAAATAACAAATGGTGCATTTGTTAGCCCTGCTATACGCTTACAAGCTTATGCGGTTAACAAACCGATAGTAATTAATAACATATTATATGATTATGGTTATGCAACATTAAGGCCTGAATCAATCACTGTGCTTGATGGTTTGGTTAAAACAATGGTAGATAACCCGAAAATTGTAGTTGAATTAAGCGCGCATACAGATTCGGTAGGTAGCGATGCTTATAACTTGAAATTATCACAAGACAGGGCACAATCATGTGTTGATTACATGATAAGCAAAGGAATCACCGCGACAAGAATTTCAGCGGTAGGTTACGGCAGAAGCAGGCCAATTGCACCAAACTCTTTACCTAACGGGCAAGACAATCCTGATGGAAGACAGTTAAACAGGCGCATTGAGTTTGTTGTAAAAGGAAACGATAAAAGAATGACAGATTTAACGCACAAATAGTAATAGTTAATAAAGCTGTTTTTAAAACTCCCGGTATTATTGCCGGGAGTTTTTTTGTGCAATAAAATGCAACTTTTGTGTTACATTTGGTTAAGCCGCTGATTTGTTAGCACATTTGCACGGTTATTGCGTTATGTATTATTATAAATAACATATATTATTTATTGTGATGAATCCCAACAGTATAAAAAAAATAAATTGGAATATAATATTAGTCCTGTTTGTTTATTTTTTTATAACTGTAACGCACATTATGCTGCTTCCATCTTATAGCAGCCAAAATTTCTCCATCAACCAATCACACAATTCTATTTTTAAACGTAAGGAAATTGCACCGGCATCAACCAGTTTGATACTTAGGCGCATGGATAAGGTTATTATCAATGATAAAACGATAAGCTTTTATACCGCATCCTTTCCATTATGCATATCCTTCCTTTTTTTAATATCCTTTTTTGAAGCCTTAAGAAGAAAACGGAAATTAGTTTTTACTGATTCCTATTCTTTTTTTAGCCACCAGTACGCGTATTTAACGCTTTGCACCTTCCGGATCTGATCGAAGTTCATTTATGCCATAGTTGTTTTCACAGCGGGCTCAACCAATCATCATTAATGTTAATTCACTAATTGAGTGCAGTTAATTTATTGAACTTTTTTCTTTCAAACGAGTTATCTTAATATGAGGTAACTAATTGTAAATGAACTTATAAAATCATCATGTATATTTTAAAACGATGCTTTAGTGCTGTTTTATTGTTAGGGTTTGCAATAACAGCAAATGCGCAACAATCTGCCATTACACTTAAGCAATTATTAAATAACGTTGATCAGAAAGCGCCGCAATTGCTTACCGATTCATCCATCATCAAAATTAAACAGGATCAGGCTGCAGAGGTAAGAAATAACTGGCTGCCTGATCTGAATTTAAATTATCAAGCCGATATTGGTACCAGTAACAATACTACCGGCCCATATTTCGGGTTCGGGATTATTCCATCAAGTTCAGGTGGTATCCATACAACCAGTGTAACCAGCGCGGTGTCAGACAACCTGGGTATAGCGGCCCTTAATTGGGAGGTTTATAACTTTGGTAAATACCACGCCGAAAACAAGGTTGCCAACTCAGATATTACTGTTCAACAAAACCAATATGCCCAATCAAAGTACGATTTGCGGGCATATACCATCAGTAATTATCTGCAATTACTGCGTTTGCAGGATCTGTTGGGTATTCAATACCGCAATATTACCCGCACACAGCAAATTTTAAACTCCATTATGTCGCTGGCAAAAAGTGGAGTACGGGCTGGGGTTGATACCAGTATAGCCGAAGCAGAATTATCAAAAGCAAGGTTAAATTATATCGAAGTTGGTAACCGACTTAAACAGGTACAATTGCAGCTGTCGGCGGTTAGCGGGTTTCCCTATCAGTCAATAGTGCCTGATACTACGGTTGAAATGACCCTGATCGATCAGCCGACTGCTTATTTATTTCCGGCGGATACCACAAATCACCCATTGATAAATTATTACCGTTCTGTTTATCAGAATAGTTTACAACGGGAAGATCTCGTAAAAAAACAATATAATCCTAAAATATCGCTGGAGGCGGCAGCCTGGGACCGTGGCTCAAGTATTGATGGCGCGGGGCAGTATAACAGCCTTTCAACAGGATATGGTTTTCAACGCGCCAATTATTTGGTGGGGATAGGTATCTCCTATAATCTATTTGATTTGCGCAGAAAGCAACTAAAGCTCCGCACACAAAAGGCGAGTACTGATTATTCGTTGAAGAAATTACAGGAGCAACAGCAATTGCTTGATATAAGCGCCAGCCAGGCAGATGTGGAAATGGAGACGGCTATAAACAGGCTAAAGGAAATTCCAAAACAGCTTAAAGCGGCAAACGATGGTTACAGGCAGAACCTGTCATTATATAAAAATGGTTTATCGGATATTATTACGTTGGATGCTTCCTTAAACATCCTTTATCGTGCCGAAACAGATTATATGCAGGCCAAATACGATTACTCGAGTGCGCTTTTCCAGAAAGCGATTACCGAGAACCAGGTAAATACAGTTTTAAACTTATTAAAATAATTAATTATGTCAATGGTCACATCCGCACTGAAAAGGCCTATCACCGTAGTGGTGATAACCATGAGCCTTTTGATTTTTGCAGTGCTCAGTGCAATCAATATACCGATAGATATATTTCCGAAGCTTAATCTTCCTACAATATATGTTATCGAATCTTACGGCGGTATGTCGCCGCAGCAAATGGAAGGTTTTTTTGCCACCGGTTTGCAAAACCAATTTTTATATGTTGATGGTGTAAAAAACATCAGCAGTAAAAGCATACAAGGCTTAACAATTGTTAAAATATCCTTTTACGAAAGCACCAACATGGCCGAAGCTTCTGCCGAGGTGGCATTGCAGGTAAACAGGGCACAGAGTTTTTTCCCGCCGGGCGCGTTGCCTCCGCAGGTCATTCGTTATGATGCCTCATCATTACCTGTTGGCGAACTGGTGCTGGATAGCAAAACAGAAAGCCTGAAAGATATTTATGATTTGGCGGCAACCCGCATCAGGCCAATGTTTGCTACTATCCCCGGATTATCGGCTCCGCCACCGTTCGGTTCAAATGCGAGGTCGATCATCCTTAGCATCGATCCTGACAAGCTACGGAGCTTTGATCTGACACCCGATCAGGTTGTTGATGCCCTGGCAAAATACAACGTGATGTCGCCGTCAGGTAATATCAGGATAGATAATACCATGTTTTTAACTACGATGAATTCGCAAATTAAAAATTCAGCAAACTTTGGTAACATCCCGGTATTAACCAAAAATGGTGTGCCTATCTACATAAAAGATATAGCCCGTGTTAGTGATGCCGCCGATATTACGGTGGATTACGCGCTTATAAATGGCAAACGATCGGTTTATATCCCAGTGGTAAAAACAGCATCAGCCTCAACTTGGTCGGTGGTAAAGGATTTAAAAAGCAAGCTGCCCGAGATGCAGAATTTATTACCCAATGATGTGAAAATCTCATACGAGTTTGATCAATCTGTTGCCGTAATAAACGCGGTGAAAAGTTTGATGACAGAGGGTGGTTTAGGCGCTTTGCTTACCGGTTTAATGGTATTATTATTTCTGCGCGATTGGCGAAGCAGCTTAATTGTGGTGATCACCATCCCGGTATCTATATTAATTGGTGTTTTATTGCTGAGTTTGTTTGGGCAAACCATCAACATTATGACCTTGAGTGGGTTGGCGCTGGCTATTGGTATCCTCGTTGATCAGGCTACGGTAACTATCGAGAATATCCACCAGCATTTGGAGATGGGCAAGCCCAAGCGGCTAGCCATTTATGATGCCTGCGAAGAGATCTCGTTCCCACTATTGCTAATCTTGTTATGTATCCTGGCAGTATTCGCTCCATCGTTTATGATGAATGGCGTACCTAAAGCGATGTTTTTACCGCTTTCGATGTCGATTGGTTTAACCATGATCGTATCATACATCCTGGCGCAAACACTGGTGCCAATTTTAAGTAACTGGATGATAAAAGCTGAGCGTTACCAGTATCATCACGGCAAGCCACATGCGCATGCAGGAGAAGATTTTGATGTATTGGAAGAGAAGCAGATAAATGAGCATCTGCAAGAAGAAGAAACTGAGCCTGAAAAGAACGACTTTTTTGAACGTGTGAAACTGCGCTTTATATTGATATTGGACAAATTAATGCCCAATAAAAAGTTAATCATTTTTATATATCTGGTAGTAGTTGTTGGCTTAGCAGGTGTTGGATTTGTGGTTATTGGTAAGGATATGATGCCAAAGCTCAATAACGGGCAGTTTCAGATGAGGATTGATGAACCGCAGGGTACCCGGCTTGAGGTTACCGAGGATAAGTTTAAACAGGTGTTGCAAATCATCGATAAAACGGTAAATCATCATGTAGAAATTACTTCTGGTTATATTGGTTTGGTGCCAAGTAGTTTTGGTAGTAGTAACCTGTATGTGTTTAACACGGGTACACATGAAGCCGTGTTACAGGTGAATCTGGATGAGAATTACCATGTTAATATGGATGACCTAAAGGATGCGCTGCGCAAAAATATCGCGGCCGAAATTCCTGAAATGACCATCAGCTTTGAACCTATTGACATGACGGAAAAGATCATGAGTCAGGGTGCGAATACACCAATTGAGGTTCAGGTGGCAGGTAAGGATCTGCAACAAATAAAGACCTACGGCGATAAGGTATTAGCCAAGCTGAAGCAGATTCCATACTTGCGCGATGTGCAGATCAATCAGCCTTTGGATTACCCGGTAATTGGCATCACACTGGATCGTTTGAAAGTTTCACAGTTGGGGCTAAACGTGAGCGATGTCGCGAGATCTGTTACCGCGAGTACCTCATCAAGCCGTTTCACAACGAAGAACTTGTGGCTGGATGAAAACAATTCCTACACCTACCAGGTACAGGCCGAGATACCGGAATATGTGATGAACTCGATGAGCGCGTTAAAGGAGATCCCGTTGGTAAAAGGCCAAAGCAGCCCAACCCTTGCGGATGTGGCTACCTTTAAACAAAGCTATACCCCAGCCGAGTATGACCGCACTGGCCCCCGCCGATTTATAACCATAAGTGCCAACATCAGCAAAATGGATTTGGGCACAGCAACAGCCGCGGTACAAAAGGCTGTAAAATCATTAGGTACACCGCCAAAAGGATTAGTGGCAACCATTGAGGGTATGTCGAATTTGTTAACAGATACATTAACCAGTTTGCAAAATGGCTTGGGCTTCGCGATTCTGGTTATCTTCTTGTTGCTGGCGGCTAATTATCAATCTTTCAAATTGTCGCTTACGGTTTTAGTAACTATCCCGGCAGTAATTTTGGGCTCCATTACAGCCTTGTTGCTTACAGGTTCAACGCTTAACCTGCAATCCTATATGGGTATGATCATGTCAACAGGTGTATCTGTTGCTAACGCGATATTAATTGTGACTAATGGAGAAAGCCTCAGGTTAGAGTTTAAAGATTCCACCCGTGCGGCTGTCACCAGTGCCTCCATCAGATTAAGGCCAATACTCATGACAAGTTTTGCCATGATAGCCGGTATGATCCCGATGGCATCAGGCATGGGCGAGGCCGGCGAGCAATCCGCCCCATTAGGCCGCGCGGTTATTGGTGGTTTAGCAGCCTCAACGCTTGCCGCCTTGTTTATTTTACCATTAATGTTTGCCTGGATACAGGAAAAAACCACTTACCTAGAGCCATCACTAATGCCTGGGGCCGCTAACGATACTGAAAACTTAAATACAACTATATCATGAAATACCTAATTTGTTTAATAACCATATGCTTGTTTCTTGCAGCCTGTAGCGGTAACCAAAAACCGGTTGACCTTACAGCGCAATCAACTAAACAAGCCAGTAAATACCAATATGCAACAGTATCCGAAAAGGTGCTGTCAACCTCGGCACAATTACCGGGGCAGTTAATACCGTTTAATGAGGTGAATATATTCCCTAAAGTTAACGGATTTGTGAAACAGCTATTTGTCGACCGTGGCTCGATAGTAAAAAAAGGCCAGCTATTGATGATTTTGGAAGCGCCTGAAATGGAATCGCAACTAGCGGCTGCGACTTCACAATACGATCAGGCTAAAGAAAATGCGGAAGCCAGTAAGGAAAAATATGAACGTTTGAAAGAAGCCGCTAAAGAACCTGGGTCGGTTTCACCATTGGATCTGGATGATGCCCAATCCAAAATGAAAGCCGATCAGGCTATGGTGCAAGCACAGGTATCAAATGTACAATCTGTTAGAACAATGAACTCTTATTTGAGGATCTCGGCGCCTTTTGATGGTATGATCATTGATCGTAATGTTTCGCCGGGCGCTTTGGTAGCACCTGGAAAGGCAACCGATCAACCCATGTTAGTTTTGCAGGATATTCATAAAATGAGGCTTACGGTAGCTATTCCTGAAGATTATGTTGATAAGGTTGATCTTTCACAACCGGTATCCTTTGTATTTAATGCTATGCCGGGGCAAACAGAAACTGCTAAGATCAGTCGTTCGGCAAATTCACTAGGCAGCATGCAGCAGGAAGCCATAGAAATTGACGTAGAAAACAAAAATGGGCAATTAAAGCCGGGTATGTATGCCGAGGTGAATATACCATTGCTTTCGGGTGCAAAATCTATGCTTGTGCCTAACGCGGCTATCATCCGCTCAACAGAACATGAGTATGTGATTCAGGATAATTCAGGCAAAGCCAGCCTGGTGAATATTAAAGAAGGATTGGTAGGTAATGATTCTACCGAGGTTTTTGGTAACCTAAAACCAAATGATAAAATATTGGTACACGCGTCTGATGAAATTAAGCAGGGTGACGCTGTTGAATAATCTTTAGTTTTTATTGTTTTTACCGGGCGGCCCTTTATGGGCCGTTTTGGTTTTAATTGGTTTTGGATTGAATTAATGCAAATCAATTAGGATATTAGATGGCTGGTTTTTAATAAACCGGCCATTGTATTTTATTACTTTTCGTCTACCTAAAAAATAATATATGATCCGTTGGGGGATAATAGGTTGCGGGCGTATTGCGCACCGGTTTATGCAGGGTTTAAACGCATTACCCGATTGTGTGCTGATAGCCTCGTGGTCCAGACGACCGGAAACTGTAACTGCTTTTGTTGAGCAATATGGTGGCATGGACTGTAACAGTGTTGAGGAATTACTTGCTAGCGATATTGATGCAGTTTATATAGCCACCTTACCCGATAGCCATGCCGAATACAGTATTGCTGCCTTAAATGCAGGTAAGCATGTGTTATGTGAAAAGCCTGCTGCTATCAACCTGCATATTTTGGAAACTATACTTAAAGTAGCCAAAGCAAAAAAACTATTATTTATGGAGGGCATGAAACCACCATTCTTTCCTTTATACAGACGATTAAAAGACTATTTACTTACCGATCCTATTGGAGAGGTAGGCTATGTGAGAGCAGGATCATCAGTTGCGGACATTAGTCTGAATCATCCTAATTTTAGTTATGACCTGGTAGGTGGCGCAACTATGGGCATTGGCATATATGAAGCTTATCTCGCGGTTGAGTGGCTTGGTAACACTAAAAAAGTGCAGGCGATGGGTCGGTTTGGCGATAACAAGATCGATATGTTCTCTATCTTTCAAACAGAGCATACACATGGTTACGGACAGTTTTATTGCGGGTTTGACTTACATGGTAAAGGTGACGCGCTGATTTGCGGCACATTAGGCCATATCACCATACACAAAAACTGGTGGAACCCTGCCCGCGCTACTATCAATTATTTAGATGGGCATATTGTTGAACTTGATGAGCCATTTACCGCAGGCGGACTTAACTACGAAACCGAGCATTTTTGTGGACTGATTAAGACTGGCCTGACAGAGAGCCCGATCATCACCCATGAAATTTCAAGACAAATGATTGCCATGCTGGATGATGTAAGGGAAATTATCGGACTAAAATTTAAAGGCGAATAACATATATTGTAACAACAATTTATCCATAAAAGCATTTAATACATATGAAAATAGCTACCTACAATGTAAATAGCATTAATGCCCGGCTGGCGGTATTGCTGCGCTGGTTGGAAGAAACGCAGCCCGATATTGCCTGCCTGCAAGAACTTAAAGCACCGCAGGAAAAATTCCCTGAACAGGCTATTAAGGATGCTGGCTATAATGCTATCTGGCACGGACAAAAAAGCTGGAACGGCGTGGCTATATTGGCCCGAAATGCAGAGATTGAGGAAGTAAGGCATGTTCTTCCCGGTGATCCGGAGGATGAGCATAGCCGCTATATTGAGGCGGTGGTTAATGGTATTACTGTTGCCTGCCTGTATCTGCCAAATGGCAATCCCGCACCGGGCCCAAAGTTTGATTATAAACTGCGTTGGCTTGAACGATTGAAACTGCATGCTAGTGATCTGCTCGCATCAGGAAAGCCCGTTGTAATTACCGGGGATTATAATGTAATACCAACAGATCTGGATGTTTACAAACCGGAGCGTTGGGTTGAGGATGCACTATTCCGCCCGGAAACACGTGAGGCATTCCACTCCTTAGTTGGGCAGGGATGGACGGATGCTATCCGGAAGCTTTACCCCGATCAGAAAATATATACGTTTTATGATTATTTCCGCAATGCTTATGGTCGTGATGCGGGTTTACGAATAGACCATTTTTTACTGAGCTCGCAATTGGACAAGCGATTGATGGCAGGTGGTGTAGATAAGAAAGTAAGAGGATGGGAAAAAACCAGTGACCATGCACCGGTATGGATAGAATTGGCCGAGGTGTAAATCCTGTAAAAAAAATAAGACCCCCTCACACTCGCTGTTTGGGGGCCTAAACCTAAACCTTATCACAATAAGCAGATAAGAACATCTGCTGTATGAAGCTGCAAAGGTACATGATATTT
>Ga0302314_10020032_pt1 | contig 11081 bp, 7 predicted proteins | sample III_Palsa_N2_3_FD_200533 | JGI IMG/M metagenome (GOLD analysis project Ga0302314, IMG submission 200533) | Peat permafrost microbial communities from Stordalen Mire near Abisko, Sweden - III_Palsa_N2_3 | ecosystem: Environmental > Terrestrial > Soil > Palsa > Peat permafrost | place: Sweden... | reverse complement strand
CCCTGGGACACCCGCGGCACGATCCGCGAAACGGTGATGTTCGCCGACGAACTACAACGCGATTTCAAGGTGACGTGTGGCTTCTACATGATGGTGCCGTTTCCCGGCACCGAGTTGGCGGACAACGCGCCGAGATATGAAATCCAGATCAAGAAAGACTGGAAGAAGTACAACAAACTGTCGTACATGGGCAACCCGGAGCGGCTATCGGCGACCTTCGATTCCCGACATCTCCGCGCCGAGCAACTGACCGAGATCTATCACGCCATCTTCGAGAGGAAGCGTGACCGGCTCGATGCGCTGCTCGCGGAGATCTAAGCCTCGATCAACGGTCTCGTCACGGTTGCCGGCGCCGCCATTGGGCGCGCCCAATCTGTTCTCTCGCGCCGCCTGCACGCGGCCAAGCTGGATAGGGTCCCGGCTGTCGTCAGCGATCATTCCGTTGGGTCATCTTTGGCATGGTGACGGCCACAAGATCGAAAGTGGGTTTCCAACGCCAGAAAAACGCCTCCGGGTGGAGGATCGACCGTGGCCGTGTCGTCATCTATTTGCACGGGCAACGCGACTTCGAGGGACGACTGATCGCGACCGACACATAGCGCAAGGGAAGGCGATTGATGCAAGTTCAGAACGTCATCGAAGAAGAACGCCCGATAGATGGCCGTCGGCAGCGCACCGTCGACAGCCGGGCGCGCATCGTTTCGGCCATGCTCGAGCTCACCCATTCTGGTCACATCTCGGTGAGCGCGGAACTGGTGGCCGAGCGGGCCAACGTCGGCCTCCGAACGGTGTTCCGACACTTCAACGACATGGACAGCCTCTACCGTGAGATGTCGCTGGCCATCGAAGCCCAGCTCCGCGAAGAGGTGTCGTTCGGCTTCAGCGCCGCTGACTGGCGCGGACAGCTGGCGGAGCTGATCCGCCGACGCACGGGCATCTTCGAGAAGATCGCGCCCTACAAGCGGGCCGAAGCGGCTCATCGCCACCGCTCCAGGATCCTCGCCCATGACATCGTGCGGCTGAACACGTTCCTCAGGGACATGCTGCGCAGCGTGCTGCCGACCGGCATCGCCAGGGACCAGCCGCTGTTCGAGGCGCTGGACATGATCCTCAGCTTCGAGAGTTGGGAGCGCCTGCGGCGTGACCAGGATCTCTCGCCCCGCCGGGCCCGCGAGGTCCTGGAAAACGCCGTGGGCAAGCTCGTCGTCGGCGCCGAAATGGGTACGGCCTAGGTTACGGCGGCGCGGCGAGCGAAGCGGGGATCCCGATACTCGCCGCTCGCCAGCACGTCCCGCAGCGTCTCGACCGCATCCCAGACGTCCGTGAAGCGCAGATAAAGAGGCGTGAGCCCGAAGCGTAGCGTGTCGGGCGCACGGAAATCGCCGATCACGCCTCGGGCGATCAGCGCCTGCATGATGGCGTAGCCGTCCGGGTGGCGGAATGAGACGTGTGAGCCGCGCCGCGCCGCGTCGCGCGGGCTCGCCAGCATCAGCTCCGAAAAGCCGCACCGCGCCTCGACGAGGGCGATAAAGGCGTCGCCGAGCGCCATCCCCTTGGCTTCGAGGGCAACCATGTCGACGCCGGCGAACGTGTCGATGCCCGCCTCGAGGGCGGCCAGGCCGAGCATCCCGGGGGTGCCGCACAGCTGGCGCCGGATACTTGCCGTCGGCTCGAAGTCGTCGACGAAGTCGAACGGCGCCGCATGGCCCATCCATCCCGAAAGGGGTGAGACGAGGGCCTCTTGCCACCGCTTGGCGACGTACACGAAGCTTGGCGCGCCCGGTCCGCCGTTCAGGTATTTATAACCGCAGCCCAGAGCCAGGTCCGCGCCGACCGCGTGGAGGTCGAGCGCCAGGGCGCCGGCGGTGTGGCTGAGGTCCCAGACGGCCAGGGCCCCGCGCTGGTGGGCCCGGGCGGTGATCTCCGCCATCGGCCAGCGCTCGGCGGTCTTGTAGTGAACGTGGGTGAGCACCACCGCGGCGGTCTGCTCGTCGATGGCGTCGGCCAGTTCGTCGCGGGACCGCAGTCGCAGTTCGACGCGGCCGCCCAGCAGGGCGCCCACTCCCTGCAGGACGTAGAGGTCGGTGGGGAAGTTGCCGGGCTCGCTCAGGATCACCCGGCGGTCAGGCCGCAGTCCCAGCGCCCCACAGACAAGCTTGAACAGATTGACCGAGGTCGAATCGGCGACGATGACCTCGTCAGGCGCGGCGCCGATCAGGGGGGCGATCTTGGCCCCCAGGCGGGCCGGGGCGCCGATCCAATCGTGGGTGTTCCAGCTGCGGACCAGGCCTTCGCCCCACTCGTGTTCGATCATCGCGCCCACGCGCGCCGCAGTGCGCTTGGGAAGGGCGCCCAGCGAGTTGCCGTCGAGATAGATCACGCCTCCCGGGAGGTGGAAGCCATCGCGGCGTGACGCCAGGGGATCGGCGGCGTCCCGCTCGACGAAGCTGTCCCGGGAGGCCAGTCGGTTGTCCGTCATCGCGCTCGGCTCCTGAAGATTATGGCTGCCCTCATGCCTCGCGCCGGGGCCTCGGGGAAGGGCGCCGCCTGCCCCGCCCGGCGGTGGAAAAGCATGCGAATCCCGTCCGCGCGCCAAAAGCCAAGCTTTCGCTCAGAAATTGGGCGACTCGGGAGGGCTGTGGAAGTTTTTTAGGCGCTTGGCGCGTTTCGTGGCCAAAACGGTTCCGGGAAACACATGCAGGTCGACGCCGTGGGATGGTTCTTCCATCGACCTACAGCGCGTTTCGGGGCGGATTTCGGTAGTGCGAACACCCCGGGCGGCGTGGCGTCGCCTTCAGAGGCTGCGCCTCGTCGTCGATTGATCGATGAAAGTCTTGTTCGAACGGACGCCGTCAGCGAGCGGTTCGACGAACGATCCGGAGGGTAAGCGTCGCCAGTGGGCTTGCTAGAAAAAACAACCAATTCAACGGGGTTTAATCCATGAATCGCTTTTTGGCGGGCGCTAGCCTGCTTGCTTTGATTGCCGCCTCGAGCGCCGCGCAGGCCGCCGACGCGGCGGCGGCGGCCGACAGCGGAGAGCTCTCCGAGGTTGTCGTCACCGGCACGCGTCAAGTTGGCATCAAGGCCGCCGACAGCGCCGCCCCGATCCAGGTCGTGGGCGGCCAGGCGCTCCTCCAGACCGGCTCGCCCAGCTTGGCCGAGGCCCTGACCACCGCCGTTCCCTCCCTCAATATTCTGACGCAAGGGGGTGACGCCGCGGCCGTCCAGATCCTGGCCGCCCTGCGCGGGCTCAGCCCCAACGACACCCTGGTCCTGGTGGACGGCAAACGCCGCCACCCGACCTCCAACCTCGCCGTGGACGGCGGGAGCGTGTTCTCGGGTTCGGCCACCACCGATCTTTCCTTCATTCCCGTCGAAGCGATCGACCACATCGAGGTGCTGACCGACGGCGCCGCCGCGCAGTATGGTTCCGACGCCATCGCCGGCGTGATCAACATCATCCTCAAGAAGAACACGAGCGGCGGTACGATCAACGCCACTGGCGGGCAATACTACAACGGCCAGGGTACGACGGGCGATATCTCGATAAATCACGGGTTCAATCTCGGGGACAGAGGTTATCTGAGCGCCACCTTTGAAGAGCGTTATCACGATTTCAGCGTCCAGGGCGTCGGCGACGGGCGGTTTACCGACCCCAACGGCAACCTGCTGTCCGGACTGCCGTTCCCGCAATCCAACGCCGGCATGGCCGCCAAGTTCCCACACCTCAATCAGTTGAACGGGGATCCGCAACTAAACGTCTACAATGGTTTCGTGAACCTGGGCTATAAGCTGACCGACGACATCGAGTTCTACGCGTTCGGCAATTACAGTTACCAGGAGTCGCAACACTACGAAAACTACCGTTCGCCAGCGAAGGTTTCGGGCGTCACGTCGGGCGGCGTGACGGTCTATCCCCTCCCTAACGGTTTCGATCCGCGTGAAAAGTTCGATGAAACGGACTATTCGTTCACCGGCGGTTTCCGGGGGACGGTCGAGGGTTGGCACTGGGACCTGTCGACGACCTATGGCGAAAACAACACCCAGATCTATGTCGTCGACTCGGCGAACGCTCAGCTGTTCCCCGTTCTGCAGGCGCTGTCGGCGACGCCCATTGCCCCCCAGACCACTTTCTACAACGGCGCCTTCGACGCCACCGAATGGACCAGCAACCTCGACATCGACAACAGCTTCAATGTCGGCCTGGCCTCGCCGCTGAACGTCGCGGTCGGGGGTGAATATCGCCGGGACACCTATGGCATCACGGCGGGCGAGCCGTCGTCCTACTACGGCGCCGGCGCCCAGTCCTTCGACGGCTACACGCCGCTCGACCAGGGTAGCTACTCCCGCAACAACGAGAGCGTCTACTTCGACGTCGCCACCGACCTGATCAAGAACCTGCACGTCGACCTCGCCGGCCGCTATGAGCACTACAGCGACTTCGGCGACGCTGAGGTCGGCAAGTTTACGGCGCGGTACGACTTCACGCCGATGTTCGCGGTCCGCGGCACGGTCAGCAACGGCTTCCGCGCGCCGACGCTCTCGGAGGAACGTTATTCCGGCACCAACGTCAGCCCCTATTCGGCGGAGGTGCAGCTTCCCCCGAACTCGGCGGCGGCCGCGTCGGCCGGTTTCCAGCCTCTCAAGCCCGAGCAGTCGCAGAACTACAGCGTCGGCTTCGTCATTCATCCGATCGAAAACGCGCAGATCACCCTGGACGCCTACCAGATCAACCTGCATGACCGGATCCTCGTCAGCGGCTTCCTCTATGGCACCTGCTGCACCGCCGGTTCCGCCTCGATCATCTCCCAAGGGGTGCTGAACGCCATCGCGGCCCGGGGGGTCAGCCTGGACTCCGGTCTCAGCTACACCGGCATCTCGCTGTTCGCGAACGCCGCCAACACCCGCACCGACGGCATCGAACTCACGGGCAACTACGCCTCCGACTTCGGGGACTATGGACACGTCGACTGGACCCTGGGGGTCAACTACAACAAGACCCAGATCACCAAGATCGATCCGCTGCCGGCGGCCGCCTCCAACACGCCGGCCGAGTGCGCTATCCTCCCCGCGTGCAACACCGCTTTCCTGACCAAAAACGCCGCCAGCGCCCTGACGACGGCGAACCCGCGCTACAAGGTTATCATGCAGGCGCAGTGGACGAAGGATAAGTGGAACCTGACGTTGCGCGAGACGATCTACGGTCAGACGTCTCAGTATTCGCCCGACAACTCCTATATCCAATACATCGGTGTCACCGGTATCACCGACATCGATCTGGGATACAAGTTCACCTCGTACCTGAAGGTCGATGTCGGGGCGAATAATCTGTTCAACACCATTCCCCCGTCAGTGGGCGCGGCGGGCGGCTTCCCGCTGGGCGGCGGCCTGGTGTTCAAGGTGCCCTACGGCTTCGCTCCCTACAACGCGAACGGCGGCTACTACTACGGCCGGGTGGTCGTGAACTTCTGATCGGGCGCCTTCGTTAGACAAGGAAGGGAGGGCTCGGGCGATATCGCGCGAGCCCTCCCTTGTGCGTCGACCGGGTCTTGACCCCACCGAGCTCTCGCCTTTCAGCGGAGGGACCCCTAAAGGGGAGGCGCTTTCCTGTTTCAGGGGCGACGGAGGTAGTGGGCCATGGGTCTGGGGGCTTCCGGATCCGTGAACGCCGCGGTTGAACGCGCGTCGGCCACACTCGGCGCGGATCCGGCCGAGGCCGGGCGCCAGGCGGAGGCGATCCTCAAGGTGGCGCCGAGGGATCCGCGCGCCCTGTTGATCTATGCCTCGGCGCGTCGGCGGCTTGGCGACGCTGCAGAGGCCCTGGCGGTGCTGGGGCCGCTGGCCAAGGCCTATCCGCGGGCCGCCCACACCCACTACGAGCTGGGGGCGGCGCTCGTCGCGCACGGTCGACCGGACGAGGCCCTCCCGGCCTTGCGGCACGCCGTCTCGCTAAACGGCGACCTGGCGGAGGCGTGGCGGACGCTGGGCGATCTGCTATTCACCGCGGGAGATCCGGCCGGGGCGGAACACGCTTTTGCCGAGCATCATCGCGCCACCATTCGCGACCCGGCCCTACGGCCCGCCGCCGAGGCTCTCTTCGCCGGGCGCCCGGCCGAGGCGGAGCAGAGCCTGCGGGCGCATCTCGCCGCTCGTCCCACCGACGCGGCGGCCCTGCGCCTGATGGCGGAGGCGCGCGCCCGTCAGGAGGGCTTTGCCGACGCCGAGACCCTGTTGGCCCAGGCCCTCCGCCTCGAGCCGGATCACCACGGCGCGCGGTTTTCCTACGCCACGGCGCTCTTCCATCAGCAGAAGGCGGCCGAGGCGCTGGAAGAGGTGGAACGCCTGCTGGCCGTCGACCCCCACGACGCGGCCTACCGCAACCTGCTGGCCGCCTGCCTGGCGCTGACGGGCGATTTCGATCGCGCTATCGAAACCAACGACGGCTTGGTGACACAGTTTCCGAAGCAACCGCGGATCTGGCTGAACCACGGCCATGCGCTGCGCGCGGTCGGCCGGCGCGAGGACGCGCAAGACGCCTACCGTCGCGCCATCGCCCTCGCGCCCGGGCTGGGCGACGCCTACTGGAGCCTGGCCAATCTCAAGGTCGAGGCGCTCAGCCTACAGGACGAGGCGGCGATCACCAGCCAACTCGCCCGCGCCGACCTCGACGCCGACGACGCGTTGCATCTGCGTTTCGCGCTCGCCAAGGCCCTCGAGGATCGGGGCGAGTATGCCCGCGCGTTCGAGCACTATGCGGCCGGCGCCCTGCTGCGCCGCCGGAGTCTGAGCTACGATCCTGACGAGCAGACCGCCCTGGTGTCTCGGTCGACCGCGTTGTTCAGCCCGGCATTCTTCGGCGCGCGCGAGGGCGCCGGATCGCCGGCCCCCGACCCGATCTTCATCGTCGGCCTGCCCCGGTCGGGTTCGACACTGATAGAGCAGATCCTCGCCAGCCATTCCGCGGTCGAGGGCACCATGGAGTTGCCCGACATCGGCATCATCGCTGGCCAACGGGGGCAAGCGGCGGGCGGCTACCCCGAGGGTCTGGCGAACCTGAGCCGCGCCGACCTGGTGTCCCTGGGGCGCCTGTTCCTCGATCGCACGCGCATCCAGCGCAAGCAGGGGCGACCCTTCTTCATCGACAAGATGCCCAACAATTTTCGCCACATCGGGCTCATCCACCTCATTCTTCCCCAGGCGAAGATCATCGACGCCCGCCGTCACCCGCTGGCGACCTGCTTTTCCGCCTTCAAGCAGCACTTCGCCCAGGGTCAGAGCTTCTCCTACGATCTCACCGAGCTTGGCCGCTATTACCGGGACTACCTGGCGTTGATGACGCATTTCGACGCCGTGCTCCCCGGCCGGGTCCATCGGGTGATCTACGAGGACATGGTGGATCAGACCGAAGCGGAGGTGCGGCGGCTGCTGGCCTATTGCGGCCTGCCGTTCGAAGCCGCGTGCATGAGCTTCTATGAGAACGACCGAGCGGTCCGCACGGTCAGTTCGGAACAGGTGCGCCAGCCGATCTTCCGTCAGGGCCTCGACCAATGGCGGCGCTTCGAGCCGTGGCTGGGCCCGTTGAAGGCGGCGTTGGGGCCGGCGCTGGAGTCCTGGCGTGGCGACTAAAAAGACGGCGGCCGGCGCATGGCCGTCCCCGATTGAATATTCCGGATTGACGCTCTGCGCCGGCGGCGCCTAGGCGTACCCGCGCCGCGCAACGCCATGGCCAGCAAGCTATTGACACGTACCGTCCGCTCTAAGAAGCACACAGCGAGTTGAACCAAAGCGCCCGCGCGCCGTCCGTCAGGGGGATAGCCCAGTATTATGAACTTCAGCAGTTTGCTTCATAGCGGTTACTCTTGGCAGACGATGCTACCGATCTGCGGCATTCTTGGTGTCTCCGGTCTGATGAGCGGGTTATCGGGCTTCGGGTTCTCGGCGATCGGCGCGCTGAGCCTGTGGTTCATGCCGCCGACGCTCGGCGTTCCCCTCCTGATGAGCCTGTCGACCGCCAACCAGCTGATGTCGCTCGGCCAGCTCAGGGCCGATCTGGCGCCGTGGCGGGAGTGGTGGCCGCACGGCCCGACCCCCTATCTGATGGGCGGTCTGCTGGGGGTGCCGATCGGCCTGGCGATCCTCCACGCCTTGCCGACCGCGACACTCATGCTGGTCTTCGGCGGCGTGCTGGTGATCTACGCGGCCTATTCGATTTTCAAGCCGGCCAGCCTGCACGTGGCGGTGAAGGGGGGGGCGGTCAGCTCGGGCCTGGTCGGCATGGCGGGCGGCGTGATCGGCGGCTTCACGGCCTTCCCAGGCGCCGCCGTGGTGGTCTGGAGCGGGCTCCGCCAGCTCCCCAAGCGGGAATCCCGCTCGATCGTCCAGCCCTATATCCTCGGGCTGCAGCTGATTTCCCTGACGCTGCTGGCGTTCGAGCGGCCGGAAACCTTCAGCAAGACCTTCTGGATCATCCTGCTGATCACCGTACCGGTTGTCCTGCCCGGCACTCTGCTGGGCGTGAACCTCTACCGAAACCTCTCGGACGTGAACTTCCGGCGAATCACCTTCCTGCTGCTCGGCGTTTCAGGCCTGGGCCTGCTCCTCAAGGGTGTCGCCGCCCTGGCCCCTCACGCCGCAAAAGTCGCCGGACACTAAGCGACGCCGCCATGGCAGGTTGAGCGCATGGAGTTCGCCCGGTTATGCTGAACCACCGCCTCGCCACGGAAGCGGATCTGCCGGAGCTCAAGGCGCTGATGGCCATGGCCATCGCCACCCTGCAGAAAGGGTTCCTCGACGAGGCCCAGATTGTCGCCAGCCGCGAGGTCATGGGGCTGGACACCCAGCTGGTCGCCGACCGCACCTACTTCATGGTCGAGGAGGCGGGGCGGCTGGCCGGGTGCGGGGGCTGGAGCCGGCGCGCGACCCTCTATGGCGGCGACCACAGCACGGCCTTGCGCGATGAAGCCCTGCTCGATCCCGCCCGCGACGCCGCGCGCGTCCGCGCCATGTACACCCACCCCGACTTCGCGCGGCGCGGCGTCGGCCGCCTGATCCTCTCGCTCTGCGAGGCCGCCGCCGGCGCCGAGGGTTTTGGCCGTGTCCAGCTGATGGCCACCCTCTCGGGCGAGCCCCTCTATCGGGCCTGCGGGTACCTCGAGATCGAACGAACCGCCGCCGCCCCCGTCGGCGGCGTCATCGTGCCCTTGATCCTCATGGGCAAGGCGATCGGCTGAGCGGCGCAACGCCTCACCGATTGGGCGTCGCCGCCTGGGGCTGCTGGGGCGCGGCCAGCTGCAGGTTGACGGTTGGCAGGGCGGCGTTGACCTTCTGGATCACCTCCGGGGTAAGATCCATGGCGGCGTTGACGCTATAGACACGGCTCTTGTCCAGGACGATGGAACAGCGATGCGCGGTCAGGGCGGCGTTCAGAGCGGGAAGGGCGGCCGTGCCGATCTGGCGGACCACGCCGTCGCGCGTGCGCACCAGCTGGTCGTTGCGCGTGCGGGCAAGGGCGTCCTGCGCCTGCGCCCGACGCTGCAGGTCCGCGCCCGACTGTTCGTACTGAGCTGTGGGCGTCGACGCCTTGCGCGCCTGCAGCGCCGTGGCTTCGTTCACCAGGGCGTCGTTGGCCGGTTTGAGCTCTGCGTTGACGCCTTCCTGAAGCCTGGCCAGCTGCTGATTGGCGGCGATCCCGGCCAGCGATTGCGACAGGATCATTTCCTCGGAGTAGACGCACACGCCGGCCAGCGGCGCGCCCGGCGCCGCGACCACCTGGGCGTCGGCGCCGGGCGCCAGCGCGGCAAGCCAGCCGAGGCCCCCCAGGATGGCGAGTGGGGTGAAGTGTCTCGCGGTCATATCGCTTGCTGCCTTGATGATGGGGTGCGGGCGTCGCGCCGGTGGCCGGCCCCATACACCATCGGGCGACCGCCGGCACACCTTCTCGCCCCCGCCGCCCTGCGACGCTTGGGCGCTCCGAGATCCGTCCGGCGCGGGGTCTCTGCAGCTCTGGTGTTCGTAAGAGGCGGGCGTGGCTGACCGGGAACGCGGAACGGACGGCGGGTTCTGGGCGAAGATCCGGAACCATCCCCTCGCCCGCGTCGGGCCGGGACTGATCACCGGGGTCGCCGACGACGATCCGAGCGGGATCGCCACCTACTCGCAGGCTGGCGCCCAGTTCGGGCTCAACATGCTGTGGACCATGCCGCTCGCGTATCCGCTGATGTCGGCGATCCAGTCGTTGTGCGGGCGCATCGGGCGGGTCACCGGCAAGGGCTTGGCGGCCAACATCAAGGAGGCCTTCCCACCGGTCGTGCTGCGCGCGGTGGTCGTGCTCCTATTGGTCGCCAATACGCTGAACATCGGCGCCGACGTGGCGGCCATGGGCGAGGTCGGCCAGCTCGTCACCCACGTCGACCGTCACCTGATGACGCTGTTCTTCGTGGTCGTCACGCTCTTGCTGCAGCTCTTCGAACCCTACCATCGCTACGTCAAGTTCCTGAAGTGGCTGTGTTTCTCGCTGCTGGCCTACGCCGCGGTGCTGTTCACCGTGCACGTCCCCTGGGGTGAGGTGGCCCTGCGCACCGTCTGGCCGAGGTTCACGCCGAACGCCGCCGCCGCGGCGGTCGTGGTCGGTGTCTTCGGCACCACCATCAGCCCCTACCTGTTCTTCTGGCAGGCCTCCGAAGAGGTGGAGGACTTGCAGCGCAAGCCCGGCGGGCGGGCCCTGGTCGCGGATCCCGCTGCGGCGCCGGCCGAGCTGCGCCGGATCAAGTGGGACACCTGGAGCGGCATGTTCTACTCGGACGCAACCGCGTTCTTCATCATCCTGGCGACCGCCGTCACCCTCCACGTCAGCGGGATCACCGACATCAACACCGCCGCCCAGGCGGCCTCGGCGTTGCGACCTCTGGCCGGAAATTTCGCCTTCCTGCTGTTTACCCTGGGCCTGCTCGGCGTCGGGCTAATCGGCGTGCCGGTGCTCGCCGGTTCGGGCGCCTACGCCTTCGCCGAGGCCATGAATTGGCCGGAAGGGCTCGAGCGCAAGGTTCGCAGCGCGCGCGGCTTCTACGGCGTGATCGCCATCA
>Ga0302314_10020031_pt1 | contig 11081 bp, 11 predicted proteins | sample III_Palsa_N2_3_FD_200533 | JGI IMG/M metagenome (GOLD analysis project Ga0302314, IMG submission 200533) | Peat permafrost microbial communities from Stordalen Mire near Abisko, Sweden - III_Palsa_N2_3 | ecosystem: Environmental > Terrestrial > Soil > Palsa > Peat permafrost | place: Sweden... | reverse complement strand
GCTTCCTGGAGTTGTTCGGCCTGGTCCCGCACGTGCAGAGCTGGGTCGCCTTCCCGGCCTGGGCGCTGTTCCTGGCCCCGGCCCAGGTCATCGCCCGGCGGCGCTACCGGTGAAGAACCGCCTGAAGGTCCTGCGCGCCGAGCGGGACTGGAGCCAGGCCGACCTGGCCGAGCGGCTGGACGTCTCGCGCCAGAGCGTCAACGCCATCGAAACCGGTAAATACGACCCCAGCCTGCCCCTGGCCTTCAAGATCGCCCGCCTGTTCGGGATGAGCATCGAGACGATCTTTGAGGATGTCGGCTGACAGGGAGATTCTAGGAGGGCGTCTCGCACCACGTTAGGTCCGAGGCGCCCGAACGGTATTGTTTAGACGCCAAGGCGCGAAGGACGCGAAGGCGGGCGGAGCCCGCGCTCTGACAGGCTAGTCCCAGCTCTGGATTGTTGCTCTGCGCGCCTTCGCGTTCTTTGGTCCTTGGCGTTCAATATGAAACCGCCGAACCGTTTCGGGCCGCCATGGTGAAAGCTGACCTACAAATGCTCGTCCCGCTGCATTCCGCCGAGAGCGGCGGCGACGGAGGCGATCAGGGCGCCGATCAGCATCGACAGGCTGGTGAAGATGGCCAGGCTGGCGGCGGTCTTGCGGGCGCCTTCGGCGGCCTGTTTGGCGGCCGCCGCGACCTGCTGCTCGCGGTCGATGACGGTGTCGATCCGCCGCTGCGCCTCGGTGGGACCGACGCCGGTCTGAGCCGTCACCAGGGCGTTCAGATAGACGCTGTCGTCGGGGGACAGCCCGCCGCGCGCCAGGCCGGTCGCCAGGATGTGCTCCGCGTCGATCCGGGCCTGGGCGTTACTGGGGGGCAGGTCGCCCCGCAGCGAGCGGAACAGGTAGCCGCTGTCATAGCTGAGCGGCGAGCCGGTCGTGGCCGCGACCGCGGGCGCGCCGCCGATCTTGGCGCCCGCGAGGCCGCCGGCCGCGTCGGTCAGGGCCGATCCCAGCAAAAGGGCGACGAAAAGGGTCGCCAGCGCCCAGGCCAGCAGGCCGTGGGCGGTGTCGCGGAAGAAGACCTCGTGGGTGTGGACGCCGTGCCAGCGGGTGCGCAGGCGGCCGGTGATGTAGCCGCCCATGCCGGACGCGAACCACTGCGTCACGATCAGCCAGATCACCATGGCCGAGGTGAGGGCCACCGGCGAGGCGCCGTGGCTGGCCCAGGGTCCCGCCGTGGCCAGGCCGAGGCCGGAGCCCAGGGCCAGCAGGATCAGGGAAACCGCGGCGGCGGTGACGCCGCCGGCGAAGATCGCAGCCCAGGACACCGCCGAGGCGGGCTTGGCGGCCAGCGCCGGGTCCGTCGCCATCCCAGTGTAAGGGGGCGCGACGTCGGCGGATGAGGTGTCGATTGCGGTCATGACGTTTGTCCCCTTCGTCCAGTCAGCGCCAGACGAGGGCAAGCAAAAGAATGATCGGCAACGGCACGCCCAAAAGCATCAGAAGAATAGCCCGGCCCACGTTCACCTCCCTGAAGGCTGTTATGCCAGAACGAACGTGGCCGAGGCCCTGACGGTTCCCGGCGTGGCCGTGGGCGAGCGCTTGGCCAACCCGCCAATCGGCGCGATCTTCTGCGCCAACAGCACGGGGGAGACCCATGACCAGACAATTCGCCGGCCTGATCGCCGGGCTTTCGATGGCGCTCGCCGCCCATGCGGCGACGGCCCAACAGGCGGCCGGTGACTGGCTGGGCGCGCTGGCGGTGAGCCCGGCTCTGACGCTGCATGTCGCCATCCACATCCACAAGGACGCCGCCGGCGTCGACACCGGGACCTTCGACAGCCTGGATGAGGCTGTTTATGGCTTGCCGCTGAGCGAGATCGCCAACGCCGATGGGTCGCTTGCCTTCACCGTCGCTCGACTCCATGCGACCTATGCCGCCAAATGGGCCGCCGCCAACCACGGGTGGATCGGCCAATGGAGCCAAGGTGGCCGGAGCCTTCCTATGACGCTTATCGCAGGCCAGGTCCCCGCCGCGCCGATCGTCGCCGGGCTGGACGGCGACTGGGATGGCGCGCTGACGGTCACCGCCGGCATGAAGCTGCGCCTGGCGCTGCATATTGAGACCGGCCCGCGCGGTACGATGGCGCGCCTAAGGAGCATCGACCAGCAGTCGACGATGGCGGTCAGCAGCTTGAGCCGGACGGGCGACAAGGTGCGGGTCGAGATCAAGGTCATCGGCGCCGTGTTTGACGCCAGTCTCGATCCCAAGGGCCAGACGCTGACCGGGACTTGGACCCAGGGCGGCCAGCCGTTGCCGCTGGCGCTCACCCGCCGCGCGGCGGGCCAGGCCGAGGCCGTGCTCAAGCGGCCGCAAACGCCGGTGAAGCCCTATCCCTATCGCGAGGAGCAGGTGACGTTCGAGGATGCGGCTGGCCACGTGAAGCTGGCCGGAACCCTGACCCTGCCCCAGGGCGCCGGGCCGTTCCCGGCTGTCGTGCTGGTGTCGGGCTCGGGACCGAACACCCGCAACGAGCCGATCATGGGCCACCAGCTGTTCCTGGTGCTGGCCGACCATCTGACCCGGCATGGGATCGCGGTGCTGCGCTATGACAAGCGGGGAACAGGGGTCTCCACCGGCGACTATGCCAAGGCCACGACGCAAGACTTCGCAAACGACGCTGACGCGGCCGCCGCCTGGCTGCGCGGGCGCCAGGAGATCGATCCGGCCAAGGTGGGCCTGATCGGCCACAGCGAGGGCGGGCTGATCGCGCCCATGGTCGCCGTGGGCGATCCCAAGGTGGGCTTCATCGTCATGATGGCCGGCCCGGGCGTCGATGGCGCCCAGGTGCTGGCCGAGCAGGGCCGGCTGATCTCCAAGGCCATGGGGCTTAGTGACCAGCAGGTGGCGGACAGCTCGGCCCTGCGCGAGCAGATGATCGCCATCGTCCGCGCGGAGAAGGACCCGGCGGTCGCGGCCGCGAAGATGCGGGCGCTGGTGGCGCGGGATCCCAAGCGGAAGGATGTCCCACAGGCGACCATCGACGCGCAGATCGAGGCGATCAACACCGACTGGTTCAGGTTCTTCTTCAACTACGATCCGGCGATCGCCCTGCGGCAGGTCCGCTGTCCGGTGCTGGCGATGATCGGCTCGAAGGACCTGCAGGCGCCGCCCGACCAGAACCTGCCGGCGATCCGCGCCGCGCTGGCGCACAATCGCGATGCGGAGGTCGAGGAGCTGCCCAGCCTCAACCACCTGTTTCAAACCGCCAGGACCGGCGCGGTCGGCGAATACGGCGAGATCGAGGAGACGATCGCGCCGTTGGCGCTGGACACGATGACCAACTGGATCGTCAAGCACGTCGGTCCGCCGGCGCATGGAAGGGGCGGCGGCGGGGCTTAGGTGCGTGCTTCGACGCGCGCCCAAAGGGCGCGGCTCAGCATGACGTACAATTTTGAAGCCCATCCCATCACGTCATCCTGAACCGGCCGCACAGCGGCCGTGTCGAAGGACGCACGATCTCGGCGACAGCCCCCTACGCGTTCGCCGCAACCGGCGGGGCGGCGGCGGCGATGGCCAGGGTCTCGGCCAGCAGCTTGTCCCAGCCGTGCAGCGAGGTCAGGTGGGCGTGGATCTGCATCAGGGCGCCGTTGTCGCGCAGGCTGGTGAAGACGTCGCCCGGCAGGGCGTTCAGCTTGTCGCGGGAGACGGCGAGATACTCCGCCACCACCTGCGGCTCGCCGGGCGTGCCGTCCGGCAGCGCCGGCGTGTACAGGGTCTGCTTGTTCTCCAGCAGGTCCAGGTCCTTGATCTGCTTGACGAAGCCGTCGGTGATCGAGCGGTCGGCGTCGAAGCGGCCGCAGAAGTCGACGCAGGACTTGGTGAAGTCGGTGGCCTGGCCGTTCTCGAACAGCCTCACTTCCGCGCCGTTTTCGATCCACAGGCTCGAGGCGCGGTCGATGCAGACGATGACGCGGTTGGCCGCCTCGTCGCGGGCGCCGACGAAAGGATAGCGGCGCAGGAAGCTGGGCGCGTAATAGCCCGGGCGCAGGACGCCGTCCTCGCTCACGAACAGGTTCGAGCCCGCCTGCAGGCCCATCACCGCCATGGGCATCAATTCCGCGCCCGCGAAGATGATCGGATAGCAGACGGCGGCCGGGCCGAACTCGCCCACATGCAGCGGCACGAAATGCTGGCGCGCGGCGAAGCTGTAGGGCCGGTCCGTGCGGTTCATGCCCAAGTTGGCGTGCCGGACGGGATCGAGCGGCTCGGGCTGCTGATAGAACATGACCTGGCCGGAAAGCATGGCCTTGCCGTCGGCCGGGGGAGGGAAAGTCGCCATTATGCAGTGCTCGATCAGGTGTTGAGACGCTTAGATCGCCGCGCCCGAGCGGCGCTTCTATCGGATCGCCGAAAGCCGGGCAACCTGAGCCGCCTCCAGGGCGTCAACCTAACGCAGCCACACCCGCCGGTGGGGAAAGTCCAGGGTCAGGACCAGGCCCCGCCAAGCCGGCCCGCCGATCACCCCGCCATAGGCCGGGCCGGCGTCGTCGGGCAGGGTCTTGTCGGCGAAATTGGCCGCCGGGCCGTTGATGGTGTGGCCGGCGACCACCAGTGTGTCCAGCCGCCCGCGCTCGGTCCGGGTGAAGCCGCCCACGCCCATGCCGGCGCCGGGGGTGACCGGTGCGTCGGGGAAGGCCCGGCGGGCGAAGGGCGCCCAGAACTCGATGGCGGTGTTGGAGCCGGTGTCGATCTGGAACTCGGCGTCGGCGCCGCGCCCGCCCTGCTGCACATGCGCAGAGACGAAGGGAACCATCAGCCCGCCCATTGGCGCCGCATCAGCCGGCGGCGCGGCTGACTGCGGCGGGTCCAGCCGCACGGTCCCGCTCCGATAGTCCAGGGTGACCACGAACCGGCGCAGCACATCGTCGCCGAGGATGCCGTCCAGGTGGGTTCGCATGCCCTGGTCGATGTGGGTCAGGTCGGTCACGGTCGCATCGGTCACCGCCTCGATGACGCCGCCGGCCAGGGTCAGGCGCACATTCTCGGCCCGATGCGCGCCCGTCGCGCCGCCACCGCCCACCAGCGCGATCGGATCGCCCAGCCTGACCCCCGCCGCGCTGGCGAACCGGGCATCGAGGATCGTAACCCCCGCGCCGGTGTCGAGCAGGAAGACGCCGGGCGGGCCGGCGCCGATGGACGCGCGGACGAAGATCAGGCCCTCGCTGAAGGTGGCGGGGATTTCGGCGGCGCGGGCCGGTGCGAAGAGGGCCAGGGCGAGCGCCAGGCCCAGCAGCGTGGCGAAAATTGTCGCCCGTCCTAGCTTTTCGACAGGCTCAGCAAGAGGGCTACTGGAGCGGGTCGGGACAGATCCAAGCCATCTCAAAATCCGCTCATCCCCGCGAAGGCGGGGACCCAGGGGACTTGACGATACTCGCGAAGCTGCGGCGCCCAAGAGCGCAGCGGCGCCATCGAGTCCGGCGTCCCTGGGTCCCCGCCTTCGCGGGGATGAGCGCAAAATGGGGTCAATCAAAACCCAACTCGCTCCAAGGCCCAGCGCCGGATCAGTGCCTGAACACCCGCACGCCGGTGAACACCATGGCGACGCCGGCCTCGTCGGCGGCGGCGATCACCTCGGCGTCGCGGATCGAGCCGCCCGGCTGGATCACCGCGGTGGCGCCCGCCTCCACCGCCTGGATCAGCCCGTCGGCAAAGGGGAAGAAGGCCTCCGACGCGCAGGCCGAGCCCTTGGCCAGGGACTCCGGCAGGCCGGCGGTGACGGCGGCCTCGGCGGCGCGCAGGGCGGCGATCCGAGCGCTATCGCGCCGGTTCATCTGGCCCGCGCCGATCCCCGCCGTCTGGCCGTCCTTGGCGTAGACGATGGCGTTGGACTTCACGTGCTTGGCGATGGTGAAGGCGAACAGCATGTCCTCGATTTCGCGCGCGGTCGGCGGCCTTTTCGTGACCACCTTCAGGTCGGCCGCCGTCAGCCGCGCGGTGTCGCGGGACTGGACCAGAAAGCCGCCGGCCACCGAGCGGAAGGTCTCGCCCGCCGCCATCGGGTCGGGCAATGACCCGGTGAGCAGCAGCCGCAGGTTCTTCTTCTTGGCGAACAGGGCGATGGCGTCGTCGTCGGCGTCGGGCGCGATCACCACCTCGGTGAGGATTTTGACGATCTCCTCGGCCGCCGCCGCATCCAGCCGCCGGTTCAGGGCGATGATGCCGCCGAAGGCCGACACCGGGTCGCACTCCAGCGCGCGCAGATAGGCGGTCTTGACGTCCGGCCCCAGCGCCACGCCGCAGGGGTTGGCGTGCTTGATGATCGCCACCGCCGGACCCGCGGCCGGGTCGAACTCGGCGACCAGCTCGAACGCCGCGTCGGTGTCGTTGATGTTGTTGTAGCTCAGCGCCTTGCCCTGCAGCTGGCGCGCCGTCGCCACGCCCACGCGGGGGCTGTGGAAGGTGTAGAGGGCCGCCGCCTGGTGCGGGTTTTCGCCATAGCGCATGGTCTGGGCCAGCTTGCCGGCGATGGACTTGCGCGCCGGCCACTGATCGCCCACCTGGCCGGCGAACCAGGTGGAGATGGCCGCGTCATAGGCCGCCGTCCGCGCATAGGCCCGGGCCGCCAGCCTGCGCCGCAGCTCCAGCGGCGTCGCGCCCTCGGCCTTCAGCGAGGTCAGCACCTCCTCCAGGTCCGCCGGCTCGGTGCAGACGCAGACATAGGCGTGGTTCTTGGCCGCCGAGCGGATCATCGCCGGCCCGCCGATGTCGATGTTCTCGACGCAGGTCGCAAAGTCGCCGCCGCCGGCGACGGCCTGCTCGAAGGGGTAGAGGTTCACATACAGCAGGTCGATGCCGCCGATGCCGTGGTCGGTCATCGCCTTGGCGTGCGCGGGCGCGTCGCGCACCCCCAGCAGGCCGCCGTGGACGATGGGGTGCAGGGTCTTGACCCGCCCGTCCATCATCTCGGGAAAGCCGGTCAGGTCGCTGACGTCCTTCACCGGCAGGCCGGCGGCGGCGATGGCGGCCTTGGTGCCGCCGGTGGAGACCAGCTCCACCCCCAGGTCGGACAGGGCCTTGGCCATATCGATCAAGCCGGTCTTGTCGGACACGGACAGCAGGGCGCGCCGGACGGGCGCGGCGTCTTTGGCTTCAGGATAATCAGGGGCTGCGGGCATGGCGATCTCCGGGCGTGGGGTGAATTGCCCAGGCGAGCGGCATATCGATCCCGCGCTCCCCGGTGGTCTCCCACCTTCATCGCCAGTCACACGAGACGCGGCTGGGATAGGCGCGGATGGGGTGGGGAGTCAACGGGGGCGTGTCGCGTGTTCAAACGCATTATAATATCGGCAACCCAGATAACTGACCTTGAACGCGATCGAGAATCACGCGATAGGGGAGCCATTGATCGGAAGACATTGGATATCCCGTGTTTCGCAGAGACGTATCGTCTTGTGGGGGAAGTCATTCCCCCGACTCCACCCCTGCCTGTCCGTGGATGCTGGCCTCGGCCGGCCCCGCGGACGGGCCGCGGGCCCGGTACGGTGTTCAGGGTTCCAACCGCCGCTTTTCCCCCTCCCCGATGAAGACGGGAACCCACGCGTCCGTGGGTATCATCGGAGGAGAAACAAATGTCGAAACTACCGATCGACAAGCGGCGGGCGCGTCAATCGAACCGGCCTTGGTACGTCAACCCAACGACCTGGAAGGTCGTGGTTGTTATGCTGGAGCTGGCAATGAAGGTCATCGACCTATTCGAATGATGCGCACCCTGTCATCAGATAAGCCATTCCATACATGAGTACCCGCATGGTCAACGAAAGCCTGAAGTTGATCAGGCTCTATTGGGGGAAAACTCAGAGCGAAATGGCCGCCGAGGTGGGCGTGTCGCAGTCCTACATCTCGGAAATGGAGAAGGCTAAGAGAGACGTGACGCTCGATCTTCTGGAGAAATACGCGCGCGTCCTAAATGTCCCCATGTCCCGGCTGCTCCTATTCGCCGAAAATGTTGAGGGCGCTCCGCCGATGGGGCGAGGACGTCTATTTGTGGCCAACAAGGTCATGGATCTTCTCAGAACACTTGTGCCTGATGACCTCGAAGCGGCCGGTTGAACGATACCCGATTGAGTCGTCCCCATTTTACAGAATGGGGAGGTCGGCTGACCTCGCACGCGTACTCTGTGTGTCACAGAAAAAGTTGACCCGTCTGATCGTTCAACGGTCAGCGCTTTATCGCTTTGATGATCGGGAGGTCGAAGGAAAGCAGCGATCGCTTGCGGTGCCAACAGCCGGGATGCGCGATCTCCACGAACGGCTAAAAGACCTGTTCTCGCGCATCCAGTTGAACGAATATCTCTACAGTCCGCGCCGTGGCCGCAGTCCCGTTGATAACGCGGAGGCGCACGTTGGGCAAAAGGTCATCGTCAAGCTCGATGTGCGGCAGTTCTATCCGTCAACGACCGACGAGCACGTCTTTCAATTTTTCCGATATCGCCTGCGCATGGTCGAGGATGTAGCGGGCCGCCTCACCAAGCTATGCACGATCAATGGGAAGGTGCCGTTCGGCTCTCCGCTAAGCCCCATCCTATGCGCTCTTGTCCATGACGACGTCTTTGGGCGGGCGGCGGACATGTTCAGGTTGGACGGCTGCACGATGTCCCTTTGGGTGGATGACCTTACCGCATCGGGAGACGTGATCAGGGACGCTGTAGTCCGCGACATAAAGCGCCTCTTGCGATCGAAGCGCCTGAAGACCCATAAAGCCGTCCGGACGACAGGCCGGCGCGGGTTGGTCGTGACCGGCGCATTCGTCGGCGGGCATGGAGTTGCTCCTAATAACAAGGCCCACAAGAAGATGCGCGACGGACTGGCGCAGCTCAGCGCCGCCTCTGACCGCGAGACCCAATTGAAACTCAGCCAATCCTTGATCGGCCAAACTAACTACTTTCTCCAAGTTTATCGCCAAAGCGCACAAATGACCCCGAGGCTCAAGGGACGGCTATCGTGGCTCCACAGCGTTAGGCGCGCGGCCGAGTCGAGTGACCAGACCACAAGCTTGTTCACCGGGACGGCCGACCGGAATGAGCCGCCGCCCTGGTAAGGGGCAGGTAGGTCCAGAACTATGGTGACAGCGTACCTATTCGTCCCCCTTAAGTCCTGAATGCGGAGTCTGCTCTGGCGCTCGACGCAGTCAAGGACGAGGCCTTTGGCCTCGCCGCGACGCGGCCGGCCCAACGGGCCGGTCCTTGAGTGCGACGATCGCCAGAGCTTCAATCTCCCCAGGACCTTAAGGCGGGATGGCGCCGCCCATTCAGGCTGATCTCGCCACATCGCGCCAGGCGCCCCAATTATCGGAAATTGGCCCGAAAGCAGACGCTGCCAGTTTCCGCATGAGGGGAAATGCGACGTTGCGGCTCTGCCGACCTGCGGGCGTTGCCGCAAGCGTGTCCAGACGCCGGCATGGCGGGCGTCGGCGCGGACTGTGCCGAGACCCTGTCTCAATCCATCGCCGTCGCTCTAGGTCTGGTCCCCATCACCGGCCGCGCGGCGGCGGCATAGACCCGAGCTTCGCCAGCCCGCAATGAGAGCGGGGGTAAGGGAAAGTTATGAGGAACCTATGGTGATCCCGGGGCCCTCCACGACGTCGCCGGTATATGTGACCTTTTCGGTGACTCTTTCTGCTGTGGATGTAATGACCAGAGGAGGTCGCCAGGGCTTCCGGGGCCGGAGCGGGGTTTGGGGACTCTCCAATGCAGCGTCGGCCGGATCGCGGTGATCGTCGGCTCGGTTTGGCATCGGATACTATCCCCGTCGGGCTGGAAACTGAGTTAGCGCATGTCCGGCTCAAACAGCTTGGACTAGACATAAGCTTAGTCGTGGACGCCAATCCCGGCCGCCATGCTACGCCGCCATCCGCAAGCCGCCATGTCGCCTAGGCGACATCCCGCGCAAAATATCCGTGGCGCCGGCTGCCGTTAAACCTAGGTCGGACATTGTCTCTTCCGTTCGCTTCGGGTCGGACTCGGAAATTGGCTGCGCGTATACAGGGGAGTTCTCTCCCAGCCACAGTGCCCTTAAGTTCTGAATGCGGAGTCTGCTCTGGCGCTCGGCGCAGGCAAGGACGAGGCCTGAAGGCCTCGCCGCGACGCGGTCGGCCCAAGGGGCCGATCCTTGACTGCGACGATCGCCAGAGCTTCAATTTCGCCAGGACCTTAAGGCGGGATGGCGTCGAGGTTTCGATGCGCAAGCCACCCCACCCGCCGTCCGCTCCGTCGCAAGCGTCAGAGATGTAGCGCCGCTTTGGCTTCGTTGGGCAGTCGCGCGATGACATTCAGATAGGCCGTCGCCGTGGCGTCGGGGGCGCGGCGGCCCTGTTCCCAGCCTTGCAGGGTGGCGAGCGGAATCCGATAGGCCTCGGCGAACTCGCTCTGCGACATATGCAGGTCCTCGCGGATCGCGCGCACGTCGGGAAGCTCGACCGTGCGCGCCCGCGCGCCGGTCGCCTCGCCCTTGGCGTGGGCGACCGCTTCCCGCATGCCGTCGATCAATTCCTTGCCTAGCTTGCTCATGGCTGCTCCTTTCCGACCCGGCCGAGCTGCTTCAATTCAGCCGCCAGCGCCGTCAATGTTCGTTTCTCGTCTGGACTCAGATCCCCGCGCGCGGCCTTGGCGTAGACGGTGATCAGATAGAGGGGCATTTCGAGGTCGTAGACATAATAGATCACCCTGACGCCGCCGCGCTTGCCCGAGCCCTGGCGGCCCCATCGCAGCTTGCGAAGGCCGCCGGTCTCGGGGATCACATCGCCGGCCTCGGGATTGGCCGCGACGTAATCCACGAATTCCGCCCGTTCATCATCGCTCCACACCTTCGCCGCCGCCCGCAGGAAAGTGGTCAGCTCGACGACCGTAAGAAGCCGGGTCCGCATCAAGAAGATATACGTCAATGACGGAGTTTGAGTCAAAGAGTTTATGCGTCAATGACGTATCGATGCGTGAACGCGGAGGGAAAACACACAGGCCCGCCCAAAGCCCCCTTAAGTTCTGAATGCGGAGTCTGCTCTGGCGCTCGGCGCAGTCAAGGACGAGGGCTGAAGGCCTC
>Ga0302314_10020030_pt1 | contig 11082 bp, 12 predicted proteins | sample III_Palsa_N2_3_FD_200533 | JGI IMG/M metagenome (GOLD analysis project Ga0302314, IMG submission 200533) | Peat permafrost microbial communities from Stordalen Mire near Abisko, Sweden - III_Palsa_N2_3 | ecosystem: Environmental > Terrestrial > Soil > Palsa > Peat permafrost | place: Sweden... | reverse complement strand
GCCGTCTCGGTCACTGGCCCGGAGAACATCCTGCATCTGCATCGGCTGCGCGCGCTGTGTGATGCGGTGATCGTCGGCGCCGGCACTGTGGCCGCCGACAATCCGCGCCTGACGACGCGCCTGGTGGCCGGAAGTAATCCGGTACGCGTGATCCTGGACCCCGCATGCCGACTGCCTTGGGCGCACGCCGTTTTCAATGACCGGGCCGCGCCCACCTTGAGGGTCTGCGCCACCGACAGCCCTGCCGCGGCAGAAGCGCGCGCGCGGGGCGAGGACATACTGGAAGTTGCCGCCTGCGACGGCGCGTTGGATCTTGCGGATCTGCTGCGCCAATTGCGCGCGCTGGGATTCAGCCGGATCTTCGTGGAGGGCGGCGGCGTGACCGTATCCTCCTTTCTCAAGGCGGATCTGCTGGATCGGCTGCATATCGCCATCGCGCCACTGCTGATCGGCGAAGGCCGCCCCGCGATACGCATGCCACCCCGGGTGCGGCTCCAGGATTGCATGCGCCTCCGGCATCGCGTCTATCGCGCCGGATCCGACATCCTGTTCGACTGCGATCTGCGTGCCGCAGTTAACGGTACAGCGAACGGCCATGGGCCGTTGTCGCATGAGGCGCTACAGCGGGTTCTTTAGCAGCACACGCATCACTGCCGCTCCAGGATCTGTGCCATGCGCGCACAGGCCTGCTGCCAATCGGGCAGGCTGCTGCGCACGCCGGCGGCGCCGGCGGCCAGGGTATCCAGTAACCCCGGCTCCAGCAGAACCCGGGTCAATGCCTCCCGCAGCAGGCCTGCATCCCCGGGTGCCACCAGCAGTCCGGCATCCGTTCCGACCAAGTCGGCAATGGCGCCGACGCGAGTGCTGATGACCGGCAGTCCATGCGCCAGCGCTTCGGCGACGACCATGCCATAGCCCTCCAAGTGGGTCGGCAGTACGAACAGGTCCGTGTCGCCATAGACCTGACTGAGTTCAGCGGCGTGCATCTCGCCGGCGAACGTCACACGCTCTGCGAGGCCCAGCTGCTGCAGCTGCGCTCGCAGTTGTGCGACCGTTTCGCGGTCGCGGGTGAGACTACCGATACAGGTCAGATGCCAGCGCAGCGACCGCAGCGCCGCGAGGGCATTGAACAACAGGTCATGCCCCTTGCGCGGAATGAGTGTCGCGACACACAGTAACTTCAGCGTCGCACCCCGTACCCGCCGTGCGAGCGGCGCGGCGTCGGTTCCGGGCTCCACGACGGACACCCGTGGGGGTTCGACTCCAAGTTCGCGCAGTGCGTGCTTGGTGGCAGTGCTGGTCACGATCACGTGGCGCACCGCCTCAAGCGCGAGCCGTTCCGATCGCGCCAGGTCCAGGGTCAGCTCGGGGGCGAGCCCGCGTTCGGCGGCGAGCTGATGGTGAACCAGCGCCACGAGCCGCAGGCGCGCGGCGTGTGCTTGCGCGATCTGCGGCATCGCCCCCAGCGCGAGACCGTCGATGAGCACCAGGGCCTGTTCGGGCAGATGCGCAAACTGCCTCTGCGCATCATCGAGGGCCGCGCGCGACGGCAGAGGGAAGCTCGCATCGAGCGTGCGGACCGTGACCGACCAGCCCTGCGCCCGCAGTCCCGCGATGATTCTGCGGTCATACCCGTAGCCCCCGGTCGGCGTCTCAAGATCTCCCGGAATGACGAACTCCAGCGAGCGGGTGCCCGTCACGCGCTGGTCCCGCCCTCGTATGCCGCCCACGCCACATGCGATTCGTGCAGCGTCACGCGCAGCGCCGTGATCGCCCCGGCCGATGGGCCGAGTGTGCCGGCGCGAATCGCCTGCGTCAGCCGCTCGAACACGGTCCTGGCGAGAAACTCGGTCGTGGTATTGCGTCCGCTGAACTCGGTTTGCGCATCGAGATTGCGATAGTTCAGGGCGGCGAGCACATCGCGCAGGGCGGTGCTGGCAAGCCCGATATCCACGACGATACCGTTTTCATCAAGCTCAGGCCGCTTGAATTCCACGTCCACCACGTAGGTTGCGCCGTGCAGCCGCTGCGCAGGGCCGAATACCTCACCGGAGAAACTGTGGGCGATCATGATGTGATCGCGGACACAGACCGTATACATCACGCGCTCCTTTATGCGTAGTTCACTCGATGCATGATGACATCGCCGGGCGCGTGCGAGAGGCGCTCAAGGGTCTGCGGCAGCTCCTCGAAACTGCCCTCGCTGTTGATCAGCACGTCGAGCGCCGGAGCAGTGAGCAGCGACAGCGCCAGCTCCAGCCTGCGTCGCAGGCTCCAGCGCGCCCGCCGGGCCGGGCCCACGGCACCCACCTGGGAGGACTTGAGGGTCAGGCGGCGCGAGTGGAAGGCTTCCCCGAGCGCGACGGCGACGCGGCGATCGCCATACCAGCTGAGCTCAACGACCGTCGCTTCAAAGCCTGCAATGCGCATGGCCAGCGACAGTCCTTCGGCCGAGCCGCTGGAATGTAACACGATGTCAGCTTCGGACCTTGCCGTGGCCGGTTGCGCGAATTTCACGCCGAGCGCCTGCGCAATCGCGGCGCGGTGCGGATTGACATCGATCAGTTCGACTTCGCATCCCGGAATCCGGGTCGCGAGCCAGGCCGTAAGACAGCCCACGCTGCCCCCGCCGATCACGGCGATGCGATCGCCCGGCCCCGCGCCCGAGTCCCACAGTCCATTCAAAGCGGTTTCGAGGTTCGCGGCGAGTATGGCCCTCGCCGGCGGAACCGATTCCGGCACCAGATACAGCGCGTCGCTCGGCACTACGAACTGTTGCTGGTGCGGGTGCAGGCAGAACACGGTCTTATCGACCAGTTCCGGTGGGCCCTGGACCACCCGGCCGACGCTGATATACCCGTACTTCACCGGAGCCGGGAATTCCCCCGCCTGGAATGGCGCCCGCATGCGTTCGTATTCGCCAGGGGGCACGTGGCCGCCGAACACAATCGACTCGGTGCCGCGGCTGACACCACTGTAAAGTGTCCGTACACTCGCTTCTCGGGCCTGTGGCGCCGGAATCAGTTCGCGGCGCAGCTCGCCGCGGCCCGGTGCTTCGATCCAGAATGCGAGCGTTTCATGCCGACTCATAGGACCTCCATGGACCACGGTCTTCTGCGCAATTCGCTTGCCTGCATCTTACCGGCTGGGTTCACGGTCGGGGTGATTGCTGAGCTGTGCGCCATCCAGCACGCGTTGGATCCGGTGTATCTGGCAAAGACACTGGCGGTGTTCGCGGCCGGCGCGGCGGTGGTGCTCATCGGCTTGCCGAAACACCATCCCTTCGCCTCGTTCGGCGCTGCCAATCAGGTGACCGTCGCCCGTGGCGTGCTCGTCGCGCTGCTCGCCGGGCTGATCGGCGAACGCGGCGACACCGGTGCGCCGGCACTCGCCGTCGCTTTGGCTACGACAGTGGCGGTCCTAGATGGCGTCGATGGCTGGCTCGCACGCCGTACCCGGATGGCAAGCGGCTTCGGCGCCCGCTTTGACATGGAAACGGACGCCGCACTGATCATGGTGCTGGCGGTGCTTGCCTGGCAGTTCGGCAAGGCCGGCGCCTGGGTTCTGTCCTGCGGGCTGCTCCGCTACGCTTTCGTCAGCCTGAGTCTGGTGCTGCCCTGGCTGCGAAATCCACTGCCGCCGAGTGAGCGGCGCAAGGCGATTGCGGTGGTGCAGATGGTCGCGCTCATCGTGGCCCTGGCGCCCGCGGTGCCGGTCGCAATGTCGGCGCCGGTGGCGGCGCTGGCGCTCGCTGCGCTGTCGCTATCCTTCCTGGTGGACATCGTCTGGTTGCTCCAAAACGCATCGCAGGCACGCGCTACCGTGTCACCGCAGTGACGGCGGGCGCGCAGCTGCGGCGGTATCGCCTGTGGCAGGCGGTGCGCGTGCTCCTCGCCTGCGTGCTGCTCAACGCCGCCGTCACGTTTCACAATGTCTGGCCGACACTGGGCGTGCACTGGCCCGGTGAACTGTCGGTCGAACTCGCCGCGCTGCTCCTGGTGCTGGCGTTGACGAACGCGTGGTTCGGGCCGACGCCCCGTGCCCTGCTGGCACTGCTGTCCGGCGTGGTCGTCCTGTTCGCGCTGGGACGCTACGCGGATGTCACGGTCACGGCGCTGTACGGGCGCGACATCAATCTGTATTGGGATGCGCCGCAGTTCGCCGCGGTGATCGAGATGCTGGCGCGCGTTGCGTCGCTCTGGGCCGTCGCAGGCGTGTGCCTGGGTGCCGCGGCCACCCTTGGCGTGCTGTTCCTGATCGCGCGCTGGTCGCTGCTGCAGATCGATGATGTCCTGCGAATGTACACTTCGGTGCGCTGGGGATTCGGCGCTGCAGGGCTGGCACTGTGTGGCTGTTTTCTGGTGCAGCAGCGCAGCGATCTGATCCCGCGCATACCGCGGTTCTCGATTCCGGTCAGCCGCACCTACGCCGCGCAGATCACACGGATAACAGACGCGGTATCGGGCCGAGCGAATCGGGCGCTGCCAGCCTCGCCGCCCCTGCACTCGAGTTTTTCCGCTCTCGATGGCAGCGACGTGCTGCTCGTGTTCATGGAATCGTATGGCAGCGCGACGTATGACCGGCCGGAGTTCGAGCGTGCGCTGCAGCCCGCGCGCCAGCGCCTACAGGCGGCGATTCATGACACCGGCCGCGGGGTGGTGTCGGCGTTCGTGAGCTCACCGACGTTCGGCGGCGGCTCGGTGCTCGCGCATCTGAGTGTGCTGTCCGGGGTCGAAGTGCGCGACCAGGATCACTATGCGCTGCTCATGACGCAGCAACGGCCGACGCTGGTGTCCCTGTTCAAGAGCGCGGGCTACCGCGCGGTTGCCGTGATGCCCGGTCTGCGCGCGACCTGGCCCGAAGGCGCGTTCTACGGTTTTGATCAGATCTACGGGGCCGATGGCCTCGATTATCAGGGGCCCGGATTCGGCTGGTGGCGGATCCCGGACCAGTTCTCGCTGGCAGCGCTCGACGCGCGGGAGTTGCAACGCCAGCCGCGCAAGCCGTTGTTCGTGTTCTTTCCGACCGTCTCGACGCACATGCCATTCGAGCCGACGCCACCGCTGCAGGCTGACTGGCAGCGCATGCTCTCTGCGCAACCCTTCGATGCCGAGCCTCTCAGGCGCTCCTTGACGCAGACGCCGCAATGGACGGACATGGGCAAGGCGTACGTGAACTCCGTGACGTACTTTCTCGACACGCTCAGCAGCTACCTCAGGGCCCGACCGAACGGCAGGTTCGTATTGATCATTCTGGGTGATCATCAGCCTGCCGCCAACGTAAGCGGCGCGGGCGCCTCGTGGGATGTACCGGTGCACGTGATTGCCAGCGAGCCGCAAATACTCGAATCGCTGCAGGCTGACGGCTTTCGGCCCGGGCTGGTGCCGCTGCGACCGGCGGCGGGAAAAATGAGCGAGTTGGCTCCCTGGGCGCTGGCCGCGTTTGGCGAAACCGCGCGCGGCAGGCGCGCGCGCGTTGCCCAAACGACCGCCCGTGCGCCGTGAGTGGCTTCGCCGTCGACTGGCTTGCGCTGCGCGAACCCCTGGATGCAGCCGCGCGCTGTGTGCGCCTCGGCGGCGTCGCGCGCGACGCCCTGGTGCGCACGCGGCCGTCTACGACCCGCACTGAAGTCGTCGATCTTGGCGCCGGCACCGGGGCGAACCTGCGGTATGTGGCGCCGCTGATCGACGGTGAGCAGGACTGGCTGCTGGTGGACAATGATCCATTGCTGCTGGCGGCCGCGGCAGCGCGCCTGCAGGAGTGGCTACCGAAGTTCCGGTGCCGCGTGCAGGTCGTTTCCCTGGATCTCGCAACTGAGTTGGAGCGCCTGCCATTACAGGCAGGCAGCCTGCTGACCGCGGCGGCGTTGCTCGATCTGGTCTCAGAGGCATGGTTGCGGGCACTGGTCCAGCGCGCCGCCGCGGCCGACGCCATCGTGTGGTTTGCGCTCACCTACGATGGACGCATCGAGTGCTATCCGCCGGAGCCGGAGGACGCGGAGGTTCGCGAGCTGGTCAACCTGCATCAGCTCGGTGACAAAGGCTTTGGTGCAGCACTCGGTCCGGGCGCGGGGCGGATCACCCGGCAGCTTCTGGCGGCGCACGGTTACCACGTCCAGTGCGCACCCAGCGATTGGCACATCGCGCCGGAATATTCGGCGCTGCAGCATGCATTGCTCGCAGGCTGGTGCCAGGCGGCGCTTGAAATCGCGCCGCATCGCGCTCCGGCCCTGCACGGCTGGCTGACGCGGCGTCGCGCGCACATCGAGGCGGCCCGATCCGAGCTGCGCGTCGGGCACGTGGATATCGTTGGCCATCCCTGACCGGCGCCGCGTATAGGAAAGGTGGCATAATGACGGCGTTAAAATACTGGAGGCCGTCATGCGAAAAGGTCTGTGGATCGTAGCCGCTGTCGCGCTGCTCGGATCTGGCGTAGCGATGGCCCAGGATCAGGGCGGGCCGCGGCCCGAGGATCGCGGCAAACCCGGCGACCAGCAACGTGGGGGGGGGCAGGATCGACCGGCACCCGCGCCGCGCCCGCCGGCTCACCGTCCGCCCGCGCGGCCGCCGGCGGCGGCAAGGCCTCCTTACGGCCGACGTCCACCGCATCGCTTCCTGGCCGGGGGCGGGTGGCGCCACAGCATCCATGGGCCGGCGTTCCGCTATCCGCCGGGATTCTCCTATCGTGTCTGGGCCACCGGCGCAATATTGCCGCCGATTTTCCTGACGCCCACGTATTTCTACGATGGCTACGCGACATTGGGCCTGGCGCCGCCCCCGGCGGGTTATCAATGGGTGCGCTACGGACCTGATGTGCTGCTGGTGAACCTCGCCACCGGACGTGTCGCCGACACGGTCGACGGAGTGTTCTACTAAGTCGCAGGAGAAGCCGCCGCAGCGCCTGCGGCGGCTTCAGCCGTCCACCTTGGGCAGCGCTTCCTGCAGCGCGCCCTTCAGCCAATCCAGCAATGTGGCGATACGCGCAAGCTTGGCGCGGCGCTGGGTCACGTGCGCGCGAAACCAGGCCCGCGGCAGACGAAAGTCCGTCAGCAGCTCCACGAGCCGTCCCTGTCTGATTGCCTCACCTGCCACGTAGCGCGGCAGCATCGCAATACCGTTGCCGGCGAGCGCAGCCGCGCGCAGCGTGACGTTATCGTTGGCGATAAGTCGCGGCTGGACCTCGACGCTCAGCTGCCCCTGGTCACTGTCGAATCGCCACGCAGTACCCAGCGGCTTGAAGAACAGTCCATCGTGATCTTCCAGATCGTGAGGATGCACCGGCGTGCCGCGGCGCAGCAGATATTGCGGTGCGGCGCACAACACCTGCTCGAAGGGGTGCAATGGCACATCGATGACCCCTTCATAGCTGCTCGCGGCATGGCCGCTGATGGCAAGATCGAAACCTTCCTCGGCCGGGTTCACGGAACGGTCCACCAGCGCCAGTTCCATGGTGATGTGCGGGTGCTGGAGCAGGAAAGCGCTCAGGGCATCGGACAGCACCAGCATGTGCAGCGTGGTCGGGACCATCATCAGGATGCGCCCCTCGAGTCGGTCACCCGAGCGTTTCAGGCCGCTCAAGGCCTCGTCGAGGTCGGCAATGAGGCTGCGAGCCCGGACCTGGAACAGTTCGCCGGCTTCTGTCAAATCCACCTTGCGCGTGGAGCGCTCGAACAGCCGGGTGCCGACCGTGTGCTCGAGCTGACTGACCCGTTTTGCGGCGACGGAGGGCACCAGGTTCAGCTGCCGGGCCGCCTGCGAGAAGCCGCCGTAACGGGCCACCGCCAGGAAGGCGCGCAGATTGGCCACCATGTCCATTATTTAGCGTAAATCGCGAAAACTTAGGTCGTAATATGTACCTGGCTGTCGCGGTTTGCAATGAATATACTGTACCCATGGACAACACAGCTTTCCAGGACATCCCGGGCACCTACGTCTTCACCGGCGAGCGCGCGATCGAGGGTCGGCACCTGAACCGGTTCTGCATGTCCCTGATGAGCGCCGCCAACCGCGCGCGCTTCAAGGCGGAGGAGCGGGCCTACCTCGATGAGTGGCAGATGACCGAGTCGCAGAAACAGGCCGTGCTCAATCGCGATTTCAAGGCGCTGCTCGAGCAGGGCGGCAACATCTTCTTCGTGCTCAAGATCGCCGCTGTGGATGGCCGTCCCACGCAGTCAGTGGCCGCCTCGTTTGCCGGTCAATCGACCGAAGAGTACGCTGCCATGATGCGCAGCGGCGGCCGCAACCCGAGGGGTCTCAGGTCGATTTCGGGACGTTTCTGATGGCCCGGATCACCGCGGGCATTGGCTCAAGCCACGTGCCCGCGATCGGCGCCGCCCTCGACGGCGGCCGCACGGCCCACCCTGATTGGGCACCGATCTTTGCGGGCTACGAATGGTCCCGCAGGTTTGTCGCCGAGCAGAAGCCTGACGTCATCATCCTGGTCTACAACGACCACGCTTCGGCTTTCTCACTCGATATCGTTCCCACCTTTGCCATTGGCTGTGCCGATTCATTCGCGCCGGCCGACGAAGGGTGGGGACCCCGCCGCGTGCCCCTCGTTCAGGGTCACTCGAAGCTCGCCTGGCACATCGCGACCAGTGTCGTGCTGGATGAGTTCGATCTTACGATCATGAACGAGATGAACGTCGATCACGGGCTCACGGTGCCGATGTCGCTGATGCTTGGCCAGCCCGCCGAATGGCCGGTGAAGGTGATTCCGCTCGCGGTCAACGTCATCCAGTACCCGACGCCCACCGCCAATCGCTGCTTCCGCCTGGGCGAGGCCATTGCCCGTGCCGTGAAAGCCTTCCCCGAGGACCTGAACGTGCAGGTCTGGGGCACCGGTGGCATGAGCCATCAGCTGTCGGGCGAGCGCGCCGGGCTCATCAACCGCGAATGGGATACGAAGTTTCTCGATCAGCTCACCTCAGACCCGGATGCCCTGCGCACCATGTCGCATGAGGAGTACGTGCGTGAGGCCGGTTCCGAAGGCATGGAACTGATCATGTGGTTGACGATGCGCGGCGCGCTCGGACCGAAAATCCGCGAGCTGCACCGTTTCTATCACGTGCCCGCCTCGAACACCGCGGTGGGCAATGTGGTGTTCACGCCTGTCTGAGGCTGCGGCCCCAGCCGTTCATAGTCGTCCCGGGTGACCGGCGTGCTCACCGTATCGGTGGGGCCCTCGCCGGGTTTTCTGAGCACCGAATCCCCGCCTGGTGCGTCGCTTTTCTCATAGCGACCTTCCTGCCAGGGATCCGGACGGCCGATCGACTCCCCGGGGTCGGGGGGCGTCGGATGCTCGTCTTTTAGCTTGCGGGTCATATGAACTGGGCTGCCTATCCTGATCGGTGAGGGGGTATTATTGTTAAATAGATCACGCCGCCAAAGTCTGGAGTTTCATTAACATCGAAGCGCAAATAGCAGGAATCCGTGAGTCAAATCAGTCCTTGCCGTTGACAGGTAGTAAACTGCAAAGCGCGTGCGCAAACCGAGAGTTGCGCCCCGGGACCGGCCGTAAGCGCCGGCCGACAGGCGTAGCGGTGCCGGGTAGTTCCTTGGAGCCCTGATGTCGAATGTTCAGATAATCAATACGAAGGCGCTGGGTCCGATGATCTCGCGCGTTCAGACCGACGCCGTGCTGGGCATCTGCGCGCAGTTGAAGAGCATGGCGGCGCCCCTGATTCCCATCCTGCACGCGGTTCAGGAAAAGGTCGGCTTCATCCCCAAGGAGGCCGTGCCGCTGATTGCCCGGGAGCTGAACCTGTCCGTCGCCGAGGTTCACGGCGTGGTGAGCTTCTATCATTATTTCCGCCAGGACTCCGGTGGCCGCCACATCGTGCATCTGTGCCGCGCCGAGGCCTGCCAGGCGGTCGGTGCCCCCGGGCTCGAAGCCCACGCCAAACGCACGCTGGGCGTGGATTTTCACGGCACGACCCGGGATGGCGCCATTCGGTTGGAACCGGTCTATTGTCTGGGCAACTGCGCGCTCGGCCCCTCGATCATGATCGATCACGAGTTGCACGGCCGGGTCTCGGCCGAGCGCTTCGATGAACTGATGCACGACGCGCGGGCCACTGCGGCAGGTACGCCGTGACAACGCGTATTTATGTGCCCCGCGATGCCGCGGCCCGCAGCGTGGGCGCGGATGCGGCGGCCCAGGCCATTCTCGCCGAGGGCCGGCGTCGCGGCATTGATATAGAAGTGATTCGCAATGGCTCTCGGGGGCTGCTGTGGCTCGAACCATTGGTCGAGGTCGCGACCCCGGCCGGCCGCGTTGCCTACGGTCCGGTGGGACCCAAGGACGTGAAGGGGCTCTTCGACTCGGGGTTCGTCACCGGTTCGAAGCACGCCCTTGGTCATGGACTGACCGAAGAGATTCCCTACTTCAAGAATCAGGAGCGCCTGACGTTTGCCCGCGTCGGCATCACCGATCCGTGCAGCCTCGAGGATTACCTCGCGCACGGCGGTTACCGGGGTCTGAAGAATGCGCTGGACATGGAGCCTGCGGCGATCGTCGCGGCGGTCACCAGCTCCGGCCTGAGGGGTCGGGGTGGCGCGGCATTCCCGGCCGGCATCAAGTGGAAGACCGTACTCGGCGCCAGCGCCGACCAGAAATACATCGTCTGCAACGCCGACGAGGGCGACTCCGGCACCTTCTCCGATCGCATGGTGATGGAGGGCGATCCGTTCGTCCTCATCGAGGGCATGACGATTGCGGGTGTCGCCGTGGGTGCCACACGCGGCTATATTTATCTGCGCTGGGAGTACCCCGACGCGAAAGCGGCGCTCAGCGCCGCGATCGCGGCCGCTTACGCGCAGCACTACCTGGGCGAGAACGTTCTCGACTCGGGCAAACGTTTTGACCTTGAAGTGCGCTCGGGCGCCGGCGCGTATATCTGCGGTGAAGAGACATCGCTGCTCGAGTCGCTCGAGAGCAAGCGCGGGCAGGTGCGTTTCAAGCCGCCGCTACCGGCGATCCAGGGTCTTTTCGGCAAGCCGACGGTGATCAACAATGTGATCACCCTGGCCTCCGTCCCGATCATCCTGGATAAGGGTGCGGATCATTATCAGCACTTCGGCA
>Ga0302314_10020029_pt1 | contig 11082 bp, 7 predicted proteins | sample III_Palsa_N2_3_FD_200533 | JGI IMG/M metagenome (GOLD analysis project Ga0302314, IMG submission 200533) | Peat permafrost microbial communities from Stordalen Mire near Abisko, Sweden - III_Palsa_N2_3 | ecosystem: Environmental > Terrestrial > Soil > Palsa > Peat permafrost | place: Sweden... | reverse complement strand
CCAGTCCGATCTCGGCGTGCAGACCGCGCGCGGTGCCCCCGGTAATGTTATTGGTCACCCAGGCGCGGGCGCCACCGACCACGCCGAACGGCCATAATTCGGGCAGATCGGAGAACTCCACCTGGTCGACATCCAGCACCAAATTGCCGCTGACCCCGTTCTGATCACGGGTCGCGCGGCCCGTTCCGGTAAGATGGCTAACCGCGGCACCGTGGCGGGCCGGCAGATCGAGCGCGAATTTCCGGATGACCGCCTCATTCTCCGAACCCGCGAGCGACAGATTGCCGCGGCCCACCGGCACCAGCCCATCGGCCACCCCAATGGTCCCGGCGCCCAGGGTGGCGTCGATTTGCCAATCGAGCGGCGTAAGATCGGGCGCCAGATCGCCGGAGAAGGTAACCCCGAGCGGTGCCTTCAGCATGGCGAGGAACTTGAGGCCCGGGACGGCGCCGGCCAGTTCGCCGGGCTCCGGCGTACTGGTGGAAAGCCGCACCGCCGCCGCGCCGTCTGACTTGATCGTGGCATCGCCGAGAAGCTGCAACTTGGCGGAGCCCAGCCTCAGCGGCAAGGTGACGTTACCACGCCAAACATCTCCGCCGCGGACGAAATCCAGATCAGCCCCGTCAATCCGCCAATTGCGGCCCATGCTGAGGTCGGTGATGCCGATCTGCACATCCCTGATCCGCACTTCCCGCAATTGACCGAACACGCCCTTGCCGCCGCCGAGCAGCCCCAGCGCCACCAGGCTGAACGTCGGAGTGGCCGTCTCGGATTGTTGGACCAGACTTCCCAGATCGACCGTGACCACGCCATTGCGCGCGCGCGTGATCCCGAGCGTGGCGTCGTCTATGGTGACCGCGCGTGGCCGCACTTCGCCTAACATCAGCCGGGATAGCGAGAGCGACACCGAGGCATCGGGGAAGCTTGCCAGATCGGTCTCGGTGCCATTTTGACTCTCGTAAATCACCACCTGCTCGACGCGCAGTTGCACCGGCTGATTGGATTGCCGCCATCCGCCCCACGCCAGCACCACGTGGCCGACGCGGATTTGGGTCGGGCCCTCCCGGTTCAGCGATACGATCGCCGAACGCAGCAGCCCGTCGATGCGGAGCGGGCCTTCCGACAGCCGCCAAGCCAATATCGCCGACGCCACCACCACCAGCGCCACCAGACCGATCGCGATCTCGGCCAGGATGTGCACTGCATGAAAGCAATGGCGGCCAAGCGCTTGACCGGCGCGCTTCAGCATACGCACCCTCCGCCGCGATGAGCAGAAGCTTTCACTTGCCGCTGTCTTGGCCGGTTCCCGCGGATCCCCACGCGGCGCAGATCCTCGCCGAGCGCCTGGCCGCCAGTGGCACGGGCGGGCAACGCCTGGTAAGCGACCCCGCCGGGGCAGCGATGTGTGCCGCGATCGGCGGCAACAGCCCGTATCTCGCCGATCTCGCCGCGCGCGAGGTGCGAACCTTGCGCGCCTTCACGCTGTTCGGCCCCGACGCCGTGATCAAGTGCATCATGGCGAGGCTCACGGCGGCAAATCCTGCCGCCCCCCGCCCGGAAATCGCCCGGATCGTGCGCGAGGCCAAGCGCCGGGCTGCACTGGTGATCGCACTCGCCGACATCGGCGGGATCTGGCCGCTCGCGCGCATCACCGCGGCGCTGTCGGACCTGGCCGAACAATGCCTCGACCTGTGCGTCTCGCATCTGCTGCGCGCGGCGCACGATCGCGGCCGTCTGCGCCTGCCTGATCCCGCCCATCCCTGGCAAGGCAGCGGTTTCGCGGTTCTGGGCATGGGCAAACTCGGCGCGCGCGAACTGAACTACTCTTCCGACGTCGATCTGATCCTGCTCTACGACCCCGACCTCTATCCGGCCCCCGATCGCAACGCGCTTTCCGAGGTTTTCAACCACATCGCCCGCGACCTGGTAACCCTGCTGGAGCGCCGCGACCACAACGGCTACGTGTTCCGTGTCGATCTGCGGCTGCGTCCCGACCCAGGGGCGACGCCGCCCGCGATCAGCCTGCCGGCGGCGGTGACCTATTACGAGAGCATGGGCCAGAATTGGGAACGCGCGGCGATGATCAAGGCCCGGCCCTTGGCTGGCGATCGTCTGGCGGGGCAACGCTTTCTTGATCAGATCAAGCCCTTTATATGGCGGCGGCTGCTCGATTTCGCCGCGATCAATGATATCGCTATAATGAAACGCCGCATCGATTCCCATAAAGGCACTGCTTTGGGGCGAGGGCCCGACTTGGTATCGCGGCTTCTGGGTCACGATGTCAAACTCGGAGAGGGCGGAATTCGTGAAATCGAGTTCATGGCCCAAACCCTGCAACTGGTGTGGGGCGGCCGCGATCCCGGTCTTCGCGCCCGCGAAACCGTAGTGAGCCTGGAGAAGCTCGCAGCAAACGGGCACATCAAGCGGGTGGTGGCGGAACAACTGATCGAATCCTATGGGTTTCTGCGCCGTGTCGAGCACCGCATCCAGATGACCCTCGACCGGCAGACTCATAAACTCCCCGCGACCGGCCAAGGTTTCTCTGGTCTCGCCGGATTTTTGGGTTTTAACGGCGCCGAGAGTTTTGCCGCCAGCCTGCTTGCACATCTGGAGCGGGTCCGCGACAGCCATGTCGCCCTGTTCGAGCGGATTGCGCCCGACAGCATGCCCGACGTGGCTCCCGACCCGCTCGACGACGCGATCGATGAGGCGCTCGCGATCCGCCCTGGCGACGGCGCCGCGACCAATGCCGCGGCGCTGCTGGCGGACCTAGGCTACACCGACCCCGGCCGCATCGTGAACACCGCGGCGGGATGGCGCGCCGGCCACGCCCGTGCGCTGAGATCGGAACGCGCTCGCGCGCTGCTGGACCTGCTCCGGTCCGCGATATTGCGAGCGCTGGCTCGCCAGCCCGACCCGGATCAGGCCTTCGCGCGGTTCGATCGGCTGCTCACGACTTTGCCGTCGGGTGTCCAAATCCTGTCGCTGTTCCAGCGCAATCCCCTTCTGATCGATCGGCTCGCCACCGTGCTGGGTGCGGGACCCACGCTCGCCGACCACCTTGCGCGCGTCCCCGCCGCGATCGAAGGGTTGCTCGCGTCCGAGGAGATCGATCCCAACCCAGCGGCAAACCTCGCCACCCAATTAGCCGACGCAACCCTGCTGGAGGACCACATTGTCATCATCCGCCGTTTCGTGCGTGGCGAAGAGTTCCGTCTCTCGCTCGCCACCATCGAGGGCCGCATCGACGTCGACGAAGCCGCATTCGCCCGCACCGCCCTCGCCGACGCCGCGATCGGGTCGCTGCTCGCACCGGTATTGGCCGATCACCAACGGCGATTTGGCGACATCCCCAGCGGTGGTTTCGCGGTGGTGGCGCTGGGCAAAGCCGGCGGGCGCGAGATGTTGCCGCGCTCCGATCTCGATCTGATGCTGATCTACGACTACGATCCGGCTGCGAAAGAAAGCAGCGGCCCGAAGTCTCTCGCCCCGGCGCCCTACTTCAACCGCTTGGCGCAAGGATTTGTGGCGGCGATGACCGCCCCAGACCATGAAGGCCCGCTCTACGCCGTCGACACGCGTTTGCGTCCTTCCGGCAACAAGGGCCCGGTGGCGGTCTCGCTCTCCGCGTTCCGCCGCTATCACGAACTCGAGGCGTGGACGTGGGAGCGCATGGCTCTGACCAGAGCGCGGATCATCGCGGGGGCACCGACACTCACCGCCAAGCTGCAAGCGTCGCTCGCCGCCGCGCTCACCACTCCCCAGGATCCGGCGAAGCTGCGCCATGACGCCACCCACATGCGGGCCCGGATCGCGCGCGACCTGCCACCGCACGGGATTTGGGACGTGAAGCTACGGGCGGGCGGGTTAATCGAGGTCGAATTCATCGCCCAGGTCCTGCAACTGATCCACGCCCCGATGAACCCGGACCTGCTAGCGCAGAACACCTGTGACGCGTTGGCGCGCCTGGCCGACGCCGGATTGCTCGCAGGCGAAGACGCGGCGTTGCTCACGCGCGCGGATCGCGCCTGGCGCACCATCCAGGGCTTGATCCGTCTAATGGTTGCGGGCAAGTCTCCCGCGACGCTGACGGCTCCGGCGCGAGCCGCACTCGCGCGCGATCTTGTGCCTGATCTCGAACCGTTTATTTCTTATCTCGCCACCGAAGTGCGTTCAACTTTCATCCGCCTGATCGGCAACCCCGAGGAGATCACGCTATGACCCCAGAGCCCGGCGATTCCATCCCCGAATTCGATCTCCCCGCCACCGGCGGCCGCAAGGTGTCGTCGAAGTCGCTAAAAGGCCAGCCGTACGTGTTATATTTCTATCCCAAAGCCGACACTCCCGGCTGCACCAAGGAAGCCTGCGAGTTCCAGGAAGCGCTCCCTGGCTTAGGCAAGCTCAAGTTGGAAGTAATCGGCGTATCCAAGGACAAGCTACCAGCGCTGGAAAAATTCGCCGCCAAGTTCAACCTGAAATTTCCGCTGGCATCAGACGCCGACAGCGATTTGTGTGAGCGCCTAGGCGTATGGGTCGAGAAATCCATGTATGGCCGCAAATACTGGGGCATCGAGCGGAGCACATTTCTGATCGACGCCAAAGGCAAGATCACCCACGCCTGGCGCAAGGTAAGCGTGCCCGGCCACGTAGCGGAAGTAGCGAAAGCCGCCGCATAAAGTAAAATCAAAAGGTTGAAGCGAAGGGAGAAGCATCTTTTTTGAAAAAAAGAAGCAAAAAACCTTTGTTGGATAGGGTCGGAGCACACCGCTTAGCGACCAATGCATCCCCCGTCTACAATTTCGCTGGACCGTGATACGACTTGGCCCTAAGGTATTACCTAGAAATACCAACCGGAGGCCCACATTGAGCGCTCCTACCACCCGTCCAGTAGCCATCAAGCTCGGCGTCGAACTCAAGGAGCGGGTGAACCGCCTCGCCGCTGCCCGCGACCGCACCCCGCATTGGTTGATGCACGAGGCTATCCGCCAGTTTGTCGAGCGCGAGGAGCAGCGGGAATCCTTCCGGCAAGATGCGATCAAGGCTTGGGACGACTACCAGGCCACCGGGCTGCACGTGACGATGGACGAGGCCGATGCCTGGCTCGCCAAGCTCGCAACCACCGACCAGGATGTGGCATCGCCTGAGCCCCACAACTGAATGGCGCAGTTAATCTGGTCGCCAGCGGCGCTCGGGGACATAGCGCGGTTGCGCCGGTTTCTGATCCGAAAAAATCCGGACGCAGGCCACCGCGCGGTGCGCACTATCCGCGCCGCGGTCCAGGTAATTGCCCGGCAGCCAGGGATCGGTCGTCCCGTTGACGAAATGCCTCCCGAATTCCGCGAATGGCTAATCGACTTCGGCGATAGCGGCTATGTCGTGCTATATCGGTTCGACGGCCAGACGGCAGTGATCCTGGCAGTAAGGCATCAGCGGGAGGCAGGGTATCGATGAAGGGCGCCGCAACGAACTAGAGGATGTTATGAACTCAATTCGAGATTGTAACCGTCAGATGTTGAGTGACCGAGGTGGATGGAAACTGGTCCATCTGCATTCGAGCGGATAGGGCCAAACCAGACATTCGTCCCAGGCCGGGATGGGCCGGGAGGAGACTGTCAGCTTCCAGCGATTGAAGCGCCGGAGCGAACGCTCCTACCGTAATCTCCTACTCGCGCAGAAGATATGTGTTAGGCCGCTGAGGCTAGAATAAGCAGGATGCTGCTTATCGGTTCTTTCGATGCAAGGCAATCTGGAGCAACTTAGAAATTCCGAGGCAAACATGACAACCCTAAATATAATTTACCTAACGAGTGACCCATCTGCGTGTGTATGGCTTCAAACAAAAATGGTGACACTTCAGAAGCTATTTAATGAGTTCTGGAATAGTAACTTCTCTAAGTCACCGGCGAGCCTTAAGCTGGTCATAACAAAAAATCTACTTCAAAATCCCAAAGTCCTATTGGACGGAAACAAACCCGCTCAGGATTGTTCTTTGTGCTGTCTATTCGTTTTTGATGATAAACTTCACGATAGAAGTAACCGTCTTCACGATATTAGAGACTTGTCTATAGACGGCATCAAAATCCCAGATTGGTTCGATCTGTATTTTCCTGCGATTCCAAAGCTGTGCCTAATTAAAGGGGGAAATTCAACACCTAATAAGTGGGATTGCCTGGAAAAGATGGACGGGCGCCCGTTCGCTGACGGATGGAGTAGTCTGTTCCGTAAGTGGTGGAAAGCGCCATTTTGGTCACACATTATATACTATACCGACAGGAGAGTGGATTCGTGGCATACTCCAGGGCATTTTGGCGGATACGCATTTAGCTCTTCAGCTTTTCAGCAGGACATATATGAGGCGTTTGGAGATAAATCTTTTACTGCAGACTTGAGTGTTTCGGTTGAAGAGCTAGGCGATCTTTCGGAACCTGGCGCTTTCAAGTCTCTAAATGAAGCAATGGAACGAACAGCAAAAATATTTGGAGCCGATGAATCCTTTTACGTTACTAATGGGACATCAACGTCCAACAAAGCGCTGCTTATGACTCTATTACGTAAAGGGGAGGTCGTGCTACTGGATAGAAATTGCCACAAATCCGTTCACCAAGCCGTGGCGATATCTGGAGCGATTCCGTTTTACATAACTCCTCAGTTTAATTCAATATTTGGCATTTGGGAGCCAGTTCGATTGGATCATATCGAGAAGGCGCTTAACGCTGCCTGTGAGTTCATGAACTCGCCACCTAGATTACTCATTATCACTACGTGCACGTATGAGGGCTTTTTATACCCTGTCAGCCGGATTGCAGAGCTTTGTGGTGAAAAAGGGGGAATATTTTATTGTGACGAAGCTTGGTGCTCACACATCTTGTTCCATCCCTATTATGTGACCCGTCGAGGCAGAGAAGTCACTCGGTGTGATGCCATGCACGGAGGAGCACACTTTTCCGTACAATCAAGCCATAAAACGCTTGCGGCGTTTAGCCAAGCTTCGATGATTCATGTTTCGACTAAATTTTATGAATTACTTGATGGAGCTGACAACCAGTGGTCCTGGCTAAGAGATCGCTTCAAACTCGATAATAAAGTTTCCAAGAAGTGCTTTCAGCATCATCTTATGGAAGTGCTTCGGTATTGGCATTCTACGTCGCCAAATTATCCCATGTTAGTAACGCTTGATCGATCTGGGGTCCAAATGAGACTTGAGGGTCTGAGTCGACTTGGTAACGCGATAAGGCTAGTCGATGAGTTGACTGAGAGAGTCAATAACGAGTGCGCCAAGTTCGGAAGGAAGGCCATTATAGGATCGGAGGATATCTTGGGATCGAAAAAGGCAAAGTACTTTAAAAGAAGCGGGTACCTGCGAGATCCAACGAAGATGATTTTGGGATTTACGTATAGGGAAGATTGTTATTTTTTTAAGGAAATACTGAAAAAAAGCGATATTCAGTGGGAGAAGGCGACTGCTACTAGCATTGAATTTCTTGTGACGATCGGAACTACCGATATAGCTTTTTTAAAACTTGAGAGATTATTACGAGCTCATATTGATAGAATTGGTATACAAATTGGAGCACAGTCTCGAAGAGGAAGTTACATAGATAACGGGGTGCTCGTTACGACTCCAAACTTTGCTTTGTATGAAGCATCTGAATTGGTTATACTGCCGATAGCCGTAAACGGTAACCGCATTTGTGCTCAAATGGTTGTTCCATATCCGCCAGGAATTCCTGTGTTACTCCCTGGAACGAGGGTAACTGCATACGCAGCATCTCTGATTAATAGCGCTCGTAAAGAAGGAGAAGTTCACGGGATCCTAAGGCAAGGTAATCAAATCTATATCAGAGTTCTTACAAAGGAATCAGAGAAGAAATTCGAAAGTAGTTTCTTTTCAAATGAGCGGAAAACGATCGAAGAAATTCAAATTAAGCAGAGGCAAGGTCAGCAAGGGTCGGTGTTGTGAGGGCTGCTTTCATCCCTGGCGGAAGGCGTCGAGCACGCGTTCTACTTAGTTAGCCGGAGGGGCGCGGGCGTCGTCGGCGGCGCGCAGGCTGCGATCGATACGAGCGAGCGTAGCGCGGATACGCGCTTGTGCCATCCCCCGTCTCTCCGCGGCTAGTGGGCGGATGACGCAAGCGTTTATCCGCACTAGACCAAGATGCGCTTCTCACCCATGGCTGGGGGTCCTGCGGATGGAACGTCCGCTTTGGGCGCAAAGCCGCCGCCAATTCCGTCCCCTGCTATCCCGAGCAATCCCATAGAGATCGCTGCCCGATTGCACCAGGACATGAACCACGTTAACGTTACGTTTACGGAGTCGCCCACACCGTCGGCTTAGCTAACATCCGGCAAGGGCGATGTGGGCTGACCAAGCAAGATGATCCCTCCGCGCAATTGGCCGAAGGTTCTTCGAACCATTGCACTGCAAATGAAACCTGAAGGCGAACGAAGTTATGCAAACTTCCTAGAAAATAATCCTCGGTCTTCTAACGGAGGTTCTTCATGACGATCAAAAACAATACCCTCATCCGGGCGTGGGTTCAGCAAGGCTCAAAGCCCAATTGCGGCTCCTGCTGCATCGCATCGATCGTCAATTACGCAAGAATAATAAAAAACGACAATACCATCGGGCTCATGGATGAGAACGCCTATATCGGTCTTACGGTCGGTGGTGTTCACAGTCTCGGCAGCGTATCGTCCCGGCTCTTTCAATGGCTTACGCACACCTATCCTGGTGCGTTCAACGTGGCCGAAGTCAAAGTGGCCAATAAAACGGCGCATTGGGGCGGCCTGCTCAACGAGTCGACCGGCGGAGCCACCCACCGGCCGACGATCAACCCGGATGCCGCGTACTTTGCTCAACCCAACCGTTTCCTGCTGCGCGAATTCAGCGCCATGGTCGTTGCCGGGCATTTTATTATTCAAACCGGCGTCGATGATTTTTGGGATCCCAACCGAGCCGCGGGCATGCTGCCCATGGATCTGGCAGATACCAAGCGTCACCACACCGCGCTTTCCGCCCGAGCGGATGCATTGCAAATCGATGTCATTTGAGGTGGTGCCGGAAATTCGGACCGTCGCAAGCAGCTCACCCATCACCTCGTCGCCAGTCCCGGCAAACACTGTTAGCTTTTACAACTAACATATGCTATAACCCCCCGTTTCCCCGTCCCGGCCCCAGGTCCAATTTCCGCGAATTGCACATTATGCACACCTAAAAAAAGACCGAGTCCCAGGGTGTCCTGGCCGAGACCGGCAGCCTCTCCAGCGTCCGCTTCGGCTGTGCCCGGATATCCCAACGACCACCGCCAATGCCGCGAAGCTGCCCTCGGCGCAGCTTCTGCATGCGTCTGCCGCCCGGATCGTCCAAACTGGTCGCCAACCACCAGGATAGGTCGCCAAGGGACGCACGGACACTTTACCTGATCACCCGGGAAGCAATCCCCTGTTGAGTTCATAACACCTTAAGTGACAAAGTTTTTTTGCTTCTTTTTGTTCACAAAAAGAAGACTTCTTCCTGTAGCCTGCCGGTTGCGCTATCCGTGCCGTCCATGGCCGCAGACACCAAACCCTCAAGGGGCACCACCATCGCGCTGATCGTCGCCAGCGCGATGTTCATGCAAAATCTAGACAGCGCAATCATCAACACTTCGCTGCCCAAGATGGCCTTGTCGTTCAGGGTCAGCACTGTCGATCTCTCACTCGGGATCACCGCCTATATGCTGGCCTCGGCGGCGATCTCGCCGCTGGCGAGCTGGCTTTCGGACCGGTTCGGAGCGCGTGCCGTGCTGGCGGGTTCGGTGCTGTTATTCACCCTGGCGTCGGTGGGGTGTGGGATGGCTACCAACCTGCCGTTGTTCGTGATCGCCCGCCTGCTACAAGGTACCGGCGGCGCGCTGATGATGCCGGTGGGCATGGAAGTGGTGCTGCGCAACGTCGCCAAATCCGAGTTGATGCAAGCCACGGCGCTCACCGTATGGCCGGCGCTGGTGGCGCCGATCCTGGGGCCTGTACTCGGCGGCTTCATCACTCAGATGTTCAATTGGCGGTGGAATTTCTGGCTTAACCTGCCCATCGGCCTGGCCGGCGCCATCGCGGTCCTAATTTGCATCCCCAAAACCACGGCCGAGCACCAACGAAAGCTCGATCTGGGCGGTTTCGCCTTGTGCTCGGTGGCACTCACCTGCTTGTTGTCCGGATTTCAGCGTTCGTCGGTAGCGGGATCGGCACGGACGATGGCGATCGGACTGATTGCCGTGGGATTGGCCGCCGGCGTGATGGCGGTCCGGCATATGCGCTCGTCGCCGGCGCCGCTGTTGGCGCTGGGGCCGCTCTCGCGCACCAGCTTCTCCCATGCGACGCTGCTGCCTGGGGCATTGTTCCGCGGAATGTTTTCCACCGCGCCGTTCCTGTTGCCGCTGCTGTTTCAGTTGGGATTCGGCCTGTCGCCGGTGCAGGCGGGCGGCTGGGTGCTGGTCTATTTCGCCGGCAATCTCGGCATCAAGCCGGTGACCACCCAGATTCTGAAAAGCTTCGGCTTTCGCAACGTAAGTTGCTTCAATGGCGGATTGGTCGGGCTTACGATGCTGGCCTGCGGCTTCATCACTCCCGCGACGCCGAAATTGCTGCTGGTGGTGCTGCTGTTCGCGGCGGGCGCCACTCGCTCGATGCAAATGACCAGCCTGATGACGCTGACCTTCGCAGACATCCCGGGGCCGGAGAAGAGTGCCGCCTCGACCTTGCATTCGATGCTGCAACAAACCGCCACCGCGGCGGGCGTGGCCGCGGGCGCCTTCCTGATGGCGCTGTTCGCGGGGCTTGATCACGTGACTACGGTGGGTTTGCCGGAACTGCACCGGTCGTTCCTGGCGATAGGTGCGGTCGCACTGGCCGGAGCGGCAGTGTTCTGGCGCATGCCGGCGGACATCGGCAGCGAAGTGAGTTTGCATAGACTCCGGAACGCGGGTTCGACCGACGGCTAGACTAGGGCGAAGGAAGAAGCATCTTTTTTGAAAAAAAGAAGCAAAGAACTTTTCCCCCTTGGAGCGCACCGAAGCTGACCGGCGGGTAGTGGGTCCCTTTTAA
>Ga0302314_10020028_pt1 | contig 11082 bp, 7 predicted proteins | sample III_Palsa_N2_3_FD_200533 | JGI IMG/M metagenome (GOLD analysis project Ga0302314, IMG submission 200533) | Peat permafrost microbial communities from Stordalen Mire near Abisko, Sweden - III_Palsa_N2_3 | ecosystem: Environmental > Terrestrial > Soil > Palsa > Peat permafrost | place: Sweden... | reverse complement strand
GAGAGCGCCATCATCGCCCCCGCGCCCATGATGATCGGCTGGTCGAAGGGGATTGCCGAAAGTGAGAGTCTGCCAAACATCGGTTCAGTGCTCCGTCGAGGTCGTGGACATGGTGGAATTCATCGGCATGGACATCCCGCCCATCGCGCCCATCGGCGTCTGGGCCGCGACCTTCATGGCCGTTGCAGAAGTCTCGGCCGATGCAGAACTCTGGGCCGGTGCAGAAGTCTCGGCCTGCATGGGCATGCTCATCTGCATGCCGCCGTGTTCCGTCACGATCGAATGGAACATGCCCGCGTCCACCTGCGAGTAATAAGCAACCGGATTAGCCTCGCTTTGGGCCGCGAGCTGCTGATAGGCGGCGGCGTCGAGGTGGCCGGAGGCAGCGCGCACCTTCTTTAACCACTGCTGGAACTGCGCTTGCGGCAGCGCGAGGGTGCTGAAATTCATGTCGGAGAAGCCGGGGCCGGAAAAATTCGTCGACATGCCATCGTAGTTGCCGGGGTGGTCGGCGATCAGGTGAACCTGGGTCTCCATTCCCGCCATGGTGTAGATCTGGGTGCCGAGCCGCGGGATGAAGAACGAATTCATCACCGAATCGGACGTGAGGTGGAAATTGACCGGCGTTCCGGTCGGAATCGCCAGCTCGTTGACTGAAGCGACGCCTAAATCCGGATAGATGAACAGCCATTTCCAGTCGAGCGACACGACGTCGACGTTGATCGGCTTAACGGTGCTGTCGAGCGGCTGGTAGGGATCCAGCCGGTGCGTGGTGATCCAGGTGAGGACCGCCAAATAGGCGACGATGATGCTGGGAATGGTCCAGATCACCACCTCGATCACGGTCGAATGGGCCCAATCCGGGTGATACGGCGCGGAGGTATTGGAGGCACGAAATTTCCAGGCAAAGTACAGTGTCAGGAAGATCACCGGGATCCCCACGATCAGCATCGCCCAGGTGGAGGTATAGATCAGGATGGTCTCTTGGGCGCCGATACTGCCGGCGGGATCGAGCACCCCCTCCAGCTGGCAACCTGCCAGGAGCAAAGCCAGTGAGAGGCCAAGCACCCCCCGCAGCACATAACGTGAACATTTCCGCATCGTTAACTTTCTTCCATCCCGTTTGGCAGAGAGGTAGTAATTTTCAGAGACTGTCGCCGCCCCGGAATGCTTGTTTTGCGTAACGCTATTCTATCTCGCATCTGCGAGATAGGGGGAATTTGCTAGTCCGGGCTGAAAATTTGAATTTGTGCCGCCGGATTGTCCCTGTGATCCGTTTGGGCGGCGGATTTAGCCTCGAGCGGTGGGAGCCGAGCGCACTGAAGCGGGGTCAAAGCACGCTGAACCGTCTTTGGCGTCCCCGTCCGGCTGAGTAGGCTGCCGCAGTAGACGTAGGATTGGCGCGTCACGCTCTGCATTATCCACTCACAGCTGATGGATGCAGCATTATGCCCTTTTCAGCCTTACGTGGCGCTGCTATAGGGGCCGCCCGGCCGTTTAGCGGTGGCGAGACAGGATGGGCGCATAGCTCAGTTGGTAGAGCAGCTGACTCTTAATCAGCGGGCCGTAGGTTCGAATCCTACTGCGCCCACCATCCTATAGGCTTTATTTTCAATATGTTAGGCAAGATTGGGCTGCCTGTCTAGGCTGAAAGCCAGGACGGGCTGGTCCAGGAACGGTTCGAGGTCTTTTGTGGTCGCCAACTCGCCGTTTTGGCTTAAAAGCGAAAAAGCGAACTATATTCCACGGGTGATTCGAAGCTGAAACCTAGGCCTTTCCAGATCGCTACGATGGCGCCGGCTTCCTCCTCCGAGATGTTCGGCCGTTCGCAGGTTGACCAGAACTCCTTGTGGGACCGCATGATCTGGTTGCCTTTCATCGAACGCGGCCTCTCATACGCCGCCAATGCTCCTTCGACCATTGGCAGATCCATGACCGCGAAGACGCGTTCAAGCGTTTCCGACGGCCGATTGATCAGATCGTCAAATGACAGAATGGTCTCGAAACGGTTGAGCCTGTGCCCGATCACGCGATACGAGATCAAGACATCGCGCCAGAGATCTTTCTGCTTCCAGCCGGCAAAACGTTGCCAGGACAACACGACGTCCCATGGGTTCCGCAGACATGCCAGATACTTCCCACGCGGGAAGGCGGCATCTAGCACCCGCCAGTACCATTCGACCGGAAAACCGTTAGTGGACTTCTCGCCGGGTAAAAACCACCAGTTCAGGAGCTTTGGCACGCCGATCGGCTTGTGGAACCAGCGCGCGCGACCAGACGGTTCCAGCGCCACCAGCAATCTCCGGATCACGTAGCCGTCATAGTCGTACCGGTCGGGGAATTGGTTGGCGGAGGGCATGAGCGCCGAGTGCGCGCCGTTGGCGGTACTGAATATAAGACTGCTGCTTTCGCCAATCGACTGAATGTTAGGTTGCGCACGAAAGCAAGCTTCCAGGAGAGAAGTGCCGGACCTGCCGATACCAAGCAATGTTATGGGAGCGTCGGCGTTGCTTTCGTTAGGCATGTCTCTCCCCATCCGCCTTAGGCCGCGCTTGATGATCGACTGGTTTCGCCGTCATCAATGACAATTCCGACGGCAGGGTCAAGCGGCCCGGCGCAGCGCAACGTCGCAGTAGATGTCGTGGTGTAGCGTAAGATACGCCTTCTCCCATTTTTCGGCATCATGAATTCGTGCGCTGCCTGAATGACGCCGAACCGATTGAACGCGTTGACAGTTACATTTCCAATCTTGCCGTCGTGCAGGATAGTCCGACCGGCTGCCGTGACCTTCCGGTTGAGCACAGCAAGCTCGTTACTGACAAAATCATGCCGCTGACCGGCATCCGGATCGGCGCGGTCGATACTCGCATCCTCCAACTCGATGAGCGATGACCCGCATAATTCGATGGTGTGAACAACGCACCGCTGCGGGCATTCCCGGGTGACAAAATGTTGCATCGGCCGGCTCCGCCTGCTACTTGTTAAACTTTAGCAGAATCCATTTGGCGAGCACAAAAGCCGAAGGCCGGCGATCACTCGGCCAATCACTGTATGGAATTGCAGAGCCTACCATCCTGGTGAAGCATTCCGGTCTTATCTGGACTTAGTTTGGAGTGACCATGAGGCGAAATATAATACCCGACCAGGCGCCGTGGTCCGAGGTGCATCAGTTTCCCCTTATTACGGAATTTAAAACAGATGCTCCCACGACCAAAGCCTTTTCGCGCGCCTGCATTGTGACCAATGAGCTGGCCGAACTGTACCAGAATGGCGGTATCGGCACTGCCTGCTCCGGTCTTATTCAAACGTTGCTTTCCAGTGCCGTGCACGTACATGTCGTCTACACCCAGGCAGTCGACATTCAATCCGAAGCGGTGAGCTACGCTGTTGCAAGGCTCGAGCGGGCGGGCGTCTCCATTACCTTCTTGCAGACACTCGTTCCGGACCAATGGATGAACGACCCGCGGCGAAATTCCTATGCCTGCTTCGAGCTTCTGCGGAATTCCGAACCGGATATTATACTCTTCAACGACTACCTGGGTAACGGCTTCTATTCCGCGCAGGCAAAGCGTGTCGGCATCGCGTTCCACGGCGTACCGATTGTGACTGCAATTCACGGATCAACCAGATGGGCGAGCCAAATTGATGAGCGGCCGATATCATCCCTCGACCAGGAAGAGATCTGCCTGCTTGAAGCGAAGGCGGTGGAGTATTCCGATGTCGTGATCGGCGTCAGCAATCACATCCTGCTCTGGCTCAGGCGCAATGGGGTTACGCTGCCGCCACTGACATTCGTGCATAAAAATTCTCTGCCGAACATGGGTATTCGAAGGGGTCTGGGTGAGCTTCCTCCACACTGTCTAAAGGAAGTGGTTTTTTTTGGCCGGCAGGATGTTCGCAAGGGAATTCATCTTTTCCTTGGTGCAATCAAGCTGCTCGCAAGACTTTATCCTTATCTTAAATTCACATTTCTTGGAAGGTTTTCGCGTGTTGCCGGTAAGCATTCTGGCGGATTGGTGCTGGATGAATTGCGCACGGTTTCCAACATTATCGACTTCCGGCATAATTACAATCGTGAGCAGGCTCTGAATTACCTACAAAAGGAGGGTATTCTCGCGGTCATTCCGTCGCTCGACGAAAACTCTCCTTGCTCAGTGTTCGAGTGCATTGAGGCCGGCATTCCCTTTATTGCCAGTGATGTCGGGGGCATTCCGGAGCTAATCCAGAAGGAGAGCCACAGGAAAGTTCTCTTCAGGCCGGACGCCGTCAGTCTTGCCGAGCGCGTCGGCGAGGTTATCGGCGAAGGCATTCAAACGCCGCCACTCGCTTTTGATGTCGATGAAATTGGCAAACAGAGGACGGCGTTTTTCAAAAAAGTGATCGACGAGACCTTCCGGGCGGATGCCGAGCGCGAAGCTGAAATGGCAAGCAGACGGCCGCTGGTTTCGATCTGTATAACGCATTATAATCGCTCAAAACTACTTTCCAATTTGTTGGAACAACTGGAAAAACAGACTTACGAGCCGATTGAGATCATTGTTATCGATGACGGCAGCACAAGCGCCGAGGATGTGAAATATTTTGAATCGATTCATCAGCACAGATTTCCGATCAAAACCCAACGCATCCCTAACTCCTACCTCGGTGCTGCGCGCAACGCCGCGGCTCGTCTTGCCGAGGGTGAATACATTAAGTTTCAGGATGACGACAATATTCCGTTTCCGACCGAAATCGAGACATTCGTGAATGCAGCAATCTGGAGCAATTCCGATATTCTTACCTGCTTTTCCTATTGTTTGAAGTTCGATAATGATATTTTGAAGGAAAGAAGATATCTTGATGTCGAGTATTTGCCCTTGGGGGCAAGTCTGCCGATGTCACTATTCCGCAACGAATATGGCGATGCAAATGCATTGGTTCGGCGTTCGGTGTACTGGAAGGTTGGCGGGTTCACCGAATTGCGCGATGTTGGCGCAGAAGATTATGAGTTCTTCGGCCGTGCCGAAGTCGCGGGGTATCAGGTGCGCGTGATACCCCAGCCGTTGTTTTTTTACCGGATCAGCGATGCGAGTATGCTTCAGACCACGACACACTATGCCAATGCCAAGCGGGCCCGACAGGCTTTTGTTTCGCGCGCGGAGACCTGGGTGGACCAGCTCATCGATTTCGCGCAGAATGTTCACCTGGCTAACGAGATACGACGCATTTCGTGGTACCGCGCCGGTCAACGCCGCTTCGGCGAGTTGCACCAGCAACTGCTTGAGGGCGAACCTAACGATGCCTTGTCGCTCAGCCGTTTTATCGATCTTGCCTCCCGTTATGAGCGCCTTGAGGACATTCTGCATCTTGTTATGAGATCGAATCCGATCAGCGAGGCGCTTGGCTGGCTGGAACGCAGCGCCGAGGCTTTCCTTAAGGCAACCAGCAAGAAGCGGAACTTCCTGGCCGGCCGGCCTCTGGTGATCGATCTCAACGAGGTTCGCGATGTCGAGTTGCTCGGGCCGTTGACGGACCTGCCGACGGATTTCGAGCTGACAAAAATCTCCGCTGATGGCGTGCTGGTGCACCCGCTGAGGCGCCGTGTAACCAGCGTTCTAGTCTCGGGAATCATCCCGCGCGGCACCGAACGGATAACCTTGGTTTGTTTTCATGCCGGGGAACTTGGGCGGCCACTTAAGATGGCGTTCGAGGTGGTGAAGCTCGGCCAGCATTTCGGCCGGTCGGAATGGATGGAAATCGTTCCGAATGGGCAGGTCGAAATCGTACTTGAACTGATCGACAACCTGCAAGTACCCGCGGATTTGTTGATCAAATCAACTACCGAGGAGATTCAGCACTATGCCTGGGCATATGCGAAATGTTTGGTAATCGAAGGCAATTTCGACGAATAGCTGATTTGCCTCGCCCGCATCGCTAATACTTGTTGTTGCGGCACGCGCCAAAAAAAAGCAGGGAAGAATCTTCTTTTTGTGAACAAAAAGAAGCAAAAAAACTTTATTCGTTTAGGGCGTCAAGGCGATCACGCGAAGCGGGGTGCCGCTTAGCCAACCAAAAATATTTTCCAGGCTCTCGCCGTAAAACACCTCGAAGCCTTCTGAAGTACAAAATCCGAGGTGCGGACTTAAAACAACATGACCGAGCCGGCGCAACTCATGACCCGCCGGCAGCGGCTCCTGATCATACACATCGAGCGCCGCGGTAATCCGCCCCTCCCGCAACGCTGACAACAGCGCTGCTTCGTCGATCAACGGACCACGCGACGTATTTACCAGAATCGCACCTGGCTTCATCGCCGCGATCTCGGTGGCGCCGACTATCCCCTGGCTGCGCGGCGATAGCACCAGATGCAGCGTCACCGCGTCGGCGCGCGCGAACAACTCGTGCTTCGCAACGTATTCCACGCCTAGCTCCGCCGTCCGCTCGGCGGTAAGATTGCTGCTCCAGGCAATCACTTTCATGCCGAGCGCCTGGCCGAATGCCGCCACCCGGGCGCCGATCCGCCCCAATCCGAGCACGCCCAGCACCTTGCCCTCCAGCACCTTGCCGAGCGGAATCTGCTGCTGAAACCGTCCCGCGCGCATCGCGGCGTCGGCCTGAGGCACGTGCCGCGCCGCCGCCAGCAACAGCGCCAGCGCGTACTCCGCGGTCCCCGCCGGCGAATAGGCGCCCGAGCCACAGCAAACAATGCCGCGCTCGGCGCAATATGCGGTATCGATATGCCGCGTACCGTAGCCGGTGAGCGCGAGCAGGCGCAGATCGGTCAGTCGCTCCAGCAGCGAGCGGGTGAATTTGGTGCGTTCGCGCATCGGCACGATCACCTCGAACCCAGCCAGCGCCGTCGCTGCCGCGGCTTCATCGGTGAAGGGCTCGGCGAAAAAAGTCACCCTGGCGCGACCCTCAAGCCGATTCCAATCGGCGCAACCTTGCGCGACCTCTTGCCAGTCGTCGATCACGGCCACTCGCATCTCATTCTCCTTCCTGGGTATGTTGTTGGTTGATGGGTGTCCGGCATCGTGGCTCTCGCATCGATCGGTATCAGTGTTCCGACAGTGCCTTATGCCCAAAGGTTTTTTGCTGCTTTTTTTCAAAAAAGAAGCCTTCCTAACTTTGCTACTGCGCTGCCGTCCCCGCTTCCGGCAACAACGGCCGCAGCAGATGGAAATCGTGGTCGTTTGCCGCGCAGATATACAGATGCGGATGGTCGATGTCGGCCTCAGCTTGTTTGGAAACTCTGCCATCGTCGCCCAGCGGCACCGCGTTAAGTCCCAGGTCGGCGTAGATCGGCAGCAGTTCGCTGCCCACGCGCCACATTGCGGGATCGCGGCTTTCCTGTTGCGCCAGGTCGCGCAGGCGCCAGATCGCCGAGACTCGGTCGTTCGCGGCGCCCACCGGGTCGCCCAATCCCAGCAAAATGCTGTTCACCCGCTTGAACGGCAGCATCGCGCGGCCGTTTTCGCCCAGCACCACGCCGTCGGCGTCGGGTGCGACCCCGCCGCCGAAGGCGCAATATTGCTTGCGCGACAGGCTATCCCACGGCAGCGCGTGGGTGCTGCCCGGCCGGATCAGCCGCCAGGCGGCGACCAGTGCCACCAGCACCGCCATTGCCATGGTCACTCGGATCGGCGGCGGCAGGTCGGGCGACAGCACCACGTCCCACCAGCTGGTTTGTTCCATGTCGCGCACGGTCGGCAGGAACAGCGCCAGCGCCAGAATGCAGAGCATGAACACCAGCAGCGAGAACGCGGTCCCCGGTTCCATCGCGCCCGACAGCAGCGACGAGCGCCGGTAGAAGGCGGCGCGGAACGGCGCCACCAGCAGCACGGCGAGTGCCAGCACCGCCGGCAGCCAGAAGGTGATGCCTTGCGCGGCGGTGAAACCGGCGGCGGCGAGCAGCAGCGCCATCGTCGCCCACCACGCGAGCCGCACCCGGCGCGACAGGCCCATCGCCAGCAGCAGCAAGCCGGTGCCCATCAGCGACGGCACATATTGGCCGGCTTGGGCGGCGATCAGCTCGAACTCGGAATCTACGAACGAATAGTCCGGCGGTTGCAGCCCGATCATCGGCAGCGACAGCAGCAGCAGGCCGCAGAATGCCACCACGCCGGTGGCGGCGGTGGCGGCGAAGTCGGGCTCGCTGAAGCGCGGGCCGCCGTTTGCCGGCCGCAGGATCGCAGGCCCGCGCAGCAGGATCTCGTTTACCGCGAACAGGCAGCCCGCCACGATCAGCGGGATGATGTAGTAGTACAGGCGGAACACCAGGATCGCGCTCGCCGCGATCGGCGCCGGCATCAGGCGCGAGAGCGACAGCAGCATGGTGGTGTCGAACACCCCGATCCCGCCGGGCAGATTGCTGGTGAGCCCCGCCGTGTAACACGCAACGTAGATCGCGAGGAACCGCCAGTAGGTGAAGCCCGGCACATGCGGCAGCAGCCAATAGATCACGCTGGAAGAGGCCGCGACATCCATCGTCGCGAGCAGGACCTGGGCGACTGCGATGCGCAAACCGGGCATTTCGATGCGGTGGCCGAGCAGGCGCACGGTCCGGGTGGTGCGCGATGCGACCAGATAGGCGGCGACCACCGCCAACAATGCAGCACCTACCGCCCGTAGGAGATAGAGCGGCAACTCGTCGCCGAAAAATGGCACCGCGCCGGGCTCGATGATCAGGATCGCGCCGCCCAGCGCCATGCCGCCCAGGCTGAAGGTCAGGCCGCAAAACGCCACCACCTTGGCGATCTGCAGCGGCGTCAGGCCGAAGTGGGTGTAGAGCCGGAACCGCACCGCACCGCCGGAGATGGTGGAAAATCCCAGATTGTGCGACAGCGCGTAGGCGCAGAACGAGGTGAAGCTGATCTTCCAGTAGGCGATCTTGCTGCGGACCCAGTAATTGGCGAGCTGGTCGTAGAGCGTCAGCACGAAGTAGGCGAGCACGGCGAAGCCGAAGGCGCGCAGCATCACCAGCCGCGGCAGATGCGCGAGCGCGAAGCGGACGTCGGCGAGGTTGAGGTGGCGGAACTCCCGCCTGGTCACCCACACCGCCAGGATCAGCAGGCCGACGCCGATCACCGACGGCAAGTGTTTCAGCCAAGGCTTCAGGCGTGTCGGCATTGCCTAGGCCGCCGAGGTGGAAGTTTGGGCAAGCGCGCTTTCGATCAGCGTCACGGTCTCGGGCACGCCGTAGATGGCAGCGAAGCCGCCGAAGCGGGGACCTTCGTTCTGCCCCAGCAGGACCTGATAGAGACAGACGAACCAGCTGCGCAGATCGGGGAAATCGTGGCGTTTGCCGACTTCGAACACCGCAGTTTGCAGGGTGTCGGCGTCGGTGCCGGGGGGAAATTCCTTGAAGGTGGCCGCGAGATCGAGCAGTGCCGCGCGCTCGAGCTCCGAGGGGGTGCGGAACTCTTTCTTGGGATGGACGAAGTCGCGGTAATAGACGATCGCGCGCTCCACCAGCACGCCCAGCATCGGGCAGCTTTCCGCCGAAACATCCGGGTTGTAGCGGCGGATGAAGCCCCACAGCTGGTCGGCCGACGCAGCGCCCGCGACCGAGGCCAGGTTCAGCAGCATGCCGAACGATATCGGGCTGCCGGCGTCCGCCGGGATCGCGCCGAGATGGATGTGCCAGGCCGGATTGGCGAGCAAATCGGCGCCCTCCTGGGTCTTGGCCTTGGCGACGTGCGCCAGATACTCGTCGGCCGCCTTGGGGATTACGTCGAAGAACAGCCGTTTCGCGCGCTGGGGCGCGTTATACATGAACTGCGCCAGGCTCTCCGCCGGGCCGTAGCGCAGCCATTCGTCGACCGAGAGCCCGTTGCCCTTGGATTTGCTGATTTTCTGGCCCTGCTCGTCGAGGAACAGCTCGTAGGTGAGGGTAAGCGGCGGCGCGCCTCCCAGAACCCGCGCGATCTGGCTGGATAGTTTGACGCTGTCGATCAGATCCTTGCCCGACATTTCGTAATCGACCGCCAAAGCATACCAGCGCATGGCCCAATCGGCCTTCCACTGCATCTTCGCGTGCCCGCCGGTGACCGGGGTTTCGAACCATTCCTCGGTGGCGGGGTCGCGCCAGGTGATCGTGCCTGCCGCCAGATCGCGGCGTTCCACCGGCACCTGCATCACGACACCGGTCCTGGGATGGATCGGCAGGATCGGCGAATAGGTGGCTTTGCGGTCCGGACCCAGCGTCGGCAGGATTACGGCGTTGATCTCGTCGAACCTTTCCAGTACCCGCAGCGCCGCGCGGTCGAACCTGCCGGCGCGGTAGTATTCGGTCGAGGAAGCGAACTCGTAGTCGAAGCCGAACCGGTCCAGGAACGCGCGCAGCCGGGCGTTGTTGTGGGCGCCGAAGCTCGCGTGGGTGCCGAACGGATCGGGCACATCGGTGAGCGGCCGGCCGATGAACTCGGCCAGCATGTCCCGGTTGGGCACGTTGTCCGGCACCTTGCGCAGCCCATCCATGTCGTCGGAGAAGGCGAGCAGCGTCGAGCGCATCCCGGTGAGTTCGGTGAAGGCGCGGCGGACCCAGCTGGTGCGCGCGACCTCGCCGAAGGTGCCGATGTGGGGCAGGCCCGATGGACCGTAGCCGGTCTCGAACCGGGCCTCGGTCTTGCCGGCGATACGCAACCGGTCCGCCAGTTTGGCGGCTTCCTCGAAGGGCCATGCTTTGGGGAGGGGAGCGTTTTGATTTTGATCGTACATAACCGCCCACGCTAAAGCATCGGGATCAAAGATTGAAGGTGGGGATTCTTCAGTCCGGCCGGATGCCCGCGCCCATCGGCAGGCCGAGCGTGCTTCCGGCCTTGGGCGGTATTAGAGGGTGTTATGAACTTGCTGGGGTGAAGCGTCAGGATGCCAGAGAGGACAGAGAATTGGTTCTTTTTGTGAACAAAAAGAACCAAAAAAACTTTGTCACTTGGGTGTATCGGGACCGGTGCCCCTGCAATCCCCCGGCCGGGACAGCCGGCGGATGGCAGGGGCACGAACCGTGCCCCAAACAAGTGACAAAGTTTTTTTTGGTTCTTTTTTGTTCACAAAAAAGAACATTTGGTCTTTTCCATAATCATAAATTAATCAAAGACTTAA
>Ga0302314_10020027_pt1 | contig 11082 bp, 10 predicted proteins | sample III_Palsa_N2_3_FD_200533 | JGI IMG/M metagenome (GOLD analysis project Ga0302314, IMG submission 200533) | Peat permafrost microbial communities from Stordalen Mire near Abisko, Sweden - III_Palsa_N2_3 | ecosystem: Environmental > Terrestrial > Soil > Palsa > Peat permafrost | place: Sweden... | reverse complement strand
CCTTGAACGCGCCCGAGGTCTCCATCACCTCGCAGGAGAATTCGTGGCCGAACACGGTGTCCGCGCCCTTCTTCATCTGGCTCGCGCCGCCGCCGAGCCGCTCTGAGAGATCGATCATGTGGTCGTAATGGTCGAGGGCGTGCAGGTCGGAACCGCAGATGCCACAGACCAGGGTGCGACAGACGACCTGCCCAGGCCCCGGCGCGGGCAGCGCCATCTCGTCCACCACCAGCTTGCCGTTCCGGCGAATGACAGCGCGCATGGGCTTACTCCGCCGCCTCTTCCTTCTTCCCCAGCCCCATCATCTGGGCGATCACCGGGTTGATGTTCTCCGCGCCCTTTTCCTGGGCGTGCTGCAGGATCCGCGCGCCGACCGCCATCCGGGCCTGCAGGGTGAAGTCGCCTTTGTTCTCCTTGACCCAGTCCATCGAGGCCGCGCGGCCGACGTTCAGGCTCTGGAATTTCGGCGCGACATAGCGGGCGAAGAGTTCGTAGGAGTGTTTGGTCGCCGCCCAGTCGGCCCAGTTGTGGGCCATGAACAGGAAGGCGCCGAAGCCACCGGACTGGTCGACCAGGGCCTGGATCTTGGCCGCCGCCTCGTCGGGCGTGCCGACCACCGCCATCGGCATCGCCAGGAACGCCTCGACCGGATCGCCCGCCGTGTCCGGCACGATCGGCAGGTTGGCGATCTCGCGGAAGTAATAGAGCCACTTCTCCAGGCCGAAGCGCACCTCGGCCATGGCCTTTTCCTTGGTTTCGGCGATGTGCATCGGCCCGACCAGCCGCCAGGCTGACCGGTCCATCACCTGGCCGTTGTCCTTGGCCAGTTCCTCGGCGATCGCCCAGTTGGAGGCGAGCGCATTGAAGCCGCCGTCCGAGGTGGCGCCCAGGGAGAGCAGGCCGAGGCCATGGCGACCCGCCGCCCGCGCCCCGGTCGGCGAGACCTGGCTCGCCACGGCGATCTCGACGCTGGGCCGCGAATAGGGGCTCATCTGCAGCCGGGCGCGGTTCAGCTTGAACCAGTCGCTCTCGTGGGTGACTTCCTCGCCGCGCAGCAGCCGCACGATGACGCCCAGCGCCTCGTCCATCATGTCGCGCTGCCGGTCGATCGGGATGCCCATCATGTAGGCGTCCGACGACAGCGCGCCCGGCCCGACGCCGAACATCACCCGGCCCCGGGTCATGTGATCGAGCTGGTTGATCCGGTCGGCCAGCATGAACGGGTGGTGATAGGGCAGGGACGAGACGCCGGTGCCGAGCCGGATATGCTTGGTGCGCTCGGCGGCGGCGGCGATGAACACCTCGGGGCTGGCGATCAGTTCATAGGCGGCCGAGTGGTGCTCGCCGATCCAGGCCTCGTCGTAGCCGAGCTGTTCCAGCCATTCGACCAGCTCCAGGTCGCGCCGGATGGCCAGGGTGGGGTTCTCGTCGAGCGGGTGGAAGGGCGCGATAAAGGCGCCGAATCTCAGTCGGGGTCCGAGCATGGGGCTTCCGTCGGTTCAAACAGCCGTTGGGCGCTGAGCCTAGGACCTCGGGACGGGAGCCGCCAGTATGACCCGTGGTCAAGCGGCGCGAGCGGCGGGCGGCGCCTCCAGCATCGCGACTAGCGCGTGCTCGGCCTTCGCGGCCTCGCTGAGCAGGTCGGGCGCCAGCCGCCCGCCCTCATAGGCCTCGAACACGCACGGATGGATGTAGGACGCGCGGCAGACCGTGGGCGTGTTGCCCAGCAGCCCGGCCACGGCCTTCACGCAGGTGGTGATGGTCTTCTTGGTCGGGGCGTGGCCCGCCTCGGCGCTTTCCAGGCAGAGCGCCCGCGCCGCCGAGAGGGTCGCGGCCCAGGTGCGGAAATCCTTGGCCGAGAAGTCCTCGCCCATCGCGTCGCGGAGGTAGGCGTTGACGTCGTCGCTCTCGACATTCCGCCGCTCGCCGGCCTCGTCCACATACTGGAACAGGCGCTGACCCGGCAGATGCTGGCAGCGCCGCAGCACCCGCGCCAGCCGCCGGTCGTGGAAGCCGGTGCGGTGGTCCTTGCCCGACTTGCCGCGGAACTCGAACACCGCGCCCACGGTGGAGAGCGTCATGTGGCGCTTGCGCAGGGTGGTGAGGCCGAAGCTCTTGTTAGCTCTCGCGTATTCGTCGTTGCCGACCCGGATCAGGGTGATTTCCAGCAGCCGCACGGCGGCGGCCAGCACCTTCTCGCGCGGCAGGCCGGGCTTGGCGAGATCGGCGGCGACGCGGTCGCGCAGCCGGGGCAGGGCGCGGCCGAACGCGGCCATCCGGTTGTACTTGTGAGCGTCGCGCTCGATGCGCCAATCGGCGTGATAGCGGTATTGCTTGCGGCCCCGCGCATCGCGTCCCACCGCCTGAATGTGGCCGCGCGGACTGGGCGAGATCCACACATCGTTCCAGGCCGGCGGGATAGCGAGGCGGCGGATGCGCTCCAGCGTCTCCGGATCGCGCACCAGCCGGCCCTTGGCGTCGAAATAGTCGGCCCCGCCCTTGTCGATGACCCGCCTGAGTCCGCGATCCTGGTCGTTGACGTAAGTAAGGCCCGCGGACCGCGCCGCCTCGACCCCAACCTCAGCCACATCTCGCGCCATGAATCGCTCAACGCGGTCCGGCGGCGGCTGTTCCTGCCGCTAGCCGGCCAGCATCGCTCGGAACGCCGCGAAGATGCGTTCGATGAAGGGGTTCTTGTGGGCCAGCGGACCCTCCGCCTCGGGGTGAGCCAGCATGGTGGCGTTGGCCTCGAACAGCAGCACCCGGCCGTCCGGCAACAGCGAGAAGTCGATCCCGGCGTAATCGAGGTCCATCGCGGCGCCGATCTCCGTGACGGCGGCCATCGCTTCCGCCCCCAGCGCCGTGGCCGGGTCCTCCAGGAAGCGCATCTCCTCGGCGAGCCGATCCGGGTGCAGGTCCATGCCCGAGCTCTCGTAGTGGACCATCCAGGAGGGCGAGATCGCCAGGTGGTAGGGGATAGGTTGGCGGTCGACGAAGATCATCCGATATTTGCGGAAGAGGCCGTCGGCGCCGCGGAAGTTCTCGTAGGCGGTCAGGTAGTAGGCGCTGGCGGGCGTCAGCGGCTCGTCCGGCGCATCGCCACCCACGACGAACAGTCCCTTGCCGCCGTGCGAGCCGATCGGCCGCACCAGGAAGGGCTCAGGCACGCCGGCGCGCCGCGCCGCTTCGCGCACCCCATGGACGGCGATCTCGGCCGCCTCGATGCGGACGGTGCGCGGGATCTTCAGCCCGTCGATATGGCCGAACAGCGCTCCCGCCAGGTCGCGCCGGGTGCGGGCGATCTTGGCCGGCGGGTTCAGCAACCGCCCGGCGCCCAGTTCGGCGAAGTGGGCGGCGTTGGCGGCGGTCGGGCCGGCGAGGTCCTCGTCGCCGATGGCGTTGAAGGCCACGTCGTACGGCGGCAGCTCGTCCATCTGGCCCGGCGCGGCGTATTCGATGAACCAGAGCAGCCGCGTGTAGAGCGACGGCGGGATCAGGTAGCGGTCCGGCGTATTGCCGCTCTCGGTGGTCGACAGCAGCAGCACCCGGCCCAGCGGCTTGGCGGCGGTGGTGACGAGCAGGTTGCGGGTGGCGTAGGCGCGGTCGCGGTGGGCGCGGGCGCCGTCGTGATCCTGTTCCTCGGCGAGCAGCGCGGCCAGGTTCTGGTGGGCGCTCATGAGGTTGGGATCGAGGGCCAGCGCCCGCAGCGCATGGGCCTTGGCCAGGTCCTTGCGGTCGGCGCGGTAGTAGAGCGAACTCAGATTGGCTTCGGCGACGGCGTTGGTGGGGTCGAGCTCCAGCGCCCGCACCAGGTGCTTCTGGGCATCGGCGGCGCGTTGGAGTTCTATCAGCACCAGCCCGAGATTGAGGTGGAACGCCGCGCGGTCCGGGACCAGCGCAAGGGCGCGTTCGAAGGCCTCGCTGGCCGCTTGCGGCTCGTGCAGGCCGCGCAGCGCGGTGCCGAGCGCCAGCCAGGCCTCGGCGAAGTCGGGGTCCAGCGTCAGCGCGCGTTCGGCGCAGTCTCGCGCCTCGGTCGGCTCGCCGGCGTCGGAATGGGCCAGGGAGCGGCCGACATGGGCCGCGACGAGATCGGGCGCCAGCATCGCCGCCGTCGCGAACGCATCGGCCGCCTCCAACACCTCGCCCAGCCCGCGCAGGGCCGCGGCGAGGGCCATGTGGGTCGCCGCATCACCCGGCGCGGCGGCGCAGGCGGCTTCGGCGACGGCGAGGGCGCCGGCATGGTCGCCGCTCTCGGCCAATACCCGCGACAGGCCCTGCAAGGCGAGCGCGTGGATCGGCGACAGTTCCAGCGCACGGCGATAGGCGGCGATGGCGCCGGCGCGGTCGTCGCGCCAGTGGCGGATATTGGCGAGGGCCAGGTGGGCCTCAGCGTGGCTCGGCCGCACCGCGGTCAGTCGCTCGATCAGCCGCTCGGCCTCCACCGCCGCGCCCGCCTCGAACCGCGCCAGGCCGAGCAGATAGAGCGCCGTGGCGTTGTCGGGCTCCATCGACAGCGCCTCGACGAACAGCGCGGCCGCGCCGGCGGCGTCGCCGGCCTGGTGACGCGCCAGGCCAGCCTCGAGCAGGCTTTCGGCGTCGGGCGTTTCGAGTCGCAGGGCGTTGGCGGTCATGCCCCATTAGATCGCGCGCGAATCTTGCCAACGGGTTGCGATTTCGATCTTGGCTCGCGTGGGGATGGCGTTCGGCGCCGACTGTGATATGTTGCAGTGCAACATGATTAGCTGCGCTGCAGCGCGGAACCGACAGAAGGAACTCGATATGGCCTGGTCGTATGATTTTCCGAGAGTTGAAGCCGGCGCCGAGCGCGCGTTTCGCCTGCCGATGGGCGTGGCCTCGCCGCTCTGGGCGATGTTCAGCGCCGCGGCCGGCGTCGGCGTCGCCTACTGGTGGATGACGCGATGGACCCGCGCCGTGAATTTCGAAGCGCTGGCCGGCGCCGCGCCGACGCCGCTCGCCACGCCCGAACCCGCTGAGATCGTCGCCGAATCGACCGCCGTGGTCGAACAGGTCGTCGACGAGATTACCGAGACGGTCGTCGAAACCGTGGCGGACGACCTTACCCTCATGACCGGCATCGGCCCCAAGCTCTCGCTCGCCCTGGCCGAGCGCGGCGTCACCCGTTTCGCCCAGATCGCCGCCTGGACCGCCGACGATCTCGCGACCTTTGACGCGGACCTGGCGCTCAAGGGCCGCGCGGTGCGCGAAGCCTGGGTCGCCCAGGCCAAGCGGCTCGCCAGCTGACGCGGCGGATCGCCTCGCGGCTTGAAACGCGCCGCGCCGACGCCACTTGGAACGGTATGAGACTGTTCCCGACTCACGTCAGCGACGAAGACGCGCACCGCGCCTGGCTCACCGCCGAGCGCATCAAGCGCGTCGCGGACCGGCTGATCGGGCTGGGTCCGTTCAGCATCGGCATCGATGGCCTGCTGGCCCCGGTGCCGCTCGCCGGCACGGCGTTCAGCCTGCTCGCCGGATTGTGGCTGGTGGTCCTGGGCGTCAAGGCGCGCGCTGGGGCCTTCACCCTCTTTCGGATGATTTGCTACGTCGGCTTCCGGACCCTGGTCTCGATCGTGCCGCTGGAGGGCTGGCTGGTCGACATCTTGTTCCGCGGCCACATGCTGGCGGCCAACGCCCTCCAGCGCGACATCGCCGCGCGCTTCGGCAAACCCCCCGCCGAAGCCATCGCCGACGCCCGCCGCCACCCCTTCGGCTTCTGGCAACAGGACGCGCTGGCCGCGTAGCTGGTGCGACCGATAGGTCGTGAACGGCGGCGACAATGATGCAGGGACGATCCTCCCGACCCTCGAGGTGCTCGCGACGCCAAAGATAGCTTTAGCGTATGACGAGGCCGGGGACCGGCTCGGGCAACGGCGCTCCGGCTTACTTCGGATCGACGTCGGCCGCCGTATATTCAGGCGGGGAGGGGGCGGCCCGCACCGCTTGGACCCACTCGTTCGGAGCCTCGGCGGTGAGACCCACTTGCCGGTCGCGCCGTTTCAGGCGCTCCCACTCTTCGACCGGTAGGACGACCAGGCTGTCATGCCCGTGCTTGGTAATGACGACCGGCTGACGGCGCGCCTTGTCGCTGAGAACGCCAAACGCGTTCTGGAGCTCGCTGGCCGTCACACGTGTGGTCTCACCCATGAGGCGCCTCCGAATTGGAGATTACAGGGAAAATCCCGGGATTTTCCAAGCGCCCGGTGCGGCTCGTGCTACAGCCGTTGGACAACCTCGACGCAAAACTCGACGAAGGCCCGGACCTTGGCCGGCGGGTGGTTGCGCGAGGGATGGAAGGCGAATAGCGGGAAGCGTTCGCCGTGCCAGTCCGGAAACAGATCCACGAGCGCTCCACTCGCCAGCAAGTCCTTGACGCCCCATCCGATGACCTGGGCGACGCCCGTGCCGGCGAGGCATTCTTCCAGCATGGACTTGGGGTCGGTGAAGGTCAGCGGGCCGCGGGTCGGAACCCCGATGGTCTCTGTATCGCTGATGAACTCCCAGTCGAACGGCCGTCCCGTGTAGGGATCGAGAAACTGCAGGCAGCGATGGCGGGCGAGGTCCGAGGGATGCTCGGGCCTGCCGTGCCGCTCGAGATAGCGCGGTGAGGCCAGGGTGAGGATCGGCGCGTCGATCAGCTTGCGCGAGACCAGGGTCGCGAGGCGCGGCTGCCCGAAGCGGATAGCGAGGTCGATGCCCTCCGACACCAGATCGCCGACATGTTCGCTGGTCACGAACTCGATCGCGAGCTCGGGATAGCGTTCGCAGAAGGCGCCGAGCCGGCCTGCCAGGACCAGCGGCAGGAAGAAGGGATCGATGTCGACCTTAAGCCGACCGCGCACGGCCGAGACCGCGCCGGAAGCGACAGTCGCCGCGTCCTCGATGGCGTTGAGATGCGGCTTCACCTCCTCGTAGAACCGCCGTCCCTCGTCGGTCAGGCTGACCGATCGGGTGGTTCGATCGAGCAGCCGCACGCCAAGCCGGGTCTCCAGCCGGCCGATCGCGCGGCTCACGCCCGAGTCGGTGAGCCCGATCAATTCCGCGGCCTTCACGAAGCTGCCGCCATCAACGACTGCGGCGAGGACGCTCACCCCGGACAAGATCCTTCCATCGAACGGCACAAGCTTATTCCTGACATTTGATCAGGATGCATCTGACATAAGCTCACTTAATTCAAGTCCCCGTTGAAGCGATAGAGGCGGTCGCCACTTCGCAACCTACGGAAAGGACTTGACCGATGAGCAAGCAGAAGACCGACCGCACGCTCTTCAAGGGCGGCGCCATCGTGACGATGGACCCCAAGGTTCCCAATCTCTCGACGGGCGACGTGCTGGTCGAGGGCGAGCGGATCGCCGCGGTGGGCGCGAACCTCCAGGCGGACGGCGCCGAGGTGATCGATGTCGCCGGGAGCATCGTCATGCCCGGCCTGGTCGACGCCCACCATCATATGTGGCTCGGCGTGATGCGGCGCATGATGCCCGACGTCGACGATCTCTTCGCCTATATCGACGTCGTGGCCGAGACGCTGGGCGCGCACTACCGCCCGCTCGACATGTATCTGAGCACGAAGCTGACGGCCGTTGCCTCGCTCGACGCCGGCATCACCACGATCATCGACGCCTGTCACGCGTCGCGCAGCCCCGAACATACCGACGCGGCGCTGGGCGCGCTGGACGATGCGGGCATCCGCGCGCTGCATATGGTCGGCGCGGCGATGGACAAGCAGGCCCCGACGGCCCATCTGCCGGCGGACCTCAAGCGCCTCGCCGACAACTGGAACCATGGCGAGGGCCTGGTTCGGGTCGGGCTGTTCGGCCAGCTCAATCTCGACTGGTGGAAGGTCGCGCGCGGCCTCGACATGCGTATTCTGACCGAGTTCATCGGCGACCTCGCCAAGCTTGGGCCGGAATTCGCCGAACCGGGCGTGCTGGGACCGCATAACATCTTCAACCACTGCACCCGCGTCCCAGAGGCGACCTGGAAGCTGTTCGCGGACGCGGGCGTCAACGTCACCGTCAACCCGCGCTCGGACGCGCTGTTCGGCTTCGACGACGAAAGTTTCGCCTATCAGCAGGCGATCGATCACGGCCTGACCCCGGCGCTCGGCATCGACCTCGACACGGCGTTCGGCAGCGATCTGTTCGGCGAGATGCATGCCCTGTTCGGGCAGCAGCGCGCGGCGATGCGCTACCGCCGCTTCCGGGGCGAGGAAAGCGCGCCCAGGCCGATCTCGGTGGAAGCGGTGCTCAAGGCCGCGACCGTCAACGGCGCCCGCGCCGCCGGTCTCGAACGCGAGATCGGCTCGCTGACGCCCGGCAAGCAGGCCGACATCATCACGGTTCGCACCAACGGCGTCGGCGTGTTCCCGGTGACCAACGCCATTGGCACGATCGTCCAGGCGGTCGAGCGCGCCGATGTGGAGACGGTGATGGTGGCCGGCGAGATCCGCAAGCGCGCCGGCAAGCTGGTCGGCGTCGATGTCGCCAAGCTCGCGGCCGATGTGACCGCCTCGCGCGACTATCTGCTCGAGGCGAGCGGCTACCGGCCGGACCTGTTCGGCGCCGCCGCCGAGGCCGCGGCCTGATCCGACGTCGCCGCCCGAAAATGGGCGGCGACGCCTTCCCCTCAACGAAATCGCATGGAGGCTGTCATGTCAGCACTCGCTGTAAAGGGTGTGGGTCGGTCGGAGGCCGCGCCCGTTCACCTGCCTCGCCCCGCGCCGGGCGTCATCGCGGCGCTATTCTGCGGCTATCTCGCCGTCGGCCTGCCGCTGCCGGTGATTCCGCTGTTCGTCCACGACAAGCTGGGCTTCAGCAATCTCATCGTCGGGCTGGTGATCGGCATCCAGTTCCTCGCGACCGTGCTGACGCGCGGCTATGCGGGCAGGCTCACCGACCACCATGGCGGCAAGCGTTCGGCGCTGCAGGGCGCGGCGGTCTGCGCCTTGGGCGGTCTGCTCTATCTCGTCGCGGCCATGCCTGGGTTTTCCCCGGCGATGAGCCTCGCGATCATTGTCGTCGGCCGTCTGGTCGCCGGCTTCGGCGAGAGCCAGTTCGTCACCGGCTGCGTTTCCTGGTCGATCGCCTCGGTCGGCCCGCAACGCGCCGGCATGTCGATGTCCTTGACCGGCATCGCCATGTTCGCGGCGCTCGCCATCGGCGCGCCGGTCGGCATGGCGCTCTATCAGGCTTACGGGCTCCAGGCGGCCATGGTCGCCTGCATCGTCGCGCCGCTCATCGCCGCGGTCATCGCCTCGCGCGAACGGTCCTACGCCAGCCCGGCGGGCCAGCGTCTGCCCTTCTACAAGGTGATCGGCCAGATCTGGCGCGAAGGTCTCGGCCTGATGCTGCAGGGCGTCGGCCTGTCGGGTCTGACCGCGTTCGCCTCGCTCTACTTCGCGGCGCGGAACTGGGGCCACGCGGGCCTGGTCATGACCGCCTTCGGCGTCGGCTTCATCTTCGTTCGCGTGGCCCTCGGGTCGCTGCCGGACCGGATGAGCGGCTACCGCATCGCGGTGTGGTCGCTGGCGGTCGAGGCGATCGGCCAGGCGATGCTGTGGGGCGCGCCTCACGAGATCGTCGCGCTTGCCGGCGCGCTGGTCACGGGCCTCGGCTGCGCGCTGGTCTTCCCGGCGCTGGGGGTGGAGGCCCTGAAGCGGGTGTTGCCGGCCAATCGCGGCAGCGCGATGGGGGCGTTCGTCGCCTTCCTCGACATCGCCTACGGCCTCGCCGGTCCCGCGGCGGGCGTGATCGCCGGGCAGTTCGGCTACGCGGCCGTCTATCTGTTCGGCGCCGCTTGCGCGCTCATCGGCGCGGCGCTCGTCGTCACCGCCCGCAGCCCCCAGTCCTGAACATCAACCCTGCGCCGGCGGACACCCATCCGCCGGCCAGACCCCAGACCCAAGGAGACACACCATGTCACGCATCTTCATTTCCGGCTCCTCAGCCGGCCTCGGCCTGATGGCGGGCGAACTTCTGATCAATCAAGGCCATCGGGTCGTCCTGCACGCCCGCAACGCCGCCCGGGCCGAGGACGCCAAGCGCGCGCTGCCAAGCGCCGAAGCCGTCGTGGCGGGCGACCTCGGCACGATCGCCGGCGCAAAGGAGGTCGCCGCGCGCGTCAATGACCTCGGCCGCTTCGATGTGGTGATCCACAACGCCGCGGTCGGCTACCGCGAAGGCCACCACCTGACGACGGATGGCCTGCCGCATGTGTTCGCGATCAACACCTTGTCGGCCTATGTTCTCACCGCATTGGTCGAGCGGCCCCGCCGCCTCGTCTATCTCAGCTCCGGCATGCACCATCACGCCGACGCCAACCTCGACGACATCCTCTGGACCAAGCGCCGTTGGAACGGCTCGACCGCCTATGCCGAGAGCAAGCTGCACGATGCCATGCTCGCCTTCGCCGTGGCGCGCCGCTGGCCCGATGTATTGTCAAACGCGCTCGAGCCCGGCTGGGTGCCGACCAAGATGGGAGGCGCCGGCGCGCCCGACGACATGGCGCAAGCGCATCTCACCCAGGCCTGGCTCGCCGCCAGCGATGAAGCGGAAGCCAAGATGACCGGCCGCTACTTCTACCACCTGCGCCCGCTCGCCCCCAACCCGCAGGCGAACGACCCCGCACTCCAGGACCGCCTCATCGCGATCTGCGCCGAGGTGTCGGGCGTCCCGCTTCCGGCTTGAGCTTGGGGGCGTACCGCAGCGCCCGTACGGGCAGCCTGCAAGGCGTGGCCGGGACGAGGTATGGCGCCGAAGCATTCAAGGAAGCGGGCGGCGCTTCTTGGTCCGTCGCGCTTGAGCTACGGATCCTTCCGGGCTCGGAGCGGTACTCGGCCTCTCGCGTCAAAATATTGGCGTCTCAAGCGCTGAGCATTGGTGTTCTGAAACTGGATTGGGATCCGGACGCACAGATTATTACTGTAAATACGCTCCATATATATCGTGAAGGACAAGTCATAGATGTTCTCGCTTCCAATCGCTTCACGGTGCTTCAACGCGAGGCTAAACCTAATGCGTCGACACGATAGCTATCCCCGACCCAAAAGGACCGACCACCAAGGAC
>Ga0302314_10020023_pt1 | contig 11085 bp, 10 predicted proteins | sample III_Palsa_N2_3_FD_200533 | JGI IMG/M metagenome (GOLD analysis project Ga0302314, IMG submission 200533) | Peat permafrost microbial communities from Stordalen Mire near Abisko, Sweden - III_Palsa_N2_3 | ecosystem: Environmental > Terrestrial > Soil > Palsa > Peat permafrost | place: Sweden... | reverse complement strand
TGACGAAGATCGAGACCGCGACGCACGGCGCCGCCGACCGGGCGACCTCCAGCAGCGCCAGGTGGCCGGCGTGCAGTGCGCCCATGGTAGGCACGAGGGCGACGCCGCCATGCGCTCGGCGCGCGTCAGCCACGGCTTCGATTAACGCGGTGCCGGTGCGGGCAATCCTCATATTGGGCTTCTTGGCCCGCGCTCTGGGCCCATGCAACCTGACCGCGACTGCCCGAACCTTGTGTGCTACAGCGGCTACCCTTTCGATTTGCGAGATGACATGTCCGAGATTGCTCCCGTCCGCTGGACGAACGCATCGCGCAACGCCGATAGCCGCCCTGGCATGGCCCCCGCGCTGCGGCGCGGCGTGATGGGCAAGTGCCCGAATTGCGGCCGTGCCAGGCTTTTCACGGGCTGGCTGCGGCAGGTGGGAGCATGCCCTGTCTGCGCGGCGCCACTCGGCGCGATCCGCGCCGACGACGCGCCGCCCTACTTCGTGGTTTTCCTGGTGGGCCACCTGGTGATCGCCACGCAGGTGCTGCTGGACGGGGTGCTGGATTTGTCGGTGTGGGCGGAAGCAGCGGTGTTCTTGCCGCTCACCCTGGCGCTGGCGCTCGGGCTGTTGCGCCCGGTGAAGGGAGCCACGATCGGGCTGATGTGGCAGCTCGGCATGGTGCCGGACCCCGATGCATGACCGGACACATGCGTGATTTATCAGCGCTTGGCCACGGTGCTGGCCAGGGCACCGGGTTGACGCTGGCGGAGGGCGACCGCTCGCTGATGCGGGTGGTGCTGGATGGCGAGAATCGCGGCACGCTTTCGCCGTTGCAGCAGGCCGATCTGGCGCAGGCCGTGCGTGACCTTTCGGTGGCAAACCGTTTCGCCCCGCGCGACCTGACCGGGCCGTTCGTGCTGCGGCTGTCGATTGTCGAGGGCCGCCTGATGTTCGATGTGCGCGACGCAGACGACGCGCCACTGACGGCGCTCGGCCTGGCGCTGGGCCCGTTCCGTCGGCTGATCAAGGACTACCAGCTGCTGGTGGAAAGTTACGCGCACGCAGTACAGGACGGGCGCGAGGCGAGCATTCAGGCGATCGATATGGGGCGGCGCGGGCTGCACAATGAGGGGGCCACGCTGATGGTGCAGCGGCTGGCTGGACGTGTCGACATCGATTTCGAAACAGCACGGCGGCTTTTTACGCTGGTCTGCGTGCTTCACCAACGCATCTGATGATCGCGGCCACTGTTATCTTGTTGGCAACGAACAGCGACACCGAAGGCAGCTGCAGATGAAAATTGATGGTACACCCTATCGCAGCGTGTGGGTGGACCCAGCCGACGGCTGGTCGGTCCGCATCCTGGATCAGACCGCGCTGCCTTGGAATTTTACCATTCTGCGGCTGACGACGGTGCGTGAGGTGGCACATGCGATCCGCGCCATGCAGGTGCGCGGCGCACCGCTGATCGGTGCCACAGCCGCCTATGGCATGGCACTTGCGATGCGCGCCGACAGCTCGACCGAAACGTTGGAGGCGACCGCCGATCTGCTGCGGGCGACCCGGCCCACGGCGGTCAACCTCGCCTGGGCGGTCGATCGCATGCTGGACCGCCTACGCAACACGCGGCAGGCAGACCGGCTGCGCGCCGCGTACCAGGAGGCCAATGCGATCGCCGATGAGGATATCGTGCAAAACGAGGCGATCGGGCAGCACGGGTTGGCACTGATCGAACGGGAAGCGGCGCGCGCCGGTGATCGCCCTATTAATATACTGACTCACTGCAACGCCGGCTGGCTCGCTACGGTCGATTGGGGCACCGCGCTCGCGCCGGTTTACACGGCGCACGACGCGGGAATATCCATGCATGTGTGGGTCGATGAAACACGACCGCGCAATCAGGGCGCGGCACTTACCGCGTTCGAGCTTGGGAAGCATGGCGTGCCTCACACAGTGATCACAGACAATGCGGGCGGCCATCTGATGCAGCATGGGCAGGTGGATTTGTGCATTGTCGGCGCGGACCGGGTGACACGCGGCGGCGACGCGGCCAACAAGATAGGAACCTATCTCAAGGCGCTCGCGGCGCACGATAATGGCGTGCCGTTCTGGGTGGCGATACCTAGCTCCACGATCGACTGGAGCATCACCGACGGCGTGCGGGACATCCCTATTGAAGAACGACCCGCAACCGAAGTGACCACGCTGACCGGGCGGGCCATGGATGGCGCGGTGGTGACCGTGCGCGTGGTTCCAAGCGACAGTCCGGCGGCCAACCCGGCATTCGACGTGACGCCGGCGCGACTGCTGACCGGACTGATCACCGAGCGCGGCGTGTGCGCAGCGACCGCATCGGGGCTGCTCGATCTGTTCCCCGAGCGGGACGATATCCGGGCAGGCTGAGCGTTCGTTCAGATGAAGCGCAGAACCACGACAATGCCGGCTAGCGTGCCCGCGGCCATGCCGGCCGCGATTGCGGGGCGCCGCTGCACGTACGCCCCCAGGAAGGCGCCGTAGCGCCGCAGCAAGCCGGCCTCGAGGAAAAACCGGGCGCCACGCGTTAGCAGGCTCGCCGCGACAAAGGTGGGAAAATTGAAATGCGCGGCGCCGCTCGCGATCGTCACCAGTTTGTAGGGGATCGGCGTCAGGCCCTTGACCAGGATCACCGCGACGCCCCAGCGCGCATACCATGCCTGAAAATTCACTAGGGCCGCGTCGGCGTGATAGGCGTGCAGCACCGGGCGGGCGAGCTGGTCGAAGAACTCGGCGCCGATCAGATAGCCGAGGCAGCCGCCGAGCACGCTCGCGATTGTGCATACGGCGGCGAAGAACCAGGCGCGGTCGGGGCGCGCGGCAGCCATCGGCAGCAGCAGAACATCCGGCGGAATGGGAAAAAAGCTGCTTTCGGCAAAGCTGACGGCGGCAAGCCAGGCCGGCGCGTGGCGGCTGGCGGACAAAGCGAGGATTTGGGCGTAGAGGGTGCGGAACATGCTGGGCGCATGGCACGAATTGGGAGCCATAGGAAGGAAGGCCAGGGTTGAGCCGTAGCCTTGCTTCCCCCGCTTCCGGCGCGGCTGCGCCGGCATTACTGTTTTGTGAGTGGCCGTGGGGAGAGTGTTTGTCATGTCGAATCCAGCCGTAAGGGTGAAGCTGAAGGACCCGGATTTGCTGCGCCAAGCCAATCTGATCGGTGGCGCGTGGGTGCAGGCCGACGATGGGCGCACGGTGGAAGTGCGAAATCCGGCGAACGGCGAGCTGGTTGGCGTGGTGCCCGCGATGGGGGCGGCGGAGACCCGGCGCGCGATCGAGGCGGCCGCGGGCGCACAGGCGGCGTGGCGGCGGCTGATCGCCAAGGAGCGGCAGAAGCCGTTACGAAAACTGTTCGACCTCATGATGGCGAACCAGGACGACCTGGCCGTGATCATGACCAGCGAGCAGGGCAAGCCGCTGGCCGAGAGCCGCGCCGAGGTGGCCTATGCCGCGAGCTTCATCGAGTTCTTCGCCGAGGAGGCGAAGCGGATCTATGGCGATGTGATACCGCAACATCTGCCCGGGCGGCGGTTGCTCGTGCAGAAACAGCCGATCGGCGTATTCGCGGCGATCACGCCGTGGAATTTTCCGGCGGCGATGATTACGCGCAAGGCAGGTCCCGGATGGGCCGCGGGATGCACCGGGGTAATCAAGCCGGCCTCGCAAACACCGTTCAGCGCGCTGGCGATTGGTGTGCTCGCGGAACGGGCAGACCTGCCGGCAGGCGTGTGCAACATCATTACCGGTCCGGCCGGCGCCGTGGGTGGGGAGCTGACGGCGAATCCGCTGGTGCGGAAATTGAGTTTTACTGGTAGCACGGAAGTTGGCGCCAAATTGCTGGAACAGTGCGCGCCAACGATCAAGAAGACCAGTATGGAGCTGGGGGGCAACGCGCCGTTCATCGTATTCGAGGATGCGGATATCGAGGAAGCGGTGGCCGGGGCGATCGCCAGCAAATACCGCAACACCGGGCAGACCTGCGTGTGTGCAAACCGGCTGCTGTTGCATGAGCGGATCCACGACAGCTTCGCCGCGGCGTTGAAGATTGCTGTCGAAAAGCTGAAGCCCGGAAACGGGCTCGAGGAGGGCGTGACGCAAGGGCCGCTGATCAATGCGGCGGCGGTGGAGAAGGTGGAGGCGCATATCGCGGATGCCTTGGACCACGGTGCCTGGCTGATTACCGGCGGCAAGCGGCATTCGCTAGGCGGGAATTTTTTTCAGCCGACGATTCTCGGCAATGTCTCGCGCCGGGCGGACATATTTCGCGAGGAGACGTTTGGGCCGGTGGCGCCGCTGTTTACCTTCCGCGACGAGGCGGAGGCGATCGAAATGGCCAACGACACCGAGTTCGGCTTGGCCGCATATTTTTACACGCGCGACGTGGGGCGGGTGTTTCGCGTGGCGGAGGCCTTGGAATACGGCATTGTCGGAATCAACGAGGGGATCATTTCGAACGAGGTAGCGCCGTTCGGCGGTGTGAAGTCGTCTGGGCTGGGGCGTGAGGGTTCCAAGTATGGGATCGAGGATTATTTAGAGGTTAAATATCTTTGCCTTGGGGGAATCGGAGGATAGCGGTGCTCACGGGCGGGTGTCTTTGCGGGCGCGTGAGGTATCAGGCCGACGGCGTGGCATTTCACGAGACGATCTGCCACTGCTCGTTCTGCCGGCGGGCTGTCGGCGCCGTGTCGGTTGCCTGGTTCAGCGTGAAGCGGGCCGACCTTCATTTTACATCGGGTAGTCCGACCTGGTTCAAATCGAGCGCCAAGGCGACGCGAAGTTTTTGTGGTGCGTGCGGCACGTCGCTCACCTTTCAGGACGATGACCATACGCGGGAGATCGACATCGCCATTGGCAGTTTGGACGATCCCGACAGCTTGCCGCCAAAGGATCATTCCGAGGCGGCTAGTAAATTACGGTGGGTGCATGTTGACGATGGGCTGCCGGTTTACTTGGAGCGGCGCGACAGTTAGCGGGCAGCGGTTCGCGCAATGATGCAGCGCGCGGCGTCAGGCCTTTGCCAGTAGCGACAAGGTGGTTGCGATCGGGTCGCCGGCGATCGCGCCGTGACCGGGCACCACGCATTTGGCTGCGTGGTACCTGGCACGAACACGGCGAACGCTGGCCGGCCAGTCGCGCAGCACGGCGTCGGCGACATTGCCGAGGCTGGGACTGTTGGTGGATTTGACCATGCAGCCGCCAAACAGATTTTGCTGGCGGGGCAACCAGGCGACGATGTTGTCGCGCGTGTGGGCGGGGCCAGGAGCATAAAGTTGCAGATATGGGCCCATATCGTGGTGGTCGCCGGAGAACGCGTCGATCGGCTCGGGAACCGGCAGGCCGCGTCGGCGGGCGAGTTCGCAGGTGAGCGGATGGGCCCAGGTGCGGATGCCGGCATCCCGCAGGGCGGGAATGCCGCCGGTGCGGTCGTTGTGGAAATGCGTGGCGATGGCAAGCGAGATCGGACGGGCGTGCCGCGCGCACCAAGCGAGCAGGGTTTTGGCCTGCTCCGGGCCGTAAGTGGTGTCGATGAGGACGGCATCCTCGTCGCGCTCAAGGATCAATCCGTTGGCGGGGTAATAGATCCCGCCATCGATGAGGGCGGTGGTCGTGTATAGGAACAGGCCTTCCGCGATGCGGCCGACCCAGACGGTGGGCGCGATGCGCGACATGGATGTGGTGCCGAGCTCGAGCGCTTCGGGGTAGCCACGGTCCTGGCCGGGGACGGCAATGGCGACGCGCGGCCGGACCATGGCGCCACAGCAGGCGCAACCAAACAGCGAGCGGCGCGTGAGGCTGAAATCATTCATCTGGACAAGCTTTTCATTGTCGCGAGCGGACTCTCGATACAGGTGTCATAGGCAAACCAAACAAAATGGGGTCTGGGGCCTACGGCCGCGGCGGGGTCCCGGGGCAGAGCCCCTGGCCTTCCTTGCAGGCTGAGGAGCCAGGATCGCGCGCCCTACTCCGCGGTCACCGGGCCCAGTGCCTGGCGTTCGAAGAGGTCACGATAAAGGCCGGCGGGCCGCGCTACCAGCGCCGCGTGGGTGCCTTCCTCGATGATGTCGCCGGCGCGGAACACCAGTATGCGGTCCATGGCACGCACCGTGGAGAGCCGGTGTGCGATCACCAGGCAGGTGCGGCCTTGCATGAGGCGCGCGGCGGCCTCGGCGATGGCGGCCTCGCTTTCTGAGTCGAGGCTGCTGGTGGCTTCGTCGAGGATCAGGATCGGGCGGTCGGCCAGGAAGGCGCGGGCGATGGCGACACGCTGGCGCTCGCCGCCGGAGAGTTTGACGCCGTAGCCTTTCGGCTGGCGCGCGATGAATTCGTGCGCGTGAGCGAGGCGGGCGGCGTGCTCGATTTCCTGCGCGGTGGCGTCGGGGCGGCCGTAGGCGATGTTCTCCGCGAGGGTGCGGTGAAACAGGGTTGGTTCCTGCGGCACGATGGCGATTTGTGAGCGCAACGAGTGCTGCGTGACCGCGGCGATGTTTTGGCCGTCGATCAGGATTTTGCCGCCGTTCAGGTCGTGCAGGCGCTGGATCAGGCGTACAAAAGTGGATTTACCGGAGCCGGAAGGGCCGACCAGGCCGATGCGCTCGCCGCCCGCGATCGTGAGCGACAGGTTTTCGAACAGGTTTGTGTCATGCGCGCCGTATTGGAAGGTGATGTCGCGCACTTCGATGCGGCCGCGGTGAACGCGCAGCGCGGGGGCGGCGGGGCGGTCGTGCATCGAGAAATCGTTGATAGAGAGCGCGACTAGTTCGTGCATGTCGGCGATGCCACGCTGGGTTTCGCGCACGTGCTGGCCGATGTTTCTTAGGTAACCTTGAAGTACGAAATAGAGGGTGAGCACGGTGGCGACGTCGCCGGCGTTGGCGTGGCTTTGCTGCCAGAGCAGGATGGCGGCGCCGGCGATCATCAGCTGGAGTGCTACCAGCATCAGGCTTTGCACCGAATAGCTGGTGACGCCGCGGTTCCAGGTGCGCCAGGTGCGGCGGCGCCATTTGGCCAGCACGCTGCCGAAGCGTGTTTCCTCGCGGGCTTCGGCGCCGAATGCGCGGACCGTTGCGTTGCAGGTGATGGCGTCGGCGAGGGACGCGGACACGCGGGTGTCCCACACGTTGGAAAGTTCCGCGGCGGGCTCTACCCAGCGCAGGGCCAGGGCGATCGTGACGGCGACGTATATTGCGTTGCCGACCGCGATCGCGGCGCCGAGGGCGGGCCAGCGCCAGCCGAGCACGGCGGTGGCGCCGAGCAGCATGACGGTGGTGGGCAGCAGGCCGAAGAACACGACATCGTTCAGCATGTCGAGCGCGCTGGCGCCGCGCAGGATCTGGCGCGTGACGGCGCCGGAGAAGGTTTCCGCGTGCCAGGCGGTGGAGAAGTTCTGCACGTGCGTGAACGCCTCGGCCTTGATGTCCGTCATGATGCGCAGGGTGAAGCGGATCAGGCCCCAGAGCGCCGCCTGGCGCGCGAGCACGGCGGCGAGGCCGAGGCCGCCGAGCCAGGCGACGGCGGCAAGGGCCGCGTGACTGGCGGCCGCGTGCGAGGGATTGGTGACCGCATTGACCAGGCGGCCAGCGAACACGGGGGTGGCGACGTCGGCGAGCGTCGCGACCGAGACGATCGTGGAGATCGTGGTCGCGAGCACGGGCTGGCGGCGCCAATGATGATACAGAAAGCCGAACACCCGCGCGGGCGTGGCTTTTTCGGTGGCGGAAGACATTTGATCGATGCCGGTCCGCGTGGGCGGGCCGGTCCCTGAGACTACATCGGCGGAAACAGATCGTTTGGGCCGTTTGACCGGCCCGCGCCTCTCAGCGCATTGGGCCGATGACGGCGGGGTATGGCGATAGATCGCGCATGGGGTCTCCCGCGTTCAGGTGTGGGGCGCGTGCATAGCGTTTTGAGGCCAGTCTTGTCGAGTCCCTTGTGGCGCAAAAAAAGAAGGGGCTGTCCCAGATCCGACGAGGATCTAGGATGGCGAAATGCATGTAAGTCGTTGTCGCTTAACGGAAAAGCAGCAGGGTCGTTTGGCTGAGTTTTTCATCGCTGGCGTGACTGCGCGATCAGCGGCGGATTTGGTCGGCGTGAACCATAAAACCGGCGCGTTTTTCTATCACCGGCTCCGCGAAATCATTGCTGATCAGCTGATCCAGAGCGCGCCCTTTGGCGACGAAATCGAGCTCGATGAGAGCTATTTCGGCGGCCACCGGAAGGGCAAGCGCGGGCGTGGCGCCGGCGGCAAGGTGGCGGTGTTCGGCATCCTCAAACGCGGCGGACGGGTCTACACGGTGGTGCCGCCGGACCTACGCCGCGATACTCTGATGCCAATCATCCGCGAGAAAGTCAGACCGGATTCGGTGGTCTATACCGATAGCTTCAGGGTCTACGATATCCTCGATGTGTCGGAATTCCACCACCACCGGATTAACCATTCGGAGGCGTTCGTGCAAGATAAGCATAACCATATCAATGGAATAGAAAATTTCTGGAACCAGGCTAAGCGGACCTTGAGCCGCTATAATGGCATCCCGCGGCATCACTTCGAGGTGTTCCTCAAGGAAGCTGAATTCCGCTTCAACTACGGCAGTCCACGCGATCAGTTGCGTCAGCTCAAGTGCTGGGTGGCGCGAACAGCGTGAGTGCGAGCGCCCGCTTTGGTCGAGCGTGGCTGGGCGTGCAGGTGCCATCAAGGCCGCTGCGCGCCGCTCCGCGGTGGCCCCACAAAGAGGCGGGGCCAGCCTTGACCGCACCTGCACGCCCAGCCCTTTTAGCTTGTGGCCGGGACGAAGAAACGGCGCTACAACCGAACCAAGAAACTGGTGGCGCGGCGGCGCAGACCCCACGTACCATGGCCGTAACGTTCCAATTACCGGCGCAATGGCGCCGTCGGATCTGGAACAGCCCCAAAAAGAAAGCGGTTCTTTTTTGAAAAAAAGAACCAAAAAACCTTTGTTAATTAAGGGGTTAGGCCGAATACGCGCACTAATTTGTAGCCTGGGGCGTAGACGCGGCCGTTGGCTTGCATCGGAGTCAGAAACGGGTTGCCGTTGCCGGCGTTGGACCAGGTGCCGATCGTGGCGGAAAAAATCGGCGCGCCGAGCTGGACCGCGTCGTAGGCCTCGATGGAGAACGGTTCGTTGCGGCGATCGATGAGCCAGATCACGCCGGTGCTGGCTTGCGCCGCGTTCGAGGAAACGATTGGCAGCGAGCCGCCATAGCCTGCAGGAGAGGTTCCGCTGATGTTGTTGGTCAGCGCCGGTGTGGCGTCGGTGGCGACCGACCAGGCGCGCAGCACGTCGCCGTCGGTTTGGGTAAAGACCGTGGGGCCGGCGGGGCCGTTGTAATAGGCAGGGCCGCCCCATAGGCCGCCGCCGCCGGCGGATTGGGATTGCAGCACGCCGGAATCGTTCTTGTGCAGGCCGCCAAGGCTATCCTGATTCAGCAGATACAGAATGCTGGATTTGCCCATGGCGACGGCGAGCGGCGGCGCGGTCTGGCCTTGCACGGCGGGCAGCAGCATGACGCCGCCGGAGCCGAAATCCTCGTCGTTGTTGTTCAGGTTGCCGTAATTCGAAACGGTGAACGAGGTGGTGACTCTTTTCAGGTTTGACGGCAGTTTGATGACGCTCTCGCCCCAATCCTTCTTGCCGCGGGTGAAATCGCCGTTGCCGGTGACGACAAACACGTTGCCGCTGGCATCGATCGCGGGGGCGAAGCCGGTCATCCAAATGCTGGCGAGTTCGGTGCCGCCGGCGGTTTCGACGGTGTGGAATGCGTTACGCAACGTCAGGCTGCTGTCGTAGCGCAATAGCCAGCCGGTGATGCCGCCGGAGTTGTTGTCGCAGTGCGAGCCGATCGGGAGGTAGAGCGAGCCGTTGTTGTAGGCGAGGCTCGCGCGGTTCCATTGATTTTGCGGATCGAAACTGACGGTGGAGCCGTCGCTGAGGGTGGCGGATGGGGCGACGACGGCAGGGGTTTTTGCATCGGCGCCGGTGGCGAGGTTGAGGGCGTGCAGCGTGGTGACGAACTGGCCGGAGGATGGTTCGGTGGCGGCAACGACGTAGAGCGTTGCGGCGTTGGCTGCGGTGCGCACGATGACGGGGGTGCTGGAAATACCGTAGTCCGGGCGGACGTCGCCGCAGCCGACATCGGTGTATTTCTGCTCGGTGCCGAGGCTGACTTGCCAGAGGATGGCGTAGGTTTGGGCGTCGAAGGCGTAGACGCTGTCGTGGCCGGTGGCGACGATCAGGATGTCGTGCGTGGTGTTGTCGGGCAGCACGAAGCCGGAGACGAGCAGGGGCTGGGCTAACACATTGCCGTCGACTTTTAGCGTATCGAGCAGGCCGAAGTTTGAGGAGGCGACGGCGGCGGGGGTGAGGTCCGTTTCGGTTGGGTTCCAGCCGGTGCGGTTCAGGTCGTAATGGTAGGTGGTGACGTCGATCGGCGTGCCACCGTAGGGGCGGTTGAGGCGGGTGGTGGGGTCGCCGATTTCGTGGGGGGCGGGGAGGATGCTGGGAAGGGCGGCGTGGGGGGCGCGGTGCATGGGGATGGTTTGGGCGGCGGCATGGGCGAGGGGGGTCGCCAGGGCGAGCGGGAGGGCGACGCCGGCGCGGAGCAGCGCGCGGCGTGTGGCGAATGATTTGGTCATTTTAATTCTCCCGGGGTGGCGTGATGTGGTGCGCCTTGGATTTCTTGATGGGGCGGAAGGATATCGAGGTTGTTGGGATTATCAACCGACAAGTTGGAGACATCGGCCTGCTCGTCCGCGTGCGTGGGCGAACGGCACATTCATCTGAAACAAACCGGCCGGGGCCGCGCTGCTCCAGTTTTGCGGGGGCGATAAGTCCGGGGCTACCCGGGCTCAGGCAGGCTTATTCAGCCTGCCCTTCTGGTCAGTCAGGGAGCCCCGGCGTTCAATGAGCGGACGGTGCCGGTTTGGCATGAATCTTGACTTTGATCTTGCCCGGGTTATTGGCCCAGCCGAATCCGTCGGCGACACCTAGATAGAGAGTCGTTGCGCCGGCCGGGACGATGAACTTTTGTCGCTTGCCCATCCCGGTGCCTGT
>Ga0302314_10020021_pt1 | contig 11085 bp, 6 predicted proteins | sample III_Palsa_N2_3_FD_200533 | JGI IMG/M metagenome (GOLD analysis project Ga0302314, IMG submission 200533) | Peat permafrost microbial communities from Stordalen Mire near Abisko, Sweden - III_Palsa_N2_3 | ecosystem: Environmental > Terrestrial > Soil > Palsa > Peat permafrost | place: Sweden... | reverse complement strand
GGCCATCTTGCTGCGTGGTGACGGTCTGCGTGGTCAGCGCGCGAAAGTCGCGGTAGAGAATCCAGTCGATGCGGCGATCCGGAATGCCGGTGAAATTATGGAAGGTCCTTTCCGGTCCGCCATGGCTGCCCGCACTGATCCATGCATCGTCCAGCGGTGAGGTGAGTACCGCATGGTCGGGTTTGTCGGGCGCGCTGTTGAAGTCGCCCGTCATGACGATGGGTAGGCCGGCCGGCAACGCATTCAGGCGTGTGAGAATTTCCTGCGCCGAGCGCGTGCGCGCCAGCTCATCCTGATCGCGATACGGAAAGTGCGTGTTGCAGTAGTAGAAACGCCGGCCATCGGCTTTGCGCTCGAACAGCGCCCAGGTGACCATGCGCGGATATGGGTTGCCCCAGGTGATGCTGCCGGGCTTGTCCGGTGTGTCGGACAACCAGTAATTGCCGGAGTCGATCACCCGCAGGCGGTCTGTGCGATAGAACACACCCATATGCTCGTCGCCATCATCGCCGCGGCGACCAATACCAAACCAGATGTATTGCGGCAGTTTGCTGACGAGATAGTCGCCCTGGAATTTGTTCAACTCCTGCGTGCCGAACACATCCGGATGCTGCTCGCGGATCGTGCGCACCATGATGTCGCGTCGGTGGTTCCAATCGTTCAAGCCATCGTTGGCGATGCCTGTTCGCACATTAAACGTCATCACGCGCAGCGTCTGCGCACGGAGCCTGGCGCCAGTCAGGCCAAACGACACAAGCAGAACGGCAATCAGCAGCTTGAAAAAATGCATGACGAATGCTCCGTCGAGTGCGGGAACCAGCGATCGCCGCGAACGTAGCATAGCCACGCGCTGGCGCAGTCATGTCTTGATCTGCACCACTGCGGCGATGGACAGGTCAGTCCATTTTGCTGCCGGAATGTTGAGCGTCCTTGGTCTTCTCACAACACACGGAATGGTGCTTCAATGCTGGAGTTCGGCTTGCTGGCGTTCCTGAAATGCCTTGGGCGTGCAGCCGAGTTCGCGCCGGAACACCGTGTACAGGTATTGCACGGAGGTGAATCCGCAGCGTACAGCGATGTCGGCCAGGCTTGATTCGCCGTTGCGCAAAAGCTCCTGCGCGATCTCGAGTTTGTGCCGCAGTATTTCCTGGTGGACGCTGCGCTTGAGGCTGCGCCGGAAGTGTTCTTCCAGAAAAGAGCGTGAGACGCCGACATAGTTGGTTACCTGCTCGGTACGGATACCGAGGCAGGCGTACTGGCGGATGTAGTGCAACGCTCGCATGACGTATGGGCTGCGTATCGTCTGATGCAGACTTGAAGCGGCCACGTGCAACCCTTCTGGCGACACCAGCACACGCGTGTCGTTGCAATCGGCGCCGTGCAACATACGGTGCAGCAGGTGTGCGGCGGTGCGCCCCATTTCCTCGGTGCCTTGTTGTACCGAGGTCAACGGAATGCGGCACAGCATGCGCGCCAGTGGATCGTTGTCGATGCCGACGATAGCAACTTCATCGGGTACCGGGATATCCGCCATCATGCAGGCCTGCAGCAGTTGGCGTGCGCGTGCGTCGGTGGCGGCCAGCACCCCAACCGGCTTGGGCAGTGACTTCAACCAAGTGGTGAGAGCCTCCGTGGCATCGCTCCAGCCTGCTGCGCTGGTGGCATGGCCGTGGTAGATGAAACTCTTGAGGCCATCGCGGGCAACCATGGCGTCGAACAGTCGTTCGCGCTCCTCTGCCCAACGGTGGGCTGGCCCCGTCGGCAGCGAATAGAACGCAAAGTGCTCCAGTCCCTGTTCGATCAAGTGGTCGTAACCGAGTCGAACCAGTTGGGAATTGTCGGTGGCGATATAGGGCAGGCCTTCCGGATAAAGTGACGCATCGGTGTAGGAACTGCCGATGGCGACCACCGGCACGTCGACCTCTCGCAATGCAGCACATACCTGGGGGTCGTCGAAGTCGGCAATGATGCCGTCGCCACACCAGTCCGCCAGGCCGGTCAGCCGGCAACGAAAGTCCTCCTCCATGAACAGGTCCCAGCTGACCCGGGTAGACGCCAGATAGGAACCGACGCCAGCAATGATCTGCCGGTCATAGACCTTGTTTGCATTGAACAGCAGTGCAATGCGATGCACACCGTGTGGATTACTCATAAATTTTTCCCCTGCAGCTGCCCGGATGCGGCAGCCCGGTCATGCCTGTCCCGGGGCTGGCCGGATATTGCCCGGACAGCGCTCCTTCGGAGGCTAGCATGAGCGTATGGCTCCAGCAGAGACTTTGCGGCGAGTGCAAAAGAAGAAACGTCAGTCGCTTTGGGTGATTTCGAAATTGCGCCGGTTCCTTTGCCCACGCAGCATCGACCATCGAAAGACTGTGTTCGGTTTGACATCGATTGATGTTGGTGGCACCGGCCGATGGTGTGACGGGGAGTGATAGATGCATATCGGTTTTTTGCAGGGACGCTGGTGGGTGGGCATCACCGCTGGTGCCCTGATGGTGCTGGCACTCGTGTTGCCGCTTGATGGAATAGCTGCGAATAGATCCGCGCCGCACTGGATCAGCGCGTGGGGCGCCGCACCGAGTTTTCTGCAGCCGTCGGAACAGGTGGCTGTCGACGATCAGACGCTGCGGCAGACGATCAAGCTGACGTACGCCGGACAGCAGTTGCGTGTGCGACTGAGCAATCTGTTCGGCCATGATCCGCTGGTGGTCGGCGCGGTAACCGTGGCACCAGTCGGGCAGCCACAGCAACGTCAGCGCGTCACTTTCGCCGGTGCTGGCGCGGTAACCATCCCCGCTGGGGCGCCGATGCTCAGTGATGCGGTCGACCTGCCGGTCAAGGCACGGCAGGATCTCGAAGTCAGCATCTATCTTCCCGGCCGCACGTTGCTGTCGACGATCCATTGGGACCGACTCAATCACACCATGATTTCGGCCGCCGGCGATTTCAGCCAGGCAGCGTCATTCGATGCAGTCGCGGATACGCCGCTGCGATCGTTCCTGAGTGGCGTCGATGTGTTGCCGAGCCGGCCAGCAAAGCTGGTGGTGGCATTCGGCGACTCGATCACCGACACCGACTGCAAGATTGCCGATCAGTTGTGTCGATGGAGCGACATCCTGGCGGCGCGTTTGCAGGCTGCCGGCAAGCCCTATGCCGTCGCGAACGAAGCGATCAGCGGTAATCGTGTGCTCAGCGATGGCTATGGCCTGAGCGCGCTGGCCCGCTTTGATCGGGATGTACTTGCGGTTCCCGGCGTGACTGACGTTGTCGTGCTGGAAGGTATCAATGACATCGGCAACTCGGGCGGTGACATATACGGCATTGCGCAGCCGGTGATCACGGCGGAGACGCTTATCGCCGGTTACCAGCAGTTGATTGCCCGCGCGCATGTGCATGGCATCAGGATCATCGGATGCACCATGACGCCGTTTGCCGGGGCGGGTTACTACTCGCCGGCGAAGGAACAGGTGCGCAAGGCTGCCAACGACTGGATCCGGCACAGCGGCGCATTCGATGGCGTGATTGATTTCGAGCAGGTAGCGCGCGATCCCGCGCAACCGGATCGCCTGCTGCCAGCGCTGGAACGCGGCGATCATCTGCATCCCAACGAAGCGGGGCAGCGCGCGATGGGTAATGCGATAAGCCTGGATCTGTTTTGAATCAATAAGGCAGTCCACGGGCTGCCGGGAAATGTCACCAGCAGCAGAACGCCATCGCGTGATTGCGTTGAAGCACTGGTCGTCACCGTATGCAACACGCTCACAGCAGCCATGTCGGGGCGACTCGTTTGTGCGGCATCAACGTCGATCATGTGCGCTTGGCAGTGTTCGTGCTGATGTGCGTGTTTGCCAACCTGGTCAACACTGCGCGACTGGCCGACGTGGTCTCCAATGGCCGCCGGTGGTGACGGCCCGGCTTGCAAGAGCGATCGCGCTCGTGACGTCGCAGCAGCTCGGTCACCTGTCCGTGGGAGCGGCTTCAGCCGTGAAGCTGTTGGGGTTGTCGAAGCCGAAAAGGCGAGAGCATCGCGACTGAATTCCTCCTGTTGTGTCGAGCGATGTCTTCGGTCGACACAAGGCTTGTTCCGCTGTTTTCTTTGCGAAAAGTGCAAAATTTTGCGGCAAGTGCAAAAGAAGAAACGTGAGCCGGACTGAGCAATTTTGTTATTGCGCCCACGTTCTTGCGACCGCAGCATGCGTTGCGTCACGCACCGTTTAGACCGTATGGCGTGTTTCAAACCGAAACAGACGGTGCGTCGGGCAAGGTCATCCGGGGAATGCCACTGCGGCCTGAGCCATCGTCGATGAGCTGGCCAGCGAGCGTCGCTCCTGCGGCCAGCAAACAACCATGGGGAGGGGTATCCGAGTGAGCGATCGATTCAGCAATAATGTCCGGCAATGCACGCCTACGCGTCCGCGTCGAAGCTGTCTTTCAATGGCTATCGCGATGAGCATGGCGATGCTCTACATGCCGGCTCAGGCATGGGCACAGCAAGTGGAGACATCCGATGCCAGTAGCACCGGCACGGTCCAGAAGGCCAAACCGGAAACGCCCGCTGAGAAGGCTGCGGCCAAGTCTGAAAAAAAACAGGATGCCACCGATCTCACGGCAGTCACCGTCACTGGCGTACGTGCGAGCATGGCATCTGCCATCTCGATCAAGCAGGGCGCGGATCAGATCGTCGACTCGATTGTTGCCGAAGATATCGGCAAGCTTCCTGACAACAATGTCGCCGAGGCGTTGCAGCGCATTTCCGGTGTCCAGATCGATCGAAACTATGGTGAGGGCAGCAGCATCGCGATCCGCGGTCTGACCCAGGTGCGCACCGAACTCAATGGCGGCGACAGCTTCACTGCCAACGGCGGTGACACGCTGAGTTTCGAGGATGTGCCATCCGAGCTGCTGGCGGGCATCGACGTGTACAAGAATCCATCGGCGGAGATGATTGAAGGTGGCCTCGGCGGCACGGTCGATCTGCGTACGCATATGCCGTTCGATTTCACGGGTCAGAAATTCGCGGTCAGCTCCGAGTATGACTACGCTGACCTGGCAAAGAAGGGTAAACCCTCAGCATCGGTGCTTTACAGCAATCGATGGAAGACCAGTGCCGGTGAGTTCGGCATCCTGGTGGATCTGGCCTATCAGAAACATGCGTTCCGCCAGGACGTGATTTCAACCGAGCCTTTCTACGCCGTGCAGGCTGGCTCGGGCGGTGCCTATGCAAACTATCCCAACTATACCGGCCAGACGCTCGAAGTCCCCCATGGCGGTGGCGTCGGTGAGACCGTTGGTGAACGTCGTCGCATGGGTAGCGATGTTGCGCTGCAGTGGCGGCCCAACAGCGACGTGGAGTTGCATGCGCAGGCGGTGCGCTCGGACTATCACTTTCAGTGGAACGATTACTCGTATTTCGCCTATACCGGCACTACCCCAATCGTGCTGGATACGACCAAGCCGTATTCATTCGGTCCCAGCGGCAACTTTCTCAGTGGCACCTTCGACGCTACGGGTAGCCTTGATACCGAAGGCAATCCTGATCCGAACGGGGCGACCACAGCCGGGATTCCCGTTGCCTCCAACAGCAGCCTGACCACACGGCACTCGATCACCACGGACTACACGTGGGGTGCTTCATGGAATGTGACCAACAATCTCTCGTTGAAGACCGATTTCCAGTTCATCGATGCGTCGACCACCACGTTCCGCTACATCCTCAATACAAGCACCACGACGCCGTATTTGTACCAGGACATCAGTGGCGGCCTGCCGGTACTGAAAGTGGACACAGCCTATACGACCAACCCGGCCAACAATACGTTCGGCTATCTGCTGGATGACAAGACCAACGCCACCGGACGTGAATTCGCATGGCGAGCCGATGGCGAGTACACGCTGGGAGGCAACTTTTTCCAGTCAATCAAGTTCGGCGTGCGCACCACTGACCGCACCGCGGAAACCGAAGATTCAGGCTATCGCTTCGTCTACATTGGTCAGCCGCTCTCCAACTTCCCTGCGTCGTCGTGGGTGATCAAGACATATGGCGATTTCTTCCACGGCAATGCCAATACGTTTGGTTCCACCATCACGCCAAATCCGGCGTTGCTGTTTGACTACGTCAACTCGCTGGCGATGTTCGGCGAAGACACGCCGCTCAGCTATCCGGCGACAGGTATAAACAATCAGGGCCAGAAGACCTATGGTGGCTATGGCCTGGTGACCTTCGGCAGTCAACTCGGTTCCATCCCCTACGATGGCAACGTCGGTCTTCGTGCCGTACGCACCAATGTCAGCTCAAACGGCGCACTGTTGAACTCGTTGGGCGAAACCTTGCCGCTGGACGTCAACAATTCCTACAACTCGTTCCTGCCCAGCCTCAATGTCACCTTTCATCTGACCGACAAGCTGCAGTGGCGTTTCGCGGCATCGAAGGGTTTGTCACGGCCGACCTTCGATCAGCTCAATCCGATGCTGCAGCTGAGCACGCCCGATGCCACCACTGGCGTCAACGCCTACACCGGCACGGCAGGCGGCAACCCGTACTTGAAGCCGATGACGGCGAATCAGTTCGACACGTCGCTGGAATGGTATTTGTCACCGTCACAGCTTCTGTCGGGCGCCTTGTTCTACAAGAGCGTGAACGGCTTCGTGCAAACGGTCACGCTCGAAAAACCTGAAATAGATCAATTCGGGGTCGTCCACGATTACGCCATCAGCAGCCTGGAAAACGGCAAGAACGGTGTGATCAAGGGTGCCGAAGTGGGTTACCAGACCTTCTTCGATTTCCTGCCGGCACCGTTCAATGGGCTGGGCATGCAGGCCAACTACACCTACGTCTACAGCAAGGCTCCGAGTCCGGATGCCTACGATACGTCGGGCAATCCGCTGCTGGTTCCACTCGAAGGCCTGTCAAAGAACAGCTACAACTTGATCCTGATGTACGAAAAGGGACCGGTCTCGGCGCGTATTGCCTACAACTGGCGCAGCCAGTGGGTAGAAACCACTCAGGGCAACGGTACCGGCAGCCTGCCGATCTACGACAAGGCGTTTGGTCAGGTTGATGCGTCGGTGACCTATCACGTCACCAAGGATTTCTCGCTGACGGCCGCCGCGGTGAATCTGACCAATACCAAGCGTGGTACGAACTTCGGTCTCGATACGCTTCCACGTGACGTCCAGATCAATGACCGCATGTTCAGCCTGAAGGCTCAGCTGGATTTCTGATTCACACCGACGTGCTGACAACCGGCAACCCGTTCCCTCGCGGGTTGCCGGTCTACCAATGTTGACGAGTTGATGAGCCAGTCTGAGCAAATTCCCATTGCCCGCCTTGTCCGAAGCTATCTGCTGCCTGCTTGCCTGTTTGCCTATGGCCTGCTCGCAGCATGCAGGGCAAGTGCGCAGATCGTGCCGTACACGTGGCGCAGCGTGAGTATCGGGGGAGGAGGCTATGTCAGCGGACTGGTGTTCCATCCGGCGGAGCAGGGCCTGTACTATGCGCGCACCGATGTCGGTGGCGCGTATCGCTGGGATGACCGGACAAAACGGTGGATTCCGTTGACCGACTGGCTGACGGCCGATGATGCCAATCTCGGCGGCATCGACAGCATCGCGCTGGATCCGCGCGACACGGGTTGGGTCTATCTGGCCGCCGGTACCTATACCACCGACTACGCCGGCAACGCCGCGATTCTGCGTTCGCACGATCGCGGCAACACATTCCAGAGGGTCGATCTTCCGTTCAAGCTCGGTGGCAACGAGCTCGGTCGCGGCAATGGCGAACGCCTGGCGGTCGATCCGCACGATGGTCACATTCTTTTCCTGGGTTCGCGCACGGCGGGCCTGTGGCGCAGCATCGACAACGCGGTGAGCTGGTCGCACATCGACAGCTTTCCCGTCATGGCCACTGCGTCGTCGGCAAGCGCAGAAAACAGCTGGCGGCGGCAGTCGATCGGCATCGTGTTCGTGGTATTCGATCCGGCCAGCGGCCAGGCGAACCAGCCGACGCCGGTACTGTACGCGGGTGTTTCCACCCGGGAGACCAGTCTGTTTCGTTCCACCGATGGTGGTGTGAGCTGGAGCGCGGTACCCGGACAGCCGACCGGTTTGCGTCCGAACCACATGATCCGTGGCACCGATGGCAGCTACTACCTGACCTACGGCGACGAGCCGGGTCCGGACAGCATGCACGATGGCGCAGTGTGGAAATTCATGCCGGCCGACAATCGCTGGACCGACATCACGCCACTACCGCGCAACGACAAGCCGAGCGGCTTCGGCTGGGGCGACATCGCGGTGGATGCGCACGACCCGCACATCCTGATGGCCACCACGTTCTGCCATTACACGCCGTATGACGAGATCTACCGCAGCACCGATGGCGGCATGCATTGGGCAGCGGTGTTTCCGCGCTCGTCGTTCGATCATTCCAATGCGGTGTGGACCAGCGACCATCATCCGCACTGGATGAGCGACATCGCGATCGATCCGTTCGATCCGGATCACGTGATGTTCGTCACCGGCTATGGCGTGTGGGCTTCGCGCAACATGCACGCATTCGATCAAGGTGCTGCGGTGAGCTGGTGGTTCCAGGACACCAATCTGGAAGAGACCGTGCCGTTGGGCCTGATCAGCCCATCACGCGGAGCCCATCTGCTCAGCGTGGTGGGCGACCTGGACGGCTTTCGCCATGACGACCTCGATGTCGCGCCACGGCAGTTTGCCGCCGCACCGCGTTACGCCAACGGCAACAGCATCGATGTGGCGGGACGGGCACCGCTGGTAGTGGCACGTACCGGCCGTATCCGCGGGCCGGTCGATACCGTGCGTGCGGCGTATTCACTGGATGGAGCGAAGAGTTGGCAGGCATTCGCCAGCGAGCCAGGCGGGCAGGGTGAAGGCACGATCGCCCTTGCTGCGGATGGCCGCAGCGCCTTGTGGTTCCCGCTGGATGCCGGCCATGGTTATGTCACGGCTGACTGGGGCAGGCATTGGACGGCTGCCAGCGGTTTGCCCAAGGCCGCGCGTGTGCTTGCTGACCGGGTTGATCCAAAGCGCTTCTACGCGCAGGACATCTCTCGTGGGGCACTGTTCGTGAGCCGCGATGGTGGAGTGCATTTCTCGCCGATCGGCGGCCAGCTCGACACCATCGCACAGCAGGATTATCAGGCGCCGCGCAGGTCTATCGATGCGGCGGTATACGCCGTGCCCGAGCATGCCGGCGAGTTGTACGTGACCAGTGTCCGCGCAGGTGTGATGCGTGGTCGCGATGACGGCAGCGTGTCATGGCGGAGCCGCACGATCGACAGTGCCGTTTCGCTGGGGTTCGGCAAGGCCGCTCCGGGGCACAGCGAGTCGACTCTGTTTCTCGCTGGAAAAATCGGTGGCAAGAGCGGGCTGTTTCGCTCGATCGACAGCGGGAAACATTGGCTGCGCATCAACGATGACGCGCACCAGTACGGCGAAATCGGTTACGTCACCGGCGATCCGCGTGTGTTTGGGCGAATCTATTTCGCCACCGGTGGCCGCGGCATTTTCCGCGGTGATCCGGCTACAAGCAGGGGCATGCGCGCCACGGCAGCGCCGGTACGAAATGGGGAAAAGAACATGACGCCATCAAGGGGAATGCGATGAAGCGGAAACCGGTAAAAGCAATCGCCAGCACGTTGCTGGCACTGAGCCTCTTGATTGTCGATACTGCGGCCGCAGCGGTGGCCATGCCGCAAGTGCTGCACAAGGATGGTCGCTACCAGCTGCAGGTCGACGGCAAGCCGTACCTGATCCTCGGCGCGCAGGTGAACAACTCCAGCGCCTGGTCGGAGGTGCTGCCGCAGGTGTGGCCAACGATCGAGGCGCTGCACGCCAACACAGTGCAGGTGCCGATCGCGTGGGATCAGATCGAACCGAAGCAGGGTCAGTTCGATTTCAGCTTCCTCGACACGCTGGTCGTGCAGGCACGCGAGCACAATGTGCGGCTGGTATTGCTGTGGTTTGCCAGCTGGAAAAACAACGGGCCGAATTACGCGCCGGTGTGGGTGAAGCTGGACAACCAGCGTTACCCGCGCGTGATAAAGAAAGACGGCTCGACGCTCAACTCGCTGTCACCGTTCGGCACCGCCACGCTGGATGCCGATCGCACCGCGTTCGTGGCGCTGATGACGCATCTGCGCATGATCGATGGCGATCGCCATACGGTGATCATGATGCAGGTGGAGAACGAGTCCGGCACCTACGGCACCGACCGCGACTACTCAGCGGCGGGTGACAAATTGCTGCAGTCACCGGTGCCAGCAGCGGTGCTGAAGAAGACTGGCAAACCGACCGGCAGCTGGAACCAGGTGTTCGGCAAGGACGCGGCGGAGTATTCGTTTGCCTGGGCGATTGCGCACTACATCAACGAGGTGGCTTCTGCCGGCCGCGCGGTCTACAACCTGCCGATGTATGCGAATGCCGCGCTGCGCGACCCTTTCGAGCCGGGCCCGCCGGGCGGCTATTCCAGCGGTGGTCCGACTGACAACGTGCTCGGCATCTGGCGTGCGGCGGCACCATCGCTGGACCTGATCGCACCGGATATCTACAAGCGAGAGTACGCCAAATACATCGCCGTACTCGATCGCTACCACCGTGCAGACAATCCGCTATTTGTGGGTGAAACCGGCAACGACGTGGCGTTTGCACGCTATGTATTCGCCGCGCTGGGCCAGCAGGGCATCGGCTTCTCACCCTTCGGCATGGACTACACCAGGTATTCGAACTGGCCGCTGGGCGCGAAGACGATTGACGGGGATACGATCAAGCTGTTCGCCGCCAACTACGCGTTGCTGGCGCCGCTGGGGAGCGTCATCGCCGAGCTCAGTTTCGAAGGCAAAGTGTGGGGCGCGGCCGAGCCGGATGAGACCCATGAGCAGACGTTGGACCTGGGCGACTGGCGCGTGCACATCGGTTATGGCCAGCCGCAATTCGGCATGGATCCGCCCAAGGGCAACGAGGAAAAACTGGGCGGCGTGCTGATCGCCCAGCTGGGCAAGAACGAATACCTGGTGACCGGCTATCACGCGCGGGTCGACTTCATGCCGGCCAAGGGCCGCG
>Ga0302314_10020019_pt1 | contig 11086 bp, 5 predicted proteins | sample III_Palsa_N2_3_FD_200533 | JGI IMG/M metagenome (GOLD analysis project Ga0302314, IMG submission 200533) | Peat permafrost microbial communities from Stordalen Mire near Abisko, Sweden - III_Palsa_N2_3 | ecosystem: Environmental > Terrestrial > Soil > Palsa > Peat permafrost | place: Sweden... | reverse complement strand
CCGGCAACGTCCTGGGCTTCGTCACCGCCTTCCTGATCGGCTCCTGGTCGAACTGGGTCGGCTACACGCTCTGTACCGCGCTCTTCGTCATCCCCTTCCTGATCCTGCTGCGCTACATCCACCTGGCCCCGGGCCAGCCGGCCTCGGTCGGCGACCGCGCGACGCACCCCGACCTGGAGCGCCTGATCCTCAACGGCCGCATCGGACTGCTGATCGCCTGCCTGGTCGGCTTCTCGCTGTGCGCGGAACTCGACAAGGCGCTAGCCGAGCACCTCCTGCCCAATGAGGCCTCGCGGCGCGCGAGCTTCGCCCTGGCCAGCTACAGCGGCGGCTACTGCCTGATGTTCATCCTGCTCGGCCAGTGGGCCGGCTGGGTGCTGCATCCGCGTCGCCTGCTGTGGCTGCAGGCGGGACTGCTGATCGGACCGCTCGGACTGATCGGGTGCGGCTGCGCGGGGCTGATCACCGTGCCCTGGCTGACCCTCTTCGCCTTCATCACCGGCCTGGGCTACGGCGCCTTCTACAATGCCAGCATCTACTACAGCCTGCGCCTGCCGCATGGCGCATCACGCGCCGCCGGGCTGCATGAGACCTTCCTCGGCGTCGGCATCACCGCTGGGCCGGTGCTGTGCGGGGTGCTCATGCTGCCGCTGCGCCAGGTCAGCCACCTGGCGGCGCTGGGCATCGTCGCGGCGGGCTTCGCCGCCGCCAATCTGCTCTACCAGCTGGTGATGCTGCCCAAGGTCCCGACCGCCTGATTCCAGGTCCGGCTGGCAGCACGCAAGGCTGGTTTACCCGGCGGAGGCTGCGGCAGCGCCGCAGAATGGTTGAGCATATCACCAATTCCGGCGCTGGACCGCCTCCAGACACTCGTCGCGTGAACGCGCCACCGACCTTCGGCTCGCTCGGCAATGGCCGCTTCGACCTGCTCAAGAAGGTCGGAGAAGGCGGCATGGGCATCGTCTATGAGGCCTGGGACCGCACCACGGCGGCGCGCGTCGCGCTGAAGACCCTGAAGTCGGTGGGACCCACCCCCATCTCGCAGCTGAAGTGGGAGTTCCGCAGCCTCTCGCAGCTGGCGCATGCCAACCTCATCCAGCTCTTCGAGCTGATCGCAACCCCCCAGGGGTGGTTCTTCACCATGGAGATGCTGGATGACTGCAGCGACTTCATCTCCCACGTCCGCGGCCAGCGCGACGCGCAGGGCAAGCGCGACCCGCGCCGGCCGCTCGATGCGACCGTGCTGCGCGGACTCTTCCACCAGCTGTGCCTGGGCGTGCAGTGCATCCATCAGGCCCAGCAGCTGCATCGCGACATCAAGCCCTCGAACGCGCTGATCACCGGCGCGGGGCGGGTGGTGCTGGTGGATTTCGGCCTGTCCACCGCGCTCGAGCCGCTGCGCACCAGGGCCTTCCTGCCCAAGAAGCTGCAGGAGACCAGCTTCGGCGCGGTGATCGGCACGATCGGCTACATGGCCCCCGAGCAGGCCGCGGGGCTGCGCGTCGGGCCGCCCAGCGACTGCTATGCGATCGGCGCCATGCTCTTCGAGGCCCTGACCGGTCGGCTGCCCTTCGTCGGCAAGGCGCAGTCGGTGCTGGTCAGCAAGCAGAGCTTCGATGCCCTGGCGCCGGCCGACATCAGTCCCGGGGTGCCACCGGATCTGAACATGCTCTGCCGGCGGCTGCTGCAGCGCCAGCCCGGCGCCCGGCCGGCGATCGATGAGCTGGTGACCTTCTTCGCCAGCGCGGCGCCGGGCCGGGTGCCGACGCCAGGCACCGCCCCGCCGCGCGCCACCACGCCGGTCTTCGTCGGCCGCGACCACGAGCTGTCGCTGCTGCGGCGCTGCCTGCAGCAGGTGCGCGACGGCCAGGGGGCGATCTGCCATGTGCTCGGCGCATCCGGAGCGGGCAAGACGACCCTCGTCGAGCAGTTCCTGCGCGGTGCGCTCGCGGACGGCGTGCGGGTCTTCTCCGGCAAATGCTATGAGAACGAGTCGGTGCCCTTCAAGGCCATCGATGATCTCATCGACTCGATCGCCAAGTACCTCTTCACCCTGAGCGGCGGGGAGCTGGAGACGATCCTGCCGGAGGGCATGAGCGCGCTGGCGCGCATGTTCCCGGTGCTGCTGCGCCTTAAGCCGCTCGAGCGGCTCGCGGGCATGGCCCACGGCACGGATGATCCCCTGCGCAGCCGCGACCTCGCCTGCGAGGCGCTGTGCCTGCTGCTGCGCACCCTGGCGCGCACCACGACCATCATCCTGGCGATCGACGACCTGCAGTGGAGCGATCCGGAAAGCTCGGCGCTGCTTGCCTACCTGGTCGGCCATAAGGAACGCCTGCCGATCCTCCTGGTGTTCATCTACCGCAAGGATCACGCGGTGCGGAATGCCAACCTGCAGGCCCTGATGGACCTGGTGCCGCGTTCCCCGACCGCCATGGCGCGCTCGGCGATCCTGGTCGGCACCCTGGCCCAGAACGAGACCTTCACCCTGGCACGCTCGCTGCTCGACGAGGGCGTGGCCGACAAGGACGAGCTGGCGCGGCGCTTCTCGGAGGAGTCGGGCGGCAGCGCGCTGTTCGTCGCCGAGCTGGTGCGCCACGCGACCCTGGCCGGACGGCGCCCCAACCAGGGCGCGATCAGCCTCGCCAGCGTGATCTGGGAGCGCATCCGCGCCCTGGGCGGGAGCGAACAGGCGCTGCTGGAGGTGATCTGCATCGCCGGCGGACCGATCCGCCTGGCCGACCTGCGCAGCGCCGTCCCGGCCGGAGGCGACTTCTTCCGCGCCCTGAACCAGCTGCGCATGCACCGCCTGATCCGCCTCGACGGCCTGCAGCTGGACGATTACGCCGAGCCGTTTCATGACCGCTACCGCGAGACCCTGCTGGAGCGCCTGCCCGCCGATGAGGTCAAGCAGCGCCATGGCCTGCTCGCCCAGGCGCTGGTGGCCAACCAGCCCGATGACCACGACGCGCTGGCCGAGCACTTCCGCCGCGCCGGGGTGCGCGACCAGGCGCGCAGCCACTCGCTGTCCGCCGCCCAGCAGGCGATCGGGAATCTCGCCTTCGCCCATGCCGAGAACCTCCTCGTGCAGGCCCTGGAGCTCTCCGAGGGGGATCACGAGAGCACCGACGCGACCGAGCGCCTGATCCACTTCTATACCGATCTCAGCCGCTTCGACGACGCCTACGCGGTGGCGCGCCGCGGCGTGCAGCGGCTCGGGCAGGCGCTGCCAGCAAGCTTCGGCCTGCTGCGCTTCGTCTGCGACTGGTACAGCCTCGAGACCCGGCTGTATTTCAAGAGCTACGAGCGGCTGCTGACCCTGCCGGTGGCCACCTCGGTGCGCGCAACCCTGTCGATCAAGCTGATGAACGCCGTTGCCAAGGCGGCCTTCCAGATCAATCCGCGGCTGTGCATCTGGGTCTCGGTGCGGATCATCGCGCTGTGCCAGCGCCACGGCAATACGCCGGACTGCGCGATCGGCTACATGGTCTTCGGGGCGATCTTCAAGGGCGGCCACCTGCGCCGCTACCGCGCCGGCTACCAGTTCGGCCGGCTGGCGCTGGACCTGGTCGAACGCTACGCCAATGCCGCGCAGCGTGCGGAGGTCCATTTCGTGGTCGGCTACTTCGGGACGATGTGGACCAGACCGGTCGCACAGACGCAGCGGCTCTGGCAGGAGGCCTATGACAGCGGCCTATCCGGAGGCGACCGCTTCCACACCGGCTGCGCCGCCGCCGGCACGATCATGAGCATGTACTTCCAGGGTGCGCCCTTCGCCCGCATCCAGGAGCGCCTGCAGGCCTTCGAGAGCACGCTCACCCAGCTGCGCCTCGGCGAGCCGCTCGACATCCTGGCGATGCTGCGCCAGGCGATGCACTGCCTGCAAGGGGCGACGCGCGGGCCCGATGCCCTGGGCGACGCCGCATGGGATGAGCAGGCACTGATCGCCCGCCTGCCCGGCTACAAGCTGCGCCATTTCGCCCACCTCTACTTCATCATCAAGCTGCAGCTGCTGCTCCTGTCCGGCAACCGCGAGGCCCTGCCGGGCATGATCGCCGCCTCCGCCATCCACGCCGTCGAGTCGATCGGCATGCCGCAGCAGTCCGAGCACACCTTCTATACGGCCCTGGCCGGCTGCGCGGTGCTGCACCAGTCCGCCACCCCGTCGCGCTCCCTGGCCCGCACGGTGGCAAGCGCGCACCGCGCCTTCATCACCTGGTCATCCTCCTGCCCGGAGAACTTCCGCGCCCGGGAGCGGCTCATCGCCGGTGAATGCGCCCGCATCCAGCGCGATGCGCTGCTCGCCGAGGCCTGCTACCGGGAGGGCATCCTGGCTGCCGCGGGCTATGAGCAGGTGCAGCTCGTCGCCCTGGGGCGCATGCTCTACGGCCGCCTGCTCGACGACTCCGGACGCCCGGACGAGGCCCTGGCGCAGCGCCGGGACGCCGCGCAGGCCTTCGGGCGCTGGGGAGCGACGGCCGTGGCGCAGCGCCTGTGTCCCGAGGGCGTTCCCCAGCCGTCCTAGACCGCGCCAAACCCACTCCCGGGAGCCCACGCCGATGCAGCTGGCCGTTCCCGCAGCACCTGGCAGTGGTAGAATCGGCCATGGTCGCGGTCGCGCACATCGGCATCGTCGGCACTCCGGCCACCTTCATCGGCAGCCATGAGCATGACTCCTGGGAGCTGGTGCTCTACACCTCCGGCACCGGGACGATCACCGTCGGCACCACCGCCGTGCCCTTCGCGCCCGGCACCATCATCTGCCTGCCGCCGCGCATCCCGCACTTCGAGCGCTCGCAGGACGGCTACACCAACATCCACATGATCTTCTCGCGGTTCGCCACCCCGCGCACCGCGATCCCGACCTTCACCGATGATCCCCAGCGCTCCTTCTTCCATCTGGCGATGCAGCTGCATCGCGAGTTCAACCTGCGCCAGAAGGGCTGGAAGCCGATCTGCGAGCACCTCGGGGAGCTGCTCGGCCGCTATCTCGAACGCTGGTCCCAGGGCGCGACCGTCCCGGAGGTCGAGCAGCTGCGCCATCTGCTCCTGGAGAACCTGCACCGTCCCGGCTACTCGGTGGGCGATGCGATGGCGATGCTGCCGTGCTCAAGCGACCATGCGCGGCGGCTCTTCCTGAAGGCCACCGGCAGCGCGCCGACCACCTACCTCGCGCAACTGCGCATCGCCTCGGCCAAGCGCCTGCTCGCGGAGGGCGCCCTGGTACGCGATGTGGCCGAGCAGGTCGGACTACCCGATGCGTACTACTTCTCGCGGCTCTTCCGCCGTCATGCCGGGATGAGCCCCTCGCAGTACATCGCGACCCTGCGCTCCTGAAGCCCCGGCTGCGGCCGCCGTAGCCCGGCGTCAGGTGAGCATCAGCTCCATGTACAGGACATCCAGCCACTGGTTGAACTTGAAGCCGACCTCGCGCAGCTGGGCAACGGTGGTGAAGCCGAACTTGGCATGCAGGGCGACACTGGCGGCCTGCTCGGCCGAGATGCCGGCGATGATCGTATGGAAGCCGTGCGTGCGGGCGCGGACGATGAGCTCGGCCAGCAGCGCCGAGCCGACGCCCTGGCCCCGGGCCTCGGGGCGGAGGTAGATGGAATCCTCGGTGCAGAAGCGGTAGGCCGAACGGTCGCGGAAGGTGCTCAGCGAGCCCCAGCCCACGACCGCGCCCTGGGCCTCGGCGATGATCACCGGATGGCGCGGCCCATGCTGTGCGAACCACTCCTGACGCTCACCGAGGGTCTCGACCTCCTCGGTATAGGTGCAGGTATCGGTGCGGACGTAGTGGTTGTAGATGTCTGAGATGACCTGGCAGTCGGACGGACGGGCATCACGCAGCTGGACGGAGGACGACATGGCGAAACGGTACAAAGCCTGCGCCGCCTGGCCAGGGGGCGGCCCCCGCCGCATCAACGCCACCGACCGCCCTGGAGGCGCTCCCTGGACCATCACCATCACCGCCGCGCATGCGGCGGTGAGGACCATCCCCGCTAGTGGCCGGAGAGCACCGGCTCGCCGTGCACGGGGGTCGCCTCATGCGGCACCCGCAGCTCCGGTGGCAGGGCGTCGGCATGCTGCAGCCGTCCCGGGAAGAGCCGGCGCAGCATGACGTAGAAGAGCGGCGTCAGGGCCAGGCCGAAGATCGTGACTCCGATCATGCCCGCGAAGACCGCGATGCCGGTGGCATGGCGCAGCTCGGCGCCGGCACCGGTGGCCAGCACCAGCGGCACCACGCCGAGGATGAAGGCCATCGAGGTCATGACGATCGGTCGCAGGCGCAGCCGGCAGGCCTCGAGCGCGGCCGCCAGGGGCGTCTTGCCGTGCAGGATCTCCTGCTCGCGGGCGAATTCGACGATCAGGATGGCGTTCTTGCAGGCCAGGCCGACCAGCACGATCAGGCCGATCTGGGTCATGATGTTGTTGTCGCCACCGCTGAGGTTCACGCCGATCAGCGCGCAGAGCAGGCACATCGGCACGATCAGCACGATCGCCAGGGGCAGCACCAGGGACTCGTAGAAGGCGGCGAGCACCAGGAATACCAGCAGCACGCAGACCGGGAAGATGTAGATCGTCGAATCGCCGGCCAGGATCTGCTGGTAGGTGATCTCGGTCCATTCATAGCCGATGCCCGGTGGCAGGTGCGCCAGGATCCCCTCCATCACCGCCTTGGCCTGGTCGCCGCTCGTGCCCGGCATGGGGGTGCCGCTGATGTCGATCGACGGGAAGGTGTTGTACTGCATGGCGCGCTCAGGTCCTGAGGTCTCGCGCACCGTGATGAAGGAGGCCAGCGGCACCATCACACCCGCGCGGTTGCGCACCTTCAGGCTGCGCAGGCTCTCATTGGTCAGGCGGTGCGACGCATCGGCCTGGACGTTGACCTGGTAGGTGCGGCCGAACTTGTTGAAGTCGTTGGCATAGACCGTGCCGAAGTAGCCTTGCAGCGCATCATAGACGTCCGGCAGGCGCAGGCCCTGGCTGATCGCCTTCTCGCGGTCGACGTCCACCGCGACGCGCGGGACGCCGAGCGTCGAGAGGGTGTAGGTGGCACGCGGATCGAGGCGGCCGGAGCCGCGCGCCGCGGCGAGCACGGCCTGTGCGGCGTTAAACAGCGCCTCCTGCCCGACGCTGCCGCGGTCCTGCAGGTAGAGCTTGAAGCCGCCCGAGGTGCCCAGGCCGAGGATCGGGGGCGGGGCGACCACCAGGACCAGCGCATCCTTGATGCCGAACATCGGTCCCTGCAGGCGCGCCGCCACCGCCTGGGCGCTGAGCTCCGGGGAATGGCGGTACTGGAAGTCCTTGAGGCGGATGAAGACGATGCCGGCATTGGGCGCGTTGGTGAAGCCGTTGATCGACAGTCCCGGGAAGGCCACCGCGCCGTCGACACCGGGGTCGCGCATCACGATGTCGCCCATCTTGCGGATCACCGCCTCGGTGCGGTCAAGACTCGCGCCGTCCGGCAGCTTGGCGAAGGAGATCAGGTAGCCCTTGTCCTGGGGCGGGACGAACGAGGTCGGGGTGACGTGGAAGGCCTCGTAGGTCAAGACCAGCATGCCCGCATAGACCAGCAGCGCGATCGTGGCGCGGCGCACGATCGAGCGGATCGTGCCGACATAGCTGCGCGAGGCGAAGGCGAAGAGCCGGTTGAAGGGCACGAAGAACCAGCCCAGCAGCCAGCCGCCCGGGCGGTGCCCGGGGATGTGCGGCTTCAGCAGCAGCGCCGCCAGGGCCGGGCTCAGGGTCAGGGAGTTGAAGGCCGAGATCACCGTCGAGATGGCGATGGTCAGCGCGAACTGCTGGTAGAAGCGTCCCGACAGGCCGCTGACGAAGGCGGTCGGGATGAAGACCGCGGACAGCACCAGGGCGGTGGCCAGGATCGGTCCGGAGACCTCCGTCATGGCCTGCTTGGTGGCGGCACGCGGCGAGAGGCCAAGCGCGATGTTGCGCTCCACGTTCTCGACCACCACGATCGCGTCGTCGACGACGATGCCGATGGCCAGAACCAGCCCGAAGAGGGAGAGCGCGTTGATGGTGAAGCCCAGCGCGAGCATGATCGCGAAGGTGCCGATGATCGACACCGGCACGGCCAAAAGCGGGATCAGCGAGGCGCGCCAGGTCTGCAGGAAGAGGATCACCACCAGCACCACCAGCACCAGCGACTCGACCAGGGTATGGACGACCGCCTCGATCGAGGCGCTGATGAACTGCGTCGGATCGTAGACGATGGTGTAGTCCACACCCTTGGGGAAGGACTTCTGCAGCTGCTTCATCACCGATCGGGCCTCCTGCGAGACCTTCAGGGCGTTCGAGCCCGGCGCCTGGAAGATCGGCAGCGCGGTGGCACGACGCAGGCCCTGCGGGTCGACCGAGCCGTCGGGCAGGGGCGTGCCGAGCAGCGAGCGCAGGCTGTAGGAGTTGGCGCCGATCTCGACCCGGGCCACGTCCTTGAGGTGCACCAGCTGGCCGTTGGCGCCGCGCAGCACCACGATCTGCTCGAACTGGCTGACGTCGGTCAGGCGGCCCTGGGTGGTGATGGTCAGCTCGAAGGGCATGGCGGAGTCGACCGGCTGCTGCGCCATGGTGCCCGGTGCGATCTGGATGTTCTGCTCGCGGATCGCCTCGACGACGTCGGACGGGGCGAGGTTGCGGGCCGCCATCTTCTCGGGATCGAGCCAGATGCGCATGCTGTATTCGCCGGGTCCGAAGATCGGCGCATCGCTGATGCCGGGAATGCGCAGCAGTCGGTCGCGGACCGCAAGGCGGGCGTAGTTGGCCAGGTCCAGCGACGACATGGTGCCGTCGGAGGTCAGATGGATGACCATCAGCAGGTTGCCGGTGGCCTTCTGCGCCACCACCCCGAGGCGCTTGACCTCATCGGGCAGGCGCGGTGTCGCCTGCTCGATGCGGTTCTGGACCTCGGTGAGCATGACGTTGAGGTCGGTGCCCAGGGAGAAGGTCAGGGTCAGCTGCATGGTGCCGTCAGGCAGGCTCTGCGAGAACATGTAGATCATGTTGTCGAGGCCGGTCATCTGCTGCTCGAGCGGCCCGGCCACGGTGGAGGCGATGGTCTCGGGGCTGGCGCCGGCGTAGGTCGCCGTGATCGAGATAGTCGGCGGCACGACCTCCGGGTACTCGGAGATCGGCAGGCGGTACATCGCCAGCAGGCCCAGCAGCAGGATGATGGTCGAGAGGACCCCGGCGAAGATCGGGCGGTCGATGAAGTACTGCGGCAGTCTCATTTGCTCCCCACGTCGCTGCCTGCCCCCGCCTTGCCCTGGACCGCGACCACCGCAGCCAGCGGTGCGGCGGCAGGCTGGGCGTCAGCGACGTTCTCGGTGGTCTCCATCAGGGCGGGGACCGGGGCGACCGGCATGCCCGGAAAGAAGATCTTGGCCAGGTTGTTGACTGCGACGCGGTCGGTCGCACCCAGGCCGCTGGTGACGATACGCAGCGCGCCGAAAGTCGCGCCGAGCTGCACCGGGCGGAAGGAGGTGATGCCCTTGTCGTCGACCACCAGCACGTAGCGGGTGGTGAGCTGGGCGAGCACCACCTGCTCATTGATCAGCAACACCGGACGCGGCGCCTCGGTCTCGAGCTGCACGCGGGCGAAGGCTCCCGGGGTCAGCGCGCCATCGGCATTGGGCAGCAGCGCGCGGATGCGGATCGAGCCGCTGGCGCTGTCGATCTGGTTGTCGACGAAGGCCACCGAGCCGAGATGCGGGTAGCCCTGCTCCCCGGGCAGCGCCACCCCGACCTTGACCGCGGCAGGACCGCGCCCGCGCACATCGGCCGAGGCGCGCAGGCGCTCGGAGACGGTGCGCCAGGTGGTCTCATCCAGGTCGCAGGTGACGTAGACCGGATCGGTCGAGACCAGGTTCACGAGCAGGGTGGTATTGGCCTGCGCGAGATTGCCGGCATTCGCCAGAACCTTGCCCAGGCGCCCGGCCATCGGCGCGGTGACCGTGGCATAGCCGAGATTGAGCTGGGCGTCGGTCAGGGAGGCCTTGGCCCCCTCGACCGCGGCGGTGTCCGCCGCGACCGCGTCCTCGGCATCGTCATAGGCCTGCTGCGAGACGATCTTCTCGGCCACCAGCCCCTGCAGGCGCTGGTAGTGCTGGCGGCTCATCTGCAGGCGCGACTGCGCTCCGGCGAGGTCGGCCTGGGCGTGGGCCAGCGCGCTGCGCAGCGGCGCCTCGTCGAGCTGGAAGAGGACCTGCCCCGCGGCGACCGGCGCCCCGTCCTCGACCAGAACCTTCTGGATGATGCCGCCGACGCGCGGCCGCAGGTCGACGGTCTGCAGGGCCTCGATGCTGCCGGTCAGTTCAGCGGTGGCGGGCAGCTGCATGGCGATCGGTGTCGCGACCCCCACCGCGGTCAGCGGCGGCGTGCCGCCGGTGGAGGCGCCCTTGTCGCCGCAGGCGGCCAGGCTCAGGACGGTGGGAATGAGCACGATGGAGGCAAGGATGCGGATCATGAGAACTTTTCCTGCAAGGCGACGGATGGGGAGAGGGTGTCGACGACCTGGCGGACCAGGGCGAGGAGATCGGTGTCGGGATGGGTGCGGTGCAGCTGATAGCCCTGTTCGAGGACCGACCACACCACCAGGGCCTGGAGGTGCGATGAGCCTGGGAAGACGAACTCGCCGCTGAGCCGTCCCTCCTCGAGCCAGGAGGCGATGGAGGCCAGGCAGTCATCGATCCAGGCCGTCACCAGGCGCTGCATGGCGACGGGAAGCACGGAGAACTCCGCCTGGAAGGGCGAGATCGTGTAGTTCGACGAGACGTCGGCGTCATGCTCCAAGAGCAGGCTCGCCAGGGCCAGCAGCCGTTCGCGCTGGCCGGGATGCTCCGCGACCAGGGTCTGCTCGCGCAGCATGCGCACAGTGCGCATGCGGCTGATCAGCGCGATGCCGAGATCCGTCTTGGAGGGGAAGTGGTAATGGATGCTCGGCGCGCGCATGTCGAGGCGCTCCGCGAGGTCGCGGAAGCTCAGCGACAGCCAGCCGACCTCGGCCAGGCGGATCTCGGCGGCCTGCAGCACCGCTTCGCGGGTGCTCAGAGCCGGCTCGGTGGCCGGG
>Ga0302314_10020018_pt1 | contig 11087 bp, 8 predicted proteins | sample III_Palsa_N2_3_FD_200533 | JGI IMG/M metagenome (GOLD analysis project Ga0302314, IMG submission 200533) | Peat permafrost microbial communities from Stordalen Mire near Abisko, Sweden - III_Palsa_N2_3 | ecosystem: Environmental > Terrestrial > Soil > Palsa > Peat permafrost | place: Sweden... | reverse complement strand
ATTGACGCCGAGAACACCCCTCTCGCCGATCCAGAGCACTATCAGTACGACCTTGACTTGCCTGAGATCACCGAGGTCTGGCGGCGGGGGAGCGTCGTGGCGTCATGGCTGCTCGACCTGACCGCCCACGCCCTCCACGAGGACCCCAAGCTCTCGAGCTTCGAGGGCCGCGTGTCCGACTCAGGCGAGGGGCGCTGGACGATAAAGGCCGCCATCGACGAGGCCGTGCCGGCCTACGTGCTGACCGCCGCGCTCTACGAGCGCTTCAGCTCCCGCGGCGAGGCCGACTTCGCCGACAAGGTCCTCTCGGCCATGCGTAAGGAGTTCGGCGGCCACGCCGAGCAGCCAAACCACCCGTCATAACGCGCTCTCGCCCATCGCCGGCCGATGGTCCCCGCGGAGGGGCGGCTCGTGGCACCACAAACCCGCCCCGCCTACGGAACGGGTCGCGTTTGTCGTGACCACGTCCGCCCATCGATGAAATTGCGCTAGTCGCTCAGCACACCTCGCGGGCTGATTTGTGGCCCTTGGGGTGGGGCCGTGCCGGGGCGGCGGCCGTTATGCGCGCTGCGCCCGAGCTGGCCTGGGGGGGCCCTTGGTGCGAAGGGCCGTGTTGTTCGAGGTGCTCGATCGTCCGTGCCAAGTCGTCTGCGAGAAGATTTGCCATGTCACGAGAGAAGTTCTCCCGTACCACGACCCGGAGGACCGAGATGTGCTCGGCATTGGGGGCCAGGCTGTAGGCCGGTACTATCCAGCCGCGCTGGCGAAGATGGGCCGAAATGTCGAAGACGGTGTACGGCCTGTGCCCATTGCCGCCAGCCTCCTCCGCCAGGCGGAAGCAGACCAGAGGTACGGTGTTCGGTTTGCTCAGGATTTCAAAACGCCCCACTGCCTCAACGGCTTGAGCGAGATAGGACGCAGTGGCGTCGAGCCCTTCCATTATCTGGGTGTAGCCCTCCCGGCCGAGGCGCAAGAAGTTGTAGTACTGCGCCAGGATCTGGCCTGCACCCCGAGAGAAGTTCAGGTTGAACGTCGGCTGGTCGCCGCCTAGGTAATTGACGTGGAAAATCAGGTCGCTCGGGAGGTCCTCCTCGCTGCGCCAAATTATCCAGCCCACGCCAGGGTAAACGAGGCCGTACTTGTGGCCCGATGCGTTTATGGAGCGAACGGCCGGGAGGCGGAAGTCCCAGGCGAGATCCGGCCGGGTGAACGGCGCGACAAAAGCTCCGCTCGCTCCGTCGACATGCAGCCCGACGTCCCAGCCGTGCCGGGCATTGAGCTCGACGATGGCGTCGTTGAGCTCCTTGACGGGCTCGTACTCGCCTGTGTAGGTGCTGCCGAGGATCCCGACTACCCCGATCGTGTTCTCATCGACAAGCTGCATTGCCTCGTCTACGCCTATCACGTAGCGGTCGGCTGCGAGGGGCACATAGCGCGGCTCGACGTCGAAGTAGCGGGCGAATTTCTCCCAACAAACCTGGACATTCCCGCCCATGACGATGTTGGGGTTGCCGGTGGTCAGGCCCGCCGCCTGGCGGCGCGCTCGCCAGCGCCATTTGAGCGCCAGCCCGGCGAGATGTATTGCCTCCGACGAGCCGACGGTGGCACAGCCGACTGCAGCCCCGCTATCGGGAGCGTTGAACAACCGGGCCAGCATGTTGACACAGCGGTTGTGGATTTCGGTGGTCTGAGGGTACTCGTCAGCGTCGACGAAGTTGCGGCTGAGAGACTCGCCCATCAACTTGTCGGCTTCCGGTTCCATCCAGGTGGTGACGAAGCTGGCGAGGTTGAGCGCCGGGTTGCCGTCGAGGTTCAGCTCGTCGTGGATGATCTGGTAGGCCGCCCGAGGGGACATTTGCCCGGCCGGTAGCTCGTAGCGGGGGACCGGCTCGCGCAGCTGGCGGCAGCTGTACATCGGCGCGAGCGAGGCGTCGCCGTTTTCATCAGAGTCGTTGAGCTTCCTGGCGAGCATGTGCTATCTCCTCGGGCTCAAGTGCTGGGATTGGCCGGTCCGGCCACGGCACTACGGCGCAGTAGTAACACTACGGCGAGGTAGCAGCAAACGCGAAAGCGTGATGCCCAACAGAACGGCCCAGGACAATCAGTGCGCGAGCGGGCCCGCCGTCGGCTCGAGCGTCTGTGCTTGGTCCTCCAGCGCGCGCATCTGCGCCAGGTCCCTCTTCATCGCGGCGCCGTTGTGCGTTTGTGCCGCAGTGATGTAGTTGTTCTCCAGCACGATAAGAGTTGCCAGGAGCTGCACGGTCTGCTGAAGCAGCAGGGCGCCTCGCTGGATTTGAACTGCGTGGGACTGTGTCGTAGAAAGATTTTGCTGGGTGTTCCCGAGCTGGTTTTGTGCCCGGCCCACCTGGCCTTGAGCCTGGGTGAGCTGGCCCTGAGTCCGGCCAAGGTCGATTTGCACTTGTTCTAATTGCCTTTTTGTCGCAACGTACTGCTGCGCCACCTGCTTAATGCCTGCCTTCAAGGCGGTATAGCTTTGATGCTGGCGGAGGAGCGTGGACTGGGCCTCGGTCAGGCTGTTTTGGACCGCGCCCAGGCTTGCCTGAGTCGAAGCTAGTTCCAGGTTGCGCTGGTTGAGGCTGTCGTTGGTCCTGTAACCCCAGAAGACAGAGATGCCCAACGTAGTTGCCGCAAAAATGGCAAGGGCAAGGCCAGCCACAGCGGCTTTCCGTTGCCGGCTCGCCCCTGGCGGGGGCAGGATTAACTGACCGTCGGGGTGCGAGCGCAGGACCAACTGCTCATGTGCCTCCCTCGGCTCGTCCAGGACGTCCGCCTTGCGCTCGGCGGTCGGCTCGTACACCAGGACCGGCTCTTGCAACAGGACCGGCTCTTGCAACCGGGTCGCGTCGTGCACCACGGTCGAGCCGTGCACCACGGTCGAGCCGTGAACAACCGTCGGGTCGTCTGCGACCTTCGGATCATTGACAACCGTCGGCTCGTCCAGCACGTTCGGCTTGCGCTCCGCCACTGGCGCGTGCGCCGCTGTCGGCTCGTTCACAACCGTCGGGACGTTCAAGAACGTCGGCTCGCTAACCACCGTCGGCTCGCTAACCACCGTCGGCTCGTTAACCACCGTCGGCTCGTTAACCACCGTCGCGACGTCTAGGACCGTCGGCGGACCGAGGAGCGACACAGACGGCTGGTGCCCCGCCTGGGGAGGCTGGGCCTTCTCGGCCTTGTCTTCGGGCCCGGTCCCGAGCCAGGGTTCGGGCAGGTCGTCCACCGTTATCTCTGGGACAGGTCGTGCGCGCAAGGTCCGAGCTGTCAGGCTCGCGCCGCGCCGCGCCACGGCCGCGGCTCGCGCAGCGGCCGGCAGGTCCACATTCGAGCCGGGAGCAGCTGCCGCTGGGCGGGCGTCGATCGTTTGGGGGCGTTGAGCGGCCGGCCCCGGGCGTGTGCCGACCGTGGGGGGACGGGGGGTTCCCTCGGCCTTTGTGTCTGGTTCGGGGGCGCCCCAGGCTTCGGACTGGGGCACCCGTGCTACGAACCCAGCCCCCCTTCCGGTCCTGAGACCCGGGAGGAGAGGTCTGCTTGGCCGCGCGCCCGGCTCCCGGTCGAGATGTACCTCAACCTCGGAGATGCCGGGAGGCTCAGGGAGGCGGTGGGGGAGGCCCCCAATGGTCGTTCCTCCAACTGGCGGGATCTCGTCCCGACTGGCCAGCGAAGGAAGACGGCTGGCGCGAAGGGCCTGGACTACCACGGGCCCGGGGTCGGGGGCGTACATGGCGGGAGCTGCGGCGGGTCTGGAGTGCAACTGCGACAGGAAGGCGGTCAAGGCTGTTGCGAGGCCCTCTTCGTGGGCGAGCTCGCTACCCGGGGTATCCAGCTCGGCAGTAGCTCGCGGGTTACTCACACCTGACCTGGCCTCTGTGCCCGGCATGGTCCTCCCCTCGATGTACGGCACCCGGGTCGCTGCAGCGAAGCCCGAAATGACCAAATCGACCTCTTTGTCCGGTTCGGCACGCGGCGAGGCGACCTTTAGCGTTCTAGGACCTGATTGCTCGTTAAACCTGACAGCTCGTGAAAACCCTCGCGTCGCTAGGTGAGCGGGCCCCAATGACCCCTTACGGGGCTTAGGAAGAAGGCAATTCCACGCAAGTGGCGTTGCACGTTGCCAGGCGCCCGTCCCGTATGTACCCGATCGCGACGACCCGGCCGATGTAGCGCTCTGCGAGCATTGCCTGCAGCTCACGGACGTCCTCCATGCGCTTGCCGTCCAGAGAGACGATCACGTCGCGGGGCCTGATCCCGGCTTCGCCGGCAGGGCTCGAGGTGATGACCGAGACAACCTCCACTCCCCTCGAGAAACCCGTGGCCACTGCGACAGGTTGCGGGAGGAGGCGTCGCCCGCCGCCGATGCCCAGGTAGGCGCGCCGGACACGGCGGCCCGCAGCAAGAGTGCCAATGACCGCCAGGGTCGTCTCATTGACAGGTACCGCCATCCCGAGGCCCTGGCCGACCATCGGCCCGACGAGGGCGGTGTTGATCCCGATGACCTCCGCGGCACTGTTGGCAAGGGCGCCTCCCGAGTTGCCCGGGTGAAGGGCAGCGTCGGTCTGGATGACGTCTCCCAACAGGCGGTTCCCGGGGCCCGCCGAGGCCACCAGGCTGCGGCCGAGAGCACTTACGACCCCAGCGCTCACAGAGCCCTCGAAACCGAGCGGGTTACCGATGGCAACGACGAGCTGGCCGACCCTCAGCCGGCTTGCGTCGCCGAGCCGGGCCGGCTGGTAGCCGCTGCCAGCAACCCGGAGCACGGCCAGGTCACTCAGCCGGTCGGCTCCCACGACTTCGAAGGGTGCCTCATCGCCCGTGGTGAACGCTGTGGTCCCACGGGTGGAGCCCTCGACCACGTGAGCCGACGTGACCAGCAGCCCGTCCGCCGAAATGAGCACGGCCGAACCGGCTCCCTTGGGCCGGTGCAGGTGGTCCTCGACCCGGAGGGCGGCCACCGAGGGCAGCAGCTGTTCGGCTACGGAGGAAACCGTTAGCGAGTAGCTGTCAAGAAGCAGGTCGTCTAGATCGGCCGGCGGGCCGACTGACGCGCTGGGCGACGCTGTGCCGGAAGAGGCTGTGCCGGAAGAGGCCTCGCTGGGCGGGGGGACAAGGGCCGAGCCCCCCGCCTCAGCAGCCGTGGGGGCCCGCTCGGATTGAACGGGGCCCCACGTTTTGGCCGCCATCAGGCGCTCGCTTGTCCTGACGGGGCGGTCTCCTCGAAGTTCACGGCGATCGCGAGTTCGTCGACGCCGCGCACGACGACTAGGTCTGTGTTGCCGGCATCGCCGTCTGCCGAGAGCCCAGTAGCCAGCTCTTCGACCGTGGTGACGGGCTGCCCGCCGACGGAAACGATGAGGTCGCCGCGGCGGATCCCAGCACGGGCAGCTGGGCCGTTCTCTTCAACGGCGTGCACGAGCAGGCCATCGCGCTCAGGCAGGCCGACAGCGTGACGCAGCTTGCGGGCAACCTTGGGCGGGGCCAGGGCTACGCCGAGGCGTACCCGACGCGGCGACTCTCCCCGTCCCAAGGCGTCCACCCGCGCCTTGAAGTCTGCGCCGACCGGCAGTGCCAGGTAGAACCCTTCGCCGGAGCGGTGCGTATTGACCCCTACGAGACGGCCCTCGCTGTCGACCACCGGGCCACCCGAGGACCCGCGAGCAAGAGGTGCGCTGTGCTCGAGCGCCCCGGTAACCGTCCTGCCCCCCGGGCCCCTGAAGGCAATGCCGAGCCCGGTTACAAAACCGACGCCGGCTCGCAGGCTCCCGCCTCCGGGCCGCGAAAGCCCGATCACAACCTGGCCAAGCGCGACCTCGCCGTTGGACCAGGCCAGCGCAGGGCTCCCAGCGGTGTCGACCGAAAGCACGGCCAGGTCGCCGTCAAGGTCCGCCCCGGCCACCGTGGCAGTCGCCACGCGGCCATCTTCAAAGGTGACGGCTATCTCGCCGCGCAGGTTGTGGGCGTTCGTCACCACCAGCCCGTCGCCGATCACCACGCCACTGCCTGCCGGCCCAACTCCCACAACAGAGGGCGCCGCCCCGGCGATGACGTCTGCGGCAGCCTTCGAGAACTCTCCCAACGGTGTACTCATCCCTACTTCTCCTCCCAAGCATGTAACTTGCAACTTGCAACTGAGAACCTAACAGAGGGTCGGGCCGTACCGGCGAAGACTTTTGGAGTGGGAGGATGGGGACGTGAGCGAGCTGTCGGACCAGGCACCTGGCAACTCGGCGCTCGATGGCGCCATGTCCAGAGTCGGAGACCGCTGGACGCTGCTCGTTATCGACGCCCTGCTCGACGGCCCGCGACGCTTCAACGAGCTGACGACGGCCGTCCCCGGCCTTGCCTCCAACATCCTGGCTTCCCGCCTCCGGCGCCTGGAGAGCGAAGGCCTCGTCGTGGCGGTCCCGTACTCCGAGCGCCCGGCACGCTACGAGTACCGAGTCACTGCCGAAGGCCGTGAGCTGGCCGGGGCGCTCCGCCTGCTCGCCCGCTGGGGGGCACGCGCAGCCGGTGGCGAGGTCGAGGGCCCCCGGCATCGTTCCTGTGGGACCGTGCTCGAGGCTCGCTGGTTCTGCCCGACCTGCGAGCGGGTGACCGACCAGGCCGACGACGACATCGCCTGGCTCTAGTTCCCCGGCCTCCCGATTGGCGGGGAGGCTCTGTGTGCACTGAAAACCGCGAACGTGAAACCGGGAACCCTGTATCGGGCACGGAAATGGCCGAAATTTTGCATGGGCGTGCCCGATAGAGGGTTTTCGCCAACCACATCGGCCGTTTTGGTGCAACTGTGGGCCGCTTCTCGGAGTGGTTCGAGACTTCTCGGCGTGCATCGGTGAAATCGCCCAACCAACAATCGTTGGTGACCTGGACTGTTGCGGTGATCCCTTGAAAGCGCCCCGCTGGATCACGCCGAGAAATGACGAACCACACCGAGAAAGGGCGAAGCGTGCGTCCGCGGGACGGGCCCGTCCCTTTGGGCGGGCACGTCACCGGGCGTGCGGCCTTCGACCTACAGGTGAGGCCCCGGCCGGGCCCGCCGCGGCCCCGGTGCCGGCCCGGGCGCCCACAGAATAGGGTATTCAGCTGGTGCCAAAGACCCCGATCAGAGCCCTGACGCTCGGGGTGGCGGAACCTCACCCGCTCCCGGCTCGGGTCGTAGAAGATATGGCGGGGAAGCTGCGCCGGACGAGAGATGCCTTCGAGCAGGCGGGTTACGAGGTGCAGACGGTCCGACTGTCGACACGCCCGGTCCTTGTGGACCTGGCCGGATGGGCGCCCAAAGACATAGCCAACTACGGGGGAGAACTGCAGGACGCGCTGGAGGGGGCGGAGGTGCCGTTCTGTTCGCTGGGGCCGGCTCCCCGCGACGCCAGCCCGGAGCAGGTGAACTCCCTGACCGACCTGATTGCCGACCACGACGGGCTAAACGGTTCGGTGATGGTTGCGACCGCCGACGAGGGCCTGGATATGGGGGCGGCCAGGGCTGCGGCCGAGGTGATGCAGCGACTGGCGGCGAAGACTAAAGAAGGCTTTGGGAACTTCCGTTTTGCGGCGTTGGCTTGTGTCGCGCCGGGCATACCATTTTTCCCTGCCGCCTACCACGCCGGCCCGGCCAACTTGAGCCTTGCGCTCCAGGGAGCCGGGATCGTGGCCGAGGCGCTCGAGGGAGGGGCCGAGCTCGTCGAGGTGACGGGGCGAACGCGGGGGGCGCTGTTGCGCCACGCCGGCCCTGTTGTCGAGCTCGCCGAACAGCAAGCGGCTGCGCTGGGCTTGGGGTTCGCCGGTATCGACCTATCACCCGCGCCCGACGTAAACGACAGCATTGCGGCCGCAATAGAGCTTGCTGGCCACGGCTTCCTCGGTGACCCGGGCACCCTTGCGCTTGTGGCCGCGCTCACCGCCGCGCTGAAGAGCACCGGCCTACCTACCTGTGGGTTCTGCGGCCTTATGCTGCCGGTGATGGAAGACGCGGTTCTCGCCAGGCGCTGGGCGGAAGGCCGACTTGGGGTCGACCAGTTGCTGGCTTACTCGGCCATTTGCGGGACCGGTCTCGACACGGTGCCGCTGCCGGGAGACTGTTCGGTCGACGATCTGACCAAGGTGATCTCCGACATGGCCAGCCTTGCGGTGCGCTTGCGTAAGCCTCTGTCCGCCCGGCTCTTGCCGGTACCCGGCAAACTTGCCGGTGAACGAACGAGTTTTTCGTCGCCCTACTTCACCGACACCTTGATCAAGCCGCTCCGCTGATGAAGGCGGCATCTGCCCTTGTCCTCGACGCGGGCCCGGCGGACGCGGGTACGCGGGTCGCCGAGGAGGCTCTCGCGTCGTTGCGTGATGTTGCTCCCACGATCGGGGTGCTCTTCGCCACTCCCCATTACTTGACGGCTGCGGAAGACCTGCTCGGGGCGGTGCGTGAGGTAACGGGCCAGATGCCTCTCGTCGGCTGTGTAGCCGGATCGGTCATCGGCGGGGCGCGCGAGGTCGAAACAGATCCCGGTGTTTCGCTGTGGCTGGCCGAAGGGACCGGGCCGGTAGAGACATTCTCGATGGAGTACCTGGAGGAGCCGAGCGGAGGGGTCTTCGCGGGCTACCACTTCGAACGTGATAGCGGTCTGCACGTGCTGATCTGTGACCCCTTCAGCTTCCCGGTGGACAACCTCCTTGAGCATGTCAATGCCAATGTGCCTGGCGCCCAGGTAATTGGGGGCATGGCGAGCGGGGGAGAGGACCAACGCCGGAGCCGGCTCTTCGTGGACGACCAGGTCCTCCTAAGAGGAGCGGTCGGAGCGAGGTTCGCCGGCGCCCAGGTCGACCTGCTCGTTTCACAGGGGTGCCGGCCCATCGGGGACCCGTTCACCGTGACAGGTGCAGAGGGAAATGTCATGCGCGAGCTCGGCGGGCGACCTCCGTACCAGCGCCTCCAGGAACTGGTCGACGAACTGCCCGACAGGGACCGCCAGCTCCTTGCCAATGGCGGCATGCATTTGGGCCTCGTGATCGACGAGTACCGCAGCGAGCAACGCCATGGAGATTTCCTCATCCGCAGCGTCATCGGTGCGGACCCCGAAAGCGGGGCCATTGTCGTCGGTAGTGAAATAAATGTTGGCCAGACGGTGCAGTTCCACGCCCGCGACGCGCAGTCCGCTGACGAGGACCTCCGCAGAGCCTTGGAGCGCGAGGTGGCCGCATTGTCGGGCCAAAGCCCGGCGGCGGCGCTCCTGTTCACGTGCATTGGGAGAGGTTCTCAACTTTTCCAGGCGCCTGACCACGACGCGGGGCTTGTGGCCAAGTTCCTCGGGGAAATCCCGATAGCGGGTTGCTTCTGTGCGGGTGAGCTCGGCCCGATTGGTGGGAAGAACTTCTTGCACAGTTTCACCGCTTCTATTGCCATTTTCCGGCGAGGTAGGGAGAGCCATGGCTGAGAGCCGCCAGTACGACGTGGTTGTCATCGGGGCCGGGTCGACGGGGGAGAACGTCGCCGACCGCGCCGTAAAAGGTGGCCTTTCGGCGGTCATCGTCGAAGGCGAACTTGTAGGCGGTGACTGCTCCTACTGGGCCTGCACGCCCAGCAAAGCATTGCTCCGGCCGATGTCGGCTCTGCGGGGCGCACAGCGGGTAGGCGGGGCGCGCGAGGCCGTGACTGGCGACCTCGACGTGGACGCTGTGCTGGCCAGACGGGACTCTTTCACCAGTAATTGGGACGACCGCAGCCAGGTCAGTTGGGTTGAGAAGGCCCATATCGACTTGGTGCGCGGCCACGCCAAGCTCGCTGGCGAGCGCAGGGTGGTGGTGGTCTCGCGCGACGAGCCGCTGAGCCTGCTGGCCAACCACGCTGTTGTGGTGGCCTCCGGTTCACTGCCTGCAATCCCGCCTGTCCCGGGTTTGGCCGAGGCGAAGCCGTGGACTACTAGAGATGCCACCAGCGCAAAGGAGGTACCTCCCCGCTTAGCGGTGCTCGGGGGCGGGGTCGCCGGCTGCGAGCTGGCGCAGGCCTTTGCAAGCCTCGGTAGCGACGTCACCGTGCTCGAGGTGGGCGAGCGCCTTCTGGCGGCGAGCGAACCCTTCGCCTCGCAGATCGTGGCCGCGTCGTTGAGGGAGAGCGGGATCGACGTGCGTACAGGCGTCGCGGTCAGAGGGGTGGACCGTACGAGCAGCGGCACCGTCCTGGTTACGCTCGACGACGGTGTGCTCGTCGTAGACGAGATGCTCGTGGCCGCTGGCCGCAAGGCCCGCACGGACGACATCGGCCTGGAAACGGTCGGTTTGCAGCCGGGCAGTTGGCTCGACGTGGATGACACCATGGCCGTCCAGGGCGTCGAGGGCGGCTGGCTCTACGCCTGCGGGGACGTCAACCATCGTGTACTGCTCACCCATCAGGGCAAGTACCAGGCCCGAGCTTGCGGCGACGGCATCGCCGCCCGTGCCAAGGGCCAGTTCGACCCGAAGCCCTGGGGCAAGTACAGCGCCACCGCCGACCACCGGGCCGTCCCCTCGGTCATCTTCACCGACCCCGAGGTCGGCAGCGTCGGCCTCACTGAAGCTCAGGCCAAGAGCGCCGGCCTCAACGTCCGGGCGGTCGACTACAAGATGGGTGACGTGTCGGGCGCCCACTTGTACGCCGACAATTACAACGGGCAGGCACGCATGGTCGTCGACGAGGACCGCCACGTCGTCGTCGGTGCGACCTTCGTCGGGCCTGAAGCGGGCGAGCTGGTGCACGCTGCGACGATCGCGATAGTCGGCGAGGTGCCCCTCGAGCGGCTCTGGCACGCGGTCCCCTCCTACCCCACGATCAGCGAGATCTGGCTAAGGCTGCTCGAGGCCTACGGCATGTAATTGGTCCCTCGCGAAAATCGCTTGGACTGAGCCGGCGCGGTCGTTAGGATCCAGTGCCGTGCGTACCGTCGTCTTCCTCTGAGCCCCTGGGCGCCAGCGAGCGCCGCCTGGGCCCGGCAATGAGCCACCAACCCCATTGGCTTTAGCGCGAGGAGACGACGAAGAAAATGAACATCCCTGAAGCCCGGCCTCTTGCGCCGGCGGACCAGGACCTTGTGGCGGTGGGCCATAGACCA
>Ga0302314_10020016_pt1 | contig 11087 bp, 13 predicted proteins | sample III_Palsa_N2_3_FD_200533 | JGI IMG/M metagenome (GOLD analysis project Ga0302314, IMG submission 200533) | Peat permafrost microbial communities from Stordalen Mire near Abisko, Sweden - III_Palsa_N2_3 | ecosystem: Environmental > Terrestrial > Soil > Palsa > Peat permafrost | place: Sweden... | reverse complement strand
GGAGCTTGGACTATTCCGCCGCGGGTTCCTCAGCGGCGACTTCCGCGACAGGCTCGGCTTCCGGCGCGGCTTCCACGACGGGCTCTGGGGCCGCTTCAGGCTCAGGCTCGGGCGCCGGGCGGGCGGCGGCTTCGGCGGCGGCGGCCTTCAGGTCTTCCTCGCGCTGGGCGCGCTCGGCGGCGCGTTCCTCGGACTTCTTGCCAGGCTTGCCCTTGGTGGGGTTGTTGCCATGCTCCCACTTGGCGAGACCTTCGGCGGCCAGGAAGCGCGCCACGCGGTCGGTGGGCTGGGCGCCCTTGGAAATCCAGTCCTGCAGCCGCTCGATCTTCAGGTTGACCCGGTTGGGGTCGTCCTTCTTGAGGAGCGGGTTGTAGTTTCCGACCTTTTCGATGAAGCGGCCGTCGCGGGGCGAGTGGCTGTCGGCGACGACGATGGAATAGTAGGGACGCTTCTTGGCGCCGCCGCGGGCGAGACGAATTTTCAGCATGGCAGTCCTTTCAGAGGGTTCGGTTTGATCTCAGGGTTTCTTGAAGGGGTTGAAGCCGCCCAATCCCGGCAGCTGCCCCGGTAGGCCGGGCAGGCCAGGTGAATTCGAGGGCGCGCCGCCCAAGCTGGGAAGTTGGCCGGCGCCGCCAGGGTCCTGGGGCAAACGCCCGCCGCCCAGCGCTTTCAGTCGGGCCAGATCGGGACCGCCGCCCATGCCGCCCCCCATTTTTCCACCCAGGGATTGCGCCATGCGGGCCAAACCCTTGCCGCCGTCGCGGCTCATCGACTTGATGACGTCCGCCATCTGGCGGTGCTGCTTGAGCAGGCGGTTGATCTCGGAAACCTCGACGCCCGATCCGGCGGCCACGCGGCGCTTGCGCGAGGCGTTGAGCAGGTCCGGCTTCTTGCGCTCGGCCTTGGTCATGGAGGAGATGATGGCGATCTGGCGCCCGATCTGGCGGTCGTCGATATTGGCTTCAGAGATCTGCTTCTTGATCTTCTGCACGCCGGGCAGAAGGCCCAGCAGGCCCTGCATGCCGCCCATCTTCTGCATCTGGCCCAGCTGGTCGGACAGGTCGTTCAGGTCGAACTGGCCCTTGGCCAGCTTCTTGGCCATCCGCTCGGTCTTGGCCTGGTCGAGATCGGCGGCGGCCTTTTCGACCAGCGCCACCACGTCGCCTTGGCCCAGGATCCGGCCGGCCACACGCCGCGCGTCGAACACATCCAGCGCGTCGATCTTCTCGCCGGCGCCCAGGAATTTGATCGGCAGGCCGGTGACCGCGCGCATGGACAGGGCCGCGCCGCCGCGCCCGTCGCCGTCGGCGCGGGTCAGGATCAGGCCGGTCAGCGGCAGGCGCTCATGGAAGGCCTTGGCGGTGCGCACCGCGTCCTGGCCGGTCAGGCTGTCGGCCACCAGCAGGGTTTCGGCGGGGGTGGCGATGCGGGCGATCTCGGCCGCCTCGCTCATCATCGCCTCGTCCAGCGTGGTGCGGCCGGCGGTGTCGAGAATCAGTATGTCATAGCCGCCCAGCCGCGCCGCCGAGAGCGCCCGACGGGCGATGTCCGGCGCGTTCTGGCCGGCCACGATCGGCAAGGTGTCGACCTCGGCCTGGACGCCCAGCATGGCGAGCTGCTCCATCGCCGCCGGCCGGCGGGTGTCGAGCGAGGCCATCAGGACCTTTTTGCGCTCGGTCTTGGAAAGGCGCAGGGCCAGCTTGGCCGCGGTGGTGGTCTTGCCGGAACCTTGCAGGCCCGCCATCAGGATCACCGCCGGCGGGTTGACCGCCAGGTTCAGCGGGGTGGGCTCTTCGCCGCCGAGGGTCTCGACCAAACCGTCATAGACGATCTTGACCACCTGATCGGCCGGGCGGACCGAGCGGACGATCTCCTCGCCGGTGGCGCGCTCCTTGGCCTTGGCGATGAAGTCCCGGGCCACCGAAAGCGCGACGTCGGCCTCCAGCAGCGCCACGCGCACTTCGCGCAGCGCCTCGTCGACATCCTTTTCCGACAGGACCCCGCGCCCGCCCAGACGGTCGAACACGGAGGAAAGTCGTTCTGTGAGCGCGTCGAACATGCTCTCTCGCCAAACAAATCACTGGCGATCGCCCAAACGCAGAACGCCCCCGTGGACGATCACGTCGACGGGGGGCCTCGCCGCCCTCGTCCCGGCATTGCCGGGGGTCGTGGCGGTGGAGGGCGCGTTTGGAGATGCGCCGAGGTGGCGCGCTGATACGCTCCGGCGTCCCAAAGGTCAATGAAAAGACCGGCGTGTCATCGGGCGTGTTAAGCTGACTACACTATAACCGACGCTGACAGGCGCCAGATGCGGCGGCGGAGAACCCAGACGGAAATGGAAAAGCGCCTGCTGCAAATCACCGTCGCCGTGGCCGGGCTGGTCCCCGTGAGCGCGGGGTTGGCCGGCGCCTTGTTGGGACCCGTCATGCTGAACCAGATCGGCGACGCGGCGCTGGACAGCTACTACAGATACCTCTCCGGCCTATTGCTGGGCATCGGCCTGGGCTTCTGGACCACCCTCCCCAATATCGAGCGGAACGGCCAGCGCTTCGCCCTGCTGACGACGATCGTGGTCACGGGCGGCTTTTGCCGCGCGATCGGGATGCTGGTCATCGGCCCGCCTGGGCCGGCTATGAGCCTCGCCCTGGTCATGGAGGTGGTGGTGACGCCGCTGCTCTATCTGTGGCGTGAACGGGTGGGACGCATCGCCGCCGTGGACGCGGCGGCCGGCGGACGCTAAAGGCCGGTCATGGCGATCGGCGTGTTTGATTCCGGGATCGGCGGCCTGTCGGTGCACCACGCGCTGGTGGATCGGTTGAAATCGGCCGACCTGATCTTCCTGGGCGACCAGGCCAACGTCCCCTACGGCGGACGGTCGGGCGAGGAGATCGTCGCCCTGACCCGCGCCGGCTGCGAGCGACTGTTCGCCGAGGGCTGCGATCTGATCGTCCTGGCCTGCAACACCGCCGCGGCGATCGCGCTTCGCCGGCTGCAGCAGACCTGGCTGCCCGGCTATCGCCAGAAGCTCGGCCGCGCCGTCAATGTGCTGGGCATCATCGTGCCGACCATCGAAGCCGCCACCGGTCAGCCCTGGGCGCAGGAGCGGGGCCCGGAACGGTTCAATGACGGCGAAAAGGCCGCCAAGCTGGATGTGCTCGGCATCTTCTCCACCCCCGCCACCACCGCCAGCCGGGTCTATGAGATCGAGATCGACAAGCGCCGGGCCGATGTCGCGGTGTTTTCCGAGCCCTGTCCTGACCTGGTCCGGATGATCGAGGCCGGCGCGGATCAGTCCGAGCTGCGCGCGAAGATCGAGGGCCATGTGGCGGCGCTGACCCGCCGGATCGGCCGCCCGCCAGACCGGGCGATCCTCGGCTGCACCCACTACGAGATCACCGGCGAGCTCTTCCGTTCGGCCCTGCTTGCCGGGACGCCGCTGATCCACCAGCCCGGCGCGACCGCCGACGCGATCGAGCGCTATCTGGCGGCGCACCCGGAATATGATCCAGGGACCGGCGGGACGCGCCGGTTCCTGACCACGGGCGCGCCGGGACTGCAAAACGGCCTGGTCGAGACCTTCTGGGGCGCGCCTTTGAGGTTCGAAGCGGCGTAGAGCGCGTTGGGCGAAGTGTGAGCGGCTTCGCCGCTCGAACGCGCTCTAAATGTTCAAGCCGCTGCGGCTTCCCCGGCCACGACGCGCGACACCGCGTTGACCACGGCGGCGATCCGCAGGGCGGCCTGGATGGCGGGGGCGCTCATCTCGCGCTTCTTCAATTCGGCTTCATGCGCGTCCAGGCACACGCCGCAGCCGTTGATCGCCGAGACGGCCAGGGACCACAGCTCGAAATCCGCCTTGTCGACGCCTGAATTAGTCAGGACGTTCATTCTCAGCTTGGCCGGCAGGGTCCGGTATTCCGTGTTCTGCATCAGGTGCAGCGCGCGGTAATAGACATTGTTCATGCCCATGATCGCCGCAGCGGTCTTGGCCGCCGTCTTCGCCGTCTCGCCGAGGCCCGCCGCGGCGGCCGCGGCCTCCGCCGCCCTCACCACGGCCGGGACGCCCACGGCATGGGCGGAGGCGACAAAACAGCCCCATTTCTGCTGATCGCTGAGCACGGTCTCGGCGGCTAGCGAAGACAGGTTCAGGCTGAGGTCCTTGGCGTAGGCCGGTAAGGATTCGCGCAGGGTGTCGAGGGTCATGTCGGTCTCCGTTGAGCGGTTCACCTTCTTGAACCCCCTCCCCGCGAAGGAGTACGGCCCGGAGAGATGGGTAACGCCCGTTCGGGGACATGAGTGACACTTTTGACCATTTGAGCCAGCGGGAAGGACCCGTCATGCCGTGGTCGGAGATGTCACTGATGGACACAAGCCTGGAAGCTCCAGATCGGGAGCTGGCGCAGGTCGGGGTGCTCGCGCCGCCAGCCAGCTTGCAGAACGCGTTGTCGGTCGAGCCGCCCAGCACCACCGCGTCGCGCTCGGCGAGCCGGGTGTTCAGGCGCGCGAACTCGGCGATCGCGGTGGGCAGACGAAGGTGAAGTCTTGGGATAAAGGAAGATGATCTTCCACTGTCCCGGAAAGCTGGCGGGGCCGAGCGTTTCGAACGCACTCTCGCCGCCTTCCTCGTGTTGCATGAGTTTCGTCTTCACGCCGACGATCTTGAAGTGGGGCAGGGTCTCTCCGACGCCAAGCATCGGATATCTCCGTCAAGGGGTTTTCAGAATGGGCCGGCGTGTTTGCCACGGCCGGGGCCGGTAGCGGCCCTGAGCGGATAAAACAAATCGATTATATTTGAACCACGAACTGGAAATATCTATATCGCCCCCATGCTCCCTACCCTGCGCCAACTGCAATATCTGAAGCTGCTCGCCGACCACGGCTCGTTCAGCCGCGCCGCCGAGGCGGCTCACGTCACCCAGCCCACCTTGTCGGCGGGGGTGCAGGAGCTGGAAAAGACCCTGGGCGCGCCGGTCGTGGACCGGGCCCGCTCCGGAGTGATCCTGACCCCCGTCGGCGAAGAGGCCGTCAGGCGCGGCAATGAAATCCTGGCCCAGACCGAGGATCTGGTCCAGGCGGCCAAGAGCGCCGGCCAGCCGCTTTGCGGCCGGTTCCGGCTGGGCGTCATCCCGACCGTGGCGCCATTCCTGCTGCCCAAGGCCCTGCCGATCCTGCGCCAGCGCTTTCCGAAGCTTCGCCTGTTCCTGCGCGAGGACCTGACCGGCCGTCTGATCGCGGCGCTGAAGGCGGGCGCTCTCGACGCCGCCCTGATCGCCCTGCCCTACGACACCGCGGGCCTCGAGACCGCGCCCGTCGCCGACGATGAACTGCTGGCCGCGTTGCCGGCCGACCATCCGCTTCTGGCCGGTGGCGGGGCGATCGCGCCTGAGGGCCTGGAAGGCGACGACCTGATCCTGCTGGAAGACGGCCACTGCCTGCGCGACCATGTGCTCTCCGCCTGCGGTCTGGAGCCGCCCAAGGCCGGCTCCGAGGGCGGGTTCGCCGCCACCTCCCTGCCGACCCTGGTCCAGATGGTCGGCTCGGGCCTTGGCGTCTCCTTCCTGCCGGCCATGGCTGTGGAGGCCGGTCTGGCCGAGCACGCGCCGATCACCATCCGCCACCTGGCGTCAATCCATTCCAATCGTGAAATCGTGGTCTGCTGGCGCGCAGGGTCCAGTCGCCGGGCCGAGGGCCGGCTGCTGGCGCAGACGCTCCAGGCCGCGTGAGCCGCGTCCCACCCCCGCGATAGCCTCTCCCCAAAATAATTTCGTTCTGCAACTTGATCTTCGATGCAACTTAGATATATCTGCATTATCGATATATCTAAGAAGGAACTAACATGCATCGATTTCATAACCACCACCACGACCAGGACCGTGTTCATCGCGGCCGCCACTCCTTCGGCCACACCGGCCATATGGGTCGCGGCGCGCGCGGCTTCGGCCGTCACGGCCGCGGCGAGCGGGTGTTCGAACAAGGCGATCTGCGGCTCCTGCTGCTCAAGCTGATCGCGGAGAAGCCGCGCCACGGCTACGAGCTGATCAAGGCGGTCGAGGACAGTGTCGGCGGCGCCTATAGCCCGAGCCCCGGCGTGGTCTACCCGACCCTCAGCCTGCTCGAGGACATGGGCCATACCCGCGTCGAAGAGGCCGAGGGCGGCAAGAAGCTCTATGCCGTGACGCCTGAGGGCTCCGCCTTCCTGGAGACCCAGGCCCCGGCCATCGCCGTGCTGCTGGCGCGCATGGAGGAGGCCGCGGTCGCCGGCCGGGGGCGCAACGCCCCGCAAATCCAGCGGGCCATGGGCAATCTCGGCATGGCGCTGCAACTACGCCTGTCGCGCGGCCCGCTGACCGAGGACCAGATCCAGGCCGTCGCCGCCGCCATCGACGCCGCCGCCCAGGCGGTGGAGAAGACGTGAGTGCTTGCTGCGCCCTTCGACACGGCCGTGAGCGGCCTACTCAGGGTGACGAAGTGTTGTGGATTTCAAATAAATTCGTCTGCTGAGTAGCGCCTGACAGGCGCGTGTCGAAGCACGCAAAACGACCCGCGGCGCGCTCGCCCCTGTTCGGGGTTCCGACAGGTGAACTTTCCACGCGATTGGCCTATATGCCCTGGTCATGGGCCGTCCATTTCTCAAGATGAACGGGCTCGGCAACGATTTCGTCGTCGTCGAGGCCCGCCAGACCCCGTTCGCGCCGGGGCCTGAGCAGGCGCGCGCGATCGCCGACCGCAGCTCAGGGGTAGGCTGCGATCAGATCATCGCCATCTCGCCCTCCGCCGCCAGCGAGGCCTTCGTGCGGTTCTGGAACGCCGACGGCGAGGAAAGCGGCGCTTGCGGTAACGGGACACGCTGCGTGGCCTGGCTGCTGATGGAGGCCTCAGGCCGCGACGAGGCGGTCTTCGAAACCTCGGCCGGGACGCTTCGCGGCCGCCGCGCCGGCGATCGGGTGGTCACGGTCGACATGGGCCAGCCCAGCCTCGACTGGCGCGATATTCCCCTGGCCGAGCCGATGGATACGCGCGGGATCGAACTGCAGATCGGGCCCATCGACGCGCCGATCCTGCACACGCCCGGCTGTGTTTCCATGGGCAATCCCCATGTGGTGTTCTTCGTTCCCGACGCCGCCGCCGCGCCGGTGCGGGAGGTCGGCCCGATGATCGAGCACCACCATCTGTTTCCACAGCGGGCCAATGTCGGCTTCGCCCAGATCGTGGCGCGAGATCGGATTCGCCTGCGCGTCTGGGAGCGCGGCGCGGGCGAAACCAAGGCCTGCGGCACAGGCGCCTGCGCCGCCCTGGTGGCGGCTTTTCGGCGCGGGCTGACCGATCGCAAGGCGGCCATCGAATTCTCCGGCGGCGAACTGGTCATCGAGTGGCGCGAGAGCGACGGTCATGTGCTGATGACCGGGCCCGTCGCCGTCGAGTTCACAGGGACCTTGCCGTGAACAAGCTGCTCGCTCCCATTCCTGACGCGTCAGTCGACATCGTCACGTTCGGCTGCCGCCTCAACGCTTACGAATCCGAGGTGATCCGCGCCCGCGCCGCCGAGGACGGTCTCAGCGACGCCGTGGTGTTCAATACCTGCGCGGTCACCGCCGAGGCGGTGCGTCAGGCCCGCCAGGCGATCCGCAAGGCGCGGCGCGAGCGGCCGGGCGCCCGGCTGATCGTCACCGGCTGCGCGGCACAGATCGATCCAGCCGCGTTCGCTGGCATGGCCGAGGTGGACTTGGTGCTGGGCAATGCCGAGAAGTCCCAGGCCGGCGCCTACCGCGACCAGCCGGAGTCGCCGCGCGTCAGGGTCAACGACATCATGTCGGTGCGCGAGACGGCCGGCCACCTGATCGACGGCTTGAAAGACCGCGCCCGGGCCTATGTCGAGGTGCAGAACGGCTGCGACCACCGCTGCACCTTCTGTATCATTCCCTTCGGACGCGGCAATTCCCGCTCGGCCGCCGCGGGCGAAGTGGTCGAACAGGTCCGCCGGCTCCGCGCCGAGGGCTACAACGAGGTCGTCCTGACCGGGGTGGACATCACCTCCTGGGGCGCGGATCTGCCGGGCCAGCCGAGCCTGGGACAGCTGGTTGCGCGTATCCTGAAGCTGGTTCCCGACCTGCCGCGCCTTCGCCTGTCGTCCATCGACGCGGCCGAGATCGATGCGGACCTGATGCGGTGCCTGGCGGAAGAGCCAAGGCTGATGCCGCACCTGCACCTGTCGCTGCAGGCCGGCGACGACATGATCTTGAAACGGATGAAGCGGCGCCATAGCCGCGCCGACGCCCTGCACCTGATCGAGAGCGTGCGCGCGGTTCGCCCGGACACCGCCTTCGGCGCCGACCTGATCGCCGGCTTCCCCACCGAGACCGAGGCGATGTTCGCCAACACCCTGTCGCTCGTTGAGGAGGCTGGGCTTTCCTTTCTGCACGTCTTTCCGTTCAGCCCCCGTCCGGGAACGCCTGCGGCGCGCATGCCGGCGCTCGCCCGTTCCGTGGTCAAGGACCGCGCCGAACGGCTGCGCGCGGCCGGCGATCGCGCCCTGGCCGCCCACCTGGACGCCCGGATCGGCCGGACAGTATTCGCGCTGGTCGAGCGCGCCGGACGGGCTCGCGCCGAGGATTTCACCGAGATCGCCTTTGACGGCCCGGCCCTGCCCGGCCAGATCGTCTCCCTGCGGATGACGGGCCAGGACGGCCGCCGCGCGATCGGAGCGAGAGCGGGCGGAGCGGGAGCGGACGGATGAGCTATGCGGCTGTCAGCGGCGGCTGCCAATGCGGCGCGGTGCGGTTCCAGGTCCAGGGCGCGCTCGGTCGCGCCAGCATCTGTCATTGCCGCATGTGCCAGAAGGCGTTCGGGGGCTTTTACGGGCCGCTGGTTTCAGCGCCGGGCCTGACCTGGACGCGCGGGACGCCGAAATATTTCCGGAGCTCAAACCGCATTCGGCGCGGTTTCTGCGCGGACTGCGGCACGCCGCTGACCTACGAGCCGGATGGCGGCCCGGCGGAGGTCGCCATCGGCGCGTTCGACGATCCGTCCGCCCTGCGTCCGGTGATTCAGCATGATGTCGCCGCCCGGATGCCGTGGCTGGACGAACTCGTGGACCTTCCAGTAATGACGCCCGGCGAGGCCGCCAAGGCCGCGCCCTTCTACGCCTCGATCCGGTCGTTCCAGCATCCGGACCACGACACCGAGACCTGGCCGAGCTAGAGCATGACAACATTAAGTGGAAGCCGGTTAATGCGGCCGGCATGCTCTAGATTCAAAGAGTTAGAGCTTTTTTCAACGCTTCGGATGATTTCGTCCGAAGCTAAAAGGCTCTAGAAGCCGTCCATGACCGATGCACCCAAGAAGCCGGGCTGGTTCAAGCGCCTGACCGAAGGTCTGTCGCGCTCGTCGCGGCAGATGACCGAGCAGGTCGTCTCGACCTTCGTCAAGCGTCCGCTCGACCAGGCGATGCTGGACGAGCTGGAGGAGATGCTGGTCGAGGCGGACCTGGGTCCGCGCGCCGCCGCCCGGATCACCGAGGCCTTCGGCGCCGCCCGCTTTGGCCGCGAGGCCGGCGAGGACGAGATCAAGCAGTCGCTGGCCGAGGCTATCGCCGCCGAGCTTCTGCCCCGGCAGGGCCGGTTCGATGCGCTGGAGGGTCCCCGGCCCTTCGTGGTGCTGTTCGTCGGGGTCAATGGATCGGGCAAGACCACCACTTTGGGCAAGATCGCCGCCGACCTGACCGGGCGCGGCGCCAAGGTGTTGATCGTCGCCGGCGACACTTTCCGCGCGGCGGCTGTCGAACAGCTGAAGATATGGGCCGATCGCGCGGGCGCCGGCTTTATATCGCGCCAGACCGGCGCGGATGCGGCGGGCCTGGCCTACGACGCCTTCGAAAAGGCCAGGACCGAAGGCTATGATGTGGTCCTGATCGACACCGCCGGTCGCCTGCAGAACAAATCCGCCCTTATGGACGAACTCCTGAAGATTGTGCGCGTGCTGAAAAAGATCGATCCGGACGCCCCGCACGAGACCCTGCTGGTGCTGGACGCGACCGTGGGCCGCAACGCCCTGGCCCAGGAGAACATCTTCGGAAACACCGCCGGCGTCACTGGCATTGTGATGACCAAGCTGGACGGCACCGCGCGGGGCGGGGTGCTGGTGCCGGTGGCCCAGGCCTCGGACGCGCCGATCAAGCTGATCGGCGTCGGGGAGGGGATCGACGACCTGCAACCTTTCGACGCCCGCGCGTTTTCGAGATCATTGGTGGGACTTGATGCCGACTGAAGCCGCCCCGGGCAAATATCACGGACTGATTCGCGGCGTGGTCGACTACGGCGGCCTGGTCGCCTTCGCGGCGGCCTATTATCTGCGTCTACGCGTGATCTCCGCCCCCCATGCACTGCTCGGCTGGAGCCTGGCCATGGGCGGCCATGGCCCCCGCGATTTGACGGGCGCCACATGGTGGCTCGTCGGCGGCTCGGCGCTGGGCCTGCTCGTCGGCCTGATAACGGAACGGCGCGTCGCGCCCATGCCGCTGATCGCGGGGGGATTCGCGTTCGTCTTCGGCGGGCTGACGCTGGTGTTCCACAATCCTGAATTCATCAAGTACAAGCCGACGGTCTCGAATCTGGTCTTCGCCGCGGCGTTGTTCGCGGGCCTGATCATGCGGCGAAACCCGCTGGGCTGGCTGCTGGGCGACGCCTTGCCCCTGCCGGACGAAGCCTGGCGTAAGCTGACATTCCGCTACGCGGTGTTCTTCACCTGCATGGCGCTGCTCAACGAATTCGTCCGCCGCACCCAGCCCAACGATATCTGGGTCTTGTTCCGCTTTCCCGGCCTGCTCGTGCTGGCGATGGTCTTTTCGTTCAGCCAGGCGCCGCTGATGATCAAGTATCTGCATTCGTCGGAACCGCCGCCTCCGCCCATGGAATAAAAGTCAGGCAGGGCGGCGCCGCAACGTGTACGGAAGGTCTGTCGTCAAACCGACGTGAGCCTGTGCTATGGTTCGATCGGTTGAACCAAGGATCGCGGGGCATGGTGAAGCTGAAGACCAAGACCGGAGACAAGAAATCCGGTGGAAAGACCGAGGCCGGGCGCGCGCTGGAACGGTC
>Ga0302314_10020015_pt1 | contig 11088 bp, 10 predicted proteins | sample III_Palsa_N2_3_FD_200533 | JGI IMG/M metagenome (GOLD analysis project Ga0302314, IMG submission 200533) | Peat permafrost microbial communities from Stordalen Mire near Abisko, Sweden - III_Palsa_N2_3 | ecosystem: Environmental > Terrestrial > Soil > Palsa > Peat permafrost | place: Sweden... | reverse complement strand
CAACCAACTCGCCGAACCGCGAAGATGAAGACCGCGCCGAGCCGTCCTGCCGTTCCGGCTGCGGCGCCGGCCGGCGGCGCTCAGTCCCGCCCTCAAGCCACCAGCTCGATGTCCCAGTAGAGGTAACGCAGTTTCGGCTCGTTTCTCCCATAAGATATTGTTATTTCAAGATTAAGTGCCAGGGCGGAGGGCCCCGTGCGAGTTCGGTCACCCCTTGGTCACACACGTTTCCAGAGCGCCCAGCGGGCAGCTTCGGACCAGACCGAGACGAGCAAATCAGACTACCCGAAACCTGCCGTTCGGGACGACGGAGATGGGGTCGAAACTAGCCGTCCCGGAGCCGCCAGGAAGCGGACCTGAAGGCCGGTAGCTTCCCAGTCTCCGCCTCCGTCGACGAGCATTGCCCCGATCGAAGCACGGCCAAACCTGGGCACATGAACCTGAGACGGGGGGCCCGTTTTCGCGCTGCTGGCAGTCATCGCAGTGGTCGGGCTGGTCCTCTGGTATCGCGGCATCACCTACAAGGCGAAATTCCGTCCCATCCCGCCCGGCGGCAGCCGCGAGTGAAATCCACCGTGCTTGTGCGAGGTAGTAAGCCCCCCTCTGTACGCATTTGCCGACCCGCTCCGACCTCAAGAGCCCGCAGGCACGGCCGAAGCAGACGCGTGACGCACAGGGGCCTGATATGGGGTCAACCTCGCCCCAGCCCCGCCGGCGTTGAAACGCTCGTAGAGCGGAGCAGCGCTCTGGAGCATAAAGTGAGTGCTTGTAAGCAGGGGTTTTCGAGCAAGTGATTTCGAGGTCCCCGATGGAGCAAAGGGAGCAGACACCGAGGAGCTTGGTTTGATATATTCCCCGGTCTGAAATGGTGAAGCGCGCCACCGCTGCCAGCTCGAAGAAGGTCAACGCCGAGAACCTCGCGGGCTTGGGCGCGGATCGCTTGGCCGAGATCCTGGTCGGCGCGGCGGAGACTCGGCCTGACCTGAAGCGGCGCCTGCGAATGGAGCTGGCCGCTGCGCAGGGCGAAGGGCATTTGGGGCCCGAGATCGACAAGCGGATCGGCTCGCTGGAGACCAGCCGCGGCAAAATCGGTTGGCGGCAGCGGCCCACGTTTGTCCAGGACCTCGACGGTCTGCGCGAGCTCATCGCTGTCCGGCTGGCGGCGCTCGATGCGACGGCCGCGGCCGATCGCCTGTGGCAGTTTATGGGGACGGCCAGGCCGATTTCGCGGCGCTTCAAGGACAGGGATGGCTCGCTCGCGGCGGTGTTCCATCACGCCACAGCCGACTTGGGTCGGCTGATCACCAGGTTTGATCGCGACCTGGCGGCGACGCGCCTCGTCGAGGCGGTAGTCCGGCAGCCATGGGCGTGGGCCGAATGGCTGCCAGCATTGTTGGCCGAGACCTCGCCTCAGCTCGCGCAAACCGCGCTCCGCTTGATGATGGAGCGGCGCGGTTCAGTTCCAGGCTGGCTGACCCTGGCCCGGCAGCTAGCGGACGCCGCGCAGGACGTTGACGCCTTTCGCGCCACCTACACGGATGAGACGCTCGAGACGCCGTCGGCAGCGGTGGATGTTGCCCGGCGCTTCCTGGCTTCCGATCGGATCGATGAGGCCGGCGCGGTCCTAAAGGCCGCGGCTCCAAAGCCAACGGGGCGCAACGGGCGTCTCGCCGCCCCCGACTTTGACTGGGAGACGACGTGGATCGAGTATCTTGAGCGGGCAGGAGACATCGACGCCGCCCAGGCGGTGCGGTGGGAGTCGTTCGAGCGTACTTTAGCCGTGGACCGAGCCAAGGCTTACGCCAGCCGCCTCGCTGATTTCGAGGATGTCGAGGCGGAAGCCCGCGCCATCGCCTATGCCGCCCAGCATACGGACTTCGAGCGGGCCCTGCGCTTCCTGATGGCATGGCCTGCGCTGGCCGACGCCAGCCGCATGATCCAGTCTCGGCCTGACGACGTCGAGGCGGAGCCGGAAGATGCCGAAGCCTGGGCCGCGCAGCTGCGGCGACGGCAGCCGGCGGCTGCCCACCTCCTGCTACGCAAGGTCGCCGCCGCCGCATTTCGGCGGCGCGACTTCAAGACCTGCGACCGGCTGACCCAAGAAGCTGAGAGCATCATCCCGTAAGGGGCGCGGCGCCGATAACCCCGGCCCTATGGTCATGACGGACGTCCGGCCCGCGCCACTCCACGCCACGTGCGGCCTGGATCGGCCCTGGAGCCGCATCCGTCGGCTTGGCGGTCCCCATGCGCCGTGTGAAACAAACGCCCGTCCTTGCCCCATGCGACGAAGGCCCGAAATCCCGGAGTTGGAGCCCGCAACATCATTCGGCCGGATCAGATGCAAGAGCCCGCGCTGCGCGCTCGATTGCCTCGGACCGCGCTGCCGGGAGGCGCCGATACAGGGTCGCCCTCGACACGCCCAGTCGTTCACCAACCTGTCTGATCGCAGCTTCAAGGCGCCTGTGGCCTCGATCATCGGCAAGCTCACCGCAAGACTGCTCTGACGACGTGGCCGGGAGTTGCGACGGACGCCGCCTTCAGGTGCGGTATGATGCGTCCATTCTGTCCAGTTTGCGCAGCAGCGCGGGCCAGTCCAGGACCCCGAAAAGCCGCCGCGTGTGCGGCTGGTAGGCCTGGAAGGTCGCCTCGATCACCGACTCGGGCGGGGTCACGAGGCCGGCGCCGCAGGCCATCGCCATCACCTGCGTCTTACAGGCCAGTTCCGCGCGATGGATGTGGTTGAAAGCCTGCGGAATCGTCGCGCCCACAACCAGCAGGCCATGATTGCGCAGGATCATCAGGTCGTGGTCGCCGAGGTCGGCGACCAGCCGTTCCTGTTCCGACAGGTCCAACACCACGCCCTCGTAGTCGTGATAGGCCACGTGGGCGAAGCGCATGGCAGTCTGGTTGAGCGGCAGGAGGCCGCAGTCCAGCGCCGAGACGGCCATGCCGGCCGCGGTGTGGGTATGGATCACACAATCGACATCGTGGCGCGCCCGGTGGATGGCGCTGTGGATCACAAACCCGGCCCGATTGACGCCGTAGTCGAACGGCGGCTGCGAGATCACGGCGCCGTCCAGGTCGATCTTAAGCATCGAGGAGGCGGTCATCTCGTCGTAGAGCAGACCGTAGGGATTGATCAGGAAATGCCCCGGCTCGCCCGGAACCCGCACCGACACATGGTTGGCGATCAGGTCGCTCATTCCATAGAGGTCGATCAGCCGGTAGCAGGCGGCCAGATCGACCCGCGCCGCCCACTCTAGCGGCGACACCTCATCCTTGATGCAGGGGATATGCGGGTCGTAGTTCTTCGGGCGGACGGCCGAGGCGTCATCGGGCATGGCGATGCTCCAGTCAGGCGAGAGCGGTTGCTGTCGCCGCTAAGCGAGTATTGCGCTCCAACCAGCGAATTGCACGCGCCGCCTTGCGGATCAGATCACGCCCTCCACCCGCAGCGCCTCGACCTCGTCGGCGTCCAGGCCGAGCAACTCAGCGAATACCTCGGCATTGTCAGCCCCGATCGCTGGGCTCGGCGTCGCCGGCGTCTGCGGCGTGCCGTGATAGCGCAACGGGCTGCCGGGGACGGTGATCGGGCCAAGGCTCGGGTGGTCGATCACCTCGAGCATGCCGCGCTCTTTCATGTGGGCGTTGTCCAGCACCTCGTAGAGATCGCGCACCGGTGCCGACGGGACGCGGTGCGCGCCGGTGGCCGCGAAAATCTCGGCGCGGGTCAGGCTGGCGGCCCAGGCTTCCACCGCCGCGTCGGTCGCTTCCATGTGCTCGACGCGCGCGGCGTTGGTGGCGAAGCGCGGATCGCCGGCCAAGTCGCCGCGGCTCATCGCGACGGTCAGGTTTCGCCAGTGCTCCTCGTTGGTGCAGATGATGGCGAACCAGCCGTCTTTGCAGGCGTAGACATTGTAAGGCGAGACCGCGAGGCCGCCGTGGCGGTTACCGGTGCGCCCGAGCGGCCGGTCCGGATTGTTGTGGATCATGCCGAGGTTCGACGCCAACGTTGGGAACATGGTCTCGATCATCGCCACCTCGACCAGGCGGCCCTGGCCGGTGCGTTCGCGCTCGTAGAGGGCGGTGACAATGGCGCCGTAGAGGTGCGTACCGGAGAGGAAATCGGCGATCGCCGGGCCGGCCTTGACCGGCGGCCCGTCGGCGAAGCCGGTGACGCTGATCGCGCCGGAAGCGGCCTGGATGGTGATGTCCATGGCCAGGTTGTCGCGCTCCGGTCCTGACAGGCCGTAGCCGGTGGCCGAGGCGTAGATCAGCCGTGGGTTTGCGGCCATCAGCACCTCGGCGCCGACGCCGAGCTTATCCATCACGCCGGGCGCGAAGTTCTCCAGCAGCACGTCGGCCTGGCAGGCCAGCGCTTTGAGCAGTTCGACCCCGCGCGGCGTCTTCAGATTGAGCGTGATCGCCCGCTTGTTGGAATTGAGCATGGCCAGCGGTAGCGACGCGCCGCCGCCCACCGCCTCGCGGGCCCTGAGCGGCTCGCCATGCCGTGGCTCGACCTTGATCACCCTGGCGCCGGCCTTGGCCATCAGGAACGCCGCATACGGCCCCTGATAGACCTGTCCCAGGTCGATCACGGTGATTCCGGCGAGCGGCGGCGGACGGGCTTGCATGGCTAGTAGAGCGCCTGGTCGAACAGATCGCGCGCCATCACGATCCGCTGCACCTCGCTCGGCCCCTCGCCGATGCGGCGGATGCGCATCTCGCGGTACCAGCGCTCCAAAGGCAGGTCTTTGGTTACGCCATAGCCGCCGTGGATCTGGATGGCGCGGTCGACCACGCGGCTGGCGCCCTCGCTCGCGAGCAGCTTGGCCATCGCCGCCTCGGTGCGGAAGGGCTCGCCGCGCGCGGCCTTACAAGCCGCGGCGAGGATCGCCCAGCGCGAGGTGCGGATGTCGATCTCGCTATCGACCACCATCCATTGGATCGCCTGGCGGGTGGAGAGCGTTGCGCCGAAGGTTTCGCGCTGCTTGGCGTACTCGATCGACATTTCCTGGGCGCGGATCGCCACGCCGAGGCAGCCGGCGGCGTAGGGGATGCGCTGACGGGTCAGACGGTCGTTGGCGATGGCGAAGCCGCGGTTAACCTCGCCCAGCACGTTGGCGTGCGGCACGCGGGCATCCTCGAATTGCAGCTCGGTGCCGTAGTGGCCGGATCGCAGGGTGTGCACCACGCGGCGCACATAGAAGCCGGGCGTATCGCCATCGACGATGAAACAGGTGATGCCCCCCCGCCCCTGGGACGCGTCGGTGCGGGCGAAGACGATGCCGAAGTCGGCGCCGTCGGCGCCCGAGATGAAGATCTTCGAGCCGTTGATCACCCAGTCGTCGCCGTCGCGCACCGCCTTGGTGCGGATCGCGCGGGCGGGATCGGACCCGCCCGAAGGCTCGGTGAGACCGAAAAAGCCACGCTTCTCGCCGCGCAGCATCGGGAACAGGTATCGCGCCTTCTGATCCTCGTTGGCCTCATAGAGTTGCGCCAGGCCCGCGCCCCCGAACGCGCCGAAGCAGGGCGAATATAGCCCGGCGCGATGCTGTGCTGTCTCCACGGCGATCAGGGTCTGGGTGACGATATCGACCTCGGGCCCGCCGAACTCCGGCGGGATGCCGAGCCCGTAGAGACCCATGGCGCGGGTGATGCCGGTGAGCCGGGCGTGGTCTTCCGGCTCGACGCGGGACGCGTCGGGATCGAGTTTGGCCTCCAGAGGCCAGATCTCCTCGCGCACGAAGCGGCGGACCTGCTCGACGATCAGCGCCTGCTCGTGGGTTGGCTCGAAGTCCATGGCGTCCTCCTAGCCTGGGGTGAGCCGGCCGAGCCGGCGGCGCGCATCGGCGCCGTTGCCGGACGGGAGGTCGCCGAAGTCCGCCTTGTGCACCATCAGCAGTTCCTCGTAGCGGCTGAGGTACTGCGCATTGACTTCGGTGCGGAATTTCACCGCTTCGCCCGCGGCGAGAGCCGCCTCCAGCTCGCTGCGCAGTCCGAACAGGGTCCGCCCGCCGGCATAGCCAATGCGCAGGATGCGCCCCTGCGCGTCGCCAAGCTGGTAGACGCCGAGCTCGGCCGCCAAGGCCGCGACGTTGGCGGCGGTAAGGTCGCGCCAGGGCTTCTCGAGCCGCACACCCATCAGCGCCCCTCGAACCTGGGCGCGCGGCGTTCGAGCATGGCGCCGATGCCCTCGCGCGCATCGGCGCTGCGACCTGCCTCGCCCACCAGCGCGTCGATATCGGTGTGCTCAATTCCATCGCGGAAGCTCATGGCGCGGACCAGCAGGGCCTTCATGGCCCTCAGCGACAAGGGCGCATTGGCGGCGAGGCGCGAGAGCACGGCGTCGGCGGCCGCATCCAGGTCCTCGCTGGAACCGCCCTGTAGATCAATCCCAGCTCGGCCATCCGGCGCGCGGGCAACAGATCGCCTAGCAGCAGCATCTCCCGCGCGCCCACCGGCCCGGCCACCTCCAGCAGCTTCTTGGCCAGGAACCAGCTGGGCGCCAGGCCGATCTTGGCGAGCGACATGCCGAAGCGCGCCGCCTCGGAGGCCACCACGAAGTCGCAGTGCAGCGCCAGCTCGTTGCCGCCGGCGATCGCGTCCCCTTGCACCACCGCCACCACTGGCAGCGGGTAGAGCTCGATCGCGTGCAGCATCGTCTCGATCCCCGCCGACCCGACCCTGCCGCCATCACGCTCGCGCAGATCCAGGCCCGCGCAGAACACCGACCCCTCGGCCCGGATCACCGTGACGCGTTCGCTCTCGGAGGGCGGCGTTGTGAAGGCCTGCCTGAGCTGGTCGAGCATTTCGGCGTCGAGCGCATTTCGCTTCTCGCCGCGCGCCAGGGTGACGTGTCGTACGGCGCCTTCGGCGGAAACCTTGACCTTTTCCATCGATCCCCCGCCGCCGAGCCCGCCCTAACTCAACCTGTTCTTCGGCACGTCGCGGAACGGCCGGTCGTCGTCGCTGCGCGGCTCCTTCGGCATCCGCAGCACCCGCTCGGAGATGATGTTGCGCTGGATCTCGTCGGTGCCGCCGGCGATCGACACCGCCGGCACCGAGATCAGGATCTCGGCGATCACCCCGTCCATCGGCCCGTCCTCGCCGGTCAGCATCGCGTCCGCGCCGGCGATCAGCGTGTGCACGCGGGCCGCGGCGCGGGCGACGTGGCTCGCCGCCAGCTTGCCGAGCGAGCCTTCGGGCCCAGGCGGGCGACCCTGCGCCTGAGCGGCCCGGGCGCGCCTGGCGGTCCATTCGGCGGTCTTCGACAGCGTCAGCAGCTTGGCGATCTCCTGGCGCACCACCGGATCGCCGATCCGGCCGGTGGCCTTGGCCCGTTCCAGCACCAGATCGACGCGGCCGGCGCGCTGCGGGTACCATTTGTACGGCTCGTTGACGGTGGCGATCTCGGCCCGCTCCTCGTCGTAGATACGGCCGTTCAGTTCGGAGGCGGCGCCCCACAGCCGCATGCCGTCGGCGCCCCGTCGCTCATGCATCAGCGTCGTCGTCGCCACCGCCCAGCCGCCGCCGACTTCCCCGACCAGATGCTCCGGCGGCGCCTCGGCGTCGGTGAAGAACACCTGGTTGAACGAGGCGTGCCCATTCATCTGCCGCAGCTGGCGCACCTCGACGGCGCTCTGGCGCATGTCGAGCACGAAGTATGACAATCCCTGGTGCTTGGGCACGTTGGAGTCAGTGCGCGCCAGCAGCAATCCCCAGTCGGCGTGGTGGGCGCTGGTAGTCCAGACCTTCGAGCCGTTGAACACCCAGCGGCCATCTTTCAGTTCGGCGCGGGTCAGGGCGCCGGCGAGGTCGGAGCCGCTGCCCGGCTCGCTGAACAGCTGGCACCAGTTGTCCTCGCCGGTCAGGATCCGGCGCAGGAACTTGCGCTTGTGGAAGTCGCCGCCATGCTCGAGCAGGGTCGCGGCCGCGAGGTTGCGTACGCCGCTGCGGGCGACGCTGACCGCGCCCACCCGCCGCATCTCGTCGGCCACGATGGCGTCGAACGCGGGCGGCAGGCTCCTGCCGTGCCACTCCGTCGGCCAGCTCGGCATGCCCCACCCGGAGTCGATCAACCGGCCGCGCCACTCGGCCAGCCCCAGCTCGGCGCTCCAGTTCGCCTCCAGCCAGGCGCGCGCTTCGGCACGGACGGCGGCCTCGGTCGGTTCGCTCATGGCCTGATCCATCCGCTCACGCGCCCCATGCCCGCAGCATCCGCTCGCGATGCCAGGCCGGATCGCCCAGGAACACCTCCGAGCTCTTGGCCCGCTTGAACCAGAGGTGGGTGTCGTTGTCCCAGGTGAAGCCGATGCCGCCGTGGATCTGGATGGTGTGGATCGCGGTCTGCAGGTAGGCCTCGGAGGCGCAGGCCTTGGCCAGCGAGGCGATCGCGGGCAGCTTGGGGTCGTCCTCCGCGGCCGCCGAGGCGGCGGCGTAGGCGGCCGACTTGGCCAGCTCGACATCGACCAGCATGTCGGCCTGTTTGTGCTTCATCGACTGGAACGAGGCGATTGGCCGGCCGAACTGCATGCGGAGGTTGGCGTAGTCGAGCGCCGATTCGCGCAGCCGCTCGGCTCCGCCCACCATCTCGCTGGCGAGGCAGGCCGCCGCCTGTGTCAGCGTCTTCTCCAGGGTTTCGGCCCCGCCGCCGAGCTCGCCCAGCAGATCGGCCGGGGCCCCGCTGAACTCCAGCCGCGCCAGTTTGCGCGTCGGGTCGAGCACCTTCAGCGCGCGGCGCGACAGTCCCGGCGCATCGCCTCGTGTCGTGAACAAGGACAGGCCGTCTTCACCGCTCGATCCGGGCGCCCGCGCCGCGACGATGATGAGGTCGGCGGTGTGGCCGTCGAGCACGAAGCTCTTGATCCCATCGAGCCGAAACCTGCCGCCATCGGGGCTCGCGGTCGTCTCGACGCCCGAGGCGTCCCAGCTTCCGTTGGGCTCGGTGAAGGCGAGCGTGGCGACCGTTTCGCCAAGCGCGATCGGTGGCAGTAACACCTCCTGCTGCGCCTTGGTCCCGGCATTCATGATCGCCGTCGCCGCCAGCACGGTGGTGGCGAAATAGGGCGCGCAGAGCAGGGCCCGCCCCATCTCTTCCAGCACGATGCCGAGTTCGACGAAGCCGAAACCCTGGCCACCATACTCTTCGGGTATGTGGACCCCGGTCAGGCCGAGCTGCTGGTTCAGCTCGACCCAGCTGCCGCGCTCCCAGCCCGCGTCGGACTCCATCAACTGTCGCACGACGCTTGGCGGCGACTTCTCCTGCAGGAAGCGCCGCAGCACCGACCGGAACTCTTCCTGCTCACTGGTGAAGCTGAACTGCAGTCGATTACCTCCCGAATTGGCCCCGCCCTCTATCGCGGCGGTGGCGGGTCCAGCTCAGCCGGACCTCACGTTAAACTGGCCCCGCTGGACCGGCTTGTCATCCCACCACTGTCGCCGCCCGGAAGCATCTATTGCAAATGCCGGGCAGAGGGTGAGTGATCGCCAATAACGAGGTCGGGCGGCCTGCCCAGCGGAGCGAATGGCGATGAGATTCGGGATATTCTACGAGCACCAGCTGCCCAAGCCATGGAATGAGGGCGACGAGGCCCGGTTGTTCCACCAGGCGCTGGAGCAGGTCGTGCTCGCCGACCGTCTCGGCTACGACTACGCCTGGGAGGTGGAGCACCACTTCCTCGAGGAATATTCGCACTCGTCGGCCCCGGAGGTGTTCCTCAGCGCCTGCGCGGCGCTGACCAAGACCATCCGCGTCGGTCACGGGATCCGCCAGGTGATCCCCAACTACAATCATCCGGCCCGCACCGCCGAGGGCCTGGCGACGCTCGACATCATCTCCAAGGGCCGGGTGGATTTCGGCATCGGCGAGGGGGCGACGCGCCTGGAGCTGGGCGCCTTCCACATCCCCGCCAAAGAGAAGCGGGCGATGGCGATCGAAGCCGGCCGCGAGATCGCCAACATGATGGTGATGGACCCCTACCCCGGCTACGAAAGCGCCAGCTTCTCGTTCCCCTGCCGCAACATCGTGCCGAAGCCGGTGCAGAAGCCACACCCGCCGATGTGGATGGCCTGCACCAATCGCGACACCATCAAGGTCGCCGCCTCGATCGGCGTCGGCGCGCTGGCCTTTTCGTTCGTCGATCCGGAGGAGGCGCAGAACTGGGCCGACATTTACTACGGCATCATCAAGTCCGATCAGTGCGTGCCGATCGGCCATGCGGTGAACGCCAACCTCGCCATGGTGTCGAACTTCTCGTTGCACCATGACCGCGACGAGGCGATCCGCCGAGGGCAGGAGGGGTTCGAGTTCTTCGGCTACGCGGTCAACGCCCTGGTGGCGCACGACGCCACGCCCGGCCGTTCGCGCCTGTTCGCCGACTTCCAGGCCTCCCGCGCCCGGAGCGACGAGGAAATCATGTCGGCGCGGCGCGGCGCGGTGCGCAACGCCAATGGCATCGGCACGCCCGACGATATCCGCGACCACATCCGGGCCTTTCAGGACGCCGGCGTCGACCAGGTGATCTTCCTGCAGCAGGCTGGCCGCAACAAACACGAGCACATCTGCGAATCGCTCGAGCTGTTCGCCGCCGAGGTGATGGGCGAGTTCAAGGCCGAAGTGGCTGATCGCGAAGCCCGCAAGGCCGCCGAGCTGGCGCCCTTCATCGCCGCCGCCATGGCCCGCAAGCCATGGATGCAACCGCTGGCCGACGATGAAATCCCGGTGGTGAAAGCTTCGGTCGCGCGAGCGATCGTGGCGAGCCCAACTTCGTCGCCGCATTAGGCCTCGCCGGCAGAGAGCTGGCATCGCGCGGCGCACTCGCTGAACCTATCGGCCGTTCGCGAGAAGGGTTGCGCCCGGCGTGGAATACGAACTTCCGAGTCGGGCTGGCGATAGGGATCGGCTAGAACCGTCAGACGGAAGGCGGAGATGGGCGCGATGGCGGATGACTTTCGACAACGAGCCAAGCTCTGGCCGAAGGGCCGGCTCTACGAGGACTTTCAAGTCGGCGAGGTCAAGATCCACCACTGGGGCCGCACCATCGCGCTCTCGGATACGCTGCTCTTCACCACGCTGACGCTGAGCTA
>Ga0302314_10020012_pt1 | contig 11089 bp, 10 predicted proteins | sample III_Palsa_N2_3_FD_200533 | JGI IMG/M metagenome (GOLD analysis project Ga0302314, IMG submission 200533) | Peat permafrost microbial communities from Stordalen Mire near Abisko, Sweden - III_Palsa_N2_3 | ecosystem: Environmental > Terrestrial > Soil > Palsa > Peat permafrost | place: Sweden... | reverse complement strand
GCGGTGTCATTCGCTGCTGTCATGAGGAGGTGCCCTTGAGCATGTTCTCGTAATTTCCCGCCATCACGGAGGCGGCCTCGGTGCCTGCCAGGAGCGCCTTGGCCATCACCGCTTCGCGGCCCACGATCGCCTCAGCGGCCTCCAGCACGGCATCGATGTGGCGTGCTGAGATAAAGACCACCGCGCTTTGGTCCGCGATCACGAAGTCCGCGGGTTGCACCGGCTGCTCCCATGGCGTGATGGGGACGTTCGTACCCAGTTCCACCACACGGCCCCGCGCGGTGCGCGCGGTCAGGGTGCGGGTGAAGATCGGAAATCGGTACGCCACAGCTTCGTCGATGTCGCGCACGGGGCCATCGGCAATGACTCCCGCAACCCCGCGCATCAGCGCCCCCAGTGTCAGCAGGCCGCCCCAGCAGCCGGCATCCACCCCGGAGCGCTGCTCCACGACGATGACGTGGTCAGGTCCGGCCAAGGATATGGCGTGCGTTCCGAGATGACGCCCGGGACCGGGTGGGGGAGTGCCCACGCCTACCTTCACCGTGATGACGGCCCCGGCGATCCGGTGGTTGCCGGAGAGCTGCGGAACATGACTCACGACGCCGGACAGGCCGAGCTTGTCCAGCGCGTCACTGACGGCGCAGGCATCCAGGCGCCGCAGACGCCGCACCTGTTGCGATCGGCTTGCGACGGCGGCGGCGGAAAGAGGTTCGGTCATCAGGCGTTTCCTCCCTCACGGCGCCAATAGACGAATCCCATCGCATTGCCGGTGCCGGCGAGCGAGCGATAGCAGGGTACGTAATCAACGATGGTCGCCGGCACACCCAGCTTTGACATGGCAGCCACCACCGGGATCCAGTTCTTGATCTCCGAGGTGCCGGACTGGAAGGTGAATTCGGGGAACTGCGTAATGCCCCCGACGTTGCCGCTGGTGATGGCCTGCAGAACCTGCTGATCCACCTTCTCGTCGATGACGAAATGCGTAAGTCCGCCGGAAGCCAGCAGCGCCACACGTACATTCTGCGGCCAGCATTGCACCGCTTCCAACACGGACAGACCCAATGCCGCGCAGCGCGCTGCGGTAGGTTGATTGGGCCGGTAGAATGTATTGATGAAGATGGGAATGCTGGGGATCACCTGATCCAGCATGATCTGCCGACACAGGAAGCCAAACGCATGCGGCGTTTCGTTCCCGGGCAGACGATCCATGGCACACATGTCGAAGCCATTGTCCTGAAGGTGGCGCAGCAGATGAAGGGCCAGGTCCGGAGAGCCCGGATAGGTGGCCCCGCCTGGCGGGATATGTCCGGGCAGGCTCGGGGCGATGCCGGGCGGTAGGTGCGCGATGCGCTCTTCCTCGTACTCGCTGTTGATGAACTGCTGGCCGTAGAAGACCCCAAGACTGGGCACTACGCCGTGACGGAAGCACTCCATCTGGTCATCGCCGAACAGAATGGCAACATCCGGGCGGGTCTCATGGAAGATTGCCGCCAGGCGACTGATGGCGGCCCGGCAGGCTGCGTGCCGCTCAGTCCAGCGCTGCAGCGTCACCTGTTCCTCGAGGCGCTCACCGCGGCGCTCAACCACGAGCTCATCAAAGCTCCAGTATCGGCCCCGATAGGTATGGCGATTGCGCCGGTCATCCGGCACACGCAGATCCCAACCGGAAGGCGGAGTGGAGAGCATGGGCCCATGGGAGCTGCCGATGGCCAGAACGATTTCAGCCATGGCGCTACAGCTTGAACAGCTTGCGGGCGTTCTCTTCGAAGATCGCACGCTTTTGTGGGGCCGTGAGCCATTCGAGACCCTCAATCATGGGCTTTACATCATCCAGGGTGCGCCCGGTCCGCGGATCAATGGTCGAGCCAACGCCCGGGCACTCGGCGCCGAAGAGGCAGCGCTCGTGTCCCATGGTCTTGATCAAGAGATTGAGCGCATCGGGCGTGTAGAGCACGGTGTCGTAGTACAGCTTGCGCGCGGCTTCCAGGAAGTCCAGGCCCCGGCGGTTGCCCCCGGACTGAAAGCGCCCAAGCTGGTAGGGAATCGCCCCCCCGCCGTGGGAGACCAGTACCTTCAGGTCCGGAAAATCCTTAAAGACGTCCGAATTGATGAGACCAAAAACCGCGATGGTCTCTTCGTTGATGAAGTGCACAGTATAGGGCGTACGCTCCGACTGCGAGCCCGTGGCGTGAATGTGAGCGGGCAGCTCCAGTTCACAAAGCTTCTCGTAGAGCGGGTACCAATACCGATCGCCCAGGGGAGGCGCTTCATTGGGGCCGTTCTCGTACGGATCAGGATTGAGCAGGCATCCGCGGAACCCCATCTTCACGCATCTTTCCAGCTCAGGCAGCACCCCTTCGATGGAATCCCCGGCCACCTGGGGCAAGCCTGCCACTCCGACAAAGCGTTTGGGGAGGAGCTTGCAGGTCCGGGAGATGATGTTGTTGGTCTCTTCGGTGAACCAATGCACCAGCCGCCCCGGCTTCGTGCTGTGCATCATCATGAACGGCCGCGGTGACAGCAGCTGCATGTCCGTGCCCACGCGATCCAGCATGTCCAGGTGACCGCAGGGCGCCATCTCCTTTTTATTGGCGGCATGCAGGATTTCCTCATCCGTGATCTCCGCCATGCGGCGCCCATGCTCGCCACGGTGAGCAAGGATACTGGCCTTGTAGGCCCACAGCTCCGTCGGCGGGCTGACGTGACCGTGGCAATCAATGATCATGGGCACACTCCGTTAGTCAAAGATCGAGAACGAGCCGCGGACTTTTGCTGCCCGACACACAAATCATCATCGTGCGACCATTCGCGCGCTCTTCCTCGGAGAGGATCGAGTCACGGTGATCGGGGATGCCCTCCAGAACTCGCGTTTCGCAAGCGGCGCAGATCCCTTCCTCGCAGGAGGAACTCACTTCTATTCCGGTATCCCGGAGCACTTGCATGATCGTGCGACCGGCGGGAATGTGAACTTCCCGATTGCTGCGGGCGAGGGCCACCGTAAAGCCTCCCTCCACTGCAGCGCTGGCGCGCGGCGTGAAGTATTCGACGTGCACCTGCCGGTGCGGCCAATCGGCGGTTGCCGCCGCGAAGGCGGCCAGCATGGGCGGCGGACCGCAGCAGTAAAGATGGGCCGATCGGTTCGCGGCGCCGATGGGGCCGCGGATATCAAAGAACCGGCCCTCCTGCTCCGCATCGATATGAACATGCAGATCAGCAAGCTTCGCCAGCTCGCGCTCATAGGCAAGTTCAGCCCGTTCGCGACTGGCGTACCACAGGTGCGGTCGCACGCCGCGGGCAGCAAGCCGTTCCAGCATTGCAACCATTGGAGTGATGCCGATGCCGCCGGCAAAGAACAGGCTCTCCGGCGCCTCGAGTACCAGCGGAAAATTGTTCCGCGGCAGGTCGATATTCAAAACCGTGCCGACACGCAGCTGTTCATGCAAGAATCGCGAGCCGCCGCGGCCCGACGCGTCCAACTTGACAGCGACTTCGTAGTACTCAGGATCTGGGGGCGTATGCAGTAGCGAATACTGTCGCACCGACCCGTCCGGCAGGTGCAGGCCGATATGCGCGCCAGGTTCGCTGGCAGGCAGTGCAGCGTTATCCAATGCGGCGAACCTGAAGCCGAGTATGCTTCGCGCCACATACTCGATCGCCTGCAGCCGCACCGGGATGAGTGCGGTGCGTTCGCCTTCCGGCCTGGATTGTGAACTGACCACAGTTAACTCCGACCTGCCGCGCCGCACACCGCTGCACCATCGCAAAATCGCCTACGGAAAGTGTATACTCTTTTGCAATCCTGAGAAAGCCGCCTGGGGGCATCAGCACAATGGCTCTCGCACGTTCGCACTCTTTAATGCTGCTGCTCGCCGCTTTTGCCTTCCTGGCCGATGGGGTCGGCACCCAAGTTATGGGATTGGCATTGCCGGCACTGCTGCATGATTGGCATCTGCCTCGCGCCGCCATGGCACTCCCTACAGCGCTGGGGTTGGTGGGCTTCACCATTGGCGCTGTTCTGGGGGGTCTTTCCGCAGATCGCTTCGGGGTATTACGGGCGCTCATCGGCAGCCTTTTGCTGCTGGGCCTGTCAACGGCGGGATGCAGCCTGGCGCACGATCCTGCCCAGCTGGGTATGTGGCGGATCGCAGCAGGTCTTGGCTTGGGAGCATCGCTTCCGGTCGCCGCGGCGATCATTGCCGACTTCAGCACGGAGCGGCGACGCGGAATGGCGATGGCCGTGGGACTTGCCTTCCTGCCCTTGGGGGGATTCATGGCCGGACAGGCCGCCCCGCTCATCATTCCGATGTTCGGCTGGCGCGGTCTGTTTGCAGTCGGCGGCGCGGTGAGCGTGCTGTTTGCAGGATGCGCCGGCCTTGGCGGCGGCTTCGCCCGGATCGACCCCGGCGCAGCCCGCGCAGTCAGGGGCCACACAGGATCGATGTTGCGACTAGAGGCGAGCGTTCGCGACACCTTGGGGCTGTGGCTGGCCTTCTTCTTCACCGTACTCATCTTCTACTCAATGTTCAGTTGGGCGCCGACGGCGCTATCGGCCCGGGGCCTCTCGATCGCAGAGGTGAGTCGCGTGGTGTCCGTGTTCTCATTGGGCGGGCTTGTCGGAGGACTGGCGACAGGACTGCTGTTGCAGTGGTTCGGATCGCGGGGCTGTCTCACGCTCCTGGCGATCGGTGCGGTGGCCAGCGGCCTGGCGTTACCGCACATGGTTCCCAACACCACTGGGGCAACACTGACAGCGCTGGTGCTGTGCACCGGCACGCTGGGCTTCACGGTGGTGGGCATCCAGACCCTGCTGTTTGCACTGGGAGCGGAGGTGTACTCGATTGCGCACAGGGCCACTGGTCTGGGCCTTGCGGTGGGTTGGGGACGGGTCGGGGCGATCGTCAGCTCGTACACCGGTGTGATGGCCCTGGATCGGGGCGGCTTCCAGGGCTTTTGTGCCAGCCTGGTACTGGCCGTGCTGCTCGCCTTGTTGGCGGGCCTGCTGGTTTCAAAACGCATCCCGGCGCGCTTCGGACAGGCGCGGCCCGCGAGCGCCTAGAGGCCCCCGATCCGTTCACAGCAAAGAATTTGAGTCAGGAGAATCATGCGTCAGCAGCAGCCGGGGCGGGTGGCCCTCATCACAGGTGCCGCCGGGGGGATTGGGCAAGTCTGCGCGCAGCGCCTGGCGCTTGATGGACTGGATATCGTCGTTGCGGACGTGAAAGCCGGCCACGAGACCGTCGCACTGATCGAGAAAGCCGGCCGGCGCGCGCAGGCCGTGAACTGTGATGTGACAAGTCCTGAGCAGGTGCGGGCCCTTGCCGAGCGGGTCATGGGGAGCTTCGGTCGCTGCGACATCCTGGTCAACAACGCGGGCATGTATGCCACGGCCTCGTTCCTGGAGATGTCCTATGAGACCTGGCGCCGCTACATGTCCGTGAACCTCGATGCGGCATTCCTGCTGAGTCAGGCGTTTGCGCCACAGATGATCGAACGTGGCTGGGGCCGGATCATCAACATGGCCTCGAATTCCTTTCACCTGGTGACCGCGCCGGGGCTCACCGGCTACGTGACGAGCAAGGGCGGCCTGATCGGATTGACGCGGGCGCTTGCAACCGAGGTGGGCGGCTACGGCATCACGGTGAATGCGCTAGCCCCGGGCCCGACGCCCACCGCTCAGCTCGAAAAGTCCTTCTACGAAATGTCAGGCACGCGCGATCCTGCAGCGTTCCAGGGGGTGTTGCATCAGATGGCGCAGAATCAGGCGATCAAGCGCGTCGCCACGCCGAACGATATGGTGGGAACGCTATCCTTCCTGGCCAGTGATGATGCCGGGTTCGTGACCGGACAAACTATCGTCGTCGACGGCGGATGGGCACGGGTATGAGCGCGATGCACGAATGGCCCACGAGGGTTCGCGCCGCCGTCAAAGTCGGCGTTGAGCGCACGGAGATCCGTGAATACCCCTGGCCGCAGTGCGGACCCGCCGAAGGCGTGCTGCGCGTGGAGGCAACCGGCGTAGGCGGGGCAGAGCCTGAGGTTTACCGCAGCGAGCGCTGGCAGCAGATCATCATGGGCCATCAGGTCGTCGGCTCAATTGCGACCCTGGGTGCGCTCGCGCGCGAGATGTGGCAGGTGGAGCCGGGTACGCGGGTGGTATTGCAGGAATACCTGCCGTGCAAGGCCTGCCCGTGGTGTCTACGCGGTGAGTACCGGTTCTGTCCGTCTGCGGATTTCTTCGGCACCAACCCCAAGCGCGTGGGGCTCATGTCGAGCGAGCCTGCGCCACACCTCGTCGGCGCCTTTGCCGAATACCTCTTCCTGCCCTGGAACACGGTCATTCACCGCATTCCGCAGGATCTGCCGGCCTCACTGGCAACGCTCGCGCTACCTTTGGGCAATGGCGTGCAATGGGCGACGATGGATGTCAATGCAGGCCCCGGCAAGACGGTGCTGGTGATCGGACCGGGACAGCAGGGTCTGGGTTGTGTCATCGCCGCACGCGATGCGGGTGCCTCGCGGGTGATCCTCGCAGGTCTCACTCGTGACCTGCCGCGACTGGAGTTATCCCTCGAGCTGGGCGCGGACCATTTCATCAATGTGGAAACCGAAGATCTGGTCTCTCGCGTGAAGGCACTGGCCGGCGGCGGCCTGGATGTCGTCATCGACACGACCGGGGATCCGGGCGGCAAGAACCTGGCGCAATACCTGAAGATCGTCAATCAGGGCGCGTGGCTTTGGGTCAATTGCGTGGAAGGTGCGGTGCCGGTGCGCGACATCAAACAGAAATTCCTCACCGTACGCTCAGGTCGCGGCAGAACCTGGCAGGCCGTTGAGCGAGCGCTGCGCATCATCGTTTCCAGGCGCTTTCCCCTGGAGAAGATGTGCACCCACACCATGGGCCTGGAGCAGGTGGATCTCGCCATCAAGGCCACGGCAGGACGTGAACTCGTCGGGGCTGTGCATGTCATCGTGGATCCCTGGAAGCGCTAGGGCCCACAGCCGCCGGACCGATCGCAGGACGCGAGTGATGAGACAGCTGCCAGCCATCCGTGGGGCGCAGCCACAAGAAGCCCACGGCCGAGATCGCCATGAAGCCCGCCAATATTGAAAACACGGTGGTGAAATTCGCGCTTGTGGGCGGATGAGTGCCCGCGATGGCGCCCAGCACGGCGGCCGTGACGATCGGACCGCCGCTCATGAAGCAGCGGGCCGCAAGGGTGATGAGCATCGTTGCATGGCTGAACTCCGTCGGTTCCAGGTCCGCATAGCCCACCGCCGTCAGCGTGGACAGCTGCACCGACCGCAGAAAACCCAGTACCAGAAGGTAGAGGAAAATCCACAGATGGGGGGATGTGGGGGTGAACCGGGAGATTCCCGCGATCAGTGCGGCCAGCACCAAGGCGTTGATGATCAGCAAGGTGCGCAGCGTCAGCCGTCGCATCGCAGCCCCGGCGCCGGCACGGGACACGAATGCCCCCAGCGTTGCCGCGAGGGTCAACAGTCCCGAATGCAGCGGATTCAGGCCGAACTCGATCTGCAGCACGAGCGGTAACGCAAAAGGCAGCGCACCGGAGGCGATGCGCGCCACGCCGCCCGCCAGCACCGTGATGCCCAAGGTGCGCTTGCGTAAGAGACGAACGTCCAGGAGCGGATGAGGGGAGCTTCGGGCGTGCCACACGTACGCCCCCAACAGCAGCACCGGCACCAGGGCCGCCAACGCGTAGCCGCCGAGGGTGTGCACCGGTGAGCCGTGCGGCCGTGCGATCAGCTGGATGGCCGCGAGGCTTGCCGCCAGCAACGCAAAACCCAGCCAGTCAAAGGGTCGCAAAGCGGCTTTTGGAACCTTGGGCAACGCGCGCAGTGAGACCAGCAGCGCAATTCCGGCCAGCGGCACATTGATCCAGAAATTCCAGCGCCAGGAGAAGTAGCTGGTGATGAAGCCACCGACCACCGGCCCGAGCAGCGAGCCGAATAGCGCCGGTGCAATCATGTAGTTGGTGGCTTTGAGCAGCTGGTCCTTGGACACTGAGCGCACCACCAGAAGCCTGCCGATGGAGGTCATCCAGGCGCCGCCCATTCCCTGGATGGCACGGCCCACCAGCAGCAACGGCAGCGACGGCGCCCACCCGCACAGCGCCGAGCCTGCGGCGAAGATCGCCAGTGCCGCGCAATACAGGCGGCGCGCGCCGAAGCGGTCCGCCAGCCAGCCGCTCACCGGCAGCATGATCGCAACGCTCAGCAGGTAACAGGAGATGGCAAGCCCCATCTGAGGCGTATCGACACTCAAGCTGCGCGCCATCTGCGGCACGGAGGTTGTGAGGATGGTCGAATCGATCTCCTCCAGAAAGAACGACGCGGCGATGATGAGAGGAGTGGCCTGCGCCCCGAGCGTGCGGCGCACGTGTGCCAGTTGTGCGCGCACTAAATATCTACCGCTCACGGACTGCAACGATCGAAGCGGTAGGCATCTGACGCTCTAAAGCGGCAGATGCCGATATCCCGCAAGTCGGTTACCGCATGCTCAGCTGCTCGCAACCGGCGCAACCGATAGTCGCGTATCCAGCGGAATTTCCTGCTTCCAGGTACGGGTGGACGGATAGATTTTCGTATCGGCGCGAATCGCCCCCCAGGGCACCGAGGGATCCAGCGCGGAAGGGGCCTGGCCACTGTCTGCGAGCGAGCGCGCCGCCTTGATCAGCATCCGTCGCCAGGCGACGATGGCAACATCGGAGGTCCCCAGGTGTTCCTTGGTCCGGTCGAGGATCGGACCCTGCGTTTCACTCACCGCGTGATCCTGGGTCACAACACCGCTGATGCCGGCGAACTCGTGCTTCTTCATGGCCTCGCGATCCTGCAGGTACCAGTTGCTCTGGTTGCGCAGTTTCCGGAAGTGCTCATCAACCCAGTGACCGCCTTCATCGATGCGGTGCTTCACATCGATAGGCTGGGTGTCATCGAAGAACCACTGGATGTGCCACGTGGAGGTGTCATCGCGGGGCACGAAACAGTTGATCAGCCGACGATCTTTACGCGGACCGCCGCCATCAGGCGGAATGAACGTGTAGAAAGGCAGCACCACCTGGGTGACGCGCACGTGGGCGCGCTCATCATCGAATTTACGCACTGCGCCGTAGCGCAGCCCGTAGCGGGTGAACTCCACTTCCAGCTTCGGCACCAGATCCTTTTCGTGGGGAAGCCGCGGCGGCGCATCCCAAGGCGCAGATTTGTGCAGCACGCCGGCATGCGCCGAATCGATCGTCCCCTCCACTGCCTGGGCGTAATTGCAGTCCTCCTGGAACTTGAAGGGCACCGCATGCGTGCCGGGCATCGAGAGCCACTCGTATTCCGGGAACACGGGCTGCTTGTCTGGCGGACCCATATAGGTCCAGATGACCCCGCCGGCCTCGCGGGTCGGATAGGCGGTGGTGCGGATGCGGGCGCAGAACTTCGCGCCGGCCGCTTCGGTGGGCGCATCTTGGCACTGGCCGTCGACGCCGAATTTCCAGCCGTGGTACAGGCAGCGGATTCCGGAGTGCTCGTTCAACCCCAGCGCGAGTGAGGCGCGACGGTGCGGACAATGTTCGTCCAGCAATCCCACGCGCCCTTCGGTATCACGGAAGGCCACCAGGTCCTCTCCCATCAACCGGATACGCACCGGCTTCCCATCACGCTCGGCCACTTCGGATGCAAGCAGTGCGGGGACCCAGAACCGACGCAGCAGAGCTCCCATGGGGGTGCCGGCGCCGACTCGTGTCAGCGTGTCATTGTCTTCAACGGAAAGCATGATGGTGCCTCCTCAAGCTACATACTTACTAAGTGATGAGTTCTCGTAAACAATCTGCCGCGGCTGCGGGATCTGCCGCATCGCCCACCAGATCATGCGCCTGCTCAATGATCTTGCGCACGGTTTCAAGGTGCGCCAGCGCGGCCGACGAGCCGCGCGCCGCGCGCAGGCTCGCGATCTCCAAGTCTACCAGCCGCCACGCCTCATCCAACTCGCACTCGCGATAGATGAGATGTTCGGGGGCTGTGGAGATCAGCAGCCGCTGGATCAGTGCCGAGAGCGTTGCGGCATCGTAGTCCTGAATATCGAGCACTTCGTTGGGGTCGATCACAGCGCAATAGGCCAGCCGACGCTAGCGTCCGCCGCGCGGCACGGGGGCGGATGCGGCTAAACCGATGAGCACCCGGCCATAGCTGCTCATGGCACTGTCCCAGGTGAAAGCAAAATGCTGTGCCGCAGAATTGGCATCGCGCCAGATGCGCTGCAGCTCGGAAGCGTCATAGATCCCGCTGCCACCGGCCGCCTCAAAGACCCGATTCACGGCATGCCGCGCCGTCTGCGCGGCATAGGCCCAATTGCGGGGTAAACGGGCTCGCGTCAGGGTGTCGAGGGCTTCGGGACCGGCGGCGGAGTCCAACCGCGAGGCATCCTCCAGCGCCAGAGCGTAGGCCGCATCAATCTCCGCCGAAGCCACCGCCACCCGCGCGAAAGTTGCGGCCTGCCCGTTGACCTGGTCCTCGGGCATCTTCTGCACACTGCTGCGCAGGCTGTCCGCAAAGGCGCGCACGGCCGCGCGCGCCATCCCCAGGGGCGCACCGACGAGAGAGAAAGGGGAGACGTCCTGGAACGGCATGCGATAGAGCGGGCCGGTGTGAAATCGAGCTCCCGGGGAAGTCCCGCTCGCCATCTCCTGCAATCGCACCGCGCGGTGCTCCGGAATGAAGGCGTCTTTTACGCGGATCGAGCGAGAGCCGGTGCCCCGCATGCCGGCGGTGAACCAATCGTCAATGATTTCGATCTCACTGCGCGGTACCAGGAGGAAGTGCGGATCGACCCCCGTGGCGGTGGTCACCGCGCACCCGACAATGACCCAGCTGGCATGATCCACGCCGCTGCAGAAGCGACCCTCACCCCCGGTCAGGTGAAAACCCCCGTCGACCGGTTCGACCTTGGCCGCCATGCGGAACACGGTGGCGGTCAGCGCCGTCGGGTTGGCGAAGATCTCCCGTTGCGCCTCAACGGGAAAAAGATTGAGCAACCAGCTGTGGCCGGCGAGTACGCCGTAGACCCAGCCGGTGGAACCGC
>Ga0302314_10020011_pt1 | contig 11089 bp, 8 predicted proteins | sample III_Palsa_N2_3_FD_200533 | JGI IMG/M metagenome (GOLD analysis project Ga0302314, IMG submission 200533) | Peat permafrost microbial communities from Stordalen Mire near Abisko, Sweden - III_Palsa_N2_3 | ecosystem: Environmental > Terrestrial > Soil > Palsa > Peat permafrost | place: Sweden... | reverse complement strand
TCATTTTTTCAACCCGAGGTATCGACATGCTTCGACACGGATTCGTGGGCGCCGCACTGTGCGTCGTCGCCGGCCTGCTTTTGTCCGCTGCTGCCCGGAGCGCTCCACCCCTGCTGCTGCGTAACCCCGCATTGAGCCAGGATAGGATCGCCTTTCTATACGCCGATGATATCTGGGTGGTCGCTCGCGAAGGCGGAGAAGCGAGGCGGTTGACTTCAGTGGGTAACGTCTCGGCGGGTCCGTATTTTTCGCCCGATCATACGCAGATCGCGTACTCGACCAGCGGCCACGGATTGACGGATGTGTACGTGATGAGCGCCGACGGCGGCGTGCCGCGGCGACTGACGTGGGAACCGACCGGCAGCCGTGCCGCGGGCTGGACCCCGGACGGCAAGGAGGTTCTGTTCACCTCCGGGCATGCGAGCTACTCGGATTTTTCGCGGTTGTTTCGGATACGCGCCGACGGCGTGGGATCCGCCCAGGCATTGCCTCTGCCGAGCGCCGCGGAGGGCAGCTTCTCGGATGACGGCAACACTCTGGCTTACGTACCGTTCGATCAGTGGCAGACCGCATGGAAGCGCTATCGCGGCGGCCAGACCACGCCGATCTGGCTGGCGAACATCAAGACTCTCGACGTTGAAAAAATCCCGCGCGAGAATTCCAATGACTCGCATCCGGTTTGGATCGGCGCCACGGTGTATTTCCTCTCCGACCGCAACGGTCCGGTCTCGCTCTTCAGCTATGACACGGGTACGAAGCAGGTGGAGCAGGTCGTCCCGAATCAGGACTTCGATCTGAAGTCGCTCAGCGCCGGCCCGGGGGCGCTGGTGTACGAGCAATTCGGTTCGCTCCATCTCTATGATCCGGCGACGCATCAGGAACACGCCGTGCCCGTCACGATTCACGGCGACCTGCCGCATTTGACACCGCATCTGGTCAGAGTATTGCCGAGGGAAGTGCAAAACAGCGCAATATCGCCGACGGGGGCGCGCCTCGTCGTGGAGGCGCACGGCGACATCTTCACGATTCCCGCTGAAAAGGGCGACACCCGCAATCTGACCCGCACCCCGGGTTCGGCCGAACGCGACCCCGTATGGTCGCCGGACGGAAAGTCCATTGCTTATTTCAGCGACGCCTCGGGCGAGTATCAACTCTACGTGCGCGATCAGGACGGCTTGCTGCCGCCCAAGGTCATCGATCTGGGACCGGATCCCTCGTTCTTTTATGCCCCGCATTGGTCTCCCGATTCCAAACGCATCGCCTTCACCGATAAGCATCTGCGCATCTGGTACGTGGACGTGGCAGGCGGCAAGCCGGTCAAAATCGACGCCGGCGTGCGCGGTGGCTTCACCACGACGATAGAGCTCTCTTGGTCGCCCGACTCGCAATGGATTGCGTATAGCCGCGATATCGAAAGCCAAATGCATGCCATATTTCTCTATTCGATCGCCACTCATGCCACCACGCAAATCACGGACGGCATGAGCGATGCGGCGCATCCGGCTTTCGATCCGAACGGCAAGTTCCTGTACTTCACGGCCTCGACGAACAGCGGCCCTTCGGAAGCCGGGATCGACCTGTCCTCGCTCGACCGCGGTACCAATAGCGGCGTTTACGTCGTGGTGCTGTCGCGCAACGGCGCCTCCCCGATCCCGCCGCAGAGCGACGATGAGAACAAGAAAAAGGATGACGATGCCAAGAAGGATGACGCCAAGAACGGCGATACCGAGAAGGGCGGGGACAAGGACGCCGCCGACAAGGATAAACCTGGGAGCAAGGACGACAAGAAAGACAAGGACAAGAAAAAGGACGCCGAGAAGCTCAAGCCGACGGTGATCGATCTGGCCGGAATCGGCAATCGAATTCTTTCACTGCCGATTCCTGCCCGCAACTACATCGATTTGTCAGTCGGCAAGTCCGGGGTGTTGTTTCTTGCCGAAGGCCCCGCGGTGGGCCGCCCTTCCGAGGAAGGGGGAGCGCCGATCGTTGCGTTGTGGCGTTTCACGACGGAGAAGCGCCTGACCGAAGAGATGCTCAGCGATCTGACCGCTTACGATGTGTCTCTGAATGGCGAGAAGCTTTTCTATGCGCGCCACGACAGCTGGGTCATCGTTCCGACCGCCGATCTGAAGCCGGGTTCGCCGGACGCGCTCCCGGGGACACCGCTGCACAACGGCGCCATGTTCGCCATGCTCGATGCTCGAGCCGAGTGGAAGCAGATGTACCGCGAGACCTGGCATCTGCAGCGCGACTTTCTCTACGATCCTCATTTGCACGGGCTCGACTTGGCGAAAATCCAAGCGAAATACCAGCCCTATCTCGATGGTTTGGCCTCACGCGCCGAATTCACCTACCTTTGCGATGAAATGCTGGGCGAGATACAGATCGGGCACATGTTCGTGCGCGGCCCGCGCGCGCCTGCGGACGCGCCCAAGCCCGGGCTGCTCGGCGCCGACTACACCATCGACCACGATCGCTACCGATTCGCGAAGATCTACAACGGGCAGAACTGGACACCGTCGCTGACCGCGCCGCTGACGCTGCCCGGCATCAATATCGTGGAGGGCGATTACCTGCTGGCCGTCAACGCCCGGGAACTGCACGCGACGGACAACATCGATTCCTTCTTCGACGGCACCGCGGGCAAGCAGACGGTCCTGCGCATCGCGAAGAGCGCCGACGGCAGTGGCGCGCGCGATGTCACCGTGGTGCCGGTGGCTTCCGAGCACGGTCTGCGCAATCTCGATTGGATCGACTCCAACCGGCGCAAGGTCGACGCCTTGTCCGGGGGCAAGGTCGCCTACATCTACATGCCGAACACCGGCGGCGCCGGCTACAGCAACTTCAATCGCCACTTTTATTCTCAATTGGATAAGCAGGCCGTGGTGCTCGATGAGCGCTACAACGAGGGCGGCTTCATCGCGGACTACATCGTCAATGTGCTGGGTCAAAAGAGGATGAGCGGCGCCATCGAACGCGACGGCAAGCCCGTGCACGATCCCGAGGGCGCCATCTTCGGCCCCAAGGCCATGATCATCAATCAGTCTGCCGGCTCCGGCGGCGATGCCATGCCCTGGTACTTCCGCAAGGCGAATCTGGGAACGCTGGTGGGCGAACGCACCTGGGGCGGATTGGTCGGCATCAGCGGCTATCCGACCTTGATCGACGGCGGCACGGTCACCGCACCGCGCTACGCGATTTACGGACTCAATGGCGAGTGGGAAGTTGAAGGGCACGGCATCGCGCCCGACGTCGAAGTGCAGCAGCTACCGAAGGACGTGGCCGCAGGACACGACGCGCAGCTCGAGCGCGCCGTGGCGATCGTGCTGCAGCAGCTCAAGGAACATCCCGTGGTCGAGCCGCCCGTGCCGCCCTATCCCAATTACCACGAGCACGATGGACTGGGCGCAAAGTGACGGCACCCGGGTAGCCGAGGTCAATCCGGACCTTGGCGTCTCGCGGCGCCACCCACTCTGGCCGAAACGCCGAGGAGAATCAGCGTGGTGGCGATGCAGAGGTAGGCGAACAAATTGCCCACGGCCACGTACACGGTGTGCGTGGCCGGCATCCGCGGCACCTCGACCACGATGCCGTCCGCGGCGCGGGGGTGGCGGTAGGGATCGTCGGCATAGGTTTTCCGCACCACGCGGCCGTTCGGATCGATGAGTGCGGAAATGCCGGAATTCACGGCGCGCACCATACCGACGCGCAGCTCGACGTCGGCGAATACGGCCAGCGCCAGGTGTTCCCAGGGCTCGGCATTGGCGCCGAACCATGAGTCGCTGGTGAGATTGACCAGCAGATTGGGATGCAGCTTCCCGACGCCGCGCAGGAATCCCTGCAGAATGTCTTCGTAGCAGATCACGGGACCGAGCTGCCAGTCCTCTCCGCCGGGTCCCCGGAAGCTCATCACCCCGGGGCCCTTGCCGGCGGTGAACTGGCCGGCGCCCGGAGGCAGGAGTTTCCGCAGCCAGGGGAAGGCCTCGACCCCGGGAATGTATTCGCCGAACGCCAGCAACCGTACCTTGTCGTAGAGGCCCGTCACTCGTCCCTTGTCATCGAGCAGAATGGCCGAGTTGAATGCATCCTCTTGCGCGGGATCGTACATCTCGGCACCGATGATCACCGGTATGCTCAATCCGCGGCGAACCATTCCCAAATATTGGGGCGCGAAGTCGGCCGTGAAACTCCGCGGCAAGGGTGCAGGATAGGCGCCCTCGCTCCACACCACGAGCTGCGCGCCGGCTGATTGCAGACGGCGAGACTGAGTCTGCAGGGCGTTCAACTGATGGACAGCCTCGTCGCGAGAGAACTCGCCGTACACCGCGTAGGCGAAATTGGGCTGGACCAGTCCGACTTTCAGGCGCGGTGCCTGGGCGGCGATGTCGTCCACTTGGCGTATGCGCACGGCGCCGAAGATGAGAGCCGCCGCCAGCACCGCCGCCGCCGCCAGCGCGCGATACCGCGCCGCACGGCCGTCGACGCTCAAATCGTAGAGTGCGCCGTTGACCAGCATCAGCAGTGCGGTAACCCCGAGCGGACCGGTCAGCTCGGCAATTTGAATGACGAGCGGGTGCCAGGCTTGGGAGATATATTGGCCGCACGGAAATATCTGCGGCACCACGAGTTCGCATCCGACCATGACCACAGGCGCCAGCAGGGTCATGGACACACGCCGCCGTTCGCGAACGAAGCGGACGATGCCGGTGAAGAGCAGAAAAATCAGGGCGCGCGCGGCACAGAACGCCAGTAATACCAGCGCCCCTGCCCACCAGGGGAAGTCCGCGAAGCGCTGCGTCGTGTCGATCAGCCAGTAAAAGCCGCCCGCCGTCTCGACGACACCCGCCCACCAGCCGAGAAACAGCGCCTGCTTGAAGGTCGCCGCACGGTCCACGGCCAGCAGCATGGGAACCGCCGCGAACCAGGCCAGGAAGGAGAAATCGAAGGGTGTGACCGCCAGGAACCATAGGCAGCCGCTGAGGGTGACGAGGCCGAGAGCGCCATAGAAATTGAGCTTAAGCATGCTTAATCCAGGGTCAATTGAGTTCACGCCCGCGGGCCTGTCGGGTATTCTGAGGCCCAATCATGCAAGAAAGATACGAACCGGCCTCCGTCGAGGCGGAAGCACAGCATTTTTGGGACACGCAGCGCTGCTTCGAGGCGAGAGAAGACAGCACCCGCGAGAAGTATTATTGCCTGTCCATGTTCCCCTATCCAAGCGGCCGCTTGCACATGGGGCATGTGCGCAACTACACCATCAGCGACGTGCTCGCCAGATTCATGCGCATGAACGGCAGAAATGTGCTGCAGCCCATGGGATGGGATGCTTTCGGGTTGCCCGCCGAGAACGCGGCTATGGCGAACAAGGTGCCGCCGGCGAAATGGACCTTCGAGAACATCGCCCACATGAAAGCGCAGCTCAAATCCTTGGGATTTGCGCTGGATTGGAGCCGTGAAGTCACCACCTGCCGCCCGGAGTACTACCGCTGGAATCAATGGTTGTTCCTGCGCATGCTGGAGAGGGGCGTTGCCTACCAGAAGACCGGGGTGGTCAATTGGGATCCGGCCGATAAGACCGTGCTCGCGAACGAGCAGGTGATCGATGGCCGCGGCTGGCGCACGGGCGCGCTGGTCGAAAAGCGCGAAATCCCGATGTACTACCTGAAAATCACGGACTATGCCGAGGATTTGCTCGACGCACTCGGCCAAATGCCCGGATGGCCTGAGCGTGTGCGCGCCATGCAGGCCAATTGGATCGGCAAGAGCCAGGGAGTGCGGCTCGGATTTCCCTACGACATCGCCGGCTTCGGCGCCGATGGCAAGGGCGTGCTGCATGCCTTTACGACGCGTGCGGATACGCTCATGGGAGTGACCTTCTGTGCGGTGGCGGCCGAGCATGCCCTCGCTGTCTGGGCGGCGCGCAACAATGCGCCACTGGCGGCGTTCCTCGAGGAGTGCAAGCACGGCCCGGCCATCGAATCGGAGCTTGCGACCCAGGAGAAGAAGGGTATGCCCACCGGCCTCGTGGTGCGGCATCCCATCACCGGCGAAGCGATTCCGGTCTGGGTGGGCAATTACGTGCTCATGGGCTACGGCGAGGGCGCGGTCATGGGCGTCCCCGCGCACGATGAGCGGGATTTCGCATTCGCAAAAAAATATGCCTTGCCGATCAAGCAGGTCATCGAGGTGGCGGGCCGTGCCTATTCCACGGAGCAATGGGCGCCTTGGTATGCAGAGCATGGCCGCTGTATCAATTCAGGGGTGTATGACGGCTTGGAATTTCAGGCTGCCGTCGATGCCATCGCGGCGGATCTGGGACGCGCGGGGCTAGGCGAAAAGCAAACCACCTGGCGCCTGCGCGATTGGGGGATCTCGCGCCAGCGCTACTGGGGCTGCCCGATTCCGATCATCCATTGCGCAAGCTGCGGCAGCGTGCCCGTGCCGGACGATCAACTGCCGGTGGTGCTGCCGGTGGATCTCGTGCCCGACGGCAGCGGCAATCCGCTGCTCAAGGACGAGGCGTTTCTTTCGGTGCCCTGTCCACGTTGCGGCGCCAAGGCGCGGCGCGAGACCGACACCATGGACACCTTCGTCGATTCGTCGTGGTATTTCCTGCGCTATGCCTGTCCCGACAACGACAAGGCCATGGTGGATCCGCGGGTTCAGTATTGGGCGCCGGTGGATCAGTACATCGGCGGCATCGAGCATGCGATATTGCACCTGCTGTACTCGAGGTTCTGGACGCGCTTCATGCGGGAAATAGGGCTCATTTCCTTCAAGGAGCCGTTCGCGAATCTGTTCACCCAGGGAATGGTGCTGAAAGAGGCGTTCTTCCGCAAACCGGAGACGGGCCGTGTGGAGTACTACCCGCCGGAAGAAGTCGAGGTCGCCGTGGATAAGGACACGCAACGCCGCAAGCTGACGCTGCGCTCGGACGGCAAGGAAGTGGAGTCCGGCGGCGTCGTCACCATGTCCAAATCCAAGAAGAACGGCATCGACCCGCAGGCCCTGGTGGATGAGTTGGGCGCGGACACCGCGCGGCTGTTCACCATGTTCGCGGCGCCGCCGGAACAAACGCTCGAGTGGTCGGATGAGGGAGTGCAGGGCGCCTATCGATTCATCAAGCGCCTGTGGAAGGCCGTACACGACCACGTAACGCAGGGCGAGGCACCGGCGCTCGACAAGGGGGCGCTGAATGAGGCACAGCGGGCGATTAGGCGGCAAGCGCATCAGACCCTGGCAAAGATCACCGACGACATCGGCCGCCGCCGGACTTTCAACACGGCGATCGCGGCGGCCATGGAGTTATTGAACGCCCTGGCGAAGCATCCGCAGGGCTCGCCGCAGGATCGCAGCGTGGTGCACGAGGCGCTGGAAATCGCAGTGCTCGGGCTCTCGCCCATCATTCCGCATGTGACGCATGCCTTGTGGCGCGCTTTGGGCCACGCCACGGCGCTCATCGACGAGCCCTGGATGACGGTGGATGCCGCGGCTCTGCAAACCTCGTGCATCGCCATGGTGGTGCAGGTCAACGGCAAACTGCGGGGCCACATCTCGGTGCCCGTCGGCGCCGAGGAGGCCACGATACGCGCCGCGGCGCTCGCCGATCCGCATGCGCAGAAATTCATCGGTGCGGCCGCCATCCGCAAAGTCATCATCGTGCCGGGTAAGCTCGTCAACATCGTGGTTTAATCGTGCCCATGCTGCGCATCTGGCTTGCGACGGTGGGCTTGCTGGCCGTGTCCGCCTGCGGCTTTCGGCTGGCTGGCAGCGAGCCTCTGCCGGGCGTGCTGGCGCGTCCCTATCTATCGCTCAAAGATCCCTATACGGATTTCTCGCGCGAGTTCGAGCGTCAGCTCAAGAGCGCCGGTGCCACGCTGCAGCAGGTGCGCGCTGACTCCACCGCGTCCATCGAAGTGACCAAGGACCTGGTCGAGACGCGGACTCTGTCGGTGACCTCGCAAAATATTCCCACCGAGTACGAGCTCGTGTACACGGTGACCTTCGTCGTGCGGGGTCCCGACAAGCAGCTGATGGCGCCACAGACCATCAGCCTGGCGCAGGACTACAGTTTCCAGGAGAACGCGTTGCTGGCGAAGCAGAACGAGGCCGACGGCCTCCGCCAGCAGATGGCGCGCGATTTGGTGCGCATTGCGATGCACCGGCTCTCGAGCTTGAAGTAGCGTCCGCTACGGGTAACGGCGTGCTACTGCTCAACGCCATCGATCGATTGAGTCTCGAGATGCTGCTGGACCGCTACGGCCTGGCACTGCACTTGGTCGCCCCTCAGGAAGTCATTCCAGGATCCTATTGGGGCGAGCGCGAGGCGGGCTTGATCGGCGCCAAAATCTTCGCGCGCCTCGACACACCGCTGCATTCGGTGCTGCACGAGAGCGCACATTTTATCTGCATGACTCCGGAACGGCGCGCCGGGCTCGACACCGATGCGGGCGGTGACGACGCGGAAGAGAACGCAGTGTGCTACCTGCAGCTGATTCTGTCGGAGTCGCTGCCCAATGTCGGCCGGGAGAGCATGTGCCACGACATGGATGACTGGGGCTACAGCTTCAGACTGGGCAGCGCTGCGGCCTGGTTCGCCGCAGACGCCGAGGATGCGCGCAGCTGGCTGATCCGCCACGGACTGCTCGATTCTCACGGCCGGGTCACCTATGCCTGCCGGTGAGCCCCCGACACGGACTCTGTCAGGCCGCCACCGGGGTTGGCGTCGGGGTCGCCGCCGGTGCCGCGGAAGCAGCCGGCGCCGCCATTGCATAGCATCGCCCGAAGCGATTCGCGAGAAACGCAGGCAACTTGATGTCCTCCTGGCGGATGAGGCCGGACTGCGGCAGCTTGCCCTGGCTCAACATGTCGAGCACGGTGCAGATGCCGCCCGCAGTGGTGATCTGAATGGCGCTGCGGACGCGGCCGCCCAGGGGCGCGGCATAGATTTTATTGGCATAGGTTTCTTGCATGAGCTGGCCGCCGCGCAGGCCGCTGACCGTTACGAACACGATCACGACATCCTGCAGCGTGACCGGGACGGCGTTCTCCAAAATATCCTTCAGGAGCTCGCGGCGATCGCGCAGCCGCAGATCGTTGAGCAGGGCCTTCATGATGGCCGCGTGGCCCGGGTAGCGGATGGTGCGGTAATTGAGGTTGCGGACCTTGCCGGCGAGAGTCTCGCATAGAGTGCCGAGACCGCCCGAGGTGTTGAAGGCCTCGTATAAAATGCCGTCGAGCGAGAACTCTTCCAATTCTTCGAGCGGCTGCGTTTCACGTAGCTGGCCGTTGACGATGGCTTCGCAGGGCTCGCAGTACTCGTTGATGACGCCGTCGGTGCTCCAGGTGAGATTGTAGTTGAGCGCGTTCGACGGGAACTTCGGCAGTGCGCCGACTCGCATGCGCACATCCTGCAACGTATCGAAGCGCGAGGCCAGGTCGCTCGCCACGATGGTGATGAACCCGGGGGCCAGACCGCATTGCGGAATGAATGCCGTGCGGGCGCCTTCGGCGAGCTGCTTCACCGCGCGCGTGCTGGCCACATCCTCGGTCAAATCCAGGTAATGAGCGCCGGCGGCTTTGGCCGCTTCGGCAATCAGCCGGGTGGCGTGATAGGGCGCGGCGCTCAACACGGCGAACTTGCCCGTGAGTATCTTGCGCAAGGCGTCAGCCTGCGTAATGTCGGCCACGATCTTGGTAATGGGGGCGGCCGTTTCGAGGCGATCCAGCTGATGCTGCGAGCGGTCGATGATCGTGACCGAATAGTCGCCGGATCCGCCCAGCAGGTCCGCGATCATGGATCCGATTTTGCCCGCGCCGACGATAACGATGCTTTTCATGGTGCCTCCGAATATTGGCGCCATTCTCGGCCCGGGACCCTACGAATGGTAGGGTCGTTTTAGACGTTTTTAAGGTATAATTACGGCGTTACGTAGGGTAAAAACGGCAAAACGCCATGGATGCCATCGACGAAAAGCTGCTTCTGGCCTTGCGGGAAAACGGCCGCGCCTCGACGGCGCAATTGGCCCGATTGGTGGGGCGCTCGCGCACGAGCGTGCAGAGCCGCATCGAGCGCCTGGAGAGGCAGGGCGTCATCGTGGGCTATGGAGTTCTGCTGGCGCCGGAGCACGGCCTGGGCGCCGTGCGTGCGCACGTCATGATCAAGGTGGGTCCGAAAGAGGCGCGCGCCGTCACCGCTGCGCTGCGCTCGATCTCTCAGGTGCGCGTGCTGCATTCGGTGAGCGGCGATGTCGATTTGATCGCGGTCGCTGCCGCAGCTTCCGTCGCCGAGATGGATCAGGTCATCGATCGCATCGGCGCGCTCGATGGCGTGGAACGCACCACTTCGTCCATCATTCTTTCGACGAAATTCGAGCGCTGAGGTGTTATCGGCCTCCGCTGAGGCCGATCGAGTTGACGACCCTCGATACGCCGGGTGCCTGGAGAGCCACCGACTGGGCCATCTGTTGCTGGAAGTCGGTGTCGACCAAGCCGCTCAGATACACCACGTGATTGACAGTTTGCACTTGGATCAGGTTTGGAGGCTGCAAAGCAGGATGCTGAGCCAGCAGTTTGTTCACTTGCGCCGTTATATCGGCGTCCCCGGGACAGCCGCTCAAGCCGCACTTTTCGAAGGTCGTGCAGCCGGAAAGAACGCCGGTCAGAAGAATGGCGAAAGCCAATACCAGTGCAGGGGATTGTCCAGGCCTCTTCATTGGGTTGCGCAGGCTCATTCGATAGTCGTATCGAATTGGATGCTGGGAGAGGGGAAACGTTCCGCTGCGGCGCGCACGGAAGCCGCGCTGTGAACGGAAGCTGCGTTGCAGATGAAGTAGGGCGGTTTCCTACAGCCACAACAGCATTTGGGTTCTAGCTAGCGGCGGACTTCGGGTAGATGCTGAGCGTTCATACGGAAACCTCGCATCGCCACATTGATGCCTGGGAGGAAGCATGAAGGTAGTCATCAGTTTGTTCATTGTCGCGTGCCTGACAGCGGGCTGCATTGGGCCGGGGGGCATGACGCACGAGGATAGTCCAGGAGCGGTCAATCGCGACCTGGGTCCCACCTTGTGCCGGGACGGCACGACGC
>Ga0302314_10020010_pt1 | contig 11089 bp, 12 predicted proteins | sample III_Palsa_N2_3_FD_200533 | JGI IMG/M metagenome (GOLD analysis project Ga0302314, IMG submission 200533) | Peat permafrost microbial communities from Stordalen Mire near Abisko, Sweden - III_Palsa_N2_3 | ecosystem: Environmental > Terrestrial > Soil > Palsa > Peat permafrost | place: Sweden... | reverse complement strand
ATGGTCCACGCGCCAATCGTCCGGCAGGACAACCGCATGCGGCGCCCGCGCACGCGGCCCCGCGTCCGGCGGCAGCTCCGCGTCCTGCGGCCGCACCCCGTCCGGCAGCCGGACGTCCGCAGCCGGCGGCTCGTCCGGCACCGCATCCGGAAGGCCACCCGGAAGAGCACCGCTGACACGAGAAAAAGCCTCCGTTGCCGGCTGGCAACGGAGGCTTGATCCGTACCGGCCGGACCCTGTCTAGGGGTCCGGCCGTTTCTTTTGGTGCTATTGCGCCGTCGCGTTCGGATGGGCGGCCTGGAACACCGCGCGTTCCTGCTGATGCAGGCTTTCCAGTTGCGCGTGGGTCTGGGCGCTCTGGGCCAGCTGCGCCGGGGTCAACAACGCGCGGACCTGCAGGGCCGTCGCCAGGCGCTGGCTTTCCAGCTGCTGGCGGATCTGATCGGCCTGGGTCTGGATCGTGGTCAGCTGCGCCTGGGTCACGGCGCCGCCGCTGGCCAGCAGATCGCCGATCTGCTTGTGGTCGGCGCGGAGCTGCTGGGCCAGCGGCTTCGCCGTGCTCCAGCTCGCCTGAATGATCTCATGGACCTGCGTCTTCTGCTCGGGCGTCAGCGTGACGCCTTCGAGAAAGCTGAAGCCACCGCGATGGCCGTGGTGACCGCCATGCTCGCCGGGGGCGGCGAGGGCGGCGAGCGGAACGGCCGCCACGCACAGGGCGGCGATAAGCGTCTTCTTACCGAACATTTGAGTATCCTCGGATTGGGTAGGTCGAGTTTAAGCGAGCGATGTTACTGAACGATGCGCCAGGTACCGTCGGGCTGCTGACAGGCCGTGCCGTAGCTCTGCTGCGGCTGGCCGTTCACCTGGATGGTCGTCTGGTATTCCCGGCAATTCTGCGTCGCGGGTGCCGGGGCATAGGCGGCCGGAGCCGGTGCCGGGGCATAGACCACCGGCGGCGGCGCGTAATAGACCGGCGGTGGCGCATAGACGACGGGCGGGGGACCGAACAACGGCAGGCCGACACCGACGCTGACGAAGGTTCTGGCTTCGGCGGGTACCGCCGCCAAGCCGCTGAACAGGACTGCCGCGGCACCGGCCGCAAGCAGCATCGTCCTCGAAGACTTCTGGATATGCACGGAAACCTCCTTTGCGCCATCCTGCCTAATGATATGGCACTGTGCGCCCAGACCTCCCCAATTTCATCGGCTCTATTTGGTAACGAACTATGTCGGTCGAAACAGGGGGGAGGCAGGGGCTAGAAGCCCCAGAGCTCGCCCAGCAGGTGGAACAGGACCACAACGCTGATGCCGGCGAAGATGACGGCGGTGATGACGTCGAGGCGGCTTAGGAACTTCATCGGATCGATCTCGTGGTGTGATTGTGCACGGGGCTTTAAATCAGAGTATATCCCCGTGCTAACACCCGTAAAAGACGTGGGCAAGCGTCACGGCACCGCGGCATCGACAGCGGACGATTGTTCGATGATCCAGTCCGAAAAGGCCGCGACCAGGTCGCCCTTTTGCCGACCGCGCGGATGGGCCAGATAATAGCCGCCGGAGGTCGCGACCTGCAGATCGAGCGGCGCCACCAGCCGGCCGGTGCGCAGGTCTTCCTCGATGAAGGCGCGCTGGGCCATGACGATGCCCAGCTCGTCGATCGCGGCCTGGTAGGCCAGGGCCGAATTCTCGAACTTCAGCCCGTCGTTGCCGTCGACATCCAGGATACCCGCCGCTTTCAGCCAGACCGGCCAGTCGTGCGGCCGATGCATGGAACAGAGCAGCACGTGCCGCGCCAGATCCGCCGGACGCTCAATCGGCGCGAATTTCCGGGCGACGCCCGGGCTGCACACCGGGGTCAGCACCTCGCCGAACAGCCGCTGGCAATGCACGCCCGGCAGCGGTGCGGTGCCGGCATGGATGCAGACATCGATGTCTTCGCTGTCGAAATCGACGGTCTGATGCGAGGTGGTGATCTGCACGTCGATATGGCGGTTGAGCGCGTGAAACCGGGCGAGGCGCGGCACCAGCCAGCGAATCGCGAAGGTCGGCGGCAGCTTGATGCGCAGGGTGTTCAGCATCGGCTTCTGCCGCATGCGCCGGGTCTGGGCCTCGATCTGATCGAACGCGGTTGCCAGCACGGCGGCCAGCGCCGCGCCCTGTTCCGTCGTCTCGACGCCGCGATGCTGGCGCGAGCACAGCGCCATGCCGAACCAGGCCTCCAGCTGCAGCACATGGCGGCTGACGGCGCCCTGGGTCACCGACAGTTCCTGGGCGGCGCGGGTCAGGCTGCGGTTGCGGGCCGCCGCCTCGAAGGCGCGCAAGGCGTTGAGCGGGGGCAGGCGACGGGTCATGGTATGAGATTTCCTAGGAGCACAGCGAGGAAATTGTGCCTGTACGGCCTGATGAGACCCCAGTAGCCTACTGTTAAAATCAGCTGGTTTCGAGCCCGAACGGCCGAAATGGCGGCGATAAGGCCGAACCGGCCGATCGGAGGAAACATAATGCCAGAAGCGGCAGGCCCGACAGCCTTCGACCAGATCCGGAGCGGCGATCCCCGGTCGGAGCAGAACCCATGAGCCGCGCCACCATCAAGGCGGTCCTGGCCGTCGAAACCCCGCTGATCACGCCCTTGGCCCATGACGCGTTGTCGGCGCGGCTGATCGAGGAGGCCGGCTTCAAGGCCTTCACCATCGGCGGCTCGGCGCTGCTGGCGGCACGCCATGCCTATCCCGACATCGGGCTGATCGGGCTTACCGACATGGTCCAGGGCATCACCGACATCGCCAATGCGTCCAGCCTGCCGTTCTTTGCCGACGCGGATGACGGCTACGGCGACGTGAAAAGCGTCGCCCGGACCGTCGTCGCCTATGAGAAGATCGGCGTCGGCGGCATGCTGATCGAAGATCAGGATCGCGACCGTAAACAGCAGCGCGCGGAAAAGGCCGCGGCGGTGGCCGAGGAGGCGGTGATCGAGGCAAAGCTGCGCGCGGCCCTGGCCGCGCGGACCAATCCGGACACTTACATCATCGGCCGGACCGACGCCTATGGACCGCTCGGCCTCGATGCCGCCATGCGCCGGGCCGAGCGGTTTCTGGCGCTGGGCGTCGACGGTATCTTCATCGCCGGGCTCCGAACCGAGGCTGATTATCGCCGGGTGGGATCCGCCTTCCGCGGCACCTACCTGTCGGCGGCGATGTTCGAGGGCGGCGATACGCCCTGGCTGGCGCCGGCGGATCTGGGCGCCATGGGCTTCACCAACGTGTCGTTCCCGGCCAGCCTGATCTTCCGCGTCGTGGCCGCCCTGCGCGACGGCCTCGCCCAGATCCGGCGCCACGCCGACGGCGTCGAACCGATGGCGAAGCTCGCCGACGCGGCCGGCGTCAAGGCGACGCTCGACAAGGCCGTCAATCTGGAACGATGGCGGGGGATCGAAGCCGCCCAGGACTGAAGCGAACCCGGCCCGTCAGAGGCCGGCTCAAAACAAAACGGAAGACGGGGAGGACAGCATGAAAATTTCGGCAGCCCATCTGGCGCTTTGCGCTTTGATCGCGACGGGCTCGGCCAAGGCCGAGAATATCGTGGTCAGCAATTACGGCGTCTCCGCCAACGGCATGCCGTTCGCGGTGGCCGAGGCGAAGGGCTTCTTCAAGGAAGAGGGCGCCAACGTCACCGGCATCCTGTCCTCGGCCGGCGGCGGCACGACCTTGCGCAACATGCTGGCCGGCGACGCGCCCTATGCCGAGGTCAATCCGAACGCGGTCATCCAGGGCATCCAGCAGGGCGCCGACATCAAGATCATCAGCGACAATGTGCTGACCGTGGCCGAGTTCGTCTGGGCGGTGAAGCTGGATTCGCCGATCAAGACCATCAAGGATCTGAAGGGCAAGAAGTTCGGCTATACCAACCCGCGCTCGACCAGTCAGGCGCTGGCGACCATGGTCCTGGAAAAGGGCGGGCTCAAGACCGAGGATGTCGAGCTGGTCAAGACCGGCGGCTTCGGCGAGGGCGTGGCCGCCCTCGACATCGGCGTGGTCGATATCGCCCCGGTACCGGAACCGCTCTGGTCGGAATTCCACACGAAATACCGTGCCATCGCCGTCGCCAGCGAGCTGCTGCCGCCGCTGGCGAATGTCGTCGGCGTCTCCGTGACATCGCCGACCCCGGCCAAGGCCGAGTTCGTCCGGGCGGTGATCCGGGCGCGCCGCAAGGCCGTGACCTATATGGAGCAGCATCCGGACGAGGCCGGCGATATCGTTGCCAAGGTCTATAATCTGGACCCGGCGATCGCCCGCAACGCGGTGCATAACCTGATCACCAGCCGTACCGCCGGCGTCGAATATTGGGGCAGCGGCCAGATCCATCTGGACGGGATCAAGCTGGCGATCGACGTGCAGAAGAGCGTCGGCGCCATCACCGGCGACGTCGATGCCAAGAGCATCGTCGATACCCAATTCCTGCCCGACGACATCAAGGCGCTGAAATGACCGCGCAGGTCGCGCTGAAGGGCGTGGATAAGCAGTTCGGCAGCTTCCACGCCCTGGGTCCGATCGATCTAGAACTGCAGCAGGGCGAATTCTTCGCCGTGGTCGGCCCGTCCGGCTGCGGGAAATCCACGCTGCTGGAGCTGGTCGCCGGCCTGTCGGTCGCAACGAGGGGGCAGGTCACGTTCGAGGGGCGGGCGATCGAGGGCCGCATCCCCGACGGGGTCGGCGTCGTGTTCCAGGAGGACGCGTCGTTTCCCTGGCTGTCGGTCACCGACAATATCGGCTTCGGCCTGCGCCGCATGAAGCTGGCGCCGGCCGAGCGGCAGCGGCGGATCGATTGGGCGCTGGAGCTGATGGGCCTGACCGAGTTCGCCCGCAGCTTCCCGGCGCAATTGTCGGGCGGCATGCGTCAGCGTGTGTGTATTGCGCGCACGCTGGTGACGGAGCCACGGCTAATCCTGCTCGACGAGCCGTTCGGCGCGCTCGACCAGCAGACGCGGCTCTTGATGGGCGACGAGGTCTTGAACCTGTGGCGCAAGACCGGGGCGACCGTGCTGCTGATTACCCACGCGCTCGACGAGGCGGCGATGCTGGCCGACCGGATCGGGGTCATGTCGGCGCGGCCGGGACGCCTCATCGATATCGTCGAGACCGGCTGGTCGCGCGACCGCGACAGCCAGATCGTGCAGGAGGATTCCTTCGGCCAGATCACGGCACGGCTGTGGCGGTCGCTCCGGGCGGAATCCATGAAATCGATGGCCAAGCCCGGGAAGGCGGCGTGAAGCTCACGACGCTCGCCCGGGTCCTGCTGCTGGTCGGCCTGGTGGCGCTGCTGGAGCTGCTGTGCCTCACCGGCGTTATCGACCATATCACCATGCAGCCGCCCCATCGGATGGCGCTGGATCTGGTCCGGCTGCTCGCGTCCGGCGCGCTCAACGGCGCCATCGCGAAGACGCTCGGCAATGCGGCGGCGGCCTTTCTGCTGTCGCTTGCCATCGGCGTCGCGGCCGCGGTGCTGCTGCATCGGTTCCGCGCGGTGCGCGAGATGCTGGACCCGCTGTTCGCCACATATTACGCCATCCCGATCTTCGCGTTTTACCCGCTGCTGATCATCCTGTTCGGGCTGGGCGACGCGCCGCAGATCTTCATCGGCGCCATGCTGGGCATCGTCGCCGTGATCGTGAACACGCTCATCGGTCTCGACCGGGTGCCGACCGTGCTGATGAAGACCGCGCTCATCAACCGCATGGGGCCGATCGAGACCGCCTGGCGCGTGACGCTGCCGTCCGCGGCCCCCTACATCCTGACCGGCGCCAAGCTGGCGGTCGCCTATGCCTTCATCGGCATCATCGGGGCCGAATTCATCATGTCGCGCGGTGGCATGGGCTACGAGATCAGCTACGCCTATACCAACTTCGACAATGCGACCATGTACCCGCTGATCATCCTGATCCTGGTGGTGTCGACCGCGGTCAATACCCTGCTGGCGCGCTGGGAAAAGCGGATCATGACGCGGCGGGGCCTGCAATGAACGGCTCGGCCCGCCGCTCGCTCAAAAGTGCGGCACAGCTGGTCCTGCTGCTGCTGGTCAGCTGGCAGGTGCTCTATTGGTGCGTCGGTGAGGTGGCACTGCGCTCGCCGCTCGAAACCGTGCAATACACCGGAAAGCTGATGGGGACCGAAGCGTTCTGGGGCCATCTGGCGGAAACCGCCAAGGCGTTCGGCGTGGCGCTGGTGCTGGCGGGGGGGATGGGCCTGGCGATCGGCTTCCTGCTCGGCCTCAACCGCTTCGCCAGCGAGATGCTGGAGCCGCTGCTGATCGCGTTCTACTCGATCCCCAAGATCACGCTCTATCCGATCCTGCTGCTGATGTTCGGCCTGGGCATTTCCGCCAAGATCGCGTTCGGGGCGATCCATGGCGTGATCCCGGTGGCGCTGTTCACCATCACGGCCGTGCACAACGTCCGCCCCGTATTTCTGAAGACGGGGCGAGTGATGGGGTTGACCCCGTTCGAGGTCATCCGGCAGGTCGTGCTGCCCGCGGCCCTGCCGGAGATCTTCGCGGGCTTGCGCATCGGCTTCTCGCTGACGCTGATCGGCACGCTGCTGGGCGAGATGTTCGCCTCCCAGCGCGGCGTGGGATTCCTGCTGATGAACGCGATCGGCCTGCACAACATCGACCTGATCATGGCGCTCACGTTCCTCTTGACCGTGTTCGCCGGCGTCGCCAGCGGCCTGCTGCTGTACGTGAACCGGCACCTGCAGGAGCGGGGCAGTCGCGCTTAGGCCTTCGGGAAATCGGCGCCCAGGCTGGTTTCGCGCCAGGATTCGATCTCGGCCAAGCGGACCTTCAGCTTGTTGGTGACGTTGGTATAGCCGATCTCGCCCAGCACCAGATGGCGCGGCGGGTTCTCAGTCTGGGCGAGCTTGATCATCGCCTGGGCCGCGCGCACCGGATCGCCCGGCTGGGTGCCGCTGATGTCCGCCGTCCCCTTCATCCGGGCGCCGGCGGTCTCGGCATAATCGGCGAGCTTGACCGGCGTCTGCCGGAGCGAGCGGCCGGCCCAGTCGGTGCGGAACGGACCCGGCTCGACGCAGGTGACCTTGATGCCGAGCGGCTGGGTCTCGGCCGCCAAGGCATCGGAGAAGCCTTCGACCGCATGCTTGCTGGCGGCGTAGTAGCCCGAGCCCATGAAGCCGATGAAGCCGGCGACCGAGGTGATGTTGATGACATGGCCGCGGCGGCGGGCGCGCATGCCGGGCAGCACGGCGCGGGTCATGGCGAACAGGCCGAAGACATTGGCATCGAACTGCTCGCGGATCTCGGCATCCAGCCCTTCCTCGATCGAGGCCTGATAGCCGTAGCCGGCATTGTTGACCAGGATGTCGATCGATCCGAACTGCGTCTCGGCCGCCTTTACCGCCGCCTCGATCTGGCCCTGATCGGTGACGTCGAGATCGAGCGCCAGCGCCCGATCCTCCGCCCCACGGACCAAATCGGCGACGCGGGATTTATCGCGGGCGGTGACGACGGCCCGGCCGCCCTGGGCCAGCACCAGATGGGCCAATTCCTTGCCGAAGCCGGTCGAGCAGCCGGTGATGAACCAGACGGGGGTGGATGCCATATCGGGATTCCTTGTTCAGCGCTATTTCGCCTTGTCGTGCTCCGCCATGCCGACCGCCTTATAGTCGTAGGTCGGATAGAACTCGGTCCGGTACGGGCCCCAGGCGGTATCCTCGAGCACGCGATTGACCTCGCGGATGCGGGACGCGGGCAGGCGCAGCACAATGATCTGGCCGATGCCCATCGCCACGGTCCAGCTCACCACCTCCATCCCGGCCGGTGGGAACGCCTTGTAGAAGCCTTGTTTGGCCAATTGCGCGTTGAGCTCGCTCAGCGGCCGCGACTGGTCGTGCCGGAGAAAGATGGTCAGCAGGACCTCGTTGTCCGGCGTGGCGACGGCGGAACCCGCCGCCGGCGCTGCCGTCGTCTGGGCTTGGGATGCGGCCGGTGCGGCCAGGATGCCGGCCATGACGGCCGCGATGGCGAAAGTCCGGAATCCTGGTCGCATGTCTGCTCCTTGGGGTCTCGTCAGGCGGCCTCGTATCCGACAACGCCCTTGATCTCGAGAAACTCCTCGATGCCGAAATCGGCATATTCGCGGCCGTTGCCGGACTGCTTGTAGCCGCCGAACGGCGCGCCCGCGTCCCAGGCCGGATAGTTGATATAGACATTGCCGGCGCGCATGCGGGCCGCGACCTTGCGGGCATGGTCGAGGCTGCCCGACTGGACGTAAGCGGCGAGGCCATAGACCGTGTCGTTGGCCATGCGGATCGCGTCTTCCTCGGTCTCATAGGGCAGGATCGACAGCACCGGCCCGAAGATCTCTTCCCGCGCGATCGTCATGTCCGGCCGGACCCCGGCGAACACGGTCGGGCGGACGTAATAGCCGCGGTTCAGCCCGTCCGGACGGCCGGGGCCGCCGGTGACCAGTTCGGCGCCCTCCGCGATGCCGGCCTCGATCAGCCGCTGGATCTTGTCGTACTGCAGCTGGCTCACGACCGGGCCCAGCATGGTGCCGTCTTCCGAGGCCGGCCCGACGCGGAATTTCTCGGCAGCGGCCTTGGCGACGGCGGCGGCGATGGCGTGCTGGTCGGCCGGCACGAACATGCGGGTCGGCGCGTTGCACGACTGGCCGCTGTTGCCGAAACAGCCGGCGACGCCCTTCGAGACCGCGCGCTCGATATCGGCGTCGGCCAGGATGATGTTGGCCGACTTGCCGCCCAGTTCCTGATGCACGCGCTTGACCGTATCGGCCGCGGATTTCGCGACCGAGATGCCGGCGCGGGTCGAGCCGGTGAAGGACATCATGTCGACGTCGGGATGCCGCGCGAGCGCATCGCCCACGGTCGGGCCGTCGCCGTTCACCAGGTTGAACACGCCCTTGGGCACGCCCGCCTCATGCAGGACCTCGGTCCAGAGGATCGCGTTCAAAGGGGCGATCTCGCTCGGCTTCAAGATCATCGTGCAGCCGGCGGCGATGGCCGGGCCGACCTTGCAGACGATCTGGTTGATCGGCCAGTTCCACGGCGTGATCATGCCGATCACGCCGATCGGCTCCTTCGCGATCAGCGTCGTGCCGCGCAACTCCTGGAATTCGAACCGCTCGAACACCTCGATCAGCTTGGCCAGGTGGGCCGTGCCCATGCCCGCCTGGGCCTGGTGCGCGAACTTCAGCGGTGCGCCCATCTCGCGGCTCAGCGTCTGGGCCATCTCGTCATAGCGCGACTTGTAGACCTCCAGGATGCGGCGCAGCAGCTGCAGCCGCTCGGCAGGCGAGGTCTGGGAGAAGGCGGGGAAGGCGGCCTTGGCGGATGCCACCGCGCGGTCGACGTCGGCGGCGCTGCCGAGCGAGATCTGGGTAAAGGCTTCCTCATTCGAGGGATCGATGACGTCGAGGGTCTTGGGCGTGATCGGATCGACCCAGGCGCCGTCGATATAGAATTGCAGGTCGTGGGACATGGTTCTGCCTCGAATGCTGAAGCGCGAGAAAAGGAGGGGGTGATATATCCGTCTGAATATATCGCTCCATAAGCATGCTCCCAAGCCCGTGACGGGATCAAGCGCGCTGGCCTGCGACACGGGCGCCGCGAGGCCGACTGGGCCGACCTTGCCTTTGCGTTGCTGTCCTCCGTCTTCCGGTCTTGGCAACGGGGCGGGCGAGGAGGAAGATTGGCCGCCTCGCCTCTGGAGCCGTCACTGCCCATGCCCTTCCATTCGCTCTATACGCACGGGTTCGCCCGGGTCGCCGCCTGCACCCATCGGACGGCCTTGGCCGACCCGGCCAGCAACGCTCAGGCCGTGCTGGCCATGGCGGCGGATCTGGATGCCCAGGGCGTGGCGCTGGCGATCTTTCCGGAGCTGGCGCTGTCCGGCTATTCGATCGAGGACCTGCTGCTGCAGGACGTGCTGCTGGATGCGGTCGAGCAGGCGCTGGCGACCGTGCTGGCCGGATCGGCAGGCCTCGGCGCCGTGCTGGTCGTGGGCGCGCCGCTGCGCCATGCCGGCCGGCTCTACAACACGGCGCTGGTGATCCATCGCGGCCGGCTGCTGGGCGTGGTGCCGAAATCCTATCTGCCCACATATCGCGAATTCTACGAGCGGCGCCAGGTCGCGGCCGGCGATGAATTGCGGGGGCTGATCACGCTCGCCGGTCAGACCGTACCGATCGGCAACGACCTGCTGTTCGCGGCCGAGGACGTGGCCGGTTTCGTCTTGCATGTCGAGATCTGCGAGGACATGTGGGTGCCGATCCCGCCCAGCGCGCCGGCGGCGCTGGCCGGCGCCACGGTGCTGGCGAACCTGTCGGGCAGTCCGATCACCATCGGCCGGGCCGACAGCCGGCGCCTGTTGGCGCAATCGGCCTCGGCCCGCTGTCTCTCAGCCTATCTCTATGCTGCGGCCGGGTCCGGCGAGAGCACGACCGATCTCGCCTGGGACGGCCAGGTCATGATCTTCGAAAACGGCGTGCGCCTGGCCGAGGCCGAGCGGTTTCCGGCCGAGGGCCAATATGTCGTGGCCGATATCGATCTGGACCTGCTGCGCCAGGAACGGCTGCGCATGGGCACGTTCGACGATAATCGGCGCACCCATGCCGCCACGACCGAGGCGTTCCGCACCGTCCGGTTCCGGCTCGATCCGCCGGACCGCGACCTGGGCCTGCGCCGACCGATCGAGCGGTTTCCGTTCGTGCCGGCCGATCCGGCGCGGCTGGAGCAGGATTGCTACGAGGCCTACAACATCCAGGTCGCGGGCCTGGTGCAGCGGCTGCGCACCACCGGCACCAAGCAGGTCGTCATCGGCATCTCAGGCGGTCTCGATTCGACCCATGCCCTGATCGTAGCGGCTAAGGCGCTGGATCAGCTGGGCCTGCCGCGCACCAACATCCTGGCCTTCACCCTGCCGGGCTTTGCCACCGGTACCGAGACCAAGGCCAATGCCTGGCGCCTGATGAACAGCCTGGGCACGACCGCGCGCGAGATCGACATCCAGCCGGCCGCCCGCCAGATGCTGGGCGACATGGGCCATCCGTTCGCCGGCGGCGA
>Ga0302314_10020005_pt1 | contig 11090 bp, 5 predicted proteins | sample III_Palsa_N2_3_FD_200533 | JGI IMG/M metagenome (GOLD analysis project Ga0302314, IMG submission 200533) | Peat permafrost microbial communities from Stordalen Mire near Abisko, Sweden - III_Palsa_N2_3 | ecosystem: Environmental > Terrestrial > Soil > Palsa > Peat permafrost | place: Sweden... | reverse complement strand
GGGTGTCCCCGTTCGACTCGGTCGTGCAGGGCGGGGACGCGGTCTGGGAGGGCCTGCGGCTCACCAACGGCCGGATCTTCGCGCTCGACGAGCACCTGGACCGGCTGCGCCGGTCGGCGCACGCGCTGGGCTTCGCCTCGGTGCCGTCCGACGAGGCGATCACGGCCGAGATCATCCGCACGCTGGCCGCCAACGGGATGCACAGCGGCGTGCACATCCGGCTGACCCTCACCCGCGGGGTCAAGCTCACCTCGGGCATGGATCCCCGGCTGAACGTCTCCGGGCCGACGCTGATCGTGCTGGCCGAGTTCAAGGACCCGGTGTACGACCTGGGAGGGATCCGGCTGGTCACGTCGAGCGTGCGGCGCACCGCTCCGGACTCGCTTGACCCCAAGATCCACCACAACAACCTGCTGACCTCGATCCTGGCGAAGATCGAGGCGAACGTGGCGGGCGCCGACGACGCGGTCATGCTCGACAACCGCGGCTTCATCGCCGAGACCAACGCGACCCACCTGTTCCTGGTGCTGCCCGGCGACCGATCTGGCGGGGCGAGCGCGACCCTGGCAACGCCGACCACGGCCGCGTGCCCGGAGGGGATCACCCGCGCGACCGTGCTGCGGCTGGCCTCGTCGTCCGGCATCGCCTGGGCCGAGGGCGACTACAGCCTCCCGCAGCTCTACAACGCGTCCGAGGTCTTCGTCACCGGCACGATGGGCGGCCTCGCCCCGGTGATCTCGGTCGACGGGCGTTCCATCGGCGACGGCACCACCGGCCCGGTCACCAAGCAGCTGACCGAGCTCTACGCGAACCTCTCGGCCAGCTCCGGCACCACCGTCGCCTGAGGTCGCGTGCTACGACTGCTGGGTGATCTTGCCGTCTTCCAGCTGGAGGACCTCGTCGGCCAGGCCGATCAGGACCGGGTCGTGGGTGGCGACCAGCGCGGTGACGCCCTCGGAGCGCACGACCGCGCGGAGCAGCCGCATGATCTGCTTTCCGGTTTCCTGGTCGAGCTGGCCGGTGGGCTCGTCGGCCAGCAGCAGCTTCGGCCGGCTGGCGAGCGCGCGGGCGATCGCGACCCGCTGCTGCTGGCCGCCGGAGAGCTCGCCCGGGCGCTGCCTGGAGTGGTCGGCCAGGCCGACGATCGACAGCATCAGCGCCACCCGCTCCTCCCGCTCGCGCGGCGCGACGCCGGCGATCCGAAGCGGCACGCCGACGTTCTCGGCGGCCGAGAGCACCGGCAGCAGGCCGAACGACTGGAAGATGTAGGCGACGGTCTCCCGCCGCAGCCGCATCCGGCCTCGCTCGCCCATCCCGGTCACGTCCTGGCCGGCCACGTGGACCGTGCCGCCGCTGGGGGAGTCGAGCCCGCCGACGACGTTGAGCAGCGTGGTCTTGCCGGAGCCGGACCGGCCGCGGAGCGCGACCAGCCTTCCCTCGCCGATGGAGAAGGTGACGCCGCGCAGGGCCGCGGTCGCGGTCGGGCCGCTGCCGTAGGTGCGGGTGACGTCCCGCACGTCGACCATGATCCCGCGTTCGACCGTCGACGAGGACGCCGGCAGGTCACCACTGGTCGGGATGCTCACGCGGCACCGTCCTCAGATTCTGAAATGTCTGACTCGGACTCGGACGGGGCCGCGGCGCCGTTGGGCTGATCCGGCCACACGCCGATGTGGTCGGGTTCCGCCTCGAGGCGGACGCGGTCGCGCATGCCGAGGGCGTCGGTCATCTCCCGGGGAAGCTGGAGCCGGCCGGCCCGGTCGAGGACCGCGTACTCCACCGCGTGCCCGAACTCGCCCGAGCCGTCGGCCGAGTCGTGCCTGAGCGTCTCCGTCGCGGTCCTGCCGTCCCTGATCGCGATCGTCCTTCTGACCATCGATGACACGGCCGGGTCGTGGGTCACCACCAGCACGGTCACGCCCAGCTCGGAGTTGGCCGTCTGCAGCGCGCCGAAGACCGACGCGGCGGTCGCGCTGTCAAGCTCGCCGGTGGGCTCGTCGGCCAGCAGCACCGACGGCGAGTTCGACAGGGCCACCGCGATCGAGACCCGCTGCTGCTCGCCGCCGGACATCTGATCGGGGCGCCGGCCGGCGCAGTGCGCCACGCTGAGCAGTTCGAGCAGCTCGGCGGCGCGCTTACGGCGGGTGGGACGGCCCGTCCCGGCCAGCCGGAGCGGCAGCTCGACGTTCTGCGTCGCCGTCAGGTAGGGGAGCAGGTTGCGCGCCGTCTGCTGCCAGATGAAGCCGACCACCGAGCGCCGGTAGGCCAGCCGCTGCCGCGCCGTCATCGACGCCAGGTCGTGCCCGGCCACCCGAACGCCGCCGGCGGTGGGGGAGTCGAGGCCGGCCAGGATGTTCATCAGCGTCGACTTGCCGCTGCCGGACGCGCCGACCAGCGCCGTCAGCTCGCCGGTGCCGACCAGGAGGTCAAGGCCCTGCAGCGCCTGGACCTCGATCCCCTCGGCGGTGTAGATCCTGACCAGGCGGTCGCACAGGATCAGCGAGCCCGCCCCGTAGTCGGAGTGCGCCCGCGCGATGTCCGCCTGGATGGCGCTGACCGTGGCGGTGTCGCCGTCTGGGCCGGACCCGTCGGCCCCGGCCGTCGACTCGGACGGCTGTGGTTGTGTCACCGCGTTCTCCCGTTCATTCGCCTACCCGAAGGGACGCCGCGCCGCGTCGGCGTCCCCACCTTATCTCGATGCCGAGCGACACCACAGCGACCAATGCGAGGCCGAGAATCGGTACCGCGATCGATGCGACGTCAGCCGCCAGCGGCACCGGGATGGAGGTCCCGGTGAATACCGACAGGTTGATGTCGGGGGCCAGCACCCGCGGCAGCGTCACCGCGCAGGCCCAGCCGGCCAGCCCGGCCGCGATGACGGCGGGCAGCACCTCGAGCGCGACCACCCAGGCCCGCTGTCTCTCGCCGAGGCCCATGGTGGCGAGCCGGGCGAGGGTCGAGTCTCGTTCGGAGGCGCCGAGCGCGAGCTCGAGGAGCATGACCGCGAGGCCGAGGGCGGCCGCGACCCCGACCGCGAGGGTGAAGAGGGTGAACGCCCCGTGCTCGAGCGGACCGCTGGTCAGCCCCGCGAGCACGTCGGAGCGGAAGGTCACGCTGCCGCCGTACAGCAGGTGGGTTACCACCGCCGACAGCCGCGCGTGGTCGATGGACCCGCCGTTCAGCAGCACCAGGTTGGTCGGCGTCGGCGCCGGCGGCGTGGCCGTCGACCTGATCGCGGCGACCGGAATGATCACGAAAGCGCCGCCGCCGGGGAACGCGGGAGTGCTCGAGAGCACGCCCGCCACCTGCACCCGGACCGGTGCGACGACCGCCTGGTCGGTGCTGAGGGAGACCGCGCCGTCGCCGAGGTCGGCGACGGCGGCGGGCGACGCCAGGACCGGCTGCGCCGCTCCGGCCGTGGTCGGCGCCGCGAGCAGTCCGGCCTGCACCTGCGGGTACCCCTGGCTGGAGGCCACCAGGGCGGCGTAGCCGGCCGGGTCGACGGCGAGGACGTTGAGCTGGGCGCCGGACGGGGTCTCCCAGAGCGCGTTCCAGACGGTGGTCGCCTGGGTGACGCCGGGCACGTCGGCGATGTCCCGGGCGGCGTTCGGCGGGATGATGAGGTTCGGGGCGGGCGTGACGGTCGCGTCGGCCCCGACCGTCTGCCAGGACGCGGCGATCTCGCCGTTGGTGACGGCGTCCCTGACCATGCCGGCGAAGGCGGCGACGGTGAGCGCGAGGACGAGGGCGAACGCGGGGAGCGCGGGGGTGAGTGCGGTCCTGGAGGCGCGGGCCAGGCCGAGGAACGCGGGCGCGCGGCTGGTGCGGGTGGAGAGGCGCAGCAGCCCGCGCAGGACGAGCGGGTAGAGCCGCAGCACGATGATCACGACCGGGATGGCGACCAGGACCGGCGCGGAGCTGGTGAAGAAGTTGACGCCGGACCCGGCCTGGCTGCCCTGGTTGCGGAACACGACGATGCCGGCCACGGCGGCGGCGATCAGCATCACCTCGATGATCAGCCGCCTCCTGGCGCTGATCTGGCGTCGGTCGGTGATTCCGCGCTTGGGCAGGCGGTGCTGCCAGGCGGCGATGATGGCGGGGCCGAGGACGGCCACGGCCAGCACGGCGATCGGCGGCCACCAGCCGCCCGCCGCGCCCGCGCCCTGCGCCGAGCCGGCGCCGGGGACGGCGAGGACCGCCAGCACGACCCCGAGCACGGCCGCGGGGACGCAGACGAGGGCGGCCCCGGCGGCGGTGCCGAGGAAGATCTGGCGCAGCGCCGCGCCGCGCGCCCTGATGACCGCGAGCTCGGCCCGCCTGCGCATCGCGACCATCCGGCTCGCCAGCAGCAGCACGGCCAGGCCGGTGATCGTCAGGCTCACGTAGAGCAGCCACAGCAGCGTGTCGACCGACTGCGCAGTGGCGATGAACTGCTGCAGCGCGTACAGCAGGTTCGAGGAGACGGCGAACGACGGGGCGGCCGGGGCGACCTCACCGGTCAGCGTCGGCACCTGGGTGGTGAGGGAGTCGAGCGCGCTGGCCAGCGGCTGCACCCCCTGGCCGGTGAGGGAACTGGCCGCCAGCGGGAACACCCACTCCAGCTGGACACCGGCCGAGCTGAAGTACTCCTCGACTTCGCTCGTCTCGCCCGGCGAGACCATAACCGAGCCCGCCCAGTACGGGTTGTCGTTGCTCCCCTGGAGGTCGGGGGCGACGATGGCGGGGTCGACGGTCCAGAAGATCGAAGTCGGTTCGACCGGGGCCACGATGCCCGTGACGAGGATGGTGACCTTGGAGATCTGACCGGTCGTCTCGCGTTCCGGGCCGGTCATCTCGAACTGCGAGCCCACGTGCAGGCCGAACCTTTTGGCCGTCTGGGTGCTCATCACGACCTGTATCACCGGCAGCTTCGTCGCCTGCCTGAGCTGGCTGGCGGGCGTGCCGTCGCCGCTGTTCGCCGACGGCGCCGGGGTCGCCACCGGGAAGTGGCCGCCGACCAGCCGCATCTGCTGCGCGCTGAACGGCTGGCGCTCGGTGATCTCGATCTTGACCGGGGTGCCGCCCGTGCCGGGCATGGTGCTCGGCAGCATGTTGAGCCCGGTCGTCATGAGCGACACGTCGGTGCCCGCCGGGGTGAGGCTGACCACGCCCCGGTTGAAGTTCCCGTACAGCTGGCCGCCGATGTCGGAGATCACCGACGGGGTCACGGAGGGAGGCGGCCCCAGGGTGCTGACCGTGCTGAGGGCGTCCTGCACCGCGCTCCAGGTCGACTGGACGGTGATGGTCCTGGACAGCGGCGGGTTGGCGGCGATTGTCTGGCGCACTGCCTGCGTCCTGGTCGCGAGCGCCTCCCGCGCGCCCGCGGTGGACGCGAACACGGCGAACAGCGTGAGCAGCGCCAGCCAGGTGTAGATGCCGCGGATGGGCCGGCTTCTCATGCGACCTCTGCCGCTCGGAGTTCGGCCGCCGGGTCGGGGCGGCGGAAGATGACGAGCGCGGCCGCCAGCGCCGGGAGCACGGCGACCGCGACCGCGAGCGGGATCGTCTGCGGCAGGTCGTACAGCGTCACCGGCGGGGGAACCGGGACCTGCGCGGTCGGGCTGAGCGTGACCGCGGGCACCAGCAGCCGGGCGACCACGGTGCCGAGGATGAGGCCGAGCGCGGCCGCCGGGACCGACAGCAGCAGCTTCTCAAGGAACAACTGCGCGGCGGCCGACCGCTGATTGACGCCGAGCGCCGCCAGCAGCGCGTTCTCCGCGCGTCGCTGCCTGACGTTGGCCGCGATCGAGACCCAGAAGCCGGCGATCGCCAGCAGCGCGGCCGCCACCGCCATCGCCAGCAGCGCCTGCTGCGGCGCGGCCGAGAGCGGGTCGCCGACGGTCGCGGCGGCCAGGGCGGCGCTGTCGGTAATGGTCGCGCCCGGCGGTACCGCCCGCGCCAGGGACGCGGGGACCTGACCGCCGTCCGTGGACAGCCACCACTGGGTGACGGGCACCGGGTCGGTGCCGTGGTTGACCAGGAACGCCTCGAGGGTGGGCAGGTCCATCACCAGGCCGGGGCCGGATACGGTCGGGAACGCGTTCGCCACCGCCACGATCTTCGCGGGCACGGTCACGCCGCTGATGGTCGTTTGCACGATGCTGCCCACGTGGGTGCTGTTCTGGCCGTCGAACGCCCGAGTCGCGATCGCGGGGACGGCGGCCGGCACCGCGACCGGGGCGGACAGCGTGACCTGCCCGGCTACCGGCTCGGTGAGGACAGGGACCGCTGTTGGATTGGCCGCCCATAGCCCGTAGCCGGGGTTAAACGTGAGCGTCGCGCCGCCGGGCGCGCTTGTCCACCCGGTCACCTGCGGGTTGCCCGACGGGCCGTAGATCTCGCCGCCGTTCAGCTGCGAGTCGAGCTCGGGTGAGCTCGCGTTCGCGCTCCACGTGCCGGGCGTGGCCCCGGCGACGGTCAGCGTGACCGGAGTCGAGAGCGGTTTCGCGGGCAGCGTGTAGAAGAGGACGACCTGGCTGAGCCGGAGCGGGTAGTCGGCGTCGGCCCCGCCGAGCGAGGCGGTGAGCGTGTGCGGACGGCCGTCGGCGCTGATCAGCCCCGATGAGAGCTGGAAGGCGGCGCCGGACGCGTCGGTGACCGCGAACTGCGCGGTCACCGAGCCGAGGGGGGCTCGGCTGAGCGTGACGGTGAACTGGACCGTCCGCGGCCGGCCGGGCAGGACCATGCCGCCGGCGTTCGAGGCCGGCGTGATCGCGCGCAGCAGGGCGGCCGGCGGAAGACTCGACTGATCGGCCCTGAGCAGGGCGACCCCGGGCGCGTGGGCGGCGTCGATGGCCACCACCTCGGACGGCGTCGCCACCTGGTTGACCGAGACCGCCATCGCCCCCTGCACGCCCGGCGCCCCGCTGATCGTCGTGGTCGCCCCGGCCGCGACCGGCTGCGCCAGGTCCACCTGCACGTCTCCGCCGGTGGCGTACGCTGCCTGGTCGGTCGCCGACCTGGTCCAGCTCTGGTGCTGCGCCAGCGCCAGGGTGCCGGTGGCGACGGCCATCACCAGCAGCAGCGCGGCGCCGCCCTGGCGTAGCGGCTGGCGGCTGAACTGCCACCCCGCCAGCGCCGAGGTGAGCCCGCGACCGCCCGCCGACAGCCGGTCGACGCCGCGGGCCGCGATCGGCAGCAGGCGCAGGGTGAGCACCGTGCCGCCCGCCAGGGCGAGCGCGGGGGCGAGCACGAGGACCGGATCGATGGCCGACGGGCCGCTCGACGACGTCGAGACGGCCGAGTAGCGCCGCAGTTGCCAGCACGCGAGTACCGCCAGCACGACCAGCGCGAGGTCGGCGCCGGCCCTCGTCGCGCCGGAGAGCACGGCCTGCCTGCCCCGCCGGATGTGGGCGGCGCCGCGGCCGGGGCGCAGCACGGGGTAGAGGAGCGCGCCGATCGAGAGCACGGCGATGGCGAGCGCGGCGACGAGGGCGTCGAACCAGGTGCCTGAGGCGGTCAGGCTGATGCCGCCCTCGGGGACGGCGCCGCCCCCGGTGCTGGAGCTGTAGAGGGTACTGCCGAGCAGCCGGGCCAGCCAGATCCCGGCGATCCCACCGACCGCGGCGGTGACCAGCGACAGCGGGATCACCTCGGCCGCGGTCAGCCTGGTCAGCTGCCACTTGGTCGCGCCGCGCGCGGTCAGCAGCGCGGTCTCGCCCTCGCGCTGGGCGGCGAGCAGCCGGGCGACCGCGAGCAGCGCCGCCACCGCGAGCACGAGCAGCTCCAGCGCGCTGATCGCGAGCAGCGACCGGGCGACGGCGACGTTATCGCCGGTGTTGGCGAGCACGGTCGGCAGGTTGGTGGTCAGGGTGAGCCCGCTGAGCAGGCCCGAGGCCCCGAGCGCGCCCGCGTGGGCGGAGATGGCGGTCAGGTCGCTTGGGTTGAAGTCGGCCATGTCGGGCTGGGCGACCCAGGTCCCGGTTCCCACCGTGAGCTGGCCGGGGAACGCGCTCGGCGATACGATCAGGGGCCCGTAGGTGGTGAAGCCGCTCGTCGTCGCCGAACCGCTGGCGGGGACGGAGTTCAGCTGCCAGTACGAGTCGGACCCGGCCTTCGTCTGCCGCTCTGTGTACAGGCCGGTGAGCTGGAACGTCACGTCCGTGTCGGAGTCCCGGTCGACCACGTGGAGGACGTCACCGATGTGCAGTCGGAGCAGCGCAGCCGAGCTCGCGGGCAATGCGGCCGGGATCGCGCCCTCCCCGCCGCCCTTCCCGGACGCGGCCGAGCCGCCAGACGATGAGGCCGCCTGCGAGGGCCACCGGCCGCTCACGAGCGCGGCGTGACTCGTCACGCCCTGCAGGGAGGCGGCCTGGAGCAGCGGCGTGTTAGTCGACGCGCTGGCGGGCTTGGCGGGCAGCGACCCGGCCTCGAAGCCGAGCGGGTCGGACCAGATTCCCTGCCAGAAGGCGAACGGCACTCCGTCCAGCGTCCCGGCGATGGTCGAGTGCAACGCGGCCGAGGTCTGGGCCGGGCTGCCGCCCGCGAACGTGCCCGAGACATTCATCGACGTGCCCTGCGCGACCACCAGGTCGTGCCTGACCGCCTGCGGGAGCGCCTGGCCGGCGAACACCGCCAGCGCAGCCGCCACGGCCGCCGCGACCAGCGTGGTCAGCGCCGCCGCCGCGAGCACCACCCAGTGCGCCGACATCCGTCGCAGCGACAGTGGCCCCCGCGGATTCATCACTAGCCTCACAATTCCGCATCCTTCAACACCGTGGCAAATCCGGGCAGGTAACAAGTCGATGCCGGCGCCAGCCGGAAAACGGTCCGGATCGCGCGTAAGTTCCACGCATTCCAGTGCCTAGAGCGCTACGTTGGGTGACGGACGGACACGTCCTGGATGGTCAAATGTACGGTTATGAGGCTTTTTCCGGGAATGTTTCGCGCGACGACACGCCTAAATGCGTGTTCCGGTAGCGAAGTTGAGCATTTGCCGAGATGATGCTGTGACCTTGCCTGAACGGCAGGTACCGCCAGACATATGAGGTGACCGCCACGTGAGAAGCGGATGGCCGCACTCCCAGGATGATCATGGGATGCTTCCAGCAGACCGGCGCTCGGCGCCGGTCGGCCCCGAGGTCTCATGGCCAGCCGGATACTCCGACCAGGGGTACCGGGACGGCGACTACCGCTACGCGGCGCCGCAGGCGGAGGAGCTGCCGCCCGCGAGCCACGGCGGGCACCCGTACACGGCCTTCACGTCTGACGGGTACGGCGACGACGGCTACCGGGACCCGGGATACCAGGGTCCGGCCGCGCAGGACGCCGGCATCGCGGGCACCAGGACGGTTCGCGGGTTCGTTGAGACCGGGCAGGGCTGGGGCCAGGCGGGCTACGCCCCCGACGGGTATGCCCAGTCCAGCTATCAGCAGGGCAACGGCTACCAGCAGGGACGGGCGTACGACCAGTCCGGTTACGCCGGCTCCAGCTACGCTCCGGCCGGCCAGATCGAGATGGCGTACCCGCCGAGCGCGCAGTCGACCGAGGAGTACCACGGCGCGGACAGCCACCGGCAGCCGTGGGACTACGACCAGCCGCTCCGCTACGAAGACGGAGAGGTCGCGTACCAGGGGCAGGACGGCTACCCGGCGAGCGGCGACTACCAGAGCGTCAACTACCTCAGCGGCGCGTACCCGATCGCGGATTACGACGCCGGCCGCCCGTCGCCCGGCTACGAGTCCGATGGCTACAACGGCTCCGATTACTCGACCCCCGGCATCGGCGGCAACGGCTACGACCTGGCCGGCATCATCGGCACCAGCGACTTCGATGCGGTCGGCTACGACGAGCCGAGTTACGACCGCCTCGCCTACGACGACCCGCGCTACGGCGAGGGCCACGGCCGCGGCAACTCGCGCTCCCCGTTCGACGAGGCCCGCTTCGACGCGCCGGGCTTCGACGAGACCCGGCTTGACAACCTGTGGCTGCCGGGAGAGGACGTCCGGCAGGAGGCCGCCCCCGTCGGCTACGGCAATGACGGATTCGGAGACGGCCCGGTCCGTTCGGGATACTCGGACTTTGATCCTGGGCAGCGGGGCGGCCGATTCGCGGAGACGCGGTTCGACATGAACGCCGTCGACCTCGACATCAACAACACCAGGTTCGACGTGCCCGCCTTCGACGAGACGCGCATCGACAGCCTGCGCCGGACCTCAAGCGACCTGCTTGCCCTCGGCCCCCGCAGCGGCGGGGCGGCCCTGCTCACGCGGCCGTCCGCCCAGCCCCGGAGCTGGGTCGAGGACACGTCGTTCGACCACTTCGCCGACCTCGACCTCACCGACGAGCCGGTCCCGGCCGCCTTCACCCGCACCATCGAGCGGCCCGAGACCGAGGACGACACCGCCACCCGGCGCGCGGGCGGCCGCCGCCGCGGTCGCAGCGGCGACCGTCGGCAGTGGATGGCGCTCGGCGCCATCGCCGTCGTCGCGGCGGGCGCGATCGGCGGCGTGCTGATGAAGTACGTATTCGCCGGCCCGAGCGGGCCCGCGCACCAGATCGTCACCCCGGCCTCGACCGACGCGTACACCCGTTCGGCCAGCCTCGGTGAGCAGACGCACGTCACCGCGCTGGCGCAGGCCTTCGCCAAGTCAAGCGGCGGATCGGCCAGCGACGTTGTGTCGGCCGTCTACCAGCAGGGCGCCGGCGGCGCCACCCCGGGCATTGACTCGCAGATGTTCATGTTCGTGGGCGGCAAGCTCGCCAACGCCAACCCGACCGCCGAGCTAGCCAACTTCACGCAGTCCTATCGGGGCACCCATGATGTGTCGGCAGGCTCGCTCAAGGGCGAGGCAGCCTGTACCGAGACGCACGTCAACGGCGAGGAAGCGGCGATGTGCGTGTGGTTCGACAACGACACGTTCGGCGCAGTGGTCTCGCCGACGATGACGACCGCGCAGCTGGCGACGACGATGGACAGCGTGCGGCCGAGCCTGGAGATCCTGGCTAACTAGCCTTTGAATGGCGGATGGGTGACGCTGGGGTTGGGCGTCTTCTGGTGCCGCTCGGGTGGCTTCTGGCATCGCTTAGGTGGCGGCGCGGGACGCCGCAGG
>Ga0302314_10020004_pt1 | contig 11090 bp, 10 predicted proteins | sample III_Palsa_N2_3_FD_200533 | JGI IMG/M metagenome (GOLD analysis project Ga0302314, IMG submission 200533) | Peat permafrost microbial communities from Stordalen Mire near Abisko, Sweden - III_Palsa_N2_3 | ecosystem: Environmental > Terrestrial > Soil > Palsa > Peat permafrost | place: Sweden... | reverse complement strand
GCCTCGGATTCAACCAACTCGCGCGAGGTTTCCGCTGCGGTGGTCCCGACGACGGAGACGCCGGCTAACCTCGGCTTAATGAGTTTGCGGTGTCTGGCCGGTCTGGTAGCCGGATCAGGCGAGTCGCATGCCCAAGACCGTCCTCATCGTCGAGGATAACGAGCTGAACCTGAAGCTCTTTCGCGACCTGATCGAGTCCCTCGGTCATGCAACGCTCAGCACGGGCGACGGGCTGGCGGCATTCAATCTCGCTCGTGCGCACCGACCCGCGCTCATTTTGATGGACATCCAGCTGCCTGCCATCTCCGGCCTGGAGGTGACCCGTTGGCTTAAGGAGGACCCGGATCTGGAGCCGATCCCAGTGGTGGCCATCACCGCCTTCGCCATGCGGGGCGACGAAGAACGCATCCGGGAGGGCGGCTGCGCGGCCTATATCGCCAAGCCGATCTCGGTCACGAAGTTCCTGGAAACCATGCGGCAGTTCCTGGACGACCCGCCGCTCATCCTCGCGAACGCCGAGGCCCGTTAGTTCTCCGCCTGAGCCATCCCGCGCTCGGGCACGAATGCGCCCGTGCTATTCGCTGGGGCCTATTTGATCTTGCCTTCCTTGAAGTCCACGTGTTTGCGCACCACGGGATCGTACTTCTTGACGACCATCTTCTCCGTCATCGTGCGGGCGTTCTTCTTGGTGACGTAGAAGAAGCCGGTGTCGGCGGTCGAATTGAGGCGGATCTTGATAGAAGCCGGTTTGGCCATGGCGAGACGATACCTAGGGAGAGTGCGGCGCGGCGGCCGGAAATTGGCGAGCGGCGGACCATACGGATAGCGCGCGCCATGTCAATGTCGAGCCGGTCCCGCGCGCTACAGATGGACCAGTTGCTGGCGTCCGCGCGCGAAGCGCAGGGAGGGTGCTGGGCGGGTCGGGTCGGCCAGGCGAAGGGGGATCTCCCGCAACACGAAGCGAGTCACGCTTGGCAGGTCGAGCCCAAGCGCCGCCTCAAGCTCGAACCAGGCGATCTCGTCGAGTTCGCCGCAGTCGGCCTGCCGCTCCAGGCTGATCAGATGTTCGGCTTCGGCCATGAAGAAACGGGCGTCGAAGCGCTTGGGGGATATCGCCGGCGTGACGGCGCGGGCGACGAAATCCAGGGCCGCGAGATCGGGCAGCGCGCCTTGCGACAGGAACTCGCGCCATGGGCCTGAGCCCGGCCGGCGCGGCGCGGCCCGGGCGAGCAGCAGCCCCACCTCCTCGAAGGTTTCGCGGACCGCGGCCAGAGCGAGAGCCCGCGCCCGCGCCGGCGGAGCGGTCTTCGCCAAGCGGGCGGCCACTTCGTGGCGTAGATCGGTGGCGTACGGGGCCGAAAAGTCGGATCGGTCAATGCGGCCCCCTGGAAACACCCACTTGTCGGGCATGAAGTTGTGGCTGCCATGCCGGCGGCCCATCATCACGCGCGGCTTCGGCCCGTCGCGCCGGATCAGGATCAGCGTCGCCGCGTCGCGCGGGCGGACGGCGCGCGTTCCCGCCGGCCGAGGCGGCGGCAGGTCGTCGCGCTCGCGGACATCGTCGAAGGCTTGGTCGGTCATGCCGAACCATAGGCGCGGCTCTCGCGCCCGCGAAAGTCTGTCGTAACGTAACCCGAGCGCCCGGGCCTATTTTCCCGTTCGCCCCCGACCCCAAGCATTGGAAGCGGTGGCGCGACGCTATTGACAGTGGCCGTGCGTGCTCTACGAAGGTCTATCTGCGAAGCGTTCGCAAATATCGCGCGTCGGTGACCTCTGACCCAGTCTCTCGCCCATCCGTTGCACCGACGGTTAGCCAAAAGACGACGGCTGGCCCGGTTCCTGGCGGTGCTCGGTCCCGGCATCGTGGTCATGCTGGCGGACACCGACGTCGGCAGCATCATCACCGCCGGCCAGAGTGGCGTGCAGTGGGGCTATCGCCTGCTGCTACTGCAGTTCGTGCTGATCCCGATCCTCTATATGGTGCAAGAGCTGACAGTCCGGCTAGGCATCTTCACAGGCCGAGGCCACGGTGAACTGATCAAGGAGACCTTCGGGCGTGGCTGGGCCTGGGTCTCGGTCGTCGGGCTAGCCGTCGCGACCGGCGGCGCCCTGCTCACCGAACTCTCCGGCGTCGCCGGCGTCGGTGAGCTTTATGGAGTGCCCCGTGCGGTCAGCCTCGCCATCGCTGGGACCGCCCTTCTGGCCATGGTGATCACCGGATCCTATCGTCGCGTCGAGCGGGCCGCGATCTGCGTGGGGCTGTTCGAGCTGGCCTTCTTCGGCGTCGCCTGGGCTGCGCACCCGGACCTGAGCGTGCTGGCCGCCCAGGCGGCGAACGTTCAATTGGAAAACAAGGCCTTCCTCTATTTGATCGCCGCCAACATCGGCGCGGTGATCATGCCGTGGATGATCTTCTACCAGCAGTCGGCCGTGGCCGACAAAAAGCTGCGCCCCGAACATTTCAACGCCGCACGCTGGGACACCGCGATCGGCGCAGTCCTGACCCAGCTCGTGATGGCCGCGGTGCTCGTGGCCGCTGCCGCGACGCTGTCGGCGAGCGGCGCCAAGCCGGAACTCAATTCGGTGGGCGATCTGAGCAAGGCCCTCACCCCCTTCCTGGGCGTCGGGGTCGGACGGCTGGTGTTCGGCCTCGGGATCCTTGGCGCCGGGATGGTGGCGGCCATCGTCGCCTCCCTGGCCCTGGCCTGGGGGCTGGGGGAGGTGACCGGCTACAAGCACTCCCTGGAGCATCATCCGCTGGAGGCCCGCTGGTTTTACGCCGTCTACGCCCTGTGCGTGGTCCTGGGCTGCGTCCTGGTGGCCGTCGCCCCCAATCTGATTTCGCTCAACGTCGGCGTGCAGGTGATGAACGCCCTGCTGTTGCCGATCGTCCTTGGTTTCCTCGTCGCTCTGGCGGTGCGGGCGCTCCCCGATCACGTCCGATTGAAGGGATGGTACCTGTGGGTTGTCGTCGGTGTCGGAGGGGCGACCTGCCTGCTGGGCGTATTCGGCGGCCTCAGCGGCATTGGGCTTCTCTGAGCTGTCCCCGATTCCCATCTGGGGCGCTCCATGAATACCCGCACCCTTTCAAGAAGGCCGTCGCCGGCAGCCGGGCAGGGTGACCTGTTCGCCGATCTCGGTCCCGCAGGCTTCCGCTACCAGCCAGAGCTGATCAGCCTCGAAGAGGAGGCCGAGCTCGTTGCGCGGCTGCGAGATCTGCCGTTCGAGCCGCTCGAGGTCCATGGTCATCTCGCCAACCGGGGGTGCTCGGCTTTGGGCCGCGGTACGACTATGGCAGCCGCAACGTCATCGAGACGGCCCCGATGCCGGACTGGCTGACCGGCCTGCGCGATCTGTGCGGGGCGTTCCTGGGACAGCCGGGCGAGTCGCTCGCCCGTGCGCTGATCAACGAGTATCGCCCGGGCGCCGGCGTCGGCCGGCACCGCGACAGGCCGCACTTCGGCGAAATCGTCGGCGTCTCGCTCAGCACGTCGTGCGACCTGCGGTTCCGGCGCAAGGCCGGCGAAGGGTGGGATCGCTGGACAACCGTCGTCGAGCCGCGGTCCATCTACGGCCTCACGGGCCCGGCCCGGCGCGAATGGCAGCGCAGCGTCGCGCCCGTCGCCGAACACCGATACTCGGTCACCTTCCGCACCTTGGCAAAGCGGGACTGATCGCCTCACCGCCGGCGGGACGGGATCCGGCCGGGCCGGCTGCCGGTGCGGCCGCGCAGGCCGAGTCGCGGGCGAGGCAGCGTCCGGTCGGGCGGCTCCGGCTCGCTGAGCATTTCCAGCAGAAGGCCACCGGTGATAGGGGTGGCTTCCTTCAGTCGCACCGAGACCAACCGTCCGAGGCGCCAGCGTTCGCCGCTGCCCTCCCCGATCAGGGCGTGCAGGCGGTCGTCGTGGATGAAGTACTCGTCGCCGAGGCTGGAGATGGGGATCAGGCCGTCGGCGCCGCTCTGGGTCAGGCGCACGAAGAGGCCGAAGCGGGTGACGCCGGTGATCCGTCCCTCGAAGGCGGCGCCGACCTGGTCTTCCAGGAAGGCGGCCACGTAGCGGTCGACGGCGTCGCGCTCGGCCGCCATCGCGCGCCGCTCGGCCAGGGTGATGTGTTCAGCGGTGTCCGAGAGGCGGGAAACGTCTTCGTCGCTGAGGCCATCGTCGCCGAACCCCAGGGCGCGGACCAGCCCGCGGTGAACGATGAGGTCGGCGTAGCGACGAATCGGCGAGGTGAAGTGCGCGTAGCGATCGAGGTTGAGGCCGAAGTGGCCGATGTTGTCGGTGGAATAGATCGCCTGCATCTGGGAGCGCAGCACCACCTCGTTGACGATCTCGCCGTGCGGACCGCCGTGGGTCTGCTCCAGCAGGCGGTTGAAGCGTTCGGTGCGCGGCGGATCGCCCTTGTTCCAGGTGATGCCCAGGGTGGCCAGGAAGTCGGCTAGGGCCTCGATCTTCTCAGGCGAAGGCGCGCCATGGACACGGTAGATCAGGGGCGTGCGGCGCTGCTCCAGGGTCTCAGCGGCGCTGACGTTGGCCTGGATCATGAACTCTTCGATCAGTTTGTGGGCCTCCAGAGCCTGGCGCGGGGTGATGGCCGCCACCTCGCCGCCCGGGCCGAGCAGGACGCGGCGCTCCACAGACTCGATCTCCAGTGGGGAGCGGCGCTCGCGCCCTCTCTTGAGCACCGCGTAGGCCGCCCACAAAGGCTTCAGCACCCCCTCGAGGATCGGTCCGGCCGTGTCGTCCGGATAGCCGTCGATGGCCGCCTGTGCCTGCTCGTAGGAGAGCTTGGCGGCGGAGCGCATCAGGCCGCGCTGAAACCGATGGCTGCGCTTGCGGCCGCTAGCGTCGAACACCATCCGCACCGCCATGCAGGCGCGTGGCTCGCCCTCGCGCAGCGAGCAGAGGCCGGCCGAAAGGCGCTCCGGCAGCATGGGTTCCACCCGGTCGGGGAAATAGACGCTGTTGCCCTTCTCGCGCGCCTCGCGGTCGAGCGCGGAACCGGGCCGGACGTAGGCGGCGACGTCGGCGATAGCCACCCATGCGATCCAGCCGCCTGGATTGGCGGGATCGGGATCCGGCTCGGCGAAAACCGCGTCGTCGTGATCGCGGGCGTCGGCCGGATCGATGGTGATCAGGGGCAGCGCGCGAAGGTCGGTCCGAGCTTTCAGAGTGGGCGCCTCGGCCGCGAGGGCCTCGGCCTCCACGGCGTCGGAGAAGCCGGTGGGTATGCCGTGGGTGTGGATCGCCACCAGCGACGCGGCGCGCGGATCATCCTCGCGGCCCACCACCTCCAGCACCTTGCCCCGCTTCGGTCCGTGCGGCCGCTCGGCGAACCCGCCGACCTGGGCGATCACCAGGTCCCCGTCGTTCAGCTCACCCCCTTCCGCGGCGGTGAGCAGGAGGCTCTCTTTTGAGCGGCGGTCGACCGGCTCGACACGGATCTCGCGACGCACCTTGCGAACGACGCCCAGGATGCGGTGGGCGCTCTGGCCGAGACGCTTGATCACCCGCGCTTCCGTCTCGCCGTTCTCCGTCAGCGCCTCGAAGCGCACCAGCAACCTGTCGCCAAGTCCCGGCGCGCCGGCGGCGGCCTCGCCTGGTCCGGGCGCCAGCCGAATGGCCGGCGCGGCCCCTGAGGCCTTGACCAGACGCACGTACAGATCGCCGTCGGCGTCGCGCTCGACCACGTCGACCACTCCGACCGGTGGCAGGCTCCCGTCGGCGGACCTGGTTTTGCGCGTCGGCGGCCCGCGGTGCTCCCGCGGTGCTCGGGGTCGTCGCACCGGACCTAGGCCGGGCGCGAAGCGGCGCGCTCCGCGTTCAAGAGGCCTTCTTCCGCGCCGGAGCCTTGGCCCTGGTCGGCGATTTCTTGGCTTTGAGGGCGGGCTTCTTGGCCTTCGCGGTGGCCTTCGGCAAAGCCTTGGCCTTGACGGGGCCGGCCGTCTTTGCCCCGCGTCTCGCGGGCTTCTTCTTGCCGCCGCCCTGCGCTTCGCGCGCGTCGAGCAGGGCGACCGCCTGTTCCAGCGTCAGGGACTGAGGATCGGCGCCCTTGGGCACGTTGGCGTTGAAAGCTTCATGCTTGATGTACGGCCCATAGCGGCCGGCCAGCACGCGCACGGGTTTGCCGGTCGACGGGTGTTCGCCCAGCTCCTTGAGCGCGGCCGACGCGCCGCCGCCGCGGCCGCGCGGGCCACCCGCCCTCTTCTCCGCCAACGCCACCACGGCGCGATTGAGGCCGACGTCGAAGACCTCGTCGGCATTGGCCAGGTTGGCGTATGCGCCGTTGTGCTGGACGTAGGGCCCGTAGCGGCCGATGCCGGCCAGAATCATGCCGCCGTCCTCGGGATGCACACCCACCTCGCGGGGCAGCGAGAGCAGCCGAAGGGCCTTGTCGAGGTCCACCGCCGCCGGCGGCCAATCCTTGGGCAGGCTGGCGCGTTTCGGTTTGTCCCCAGCCTGCTCGACGTACGGTCCGAAGCGCCCGTTCTTCAGCCAGATCGTGGCGCCGGTCGCCGGGTCGATGCCAAGTTCACGATCCCCGGGGGTCTCGCTTTCATCATTTTCGGAGGCGGCGATCGGGCGCGTGAACCGGCACTCGGGATAGTTCGAGCAGCCGATGAAGGCCCCGTAGCGGCCGGTCTTCAACGACAGCCGCCCCTCGCCGCAGGAGGGGCACGCGCGCGCATCCGACCCGTCGGGTTTCGGCGGGAAGATATGCGGGCCCAGGGCCTCGTTGAGCGCGTCGAGGATCTGGGTGGTCCGCAACTCGCCTATCTCGCCGACCGCCGCGTGGAAATCGGTCCAGAACTCGCGCAAGAGGGCTTTCCAGTCGAGGTCGCCGGCCGACACCAGGTCGAGCTTCTCCTCCAGACCCGCCGTGAAATCGTATTCCACATAGCGACGGAAGAACTGCTCGAGGAAGGCTGTGACCAGGCGCCCGGCGTCTTCAGGCACGAAGCGCTGCTTCTCCATCCGCACATAGCCGCGATCACGCAGGACGCTGAGGATAGAGGCGTAGGTGGAGGGCCGGCCGATACCCAGCTCCTCCATCTTCTTCACAAGGCTCGCTTCAGAGTAGCGGGGGGGCGGCTCGGTGAAGTGTTGGTCGGCGCGCGCCTCGATGACCCGCGCGGCCGCGCCCTGCTGGACGACCGGCAGGCGCCCTTCGTCTTCGCCATCACCTGAGGCTCCGGGGTCGTCCCGGCCCTCTTCGTAGACGGCGAGATAGCCGGGAAACAGCACCACTTGGCCCGTGGCGCGCAGCCCGGTGCGGCCGTCGGCGCTCTCCAGGTCGATGGAGGTGCGCTCTATGCGGGCCGATTCCATCTGAGAGGCGATCATCCGCTTCCAGATCAGCTCGTAGAGCCGCCCCAGGTCGGGCTCGAGATGCAGCCGCCCCGGGTTGCGCTCAAGACTTGTCGGGCGGATCGCTTCATGGGCCTCCTGGGCGTTCTTGGCCTTGGTGCGATAGAGCCGGGGGCTCTCGGGCACATAGTCGGCGCCGTAGAGGGCGGCGATGACCCCGCGGGCCTCGCTGAGCGCCTCCGGCGCGGACTGGACGCCGTCGGTTCGCATGTAGGTGATCAGGCCGACCGTCTCGCCGCCGATGTCGACGCCCTCATAGAGTCTCTGGGCGGCCTGCATGGTCCGCTGGGCCGAGAAGCCGAGCTTGCGCGCCGCCTCCTGCTGGAGCGTCGAGGTGGTGAAAGGCGGCGGCGGGCTGCGGCGAGCGGGCTTCTTCTCCACCGCCGTGACAGTGAAGCGCGCCGCTTCGACCGCGGCCTTGGCGGCGAGCGCGGTCGCGGCGTCCGCGAGGTCGAATCGCCCCAGGCGTTTGGCGTCGTGCTTGACCAGGCGAGCCAAGAAAGGGTCGGAGCCGGCCGCGACATCCGCCTCGACGCTCCAGTACTCCTGAGTCCTGAAGGCCTCGATCTCGATCTCGCGGTCGACGATCAGGCGCAGGGACACCGATTGCACCCGGCCCGCTGACCGCGAGCCCGGCAGTTTGCGCCACAGCACCGGCGAGAGGGTGAAGCCGACCAGGTAGTCGAGCGCGCGGCGGGCGAGGTAGGCCTCCACCAATTCCATGTCGATGTCGCGCGGGTGCTTCATCGCCTCGGTCACGGCGGATTTGGTGATAGCGTTGAACACCACCCGCTCGACCACCGCGCCTTTCACCGCCTTGCGACGATTGAGGTCCTCCAGCACGTGCCAACTGATCGCCTCGCCTTCGCGGTCGGGGTCGGTGGCAAGAATCAGCCGATCGGCGCCTTTGAGCGCGGCGGCGATGTCCGAGAGGCGCTTGGACGACTTGCCGTCAACCTCCCAGTCCATCGCGAAGTCGTCTTCGGGGCGCACAGAGCCGTCCTTGGCCGGCAGGTCACGGACATGGCCGTAGGAGGCGAGGACCGTATACTCCGGCCCGAGGTAGCGGTTGATGGTCTTGGCCTTGGCCGGGCTCTCGACGACGACGACGCTGGAATTGGGCATGCGGGGGAAAGGCGTCAGCTTCTTTTCAGGTAAGCGCCGTCCAGGGCGGTGGCGCGGGGGGAAAGTGGGGGCGCGACCCCGTCCCTGTCAACGTGGTGGCCGAAACCCGACATAGCGGGGCCTCCGGGCGACCCGTTGAGGCGCCCTTCTCCGGAAGCCTCCTAAAGCTTGATGGCCAGGTTCCCGTGCGTCAGTTCCGCGCGGCCGGCGATGGCGAGTTCGGTCAGGGCCGCGAGCACCGCGGAGACCGGCGCGCCACAGTCCCGGGCCAGGACGTTGACGGGCGTCGGAGTGAAGGACAGCAGGGCGTCGAGGGTCGCGGAGAGGTCGTCCTCGTCGGGCGGTGGATGGGTCGCCTCGACTCTCGCAGCGCATTCGTCGGTGGAAATCGGCCGGGCCGGCTCCATTTCGGCGACGCCGGGCAGGGCGGAAAGGACGCGCAATACATCGTCGACTCCCTCGACCAGGGTGGCGCCCTGGCGAATGAGGTCGTTGGTTCCGCGCGCCCGGGGGTCGAGGGGAAAGCCGGGGACCGCGAACACCTCGCGGCCCTGCTCCCCCGCCAGGCGGGCGGTGATCAGCGAGCCCGAGCGAAGCTCGGCCTCGACCACGACAACACCCCTCGCGAGGCCCGAAATGATGCGGTTGCGACGCGGAAAATCCGCCGCCTTGGCGCCGGCCGCGGGCGGTCGCTCCGAGACGATGCAGCCCTGTCGCCGCAGACTGTCGTGGAGGACGGCGTGCTCGGGCGGATAGATGTCCTCAACTCCGCCGGCCAGTACCGCCACCGTGGCTCCGCGCAGCGCGCCTTCATGGGCGGCGGCGTCGATCCCCCGGGCCATGCCGGAGACCACCACCCACCCCGCTTCGGCGAGTCCAGCCGCGAGGTCGCGGGCGAAGCGCCGTCCGGCCGCGGAGGCGGCGCGAGCGCCGACCACGGCCACCATTTCCCGGCCCAGAAGGGAAGCGTCGCCCAGCGTCCAGAGCAGCGGCGGCGGTGCGTCGAGGGCTTTGAGGGTGCGTGGAAAAGCCACCGCCGAAGCCATGATCAGGCGCGCGCCGGCCGACGCCCCGGCGTCCAGTTCCCTCTGCGCCTCGGCAACCGTGGGAATCCGGGGAGTCTGGCTGCGCCCGCCGCGCCGAGCCAGTTCGGGTAGCGCCGCCAGGGCCTCGGAGGCCGAGCCGAAGCGGGCGATAAGGTGTGCGAACGTGACCGGCCCCACCGACTCGGCCCGGGCCAGCCGGAGCCAGTTCAGCTCTTCCTGGGGATCGAGAGTGGGCGTCGTCAAGCTGTGGCGCCGCCCCCGGCGGCGCCGATTCGGGGTTCCTCGCCCCTGAGCAGACGACGAATGTTGGCGTCATGGCGCACGAAGATCAGCAACGCCATGCCAATCGCCAGGGCGATCCGCTCGGGCGTTGCCTGGCGCAGCAGCACGAACCAGACGGGCGCGAGCGCCGCCGCCGTCAGCGAGGCTGCGGACGAGAAGCGGAAGATCAACGCCATGACAATCCAGGTCGCCCCGGCGGCCAGTCCGACCGGCCAGGCGACGGCGAACAGGATGCCGAAGAACGTCGCCACCCCTTTGCCGCCCTTGAACCCCAGCCAGACCGGAAACAGGTGGCCTAGGAACGCCGCGCCGCCGGAAAGGACGGCGCAGAGGGGCGAGAAGAGCGCGCCGGCGATCAGCACCGCTGCAGCTCCCTTGCCGGCGTCGCCGAGCACGGTAATCAGCGCCAGGTCGCGCCGACCGGTGCGCAGCACGTTGGTCGCCCCGATGTTCCCCGAGCCGACCTTGCGGATGTCTCCCACGCCGCCCAGCCGCGCGGCGATCAGTCCGCACGGGATAGAGCCCAGCAGATAGCCGCCGACGAGGCTGGCGGCGATGGCGAGGGCAGGGGAGTCGGCGAGGCTCATGTCCGCAACCTAAACCTTTGCCGCTGCGCGCCGAAGCGCGAATTCGGTTTGATCACCGGCGGCGGGTGTTGGCCTTCTAGCATAGACACGAGATTGCATATCGCAACGATCAGTGTCAAGGGGGCTCAGCCGCGGCTATGGATCATCGTTCTTGATAATCAGCGCCTGGATCTGAGCGATCGGCTGCGACCCCAGCCGTTCCTGCAGCAGCGACGGGAGGAGGGCCTGAAGGCGGGCGTCGTCCGCCGGCCAGATCGAGTCCGGCCGCGACCCCTTGAGCATCGCGCACTGCACCTTGCCGCCGGGGGGGAAATCCACGCCGGTTATCGGCGAGACGTTCTTGCCGCCCAGGTCGACCGCGCACCTCACCGAGATTTCGCCCAGGGGCTCGGTGACCGGGCAGGCGTCACCCACGATCGCCACCACGGTGCGGCCGATGCCGGTGTGGCTCAGCAGGCAGAGATCGCCCAACTGCAGGCCCAGTTGATCCAGCCAGAAACTCGGCGCCACGATGTAGGAGACGGCAGTAGCGTCGAGGTATTTTCCGGGTTCGAGATCCGACTTCGTCTCGTCGCAAAGCGAGGTTCGCGAGATGAAGAAGCCGTCGGGCTTGCAATAGGGAACGGCCGGATCGTTGGGGTCGGGGACGAGGATGGTCTTCCAGTCCTCTTGCCCCAGCG
>Ga0302314_10020003_pt1 | contig 11091 bp, 12 predicted proteins | sample III_Palsa_N2_3_FD_200533 | JGI IMG/M metagenome (GOLD analysis project Ga0302314, IMG submission 200533) | Peat permafrost microbial communities from Stordalen Mire near Abisko, Sweden - III_Palsa_N2_3 | ecosystem: Environmental > Terrestrial > Soil > Palsa > Peat permafrost | place: Sweden... | reverse complement strand
CCGGGATCAGGATCCGCTTGCCCTGCTCGTCCCAGCGATAGTCGATCACGCCCGACAGGGCGGCGACGCGCTGGCGCTCGCGGCGGTTCTTCTCGACCTCGGTCAACTGCTGGCCAGGCGGCTCCAGAGTCTGGCCCGAGACCAGCAGGCGGGCCTGTCCGCCGGCCACCGGCGCGGCCCACAGGTCGAGCTTGTTCTGATTGGTGGTCTCGGCCTTCAGGTAGGTGACCCAGCGCCCGTCCGGCGACACCTCCACGCCCCGCGCCGAGGGGCCCGACAGGGACGGGCTGGAAAACACCCGCTCGGGCGTCAGCGCGCCTTGCGGCGGCGGCTCGGCGGCGAAGGCGAGGACAGGCAGGCCGGCCGCCAGGGCGGCGAGGAGGGACGCTTTCATGACGTAATGCTTAGCTGGCCAAACGGCCGCACGGCAATGGGTGGCGCGAAGCCCCCCCTCACCGCCCCGACTTCGCGCCCGGCCGCTCGCGCATGACGTCCCACCAACGGCGCAGGTTCGGGCAGTCCCCGGGGAACTCGAACCGGATCAGCCGGCCAAACCCGACCGAGGCCGCCGCCACGATGTCGGCCATGGTCAGCCGGTCCGCGCCGAGGAAGGGGCTGTCGCCCAGGCGGCGCTCGAACAGCGGCAGGTAGGTCTCGATGATGCGGCCCTCGCTCGCGGCCCGCTCCGGCGATTGCGGCCCGAGCGTGGCCAGCGCCGGCAGGCTGTTGCGCACCGCGAGCATCAGCGGCGTGGCGAACAGCAATTCAGCCCTGCGGGTCCACATCTCGATCACCGCCGTCTCCAGCGGATCGCGGCCGAACAGGTTCGGCTCGGGATGCAGGCTTTCCAGATAGCGGCAGATGGCGATCGATTCGGAGATCACGGTCCCGTCGTCCAACTCCAGCGCCGGGACCAAGGGAAGGCCGGCCTTGGCGAGGTAGGCCGGCGCGCGGTGCTCGGCCTTCATGGTCTCGGTGCGCACCACCTGGATATCGTCGATGCCCTTCTCGGCCATCAGCCAGAGCACGCGGCGCGGATTGGGGGCGAAGGGGTCGCTGTAGAGCTTCATGGCCCTAAGCCTTGACCCCGAACAGCACGTTCGGCAACGCCCCGATCAGGGCGCCGGTCATGCAGGTGGCTAGGAAGCCGGCCATCAGCGCGCGCCACACCAGGCCGAACACCTCGCCCCGCCGCTCCGGCGCCAGCACCCCGAACCCCGAGGCGGTGATGCCGACCGAGGCGATGTTGGCGAAGCCGCAGATCGCATAGGTCAGGATCATCCGGGTGTGGCCGCCGATCACGTCGGCCGGCGTCTTGCCCAACTGGATGAAGGCGGAGAACTCGGTCAGGACCAGCTTGACCCCGAGCAGTCGGCCCGCCGCCGCCGCTTCCCGCCAGGGTGCGCCGATGGCCCAGGCCAACGGGGTGAAGACCACGCCCAGCACGCCCTCCACCGTCACCGGCTGTCCGCCCAGGCGGGGGGCCAGGCCCAGCAGACGGTCGACCAACGAGACCAGGGCCACGAACACGATCAGGCTCGCCCCCACGTTCAGCGCCACCTGCAGCCCGTCGCCGACGCCGCGGATCACCGCGTCGGTGGAGCTGTCGTAGCGGCGGTCGGTCCCGTATTCGCCGGCCTCCGTCTCCTCGCCGGGCTTGGGTGGGATCAGGATGCGGGCCAGCAGCACGCCAGCCGGCGCGGAGATCAGCGAAGCGGTGAGCACGTGGGCGGCGGCGTTGGGCAGCGTGCCCTTCAAGAGCGCCGCATAGGCCACCATGGTCGAGCCGGATACACAGCTTAGCCCCACTGTCATCAGGGTGAACAGTTCCGAACGGGTCAGCTTGTCGAGATAGGCCCGCACGAAGATCGGCCCCTCGACCTGGCCGAGGAAGATGGTGGCGGCGGTCCCCAGCGCCGGGGCGCCCCGTAGGCCCAGCGTCTTCTGGAACACGAAGCCGAACGCACGGGTGATCACCCGCAGCACGCCCCAGTGCCAGAGCAGCGCCGCCAGCGCGCAGACCACCAGGATCACCGGGATCACCCGGAAGGCGAACAGGTAGAGCGGGCCGGGATTGGTCACGCTGAACGGCTGGTCGCCGCCGGCCAGGTAGCCGAACACGAACTGGGTGCCGGTCTGGGTCGAGCCGGCCAGGGCGTCGACGCCCACGCCCACCGCGTTGAGCAGGCCCTGGGCCGGCTTGAAACCGAACAGCACCAGCACCAGCGCCAGTTGCACGCACACAGCGCCCGCAGCCAGCTTGAACGGGAACCGGCGTCGATCCTCCGAGACCAGCCAGCACACGGCCATGATCCCGAACAGCCCGATCAGGCTCTGGGCGTTGTTCCAGCCGTACATGCGTCCCCCCCGGGCGATCGCGTCCGATCCGTATGACCACGAAGGGCGCGGCGATGACAAGCGATGGACGCGGACCCAGCGGTCGCGCGGGCGTTACTGCGATTTAACTAGGCTCCTGCCGCGCCAGGCCTTTCACTAGGGAAATCTTCAACGCGTACGGGTAAATATAACAGCCATGTCGCTGGCGCTGAGCACCGTCCTTTTCGAATGGCGACGCTATCTGGCTGCGGTCGTCGCCCTGGCCTTTTCCGGCCTGCTGGTGCTCGCCCAGATCGGCATGTTCTCCGGCATCGCCCAGGCCTACACCGCCAACATCGACCGTTCGCGCGCCGATATCTTCGTGCTGGGGGCCAAGGCCAACAACCTGTTCGGCGGTCCCTCCGGCCTGCCGCGCCGGGTTGGTCCCCTGGTGTACATGGACCCCGAGGTCGTCAACGTCGCCGACATGAGCGACAACAACGCGCCCTTCGCCAACCAGGCCAAGAACACCAAGACCCGCAAGCGCGAATGGGTCGACGTGATCGCGGTGGACACCGAGCCCGGCGCCCTGACCCTACCCACCGATTTCAGCGAACAGACCCGCCTGGCCTTGCAGGAACCCTATGCGGTGGCCATCGACCGGAGCGCGCTCGGCCGGCTGGGCGCCAAGCTCGGCGACGTCGCCTCGCTCAACAACCAGACCGCCAAGGTGCGGGTGATCCTGGACAATTACCCCAACATCTCCCAGCCCAACATCTTCGTCTCGCGCCAAACCTTCCGCCTACTGAAGATGGTGCAGAACGAGCAGCGCACCGGCCCGCTGATGGTGCAGATCCGCGACCCGGCCCGCGCCATCATCGTACGCGACCACCTGAACGCGGTGGCCCACGGCCAGTACCGCGCCTGGACCAAGCCGGAACTGGGCGAGGCCAATCGCAACCAGCTGATGCAGGACCAGATCATCGGGGTGATGCTGGGCTTCTCGGTGTTCCTGGGGGTGTTGATCGGGGTCGGCATCACCTCCCAGACCCTGCGCGGCGCGGTGCTGGCCAATATCAAGGAATTCGCCAGCCTGCGGGCTCTGGGCGTGTCCATGGGCGCGCTGCGGCGCATCGTGGTGGAGCTGTCGTTCTGGGTCGGCGTGGCGGGCCTGGCCATGACCGCGGTGCTGGTCTGGGGCGTGACCCTGCTGGCCCAAGCCGGCGGCGTGCCGATGTACTACCCCCTGTCCAACGTGATCTACGTGGCCGTGCTGCTGCTCGCCATCGCCATCGGCTCCGGCATGATGTCGCTCGGCGTGCTGAAGAAGAGCCAGCCTGCGGACCTGCTGCGATGAGCCCGCCCGTCCTACAGGCGCCAGCTCTCCAAGCCAGGGGCCTGCTCAAGAGCTACAAGACCGGCCGCACCCGCATCCAGGTGGTCAAGTCGGTGGACTTCGAGGCCTGCGCCGGCGAGCTGACCATGGTCATGGGACCGTCGGGCTCTGGCAAGTCGACCTTGGTCGCCATGCTCTCCGGCCTGCTGCGGCCCGACGAGGGCGAGGTGATCGCGCTCGGCGCCCCGCTGTGGAAGATGTCCTCGGGACGGATCGACAAGTTCCGGCTGGATAATTGCGGCTTCATCTTCCAGGGCTTCAACCTGTTCAACTCGATCAATGCGCTGAACCAGGTGTCGATGGTGCTGAAGCACGCGGGCTTCAGCTCCGGCGCCGCGAAGAAGAAGGCCGCCGAGGCGTTGGCGGAGGTCGGGCTCAGCCAGAAGCTCAACCTGCGTCCGGCCGAACTGTCGGGCGGCGAGAAGCAACGGGTGGCCATCGCTCGCGCCCTGGCCAAGGAGCCCAAGCTGTTGTTCGCCGACGAGCCGACCTCGGCGCTGGACGGCGAGAACGGTCAGATCGTCATCCGCCTGCTGCAACGCGCCGCCAAGGCGCACGGCGCGGCGGTGATCTGCGTCACCCACGACCCGCGGCTGCAGGCCTACGCCGACCGCATCATCCACATCGAGGACGGCAATATCCTCGACGACGTCCGTCCGGCGCGCGAGCCCGGTCCCGTCGCAGCGCACGACCCCGCCGTCCACCTCGCCCCGCTCGGAGCCTGATCCCCCAATGCCCGCCTTCCTTCGCCGCCGTGGTTTCTGGCTCGGCCTGCTGATCGTCCTGGCCGTCGGGGTCGGGGGGACCGTGTTCTACAACCAGGCCGCCGCCAAGAAGGCCCAGGTCAAGCGCGCGGAGGCGGCCAAGGCCGCGGCGCCCACGCCCTACACCGCCATCGCCGACGGCAAGGCCGACGTGGAGGGCGGGGTGATCCAGGTCGCTGCACGCACCTCCGGGGTGATCCGCGCCGTCTTCGTCAAGGAAGGCGACGCGGTGACGAAGGGCGAGATGCTGGCCCAGCTCGAGGACGACCAGCAAAGGCTGAACGTCGCCAATGCACGGGCCGCCGTCGCCCAGGCCCAGGCCCAGATCGACCTGCTGCAGGTGCAGAGGACCTATAACCAGCGGGAGTACGACCGCCTGCTGCCGCTGAAAATCAAGCAGTTCGTCGCCACCCAGTCCGTGGACAAGGCCGAGGACGCCATCCACGAATCCGCCGCCCAAATCGAGGCCCAGCGCGCCGCCATCGTCACCGCCCAGGCCGCGCTGAACGCCGCCGAATACCAGCTCGAGCTGACCAAGGTGCGCGCCTCGGCCGACGGCCGCATCGTGCGCCGCTACGCCAATCCGGGCTCCGGCGCCTCGACCCTGAACGTGTCCAACATGTTCGACCTGGTGCCCAACACCGAGCGGATCGTGCGCGCCGAGATCGTCGAGAGCGACATCCCCAACATCCATGCCGGCCAGGACGCCGAGATCGTGCCGGAAGCCGATCCGACCAAGGCTTTCGCCGGCCGCGTGCTCCGCCGATCCGAGGAGTTCGGCGCCCGCAAGCTCCAGTCCGACGATCCGACCGAGCGTACCGACGAGCGGGTGGTCGAGGTGGTGGTCTCGGCGGACAACGCGCCGCTGCTAGTGGGTCAGCGGGTGCTGGTGAAGTTCATGAAGCCGGGCCAGCGAGCCGGCGTCGTGCACGCCCTGCCAACCACCGAGACGGCCCGGGCGCCCAAGACGGCCGCTTGAGGCGCTAAAACGCGCTAAGCCCCTATCGCCCGATCATCGGGACCACTTCGGTCGAGGTGTCGACCACCTCGGCCGGGGCGTCCTTGATCGCCGCCTCGCCGGCGGTGGTGATCTTCCACCCTTCACGGCTGCGCTCGGCCAGGCCGAGCTCGACCAGGGCGCGGGCGTCGCTGATGTTGATCCAGTCGACCTCTTCGCCCGCCTGCTTGCGCGCGAGATTGCGCAGGGCGACGAGTTGGCGCTCCGAAATATCCATTCACTGACCTCCGGACATGTAACCGGCCGCTGTTTGCGAAGCTGGCATCTAACCTGCGCCGACCCTGGCCTGGGCGCGGGCCTGGCTGCGGATCACCGCTCTCAAAAGGATGGCCCGGCGAAAGGGCAGGTTCGCACTCTTGAGCTGCAAACGCGCCCCCTCGATGACCCGGCCCTGGTACTGGCCGCCAAGCGCCCAGGCCTCGGCCCGGACCTCCTGCTCGGGAATCCAGTGCGACCGAATTCCCGCCAACAGATCGGAGAGCCCCGTCATTTGGCGCCGCCGGGAGATTTGATCGTTCCCCGAAGGCCCAGGATATCGGCCAAAGGCGGGCGGGACGGCGCGCCGGTCGAACGAGGATCGGTGAGACCGGACTTGGATTGCGGCGCAGGCTGGACAGGCTTGGACATGACGCACCTTAGAACCGCTAGCGTTGCGCGAAGCGCTTCATCTGCAGCGTATGAATATATGGGGAGCGCTCAAGCGAAAGCTCGCGGTGGTGGAAAATTAATCCCCGGCCGAATTAACGCGCAAATTGAGGGGATATGGACTAAACTGAGACATGCCTCAGACTATCCGTACGCAAATTTCTCCCGTGATGTTCACTTGCACGATCGAAGATCGCCCTGTCCACACGGGACATCGGATGCGTCCGGCTGAATTCGACGCGATCGACGGCACGCGTTCATTCCGATGCGCGATCTGCGCCGAAATCCACACTTGGACGCGATCGACCGCCTGGCTTCACGCGCGCGAAGCCGCGTAGGGCTTAAGAGCAGGCTCCTCGGAGCAACCTTCCCCAGGACATAGTCTACCGCGCCGACCTCAACGGTCCTTGCCGCGCCCGCCATCAGGGCCCATATTCGGCATGTTCCGCTTCGGCGGAAATATAGGGATAAACGCGCGTATAATAAGCGGACTGGACCCGGGTGCGATTCCCGGCGGCTCCACCAATCTCATCCTCCACGTTATCGGTGGACGACCTTGGGGCCGATCAGCATCGACGGACGTCTAAAGGCGTTGCTTTCTCTCGGTATGGGCCTCCGCGATCGGCCTATTTTGTAAATGCGAACGATAACTTCGCTGAAGAGTTCGCCATCGCCGCGTAATGCGGTTCTGACGATCTCGCCTAGAAGCCCTGCGGGTTAGCCCCCGTAGGCGGGGCCCGGGGGGAGCCTGGCAACAGAATCCCCCCACCTTCCCCTTAATCCGGTCGGCCGGGCGGCAAATATCAGCGGCGGATCGGCCCGATGTGCGGTTCCCTCTTGCAGTCGCCGCGACAATCCCTCAACCCAGCCGCTGAAGCGGTCGCTCCTGGCCGCGCGCCTTGGGACATGGTTCAGGATCGCCCTCAGATGAGCCAGGACGGACAAGACCAGGACCAGATGGGCTACGAAACGCTGGCGCAGGAAGCGCTGCGTGGCGTGGTCAAGGCGTCGCTCAAGCGGGCGGCCAGCCCCGGCGGCCTGCCCGCCAACCATCACTTCTACATCACCTTCAAGACCCGGGCGCCGGGCGTCTCGATCCCGCCGGAGCTGGTGGAGAAGTATCCCGACGAGATGACCATCGTGGTCCAGCACCAGTTCTGGGACCTGGCGCCGGGCGAGACCTTCTTTTCCGTCACCCTGCGCTTCGGCGGCCAGCCCAAGCGGCTGTCGATGCCCTATCAGGCGGTGACCCGCTTCTACGATCCCAGCGTGCAGTTCCTGCTGCAGTTCGAAGCGCCGGAACTGGACGCCCCGCCCGCCCCAGCCGAATTCCTGCCGATGCGGTCGCGCACCGAGCCCGTCGAAGGCGAGGCCGAGGACCCCGACGAGCCCCGGCCAGATGGCGACGGCCCCAAGATCGTCTCCCTGGACCAGTTCCGTAAGAAGTAGCGCCCAAGCGAGGGGCGCAACGATTCGCGCCGCTGCAGGTTTGATCTCCGTACGCACTCGCGAAAGGAGACCTCCATGCGAAGCGCAGTCATCCTCGCGGCCCTTGGCGTTTCGGTCCTGGCCCTGCCTGTCGCCGCCCAGCCCATGAGCAGCAGTCAAGCCCCGCCGATGAGCGCCCCCCCGGCCGCCGCCTCGCCCGCACAGGCGGCCCAAGCGGCCCAGGCTCCGGCGTCGACCGCCCAGAGCGACTCCGGGGCCAAGCAGGTCTGCAAGACCTTCACCCCCGCCGGTACGCGGTTCTCCAAGAAGGAGTGCCACACCAAGGCGGAGTGGGATCAGATGAGCGCCGACGCCCGCCAATCGCTGACCGACTCCAGCAGCCGCGGCGGCGCCGGCCCGCACTGACGGTTGGCCGCACCCCGAAGGTGGCGACTATCGCTCGCTGACCCGGATGAAGATCCGCTCCCGCTCGCCGGCGTGGCGCTCCACCACCAGCCGTCCCACCTGGGCGTCGTCGTGGAAGGCGTAACCCTTGATCGCGTCGAGCAGCGCCTTGGCCAGGTTGTCCAGGTCGAGCCAGGGCGGATCGCCGACGTACTCCATGGCGATCTCGACGGTGTACTCGCCCCAGGCAGGTCGCGCGCGCCGCCATTCCTTGCGGAAGAACTCGTAGATCAGGGGTTTGTAGTACTTGGCCTGGGTGGTCAGGCCCTCGACCGTGATCTCCAGCCCGTGGCCGTCGAACTCGCGGGCGCGGACCCGGCCGATCCCGACCCACTCGACCTCACGCTCGATGGCTTCCCCGCTCATTGGGGACCCTGTTCATGGGATTGCATCGCAAGTCTTTCGCCAGCCGCATCGGTCCCCTACACTATGAGTCCCTGTCCAACAGTCGAAAGGAGGTGACCCAGTGTCTCATTGTCTCCAGCTACGGTCTCAACCGGTGATCTGGAGCCTTTCTAGCAAGGCTCACGCCTGACGGCTTAACCGCCCAAGGTTTGGTCGCCGGCCACGCGACGTGGCGACGACGATGGAAGGCCGCTTCGGGAAACCGGAGCGGCCTTTTTCATACCCCGAACACCCGCTCAAATTGTCACAAGACGGAGCTTGACCATAGGTTCGATCCGCTTCCATCCTTCGTCCAAAGCAAACACCCGTCTCTTCGCAAGACGGGAACAACAGGGTGGAAAAGATGCCGGATACGGTTGTATCGCCTGCGAACCCCGCAGCGCTTGGCCTCGTCGGTTTCGGACTGACGACCGTGCTGCTCAGCCTGGTCAATGCCGGGCTGTTGCCGGCAGGCGGCGAAGGCGTCGTCATCCCGCTGGCTCTGGCCTATGGCGGGCTGATTCAGGTGATCGCCGGCATCTTCGAGTTCAAGGTCGGCAACACCTTCGGCATGACCGCCTTCCTCAGCTACGGCGCCTTCTGGTGGTGGTTCGCCCTGCTGCTGCTGTTCGCCCACAACGGGATCATCGACATCAAGGACGCCGGCCCCACGGTCGGGGTGGCGTTGCTGCTGTGGGGCGTACTGACGCTGTATCTGTGGATCAGCACCTTCAAGCTCACCAAGGTGGTGTTCGCGGTGTTCCTGACCCTGTGGATCACCTTCTTCCTGCTCGGCTTCGGCGCAGTTCTAAAGCAGGCCGCGCTCAGCCATCTGGGCGGCTGGCTGGGCCTGGTGTGCGGAACGCTGGCGATCTACGGCAGCTTCGCCCTGGTCACCAACGCCACCTTCGGCCGCGCCATCGTGCCGCTCGGCGAAAAACCCATCCTGAGCTAAGCCTTTGTAAAACAGGCCAAAGACGCGGAACCCTTACGGGTTCCGCGTCCGATCTTTACGAAACCTTTACGAGCGCGTCGGTCCTGCGCACTCGAACCTTGACGTGGCTTTGAACGACTATGCGCCCCTCGAAACCCAGGGGCAGCCGTCATGGACGACTTGATCTTCATCATCCTCGGCGCGGCCTGTTTTGCGGGCATGGGCCTGTACGGCCGCCTGCTTCGGGCGCTGTGAGATGATCGCGCTGATCTACGCCGTCGCCGCCCTCGGGGTCGGCGTCTACATGGTGGCCGCCCTCGTGCGCCCCGACAAATTCTAACAAAAATCCACGGGTCTCATCGATGAACTGGCAGGGGTGGGCGGAAATCGCCCTCACGCTAGGGCTGGCCGTTTTGCTCGGCTGGCCCATAGGCGTCTACATGGCGCGCGTCTGGGAGGGTCGGTCGACCTGGCTGGACCCCGTACTGCGCCCGGTGGAGCGGCTGTTCTACGCCGCCTCAGGCGTCGACCCGACCAAGGGCCAGGGCTGGATGGCCTATCTGGGCGCGCTGCTGGCGTTCAATGCGGCGGGCTTCTTCCTGCTCTACCTGATCCTGCGCGCTCAGGGCCTGCTGCCGCTCAACCCGATGCACTTCGCGGGCATGAGCCCCCACCTGGCCTTCAACACGGCCATCAGCTTCGTCACCAACACCAACTGGCAGTCCTATTCCGGGGAAAGCACGCTCTCCAACCTGTCCCAAATGAGCGGGTTGACGGTGCAGAACTTCGTCTCCGCCGCCTCCGGGATCGCGGTGGCGGCCGCCCTGGCGCGCGCCTTCGCCGCTAACCGGGGCGAGACGCTCGGCAACTTCTGGGCCGACCTGACCCGCACCACCCTCTACATCCTGCTGCCGATCTCGGTGGTGTTCGCCATCGTGCTGGTCGCCTCGGGCGTGCCCCAGACCCTGATGGCCCACATCGACGCCCACACGCTGGAAGGCGCCAAGCAGGGGATTTCGGTCGGCCCGGTCGCCAGCCAGGAGATCATCAAGCAACTCGGCACCAACGGCGGCGGCTTCTTCGGCGCCAACTCCGCCCATCCGTTCGAGAACCCCAACGCCTGGTCCAACCTGATCGAAGAGATCGCCATGAACGCGGTCGGCTTCGGCTGCGTCATCGCCTTCGGTCGCGTGGCCATGGCCGGCCGCGAGGCCCGCGCCCTGGTGATCGCCATGGTCGTGCTGCTGGTCGGCGCATCGGCGGCGATCTACGCCAGCGAGACCCGCGTCACCCCCGCCCTGTTGCACGCCGGCGTGGCCGCCGCCCCCAACATGGAAGGCAAGGAGGTCCGCTTCGGCGCGCCCTCGACGGCGGTGTGGACCGCCATGACCACCGGCGCTTCCGACGGCGGCGTCAACGGCGCGCTGGAAAGCTTCACGCCGCTGGGCGGCGGGACCGCCATGTTCATGATCAAGCTCGGCGAGATCCTGCCGGGCGGCGTCGGCTCGGGCCTCTACGGCATCGTGGTCATGGCGATCATCTCGGTGTTCGTCGCCGGGCTGATGGTGGGCCGCACGCCGGAGTATCTCGGCAAGAAGATCGAGGCGCGCGAGGTCAAGTACGCGGTCCTCGCCACCCTGATCCTGCCGGTCACCATCCTGGGGTTCGCGGCGGTGTCGGCGGTGTCTCCGATCGCGCTGAAATCGGTGTCGGCGACCGGTCCGCACGGGCTGACCGAGAT
>Ga0302314_10020002_pt1 | contig 11091 bp, 9 predicted proteins | sample III_Palsa_N2_3_FD_200533 | JGI IMG/M metagenome (GOLD analysis project Ga0302314, IMG submission 200533) | Peat permafrost microbial communities from Stordalen Mire near Abisko, Sweden - III_Palsa_N2_3 | ecosystem: Environmental > Terrestrial > Soil > Palsa > Peat permafrost | place: Sweden... | reverse complement strand
GCTCATCTCCGCCGCCCCGGTGGTGGCGGAGTGCGGGCCCGCGTCGCGCGCGTTCCTGCGCCGGTCGGTGACCCACCTCGCCGCCGAGGCCGGAATACGGCAGTTCCTCGATGTCGGGACGGGCATCCCGACCGCGGGCAACACGCACGAGGTCGCCCAGGCGGCGGCCCCGGGGTGCCGCATCGTCTACGTCGATAACGACCCGGTCGTGCTGACGCACGCGCGCGCCCTGCTGCGCTCGGCGGCGGGCGGCGTCAGCTTCCTCGACGCGGACGCCCGCGACCCCGCCTCCGTGATCGCCGGGGCCCGCCAGACGCTCGACCTCGCGCGGCCGGTCGCGGTCGTCATGATCGACATCCTGAACCTGCTCCCCGATCCCCTCGCGGCCATGGCCGGGCTGGTCGCGCCGCTGCCGCCCGGCAGCTACCTGGCCGTCATGCAGCCAGCCGAGGACGCGCGGCTCGCGGCCGCGGCCGAGCGGTGGAATCAGATCAGCCCGGTCCAGGTCTTCCTGCGCGACCGCGGCACGGTCGAGCGCTGGTTCGCCCACCTCGGCCTTGACCTGATCGAACCGGGCATCGTCGAGCTTGACCACTGGCGCCCGACGCCCGGCGACCCGCAGTACCCGGGCGGGATGCCCCTGCTCGGCGCGGTCGGGCGCAAGCCATCGGGCTGACGGCCGAGGTGCAGCAGAACTATCCCGAGGAATGGACCGATTCGGCCCGGATCCTGGCCGGCGTGTCATTGAGGGCGCCGCGGCTGGCTAGGTCACCGGGCCGGTCTCGGTCAGGCGGCCGCCGGGGGAGAGGCGGAGCCAGCGGGTGATCCCGATCGAGCCGAGGAACGGCAGGTCGTGGCTGGCGACCAGGAGCGCTCCCCGGTAGCAGGACAGCGCCTGCGTGAGCTGGCCCGCCGAGGCCAGGTCGAGGCTGTTGGTGGGCTCGTCGAGGAGGAGGAACTGCGGCGGCGGGTCGGCCAGCAGCAGCGCGGCCAGCACCGCGCGGAACCGCTCGCCGCCCGACAGCGTCCCCGCGACCGCGTCCGCCCGCGCCCCGCGCAGACCGAACCGGGCCAGCCGCGCCCTGACCTCGTTGGCCGAGGCGGCGGGGGCGGCCGCGTGCACATTAGCGGCCACTGTCAGCGCGTCGTCGAGCACGTCGAGGCGCTGCGGCAGGTAGCCAAGCGGGCCGTTCCGCACCACCTCGAGCCCGCGACTGCCGAGCCCCGGCCCGTGGAGCTGCCCGGCGGTGATCCGGAGCAGGGTGGTCTTGCCCGCCCCGTTCGGGCCGGTGAGCGCGATCCGCTCCGGGCCCATCACGATGAGCTGGGCCAGCGCGTCGGTGCCGACCGTGTCATCCGTGTCGCCAGTGTCAGCGGTGTCGCCAGTGTCAGCGGTGTCGCCAGGGCCGGCCGGGCCGCCGTCGTGGCCGGCCGCTCGCGCGGAACGCCACGGCAGCCACCGGTCGTCGAGGCCACGGACGGTGAGCACGGTCTGGCCCGCGGGCACGGCCGTTCCCGGCAGCGAGATCCTGATCGCGTCGTCGTCGCGGACCGCCTCTTCCGCCTCCGCCAACCGCGCCTGCGCGTTCGCGACCCGCTCGGCGTGGACGTCGCGGGACCGCCCCGCGCTCTCCTGAGCCGCGCGCTGGCGGGCGCCCGCCACGATCGGCGGGATGCTGCCGGAAGCGGCCAGCTTCCGGCCCTGCCGGTCGCGTCCGGCCTGCTTGGTCTGGCTCTCGACCGCCGCCCGCCGCCGGCGCCTGACGTCGGCCTCGGCCGCGACGACCGCGCGCCGCGCGGCGGCCTGCTCGACCCTGAGCATGGCCTGGTAATCGGCCAGGTTCCCGCCGTACAGACGCAGCGCGTCGCCGTAGTGGTCGCTGCGCAGGTCCGCGATCTGGTCCGTCAGGGCGAGCAGTTCCCGGTCGTGGCTCACGATCAGCATGACACCGGGCCGGGACTCGACCGTCGCGTAGAGCCGCCGCCGCGCCGCCAGGTCGAGGTTGTTGGTCGGCTCGTCAAGCAGCAGGACCGCCGGGCGCTGCAGGAACAGGCCGGTCAGGGCGGTCATGATCGTCTCGCCGCCGGACAGCCGGCCCACCGGGTCAGCCAGCCCGACGTGCGCCAGCCCGAGCCGGGACAGCCACTCGCGCGCCCGGTCGGCGACGTCCCAGTCGCCGCCGACCGCGTCGAACGCGGCCGGGCTGACGTCCCCGGCCTCGATCGCGCCGATCGCGTCGAGCACGCCCGCGATGCCGAGCAGTTCGGCCACCCGGGCCCCGGTGTCGAGGATGAGGTTCTGCGGCAGGTAGCCGACGTCCCCGGTCACCGTCACCGACCCCGACGACGGCCGTAGCCGGCCCGCGATCAGCCGCAGCAACGTGGACTTGCCCGCGCCGTTCACCCCGATCAGGCCGGTCCGGCCGGGGGCGAAGGAGGCGCTGAGGTGGGAGAGCACGCGGCGGCCGTTGGGCCAGGAAAAGCTGAGATCGCTCAGGACAACGGAGGGCCCGGCGGACTGAGCGGGCCCGGCGAATGGCGCGGGCCCCGATCGCGAAGACATGGCGGAACTCCAGACAGAGGTCACGGGCGCGCGTCACTGCGACGCGGCACTGAGCAGACCTCAGAGCTCCAAGCCAGGCTCCGTCCGTCGGGGATAAGACGACGCCATCATGCCCGCGGGCCCCCGCCGGGCGCAACTGGAATAACCGGGCCGACATTCTCGATAATCTCGGTAGTAAAGATCACCAAGCCTCCCCGTCAGCTGGCCGAACCAGGAGCACACCTTGTCGAAACTGCTTGTCATCATCGGTAGCACGCGCCCGGGCCGGGCCGCCGACCGCGTCCTGCCATGGCTCACCGAGAAGACCGCCGGGCACCCGGCCTTCGACACCGAGATCGTCGACCTGCGGGACTGGCCGCTGCCGATCTTCGGCGAGCACCTCGGCACGATCGGCGATTTCAACGACCCCACCTACTCCGAGCCGCTGGTCAAGGCGTGGAACGCCAAGATCAAGTCGGCCGACGCCTACGTCATCCTCACGCCCGAGTACAACCACTCGATCCCCGGCGGCCTGAAGAACGCGATCGACACCGTGTGGCTCTCGTTCGGGTTCAGGAACAAGCCGGTCGCCTTCGTCGGCTACTCCGGCGGCATCGCGGGCGGCGTGCGCGCGATCGAGCACCTCGCCCACGTGTTCGTCGAGACCGAGTCCGTGCCGATGCGCAACAGCGTGGTCATCCCGGGGGTGCAGAGCGCCTTCGATGAGCAGGGCCAGCCGGTCAACCCGATGACCAACGCCGCCGCCGACATCATGCTCGAGGACCTCGCCTGGTGGTCGGCCGCGCTCGAGCGGGCGCGCGCGGCCGGCGAGCTGGTCCCTGGCTCGTTCCGGCTGCGGGCCGCGATGAGCGCGCAGTCCTAACACGTCCGCCTAACGCGGGGGCGTAACGTGACCTCGCTGACGGTCGGCGCCGGCCCCGTGCGGGTCCAGCCGGGGGTGAGGACGCGGACCTTGAGGTCGTCGGTGTTGATCTCGGCTTCGCAGTGGCGGCAGATGACCGCCGGGTCGAGGTCGTGCCCGCAGCTGTGCACGAACGCGGTCGGCGGCGCGTCCACCGCCCACTTATCACCCCACGCGCGCAGCACCGTGAGCACCGACCGCAACTCCAGCCCCGCCTGGGTGAGCTCGTACTCGTAGCGCGGCGGGTGGTCGCTGTACCGGCGGCGCTCCACCACGCCCGCCGCTTCCAGCGTGCGCAGCCGGGCGGTGAGCCGGTCCCGGGGCGCGCCCGTGTTCTTCGCGATCACGTCGAACCGCTTATTGCCGAAGGCGATCTCGCGCACGGCCAGCAGCGTCCACTTCTCGCCGATCAGGTTCAGGGCCGCCGCCACCGAGCAGGGGCGGCCGGGCAGTTCCTCGCGCATAACGACAAGGGTACCTGGGTTGCGAAATCAAACTGATGCGCATTACGATCGAGTTGGATTTCCAAACCCATGAGGAGCGCGGTGACCGACAGCGTGGCAGACGGCATCACCAACGGGGTCGCCGCCGATTCCGGCGGCGCGGTGCGGGTCGGACCGGGACGCGGCCGGGCGCCGCGCCCGCCCCGGGCACGCTACGCCGCCGTGTTCGCCGTGGTCACGGCGGGCATCGCGGTGGTCAACCTCGACCTGTTCATCGTGAACGTGGCGCTGCCGTCCATCGGCCGCGGCTTTCACGGCACCGACCTGGCGTCGCTCTCCTGGGTGCTGAACGCCTACGCGATCGTGTTCGCGGCGCTGCTGGTCCCGGCCGGCCGGGCGGCGGACCTGATCGGCCGCCGCGCCGCGTTCCTGACCGGCATGATCGTCTTCGCGCTGGCCTCGGCCGCCTGCGCCGCCGCGCCCGACGTCTGGGTGCTGGTCGGCGCCCGGGTGGTGCAGGCGGCCGGCGGCGCGCTGCTCATCCCGGCCTCGCTCAGCCTGCTGCTGGCGGCGGCGCCGCCGGAGCGGCGGACCGGCGCGATCCGCGCGTGGACCTCGGTCGGCGGGGCCGCCGCCGCGCTCGGCCCGGTCCTCGGCGGCGCCCTGGTGGCGGCCAGCTGGCACTGGGTGTTCCTGGTGAACGTCCCGGTCGTCGCGATCGCGCTGCTCTTCGGCGTCCGGGTGCTGGCGCCGGACCGGACGACCGCGAACGCGCAGCAGCAGGCAGTGAAGGAGATCCGCCCGGACGTCCTCGGCGCCGCGGTCTTCACCGTGGCGGTCGGAGCGCTCGCGCTCGCCCTGGTCAAGGCGGACGACTGGGGCTGGGCCTCGCCCCCGGTCCTCGGCGGGTTCGCGCTGGCGGCGGCGCTGATCGGGCTGTTCGTCTCCCGGTCCGCTCGCCACCCGGCCCCGGTCATCGAGCTGCACCTGCTCCGGCGCCCGGTCTTCGCCACCGCCACGGCGGCCAACGTGGTGTTCGGCATCGCCTTCGGCGCGATGCTGCTCCTGGTCACGCTCTGGTGCCAGGACGTCTGGGGCTGGTCGGCGCTGCGGACCGGGCTTGGCATCGCCCCGGGGCCGCTGCTCGTCCCGTTCTGGGCGATCGCGGCCGGCCCGGTCGTCCGCCGGATCGGCCCCGGTCCGGTCGCCGCGCTCGGGTGCGCGATCTACGCCTGCGGCTGCGTCTGCTGGCGGCTGAGCCTCTCGCTGACCCCCGATTACCCCGCCCACCTGCTTCCCGGCATGCTGCTGACCGGCACCGGCGTCGGCCTCACCCTGCCCACCCTGGTGAGCGCCGCGGTCTCGGCGGTCCCGCCGAACCGGTTCGCCACCGGCTCAGGGATCGTCACGATGGCCCGCCAGGTCGGCATCGTGCTCGGCGTCGCGATCCTGGTCACCGTCCTCGGCACCCACGCCTCCGGTCCCGGCGCCCTCCCGGCCTTCCAGCGCGCCACCGTGGTGCTGGCCGCCGCCGCGGCCACCGCGGGCCTCGCCTCGCTGCTGCTGGTGTGGGCAGTCAAACGCGAGCGCCGCCAGGGCGAGCAGCGTGATCGACAGGCTCGCTCGCTCTTAGTGCTGGGACTTATCCCGCCCACAGCGGGATAAGTCCCAGCACTAACCGTTTTTCCGAGATAACAGCAAGAAGCGCGGAGCGCTGGCCGGCCGGGGCGTGATTGTGGCCTGGCTGAGGGGCGAAGGCACCGTCCGTTCGAGCTGGATTCCTTATGCTCTGTACCCGTGGGGCCAGAGCAGATAGGGCGGGCCGTCGAACTGCGCCAGGCGATCGCGCGGTCGGGCGGGCTGGCCGTGGTTGAGCGGTTCATCGGCACGCAGCGGGGGCTGACCCGCGCGGAGCGTGACCTGGTACTCGACTGGGCCGACAACAGCGTGCGCGGTGTCTTCGAGGCCCGCGTCTTCGAGGCGCGCGTCGTCGAGGGAGCGGCGGTCGAGGGCGGACCCGGCGCCGTCATCGCGCTCAACCTGGTCGACGACCTGGACTACCGCGTCTACGGTCTCGACCCGGGGCCGGAGGCGGGCGGCTTCTTCGCCGGGACCCTGCTCCCGCTGGCCCAGGACGACTCGGCCTGGCTCGCCGCGGGCGGCGAGACGGTCTACCCGCCCGGCGACGGGCGGCGGGTCGCGCGGCTGGCGATCGACCTGGCCACCCGCGAGCCTGAGCTGGTCTTCCGCAATCAGGAGAAGGCCAACCAGGGCTGGATGTACATGCGGCGGGACCGGGAGGAGTTCGTCGCGTTCTTCGGCGCCGATGAGCTGGTGCTGCCCATCCTGGAGGCCGAGGGGCGGCTCAACGCGTACTACAAGGTGCGCCGTGACTCGGCTCTGGCGGCGCGCGGCCGGCACCGGGCGGTCAGCGAGTCCGGCGAGACGACGTTCGTGATGCCCGAGGGGTTCTTCGAGTTCGACACCGTCGGGATCATCTACGACGAGCTCGACGGGTTCGTGGTGGTGCCGGAGTACGGGATGCTGCGCGAGCTGTTCGCCGACCCGTCGCTGGCGGCCGACCGCGAGCACGCCAACGTGCTCCGGGCGTACCTGCGCGAGGACACCATTCCGCCGCTGCCGCTGCGGCGGATGGCGGCCGCCTTCCCCGACCACGTCGACGCCGTTTTCCAGCGGGTGCTCGGCAACCGGAACTTCCGCTGGGATCAGAACGGCCTTGGGCTGCTGCGCAAGCGCAAGCCGGGGCATTACGAGTCGGAGCCGACGCCCGGGGTGGCCGTGCTCAGTGACCGGGTGCTGGCCCTCGCTCGGGGGTCGGCGGGGTGAAGTCCGGGTCCAGTTCCATGAACACGTCCACCAGGCCCAGGTAGGAGAAGGCGGCCAGCGTCCACCGGGCGGGCTGGCCGTCGAGGCCGGGCCCGGGAATCGGGTCGTTGAGCAGGCCGGCCACCCGGGCCGGCTCCGCGAGGTCGTCCTCGCCCCGGTCGGCCGACCCCGGGGCATCGTCGGGGCGCGCGAGCGCCGCCTGGACCTGGACGTTGCGCTGGGCCATCGCCTGGATCAGCAGCCCCCCGGCCAGCTGCACGTGGTCAAACGAGAAGGCGGGGTTGCGCAGCCGGTACCCGAGCACGGTGGCGAGATGGTCGAGCACGATGACCAGCAACTCACGGGACCGGCGCTGCGCGTCCTCGAGCGCGGCGGCGATCCGGCGCCGCGCCCCGCCGCTGCGGGCGGAGCCGAGCGTGGCGATCAGCGCCATGTGCAGGCGCCACGGCAGTGACTCGGTGAGTACCTCGTAGTTGCGGGTGGCGGTGATCCTGACAACCTCGCACATAAGCGCGCGGCGGCCCTCGGGGGTGGCGAGCATCGGCTGGTTGTCGGTGACGACGCGCACGGCGAGATCGAACGTCTCCGGGTCGAGGACGGTCCGGTCGCTGAACCAGCTTCCCTCGCCGGCCAGGTAGCAGAGCAGGTCGTCGATGTAGTCCTCGCGGTAGGGCCACAACCGGTAGACGGAGCTGCGCGGCACCCGGGCCCGCTGGATGACCTCCTCCAGGCGCAGGTGCTCGATGGTGAGCGCCGGGCCGACCTCATGGGCCAGGTGCCGCCCGGCGTCGAGCATCCGCTGCCTGACCTCTTCCGCCGGTACCCGCTCCGGCCGGACCGCCATGGCGTTTCCTCACTCCCTGTAACTGCGTCTGAACTATGAGATGTGAACCATAAAATGTGTTTCTCAATTGCAACATTACCGCGCAAAATACCGTACCTGAGACATTAGACTCAGTGTCTCAAGACCTGCGGACGGGGACCAGGGGCGGCCCGCCGAGGGGGAGGGCCGGAGGCCGGCCGGGTGCAGAGGGGCGACTCTCCGCACCCGGCCAGCCCCAGGTTGCGTCGCAGGTGCCTGTGAAACGGGTCCTGTGATGCGCAAATCCCTACCGTGCCGGGAGTCCTACAGGGCCGTGAGCGCGACGCCGCTGCGGCCGGCCCCGAGGTCGCGCGAGACGGCGCGGGCCGCGCTGACGACCGCGCGGACGAGGTCGTCCCTGGTGCCCGCCGCCAGCAGCCGGTCGGCCGAGCCGACGACGGCGATCGCGCCCGCCGCCAGGCCGTCGCGGCCGAGGATGGGGGCCGCGATGCCCGCGTCGCCGACGGTGGCCTCCTCGTTCTCGACCGCGTAGCCCGCGCTGCGGACCGCCGCCAGCGCCCGGCTGAGAGCGCCGCGGGTCGTCTTGGTCCGCCCGGTCAGCGGGGCCAGGTCGGTCGCCAGGGCCTGGGCCCGCCCGGCGGCGGGCAGGTTGGCCACGATCGCGTGGCCGAGCGCGCAGGCGTGCCACGGGATCGCCGCGCCGACCTCGAGGATCTGCACGGTGTTGTCCGGTCGGAACACGTGGTGCAGCACGATCACCCGGCTGCCGGACAGGGTGGCCACCCAGACCGCCTCCTTGGCCTGCAGCGCGAGCGCCTCCGCCCAGCGCAGCGAGCGGGAGCGCAGCTCCGAGCCGTCCAGGTACGCGTTGCCGAGCTGGAGCACGCCCGGCCCGAGGCTGTACTTCCCTGTATCGGCGTCCTGCGCGACGAGCTCGTGCGCCTCCAGGGTGCGCAGCAGCCCGTGCACGGTGGGCTTGGCCAGGCCGAGCCGGTCGGCGATCTCGGTCACGCCGAGCCGCGGCGGGCCGGAGCCGAGGACGACCAGGATCTGCGCCGCACGCTGCACCGACTGGATCATGACACCTTTCCGCTCCTGCCATTCAGCAATGCCGAACAACATTCAGGATAGGGTCATGAGCCAGTCGGTGCCAGAGTGCGATGAGCGGGATCAGCGGGGATCGTCAGCTGTACTGCAGGAGCACCGCGACGACGTTCCCGCCCAGGTTGCCCGCCGTGTGGGTGAACCCGCCCGCGATCTGGACCGCGCTGTCGGGGACGCGGGCGACCGCGCTGACCGTGATCTTGGCCGCCGCGACCGGGAGCGCCGCCTTGGTCAGCTTGCCGTTGAAGTAGTGCACCAGGTAACCGGTGCCGCCGGACGCGCCCTGCATCGGCAGCCAGAGCCCGCCGCTGCCGTCGTAGCTGAACTGGGCGCTCGGGCCGTTGCCGAACTGGCCCTGCGCGAATTTGCTCCATTTGGTCCCGTTGAAGTGCAGGACCGCCACCGGGCCGCCCTCATCTTCCTGCCCGCCGCTGCCGATCGCGAAGACGTTGGTCTTCGACAGGGCAAGGACGCCGACGATCCCGGGGTCGTTCAGGCCCCCCGGGATCTTGGCCGGCAGCAGGGACTTGAGCGAGGTGGCGGTCCACTTGGCCCCGTTCCAGTGCTCGACGTCAACCCCGTTGAACCCCCACGCGCTGGTCGCCGACAGTGCGCTGCCGCCCTGGACGGACCTGCTCACCTGCCGCCACGATGAGCCGTTGTAGTGCCAGACGCCGAGCGCGGGGAGCCCCGGTTCCGCTGCCTCGCCGTACACCCAGACATCGTTGGCCGCCAGCACGGTGGCGTCCGCGATCTCGTCGGTGAACGTCTTCACCACCGACCAGCTCCGGCCGTTGTACTTGAGCACGCTCGACCGGGTGCCGAAGCCCTGGTCGAACGCCCACACGTCCGACGGCGAGGTGGCGGCGGCCGTGACGACCTGCTCGCCCTTGTTGCCGGGGAACGCGACCTTGCGCCAGCTGGACCCGGAGAACTGGTAGGCGGCGGGGGCCGCGCTGAAGTCGGTCCCCGCGAACGCCCAGCCGGTCGTCTTCCCGGTGGCGACGACCGCGCTGAACTGCCCGCCGTCGGCTATCCGGATCGACTTGGCGATCTTCCACGACGGGCCGGCCGCGGCCCCGCCGGTGGCTGCCATCGCCCCGCCGGCGGTCGCCGCGCCGATCACCAGCAGGCCGACCGCCCCGGCCGCCACCTGTCTGTACTCCCAGCCCCGCCTAGTGTGTGCCATGTGTGCTCCTTCAGTTGTGCGTCGAGCAGTGCGCGTCGAGATGGGCCCCGTGAGGTCGAGATGAGCCCCGCTGAACAATGACGCGCACCGCGCGGGAATGGTTGGCCGCCGCGTGACGCCGGTCACGGTCCGGTCGCCGGCCCGGCCCTGCCCGGGGCTGTCGGTTAGGCGCAGAAAGCGCTCGGCCGGGTCCTCCCGGCCAAAACGCACGTGCATCCTGAGTAACGTGAAGTTAATTTTTCAATGCGGATGGTTACTATTGCGCGATTGTTGGTCACGCCGGGGTACTTTTCTTGTTGATTTTGCGGAGGGGGTGACGGCAGCGAACAGCAGAGGCAGTCGTCGACCGCGCCGGACGGAAATCTTGCAGCACGAGGCGCCGCCCGGAGCACTACCCGAAGTCGGCGATCGGCCACGGTTCCATTACGATCGCAGCGTGGGAGACCGGATTGTTACCTGGCCGAACGCGCTGAGCGCGGCGCGGCTAGCCGGCGTTCCCGTGTTCCTGTGGCTGGTCCTCGGGCCGCGCAGCGCCACCGGCGACATCATCGCGGCCGGGCTGCTCGGCCTGGCCGGGATTAGCGACTGGCTGGACGGGAAGCTGGCACGCATGCTCAACCAGACGAGCAGGCTCGGCCAGCTGCTCGACCCGGCGGCGGACCGGCTCTACATTCTCGCCACGGTGATCGCGCTCGCGGTGCGCGGGATCATCCCCTGGTGGCTGTTCGCCGTGATCGCCGGGCGCGAGGTGTTCGTGGCGCTGGCGCTGGTCGAGCTGCGGCGGCGCACCGACTACGGGGCGCTGCAGGTGAGCTTCGTCGGCAAGGCCGCCACGCTCTGCCTCATGTACGGTTTTCCGTTGCTGTTCCTCGGCGCGCACGGCGGCCTTACGTCGGAGGTCATCCGCATCATCGCCTGGGCCTTTACCGTCTGGGGGGTCGCCCTCTACTGGTGGGCGGCGCTGCTCTACCTGAGCGAGATCAGGGACCTGGTGAAAGGAGCGGCCACGTCGTGAAGGCCGTCGTGATGGCAGGCGGCGAGGGCACCCGGCTTCGCCCGATGACCGCCAACCAGCCCAAGCCGCTGCTGCCGGTGGTGAACCGGCCGATCATGGAGCACGTGCTCCGGCTGCTGAAGCGGCATGGGATGGAGGAGACCGTCGTCACCGTCCAGTTCCTGGCCGCGCTGGTGCGGAACTACTTCGGCGACGGCGAGGACGTC
>Ga0302314_10020001_pt1 | contig 11091 bp, 7 predicted proteins | sample III_Palsa_N2_3_FD_200533 | JGI IMG/M metagenome (GOLD analysis project Ga0302314, IMG submission 200533) | Peat permafrost microbial communities from Stordalen Mire near Abisko, Sweden - III_Palsa_N2_3 | ecosystem: Environmental > Terrestrial > Soil > Palsa > Peat permafrost | place: Sweden... | reverse complement strand
CCAGGCGCTCGCGCTGCAGCGAACGACGCGCGCGCACCGTCTGCGCGAACAGGGCCGCACCGAGCGCCAGCAGGCCGACGACGACGAGCCAGAACAGCCACAGGGGCAGCGTGACGGCGGGCTCGGGCGCGTTGGCGGGCGCCGCGAACGCGCTCGCGCCCGTCGCCGCGCAGGCGAGCGCGACGAGCGGGCGAAGACGCGGTCGAAAGACGGGTACAGGGGCAGCCGGGCACACCGGTGCATCCGCCTGCTGATCGCCTGTTGCACTTCCCATGACGCTTGAACCGGGGCCGAAGGACAGCATCCCGGCACTTTGCCTTGGAACCCCGTGCACCGGCGTTTGAATAAAGCCCATCGGCGTGGCCTTTTTCACGCAGCGTGGCATTGGCGGCGCGCGAAGGTGTCGTTGTCGGCGGCCGAAGGCCGCGCGAAGCGGCCCGCGCCGCATCGCGAAGTCGGGCGCCGTACCGAGGCTTAGAATCGGGCGCATGTCAGGCAGCACCTTCGGCGAACTCTTTCGCGTCACCAATTTCGGCGAATCCCACGGCGTGGCGATCGGCTGCGTCATCGACGGCTGCCCTCCGGGCCTGCGCCTGACCGAGGCCGACATCCAGGTCGAACTCGATCGGCGTCGGCCGGGCACGTCGCGCCACGTCACGCAGCGCAACGAGCCGGATGCGGTGGAGATACTGTCTGGGGTATATGAAGGCGTCACCACGGGCACCCCGATAGCGCTTCTCATTCGCAACACCGACCAGCGCAGCAAGGACTACGGGAACATCCTCGATACCTTCCGCCCGGGCCACGCCGACTACACCTACTGGCGCAAGTACGGCCTGCGCGATCCGCGCGGCGGTGGCCGCTCGTCGGCGCGCCTGACCGCGCCGATGGTCGCGGCCGGCGCCGTGGCGCGCAAATGGCTCAAGGAGCATCGCGGCACCACGTTCATCGGCTGGATGAGCCAGCTGGGCGACATCGCGATCCCGTTCGTCGACGAGGCGCAGATCCCGCTCAACCCGTTCTTCGCGCCGAATGCCGACATCGTGCCGGCGCTCGAGGCCCGCATGGACGACCTGCGCAAGGCTGGCGATTCATGCGGCGCGCGCATCGACGTCGTCGCCCGCGGCATGCCGGTGGGCCTGGGCCAGCCGCTGTTCGACAAGCTCGATGCCGACATCGCCTACGCGATGATGGGCATCAACGCCGTCAAGGGCGTCGAGATCGGCGCCGGGTTTGCCAGCGTCGCCCAGCACGGCACCGAGCACGGCGACGAGCTGACGCCGCAGGGCTTCGTCGGCAACAACGCCGGCGGCGTCCTGGGTGGCATCTCCACCGGACAGGACCTGCGCGTGTCGATCGCGATCAAGCCGACCAGTTCCATCCGCACGCCGCGGCGCTCGATCGACCGTGCCGGCGAGCCGGCGGTCGTGGAGACTTTCGGCCGCCACGACCCGTGCGTGGGCATCCGCGCCACCCCCATCGTCGAGGCGATGCTGGCGCTGGTCGTCATGGATCATGTGCTGGCGCACCGTGCGCAGTGCGGCGACGTGGTGGTGGACACCCCGGCGATCGCCGCGTCCGCCCCGCGCGCGTAACGCACGCTGGGCACGCGGCCGCGGGGGGCGGCCCGACCCGGCGCGGGAGCCGACAATCGAGGGACATCCGGCCGCGCTGGCTGCCGTTCGTCGCCTGACGCGCCGGTTCGTCCAATCGCACTGCAGTTCGTCCCGGCCCAGCGGCACTTCGTCGCAATCTGCGCCCACGCATTGGCCGGCGGATCCACACTCCGCTGCAGTTCAGGATGAGCCTGAAAAAAACGATGAAGGAAGAGGACATGCGCAAACGCTTGGTGATTGGGGTGGCGGTGGTCGTAGTGGCTATCGGGGCGGGGTTCGCGATCAAGGTCGGCAAGGGTTCCGCAGCCATGCCGGCCAGCGCCGCCATGGCGGCCAACAAGCCCGATGCCCAGCCCGACGATGCGACGCTCGATTTCACGGCTGCCGAGGCGACCAGGCCACTGACGCTGGCGTTGCCCCAGGTGGTCGAGTTCTCGGGCGCGCTGGTGGCGCCGAACACGGCGATGGTGCGCGCCAAGGCCACCGGTACGCTGCTGACGCTGGACGTCCAGGAAGGCCAGCGCGTGAAGGCCGGCGAGGTGCTGGGGCGCATCGACGTCAGCGACCTGGCGAGCCACGTCGCCGAGCGCAGCGCCAACCTGGCGGCCGTGCGCACGACGCTGGCCCAGGCGCAGCGCACGCACGAGTCCAACATCGGACTGGCCAACGACAAGTTCATCTCGCCGATCGCGCTCGACAGCTCGAAGTCTCAGCTGGACAGCGCCAAGGCGCAGGTCGCCGCGGCCGAGGCCGCGCTCGACTCGGCCAGGATCGCGTTGCGCGACGCGTCGCTCGTCGCGCCGATCAGCGGCATCGTCTCGAAGCGCTACGTGGTCGCCGGCGAAAAGGTCACCGCCGAGCAGCAGGTCGTCAACATCGTCGACCTGCGCATGCTGGAGCTGGCCGGCACGGTCGGCACGCAGGATGTCGCGCGCCTGTCGGCCGGCATGCCGGTCGAGCTGAAGATCGAAGGCGTCGACAAGCCGCTGCAAGGCAGGCTCGCCCGCATCGCGCCGGCGGCCGAGGCGGGCACGCGCTCGATCGGCGTGGCAGTGCAGTTGCAGAACCCGAAGGAAACGATGCGTGCCGGCCAGTACGCGGTCGCGCAGGTGCAGATCGGCGACGCCACGCCGCGCCTGACCGTGCCGATCGGGGCGATCAGCTCGGCCTCGGGGCAGGAGTACGTCTGGACGGTGGAGGGCGGCAAGCTGCTGCGCCGGACCGTCACCACCGGCCGCCGCGACGCCGTTCGCAATCGCGCCGAGGTGCTGGAGGGCCTGAAGCCCGACGCCCCGGTGCTGGGCGCGCGCTTCGACAACCTGCGCGAAGGCGCGAAGGCGCGTATCGTCGCCGTCGCCACGCCTGCCACGCCCAAGCCACTGGCGGACGCCCCGGCAACGGCCACGCCTTGATCCGCCGCCCCGAATCGGTTCCGTTCCGAGGAGAACTCACATGTGGATGACGCGCGTCGCCATCAACAACCCCGTATTCGCGACCATGGTCATGGTGGCGCTGTGCGTGCTCGGGTTGTTTTCCTACCAGCGCCTGGGCGTCGAGCAGATGCCCGACATCACGATCCCGGTCGTGTTCATCAGCGTGCAATACCCGGGCGCGTCGCCCGGCGCCGTCGAGACCGAGATCACGAAGCCGCTCGAGGATGCCCTGAACGGCATCGCCGGCGTCAAGATGATCCGTTCGAACAGCTTCGAAGGCCGCAGCGAGACAGTGGTCGAGTTCAATCTCTCGGCCGACATGACGCGCGCCACGCAGGACGTGCGTGACAAGGTGGCGGTCGTGCAGGCCGGCTTCAACCGCGACGTGAAGGCGCCGTTCGTCAGCCGCTTCGACGGCGACAACGCGCAGCCCACCGTGGTGCTCGCGCTGATGGCCACCGGGCGCAGCGACCGCGAGCTGTCGCTGATCGCCGACCAGACGGTGCAGAAGCGCCTGACCAGCGTCGAAGGGGTGGCACGCGTCACGCCGTCGGGTCTCGTCACGCGCCAGGTGCGCATCGACCTCGACCCGCAGCGCCTGCGCGGCTTCGGCCTCACGCCGGCCGACGTCACCGCCGCCATCACCAGGGCCAATGCCGACCAGCCGGTGGGCGTGTTGTCGAACGCGACCCAGGATTCCATCGTGCGCGTGGAAGGCCGCGTGCTCGATCCCAAGCAGTTCGCCAACGTGGTCGTGGCGCGCAACGCGAGCGGCGGCGTGGTGCTGCTGGGCGACGTCGGCAAGCTCGTCGAGCGCGAGCAGGAGCCCGACTCGCTGTCGCGCATCAACGGCAAGCCGGCCGTCTCGTTCAACATCTACAAGCAGCAGGACGCCAACATCGTCAAGACCGGCGCCGCCATCAAGGCCGCCGCCGAGGAGATGCGCAAGTCGCTGCCGCCGGGCGTCGAGCTGAAGCTGATCTACGCCAGCAGCGACTGGGTGGAGTCGTCGCTCAACGGCGTCAAGAAGACGCTGATCGAAGGCGCATTGCTGACGATCGCCATCGTGTTCCTGTTCCTGCACAGCTGGCGCTCCACCATCATCACCGGCCTGACGCTGCCGATCGCCGTGATCGCCTCGTTCATCGCGATCAACGCGTTCGGACTGACGCTGAACTTCATGACGATGATGGCGCTGAGCCTGTGCATCGGCTTGCTGATCGACGACGCGATCGTGGTGCGCGAGAACATCGTGCGCCACGTCGGCATGGGCCAGGACCACCACACCGCCGCGCGCGTGGGCACCGACGAGATCGGCCTGGCCGTGATGGCCACCACGTTCGCGATCTGCGCCGTGTTCGTGCCGGTGGCCTTCATGAAGGGCATCGTCGGCAAGTTCTTCTTCCCGTTCGGCATCACCGTGGTGTCGGCCGTGATCGTGTCGCTGTTCGTCAGCTTCACGCTCGACCCGATGCTGTCGTCGATCTGGCGTGATCCGCCGGCCGCCACGCTGGGCCGCATCTGGGGCCTGGGCCATGCGATGCGCCTCGTCGACACGGGCATGAGCAAGCTGCACCACGTGTACGAACGCCTGATCACCTGGGCCTTCAGCGGCCGTCGCTATCGCGTCTTCGTGCCGCCGGTGCCGGCTTACGGCTTCGGTTTCGATGCGGCCGGGCGGCGCCTGCACAACGGCCAGCGCCGCCTGCGTTTCGCCACGCTGACGCCGCGCGGCATCGTGCTGTGGTGCGCCGCGGCCACGTTCGCCGGCGCGCTCGCGCTGGTGCCGTTCATCGGCGCCGAGGCGATCCCGCAGACGGACCAGAGCTACACCTCGATCAACATCACGATGCCGGTCGGCACGAGCCTGAAGCGCGCCGACGACAAGATGAAGCAGATCGAGGCCATCATCGGGCAGATGCCCGAGGTGGACACGTTGTCCACGCAGGTCGGCGGCGACAACGGCCACAACTCCGGCAACATCGGCATCGGCCTGAAGCCGCGCCACGAGCGCAAGCTGACGCAGGCCCAGGTCGAGGATGAGATCCGCAACCGCCTCAAGAGCATTCCGGGCATCGACGTGTCGCTCGGCAACCAGCCGATCTACATCGCCATCCTCGGGCCCGATCCGACGGTGCTGGACCAGATCACCGGCGACCTGGCCGCCAAGATCAAGAAGATCAAGGGCATCACCGACTTCAGCACCTCGGTGAAGCCCGGCCTGCCCGCGTTCGCGATCCGCGTGCGCCCGGACGCCGCGCGCGAACTGGGCCTGACATCCACCGACCTCGCGGCGAGCCTGCGTGCCTACGTGCAGGGCGACGTCTCGACGTACTGGACGACGCCCGACGGCCAGCAGGTGGAGGTGCAACTGCGCCTGCCCGAGGCGAGCCGCCAGAGCGTCACGCAGCTGGACCAGTTGCCGGTGGCCTACGCGAAGGACGGCACGCCCATCGCGCTGTCCAGCGTCGCGACGATCACGCCGGTGTCCAACCCGGACATCATCAAGCGCCAGGATCTGCAACGCCGCCAGGCGATCTACGCGGGCGTCGATCAGAAGTCGGGCCGCACCACGGGTGACGTCAACGCCGACGTCGACAAGATCGTCAAGGCCACCGTGCTGCCGCCGGGCTATCGCTTCGACATCGGCGGCTCCGCCAAGGACCAGAACGACATCTTCAGCAACATCGGCAGCGCGCTGGGCCTGGCGCTGATCTTCATCTACATCGTGCTGGCCAGCCAGTTCGGCAGCTTCCTGCAGCCGCTGGCGATCATGGCGTCGCTGCCGCTGTCGCTGATCGGCGTGATGATCTCGCTGAAGCTGTTCCATTCGACGATCAACCTGTTCTCGCTGATCGGGTTGATCATGCTGATGGGCCTCGTGACGAAGAACGCCATCCTGCTGGTGGACTTCGCCAACCATGCCCGCAAGGCCGGGGCGACGCTGGCGGAGGCCGTGCTCAGCGCCGGCCAGATCCGGATGCGCCCGATCATCATGACCACGGCCGCGATGGTGTTCGGCATGTTCCCGCTCGCGCTCGCGCTCGACGAGGGCGGCGAGCTGCAGGCGCCGATGGGCCGCGCCATCATCGGCGGCGTCATCACGTCCACGCTGTTGACGCTGGTGGTGGTGCCGGTGATCTACGCCTACATCGAACAGTGGGTCGGCTTCTTCAAGCAGCGCCTCGACGACAACTCGCGCGGCGGCATCATCGGCGCCGTGCTGGCCGGCCTGGTGGGCGTCGTGCTGATGATGAGCGGCGTGCCGATGGTCGGCGTCGCCGCCGTGATGGCTGTCGCGATCGGCCTGAGCGTGTGGGCCTGCTGGTCGTACGTGAAGGCCAACGACTACGGCGCCGGCTGGGCCGCCATGGGGCTGCTCGGGATGCTGGGCTTCATGATCCTGGCCTTCCTGCGTCCGATCCAGGACGGTGGGCCGCCGGAGGAGCTGACGATGATGGCGCCGCCGCCGACGGTGTCCGATTCGCAACCGGATTCCGAACCGGAAGCGGATTCGCTGATGGCTTGAGAAGGGTGCGGACGGGCCAAGGACCGGCCCGCCCGTTTCCACGTTTCAGCCGCCCCCTGGCTTGCTTCGCACGGCAGGGCCGGCGGGCGGCGCGGGCACGATGTCGAGGCTGCCGTCATCGCGGCGCACGACGGCGCCGCCCGGCTCGACCTGGTGCACGTTCTCGCGCCGTACCGGCCCGCCCGGCGTGATGACGAAGTCCGTCTTCTCGGCGCCTGGTCCCGAGGGCTGGTCGCGAGAAGAGCCGGCCCGTTTCCTGCTCATGACGGCTTCAACCCGCCGCGGGATCGTTGATCAGGATGCCGCCGAGCGACGCCCATCCCGACCACGGCCCGGCGTGAGGCACGGTCTGCCAGACATGCCACAGCGCGTCGTCGTCGCCGCGCGCGAACACCTCGAGCCGCCCATCCGAGTTGGCTATCACCTCCGGATCGCTGGTGATCCCACCGCCCAGCGAGGCCCAGCCCGACCACGGCCCCGCATGCGCCTGGGTCTGCCAGACGTGCCACAACGCGTCGTCGCCGCCGCGCGCGAACACCTCCAGCCGCCCGTCGCTGTTGACCGCCACCGAAGGCTCGCTGGTGATCGTGCCGCCAAGCGAGGCCCAGGCCGACCAGGGGCCGGCGTGGGGCTGGGTCTGCCAGATGTGCCACAACGAGTTGTCGGTGCCGCGCGCGAACACCTCAAGCCGACCGTCGGAGTTGTCGGCGACGACCGGATCGCTGGTGATCGCGCCGCCCAACGAGGCCCAGCTCGACCACGGGCCCGAATGCGACGCCGTCTGCCAGAGGTGCCACAACGCGTTGTCGCTGCCGCGCGCGAATACTTCCAGCCGACCGTCGGAATTGTCGATCACCACCGGGTCGCTGGTGATGGTGCCGCCCAGGGATGCCCAGCCCGACCAGGGGCCGGCGTGCGGGGCCGTCTGCCAGATATGCCACAGCGCATCGTCGGCGCCGCGCGCGAAGACCTCCAGCCGGCCGTCGGAGTTGTCGACCACCACCGGATCGCTGGTGATGATGCCGCCGAGCGAGGCCCAGCCCGACCACGGGCCCGCGTGCGGCGCGGTCTGCCAGTTGTGCCACAGCGCATCGTCCATGCCGCGCGCAAACATTTCCATGCGTCCGTCGGAATTGACGAACACGGCGGGATCGCTGGTCACGCCGCCGCCCAGCGAGGCCCAGCCCGACCACGGGCCCGAATGCGCCGCGGTCTGCCAGTTGTGATACATCGCGTTGTCGGTACCGACGCCGAAAACCTCGATCCGGCCGTCGGAGTTCAGGCAGGGCGTGGAGGTGCGGGTGAGCGCCACCGCGAAACGTTCGTAGAAAATGTCGACCTCGCCCGACGTGGCGGAATTGTCGAGGACCTGGCAGTGCTGCCCGACATCGGTCACCGCGCTTTGCGCCGTCCATGCGAGCTTGGGCGTGACGCTGCCGCAGGTGATCGCGATGTTGCGCATCGCGGTCAGCTGGCAATCCGGGTAGTCGGACGCGTGCTGGACGTTGTAGGCCTCGAGCGTCTCGGCGCACCATGTGAGCTCCTGCACGTTCTGGATCGGCAGGCTGGTGTTGGCGATGCCCTGGAACTGGCACAGGTAGTCGAAATTGCTGCCCGTACGGCCTGTCAGCGTCATCACGCCCACCAGCACCTGGCCGGGATTGACGCGCACGGGCGCGGTGTGGAACGCCTGGCCGCCCTGGCCGTCGGCGTACCAGCTCGCCACCGCCCAGTAGCTGCCGCCGCCGGCCGCCGATGGCCCCCATTGCAGCACCGGCTGGTAGATCATGGTCGAGTTCTGGATCCCGTTGAACAGGAAGATGGTCTGGCCCGATTGCGTGGCCGGCACCGGCGGCACGACCCAGGTGGTGCGAAACACCGACACCGGCTGTCCGGCGTTGTTCGTCCAGTAGGCATAGGCGATCCAGCCGCTGCCCAGCGAAGGGACGACACCCCGGGGCACGAGCACGTTGTCGGGCATCAGCGGGTGCGGCCCCGGCTTTGTTTCGATGACGCCCAGGTCGGCGACGACGTCGCCGCCTTGCGGGTGGATATTCTGTGCCCGGTTGCCGCGGGTCATGCGGATCGAATGTCCGGATTCGATCAGGAACACTTTCGACTTGGGTCGGAAGCCGCCGGGGGTCAGTACCTGCTCTTCGATCATGATTGTCCTCGCCTGGTTGATAGGAATGAACCGCTGCCCGCGATGCGGCGCACGTTGCGCTGGCGCGCAGTGGCATGCACAAGGTAGGCGCGTGAACAAGCGTTCCCCATCCCTACGGAGCCGTTTCTCCCTAGATCATTGGCGTTGCCCACGATGGCGCGGCAGTCCCCGGCGCCGGATTCGTACCCGACTCGGAGGCGGATTCGGTGATGCTATCGTCACGGCATGAAGTCTTGCCTGACGCTCCTCTTCCTGGCCGCATACGCCGGCACGGCCCTGGCCCAGTACAAGTGCACGGCGGCCAACGGCGCCATCACGTTCCAGCAGACGCCGTGCTTCGGCGCCAAGTCGGAAGAGAAGCTGGTCGTCATCCCCAACGGCCATCCGGCGCCGGCCTCGGCCCCGGTGGGCAAGGTCGGGACCAGCATCGACGAGCGCATGCTGGCGGACTATGAGCGACAGCACCAGCGCGACCCGCTGGCGCAGGCGCTCAAGTGGGCGCAGGACGAGGCGCGCGGGCGGGCGGCACAGCGCTTGGCCGATATCGATGCGGCGCAACGCCAGTTCGGCGACGACCCGACGAACAGCCAGACGCTGAACAACGCGCTGACCGACATCGACAGCCGCTACCAGGCCATGTCCGAGATCGACGGCAGACGGATCAAGGCCGCTCAGGCCGCGCTGGACGACTGGGACAAGGCGCAGGCCCAGGCGGCAGCGCGCAAGTGAGTCAGGGGCGGCGGGCCTTGCCGCCAGCGCGCCCGAGCACGACCTCGCAGCCGGTGCACGCGCGCAGCTCCGAGTCGCCGGCCGGCGTCTCCAGCGTCGCGGTGCCGCCGGCGCGGATCTCCCAGCGCCAGACGCCGCTGGCCGAGCGCGCGGTGCCGCGCACCCAGCACGGCAGCACGTCCCAGCCCTCGCGCTGCTGGTCGGCCGTGACGACCACCGAACGCGCGAGGAAGTAGCGCGCCTGCGCCGACGTCAACGCGAAGTCGGCGCACGAGTCGCCGCCGGCATCGATGCCGCGGCCTTCGATGCGGACTTCATCGAGCGCGGCACCGGGCAGGGGCACCGAGGCGCAGCCTGCGAGGATCAGGGCGATTGCCGCCAGCGCTGAGAAGAGTCGTTGCATGGTCGGTTAGTGTCGCCTTTTTTCGAGGCAGAACTTGTCAGCACTCGACGATGTTGACCGCCAGGCCGCCGCGGGCCGTTTCCTTGTACTTGGTCTGCATGTCGGCGCCGGTCTCGCGCATCGTCTTGATGACCTTGTCCAGGCTCACGTGGTGCGTGCCGTCGCCGCGCAGGGCCATGCGCGCCGCGTTGATGGCCTTGACCGAGGCGATCGCATTGCGTTCGATGCACGGGATCTGCACCAGGCCACCGACCGGGTCGCAGGTCAGGCCCAGATGGTGTTCCATGCCGATCTCGGCGGCGTTCTCCACCTGTTCGGGCGTGCCGCCCATCACGGCGGCGAGGCCGGCGGCGGCCATCGAGCAGGCCACGCCCACCTCGCCCTGGCAACCCACCTCGGCGCCGGAGATCGATGCGTTCTCCTTGTAGAGGATGCCGATGGCCGCGGCGGTGAGCATGAAGTCGACGACGCCGGTGTCGTCGGCGCCTTGCACGAAGCGCGTGTAGTAGTGGAGTACCGCCGGCACGATGCCCGCGGCGCCGTTGGTGGGGGCGGTGACCACGCGGCCGCCGGCGGCGTTCTCCTCGTTGACGGCGAGCGCATAGAGGTTGACCCAGTCCATCACGATCAACGGGTCGCGCATCGCGGCCTCGGGGTTGACGGTGAGGTCGCGGTACAGCTGCGCGGCGCGGCGCTTGACCTTGAAGCCGCCGGGCAGGATGCCCTCGGTCCGGCAACCGCGCACCACGCAGTCCTGCATCACCTTCCAGATCTTCATCAGGCCGGCATGCACCTCGTCGTCGGTGCGCCAGTGGCCCTCGTTGCGGCGCATCAGCTCGGCGATGCTGATCTTGTGCTCCGCGGTCAGCCGCAACAGGTCGTCGCCGCTGTGGAACGGGTAGGGCAGCACCGTGGTGTCAGGTGCGATCGTCTTCTGCTTCGTGCCGTCGGCCGCCACCTCGTCGCTGACGACGAAGCCGCCCCCCACCGAGTAGTACACGCGGTTCTCGATCTCGGCGCCGTCGGCGTCGAACGCCGTGAAGCGCATGCCGTTGGCGTGGAACGGCAGGGTCTCGCGGCGATGCATGACGAGGTCGGCGGCCTCGTCGAACGCGACGGCGTGCACGCCGCCGAGCGGCACCTGCCGGTTGGCGCGCATGGCTTCCAGCTCGCCGGGCACCTTCTCGATGTCGACGGTGTCGGGCTCATGGCCGGCC
>Ga0302314_10020000_pt1 | contig 11092 bp, 14 predicted proteins | sample III_Palsa_N2_3_FD_200533 | JGI IMG/M metagenome (GOLD analysis project Ga0302314, IMG submission 200533) | Peat permafrost microbial communities from Stordalen Mire near Abisko, Sweden - III_Palsa_N2_3 | ecosystem: Environmental > Terrestrial > Soil > Palsa > Peat permafrost | place: Sweden... | reverse complement strand
ATCTGTCACCCCCCAACATAGATCCCGGCGCCATCGGCTACTCTCTGCTTACCGGAGGCCTGCCCGTCGACGCCGCCCGCGGCTTCCCGGTGTGCCGCGCCACGGTGACCTACCCGGCCCAGGGGTACGCGGCGATGTTCGGCTGGACGCAGATGGTCCGCTCCACCGACTGCGCCCCGGACCAGTTCGAAATGGACCCGCTCGCCCTCTACCAGCAGATCCCCACCCCCTACGCGTGGTTCGGCGTCACGCCCGAGCTGTTCGACGCGCCATCCCGCGAATCCAGGAACGACATGACCTGGGAGGCCCACAGCTTCCTGTGCGTCTCGCCCGACGCCGTCATCACCCGCCACGTCCAGGCGATCACGGGCTTCAGCTGGGGCTTCACCATCAGCCAGCACGACATCAGCCTCGCCCAGCCGGCAATGCTGGGGCCCGAAGCCTGGGACAGCCACCTCGACCTGCTCAGAACGGACTACCCCGACTGGATCTTCGACACGGGATATCTCCCCGGCTGATCCGCCCCGCCAGATCGCCACACGCGGTGCCGACCCCGCACAGCATGGCGCGACTCACTCGGCACGCCCGCAGATCAGGATGAAAAAGGGTCACTCTGGAGGCTGGGATGTCGCTAGCTTTGCTATATGGCTACACCTTCGGAACCAGCAGGCGAGAGCCCGACCAACAAGGCATTCCTGACCCTCCTGCCTCTTCGGGTGGATCAAGGCATGACAATTGACACCATGCTCACCGCCCCATCCCCTTGGGGCTCACCGCTAGTTATGGGTGCTAGCGGAACGGATTCCGAAGGAAAGCCGCTTCTCGTCCTAGTGAATGAAACGCCGGTCAACTTTCTAAGAACCGCACAGGCATTGGATGAGCCGGACAAATGGCAACTAGAGATGCTGCACCTTCAACGCGCAAGCGTAGATGCACGGATTGCTACGGGCTCGGATCTTTTCCGCGCGATCGAGAAAGGCAGCGATCCGCCAGACGCGACTATATCTCTAAACGGTGCCACGTTTGGTTGGGAACTTACCACTTTCTCTATCCAGAGCAGGCGTTTGGCCCATGATCTATTCATGAGAATCCGAGGCAAGGTTGCCTACCAGCAACGCCACCGCATTGGCCACCTAAGCGGTCATTTGATCTATATGTGGTTCGGCGTAGCAAGCAATTCGAACGGTCTACCGTATCGGAAAAACGACGCTACGGCTGTCGATCAACTGGTAGAAGCCCTCGTGGGCTACCAACCAGACCCTACAAAGTACATGGTTGAGTCGCAAGGCGAACTTCCTCAGCAGCTGCCCGGAGGATTCGAAGCCGTTAACGCGCCGGGGGACGTCGAATTCTTTTGTACTCCCTTTGTAAACGCCGCGCCAACTAGTCCGCTATTCAGCATGACTGGAATAGAGATTGGTCTCGCATATCAGTCGTTACACTCCGTGAGTGAAGAATGGGAAAAGTTGCGCTCAACAATTCGCAGAAAAGATTGTAAGGGTAATGACATTTTGCTGATCTCTGTAGGTGCGCCAGACAAATTTGGAACCCAGTATCCGTCAGAAGAACTTCTAGCTGACTTCCTACTTGCACATCCCGAGCCGGTCGAGTGCGAGCACCTGTCATCTGTGATACTGCATTACTGGGGCTCCGGACGGGGAATCAATCTTCTCGGAGATAGACCGCAAGAACTCTGGAGCCCTATCTATCGAGGGACATCACCGGCATCGCAGACGTTCGCAACATTTTCATGACTGCGGCCAGTCAATCGAAGCTTTGCAACCCTACCTCCGGCGGGAACCTTGGGCTCCAGTAAGGACGTCACCTACTTGGACGACGCGGTCGCTGGCTCCAGGTGCGACCGGGAACAGTGCTTCGGCTCGTGACCTGACCGATCTGATCGACTTCACACTGACGTACCTGAGCTCTCGTCAACCGGCGAGTTCGCCGCAGAAGACTAGCGTAGCGGTCCCCCCGCTCGCGTCGCTGTAGTGGACGTCTACGGCACTTGACCGCCAGTATGTATCCAGGTCGCGGACCGCTGCCACGGACGCCCGGAGCTATTTCTTCTGGGCCTGGATGATGATGGCTGCCAGGTCCTCGGACAGGCTCTGGCCGCGGTTGAAGCCGCGTTCCTCGATCAGCGCGGCGGCTGCCGTGGCCTCGTCCAGGTCGGCGCCGGTCGCGGCGGCGATCAGGTAGCCGAGGTCGGTGAGGTCCTGGTGGCGGCCGGCCAAGGCCTTGAGCGCGATCAGGTGCCCGGTCGACGCGACCGGCATGAAGACGTCCGGGAGGACTTCCAGCCGGTCGGCCCGGCGGACGACCTCGTCCTCGATGCCGCAGTTCGCGAACAGCAGGTCGATGAACGCGCTCGACGCGCCCGCCAGCGGCCGGACCAGCCGGGCAGTCCCGAGCCTGTTCACGTAGTCCTGCTCGACCAGCGAGGCGAGCGCGTACCCGCGGACCTGCAGCCGGTTGACGATCCCCTCGGCCTCCCGGTCGTCCGCGACGGCGACTGCGAGGTCGACGTCCCTGGTGAACCGCGGCTCCGCCCGGAACGCCACCGCCAGGCCCCCGATGACGGCCTACCTGGCCCCGATCGCCTCAAGGTCCGCAGCCGCCTGGCGGAGGACCTCATCGACGGACTGCACCCGCGCCTACCCGCGCGCCGGGAAGCGGAGCCGGTCGCCCGCCTCGCCACTCGGCCTGCGCAGCCACGCCTGGACCCAGGCCTCGACTTCCTCATCCGAGGCAAGCGGGTTCTCCCGGCGCATCCGCTGGCGGTACATCCGCACCCCGGCATCGCACAGGTCGAAGACCACCCGGAACTTCGCAACGTCAGCAGCGGCCATAACGCCCATTGTAGGCAGCAGGAGGCCAGCCAGCCCCCAGGGGACACACGGCCAGGCACGGCGGGTGCTCTGCCGTTCCCGGACAGGACCAGAAGGTAGGTCCCTGAGCGCCACCCCAAGTTACCGGTGAACACTGCCCCCCGGGCACCGCCCAGGCCGTTTACGCTGGTCAGCAAGGACACCACAGATACCTGCAACGCGACGGCACGCCATCGACGACCAGCAAACGCACCGGTAGCGACCTGTTCCCTGGCGGCATCGGTAACACCCAGAAAGACGCGGCCCTGTACGACGGCGTGGTCAGCAAGCTCTTCGACCGGCTGCCCGACGCGACCTGGGTCTACCCCGGTCACGGCGGCGACACCACGCTGGGCGCCGAGCGGCCGCACCTGGCGGAGTGGCGCGAGCGCGGCTGGTAAGCCATCGCCGCTTCATCTTTACCAGTCCGGGAAATGGTCAGGCGGCGGCGAGGTCAGTCTGAACCGGGCGCAGCGTTTGGACCGCGTTGACGGCGGTGCGGGTCGCCGGACCGCCTTCGGCGGCCAGGAGATCGGCCAGTCCACGGCACTCTTCGGCGGAGTTGCCGACAGTCTCGCGGAATCGGCTGCGCGACACTCCCCACAGCATGAACGTGAGCAGGGGCAGTGGTGCACCGCTCAGTCGCTTCTTTGCGGCGGGGTAGGGGGTTTCGCCAGCCTCGCGGAAGATCGAGAAGCCAGCTCGCAGGCCCCGGGCGCCGGTCTTGGCCTCCGCCCATGTCGCGCCGCGGCGGTGCTGCATGCCAGTCAGTGCGACACTTTCCATCGCCACGGTCAGCGGTGTCTGGTATCGCAGCCAGCGGCCCATGTCCTGCTCAAGCTTGGCGGGCATCCCGGCCTCCTGGAAGAGGTCGACCCAGCGCTGGTCGCCCTGGGGAGCCTTCGTCTTGGGGATCGTCAGCCCGAGCTTGCCTTCGTCGTCGAGTGTGGCGAGCACGGCTGCCATCCCGAAGGTAACGCGGTCAGCGCCGATCGCCGAGCGCAGCCGGTCAGCTTCGGGGGTGACGAACATCAAGTGGACGCACCCGGCTTGGCTGCGCTTGAGGGCCGGGAGCAGCGGGTCGACCTGGTGGGCGAGCGCGGTGACGATGACCAGGTCGTAGGGCGCGTCCTCGTCCAGTCGCTCGGCCACGGTGACCTCGGCGCGCTCCCCGCTGGCGAGCACGATCCCTCGGTCTCGGCGCAGCTGCGCGAGGCGGCGCGAGTCAGGGCGCGCGATGACCGTCACGTCGTGGCCGGCCTGGGCGAGCTGGAACGCGAACGCGCTTCCGATCCGTCCGACGCCGATGATCGCGACCCGCCCGGGAGCCTGAGTGGTGCTCATGATGATGCCTCCTGTGAGTGGTGTCGCCGGGGGCCCGGGGCCGAGATGCAGCCGGACACCTGATTACATTGAATGTAATCAGAAGCTAGCACATGATTACATCCGATGCAATGGACGCTAGGATGAGGTCATGGTCCGATGGGAACCCAACGCCAGAGGCCGGCTCCAGCAAGCGGCGATGACCCTGTTCTATGAGCACGGATTCGACACCGTGACCGTGGCCGACATCGCCGAGCGCGCGGGCATGACCACGCGCTCGTACTTCAACCACTTCGCCGACAAGCCGGCGGTGGTGTTCGCCGCGCTGGACACGTTCGCCGGCGGCGTGGTTGACAACCTCGCTACCACCGGAGCCGAGCTCAGCCCGCTTGACGCAACCGTCTTGGCGTTCGCCCAGACCGCGGCTTCGCTTGCGCTGGACCAGCCTGAGCAGGCGCGCGCCATCCGGGCCTTGATCGACACCTCAGCCGTCTTGCAGGAACGCGAACGGACGAAGATGGCCGCCGCCGCGGCCGCGATCAGTAACGCGCTCACCGAGCGAGGCGTCAGCCGCCGCGACGCAGCGTTCGTGGCGCATACCGCGACCCTCGTCTTCACGACCGCCTACAGCGAATGGGCGAACGCCCCGAAAACCGACCTGCCGAGCGCCATCCAGGCCACCCTCGCCGACTTCCGCCACGCGCTGGACGCAAACTCTGAGCTCAGCCAGCCTTGACCGTCAGGACCCGCCCATCGGTACGCGCCAGGCATCGTCTTTGTCCACCATGCAGATAATGATGCGAAACGGCGTTCTATCAGCCCACGGGACTAACTAGCGGCCGAACGACCGGGCCGGTCAGCGTGACCACCATGCTCATCTGCACGAGCAACGGCGGTACGCGAGTAATTCCTGACCCGACCCCGGGGCAGGCGGGTAACCAGCGGCGGGCCGCCGGACACTAATGAGTGTGAGCCAAATCGCTGTCTCGCCGTCTGCTGGAGGACCGCCGTGACCACTGTCCGCATCGTTTTTGCGCGCTACCACCTCCGGCCCGCACGGCCCCCGGACGGGAGCGACGTGCCCGACTCGCGGCCGCACCAGCAGCTCGTCGTGCTGGCCGACGACGCGGGCCACCGGGCGGTGCCGCTGTGGCTGGTTCCCGGCCGCAAGGAGCTGCTGAGCCGGCTGGGCCGGCCCGCCGCGGGCGCCGAGGTGGCCAGTGGCCTGCTGGAGACAGCGGTCCGGCTGCTGGGGACGGCCGGGACGGCGGTGAGCGCCGTGGACATCGAGCCGGCCAGTGTCGACGTGCCCGAGCTGCGCTGGGACACGGTCGCGGCACGCGTCGGGCTGGACACGGCCACGGGAACCCGTCCGGTCACGGTCAGCGCCGAGTACGGCCTGGCACTGGCCGCCGTGGCGGGGGCGCCGGTCAGGGTGCCCGATGAGGTGATGGACCGGCTCGCGGTGCCGGTGCCGGGCGAGGACATGCTGGCGCCATTCCGCTCGGTCCGCGACCCGCTGGATGACCGGCCGCCGGGCCGCCCCAGGCGAGAGCGGCGTTTCGAGCCGCGGAACATGGCGTTCACCGACGGCCTGGATTACTGGGAACTGGCTGGCAGCTTCTCCGGTGACGGCCAGCCGGCCGGGCCGGACTACTCCTGCACCGCCGCGGACCAGTCCGCGGTCCTGGCCGCCACGGTCCCGGAACCGGCCGGCTCCTCCGTCCTCCTCCAGGTCATCTACGCCGACGACTACCGCGGCGCCGCGGTCACCTTCCGCGGACAGCTGCGCACCGTCGGTCAGACCGGCCAGGCCGGGCTGCACCTGGCCGTGAGCGGGCCGAGGTACTCGCCGCTTAGCGCCCCCCCGCTCGACCACGGCAGCAGCCTGACCGCCCCGGGCAGCAGCGACTGGACCTGGCATGAGGTCACGATGCCTGTCCCCGGCGAGGCCATCGCCATCCGGTTCGGCATCTCCCTGGCCGGCCACGGCCGCATTGAGCTGCGCGGCCCGGAACTGTCCCCGGCGCCGGGAACGCGGGAGTAAAGCGAAGCATGGAAATCTCCGACGGCGACCTGGTCCGGCTGGCCCGCGACGGCGACCCGGCCGCGTTCCGGTTGCTGGTCGAACGGCACCTGCCGATGGCCCGCGCCCGCGCGGGCCGGCTGTGCCCGCAGCCAGAGGACGCCGACGATGCCGTGCAGGACGCCTTCCTGCAGGCGTTCATCGCACTGGACCGGCTGCGCGACCCCGACCGGTTCGCCGGCTGGCTGGGCGGCATCGTGGCCAATGTCTGCCGCGCCCAGCGGCGCCGCGCGCCACTGACCCTGCTCGGCGACTGGCCCGAGAACCTGCACCCGGCCTCGGCCAGCAGCCTGCCCTCAGCCGAGGACCTGGACCGCGCCGACGCGCTGGGCCGCGCGGTCGCCGGCCTGCCCCCCGGGCAGCGCCACGCCGTCACCGCCTTCTACTACGCCGACCAGCCCGCCGGGCAGATCGCGGCCACTCCCGGCGCCGCCAAGGCCAGCCTGCACAAGGCTCGCCGCCGGCTGCGCGAGTACATCACCGCGCACCGCCCCGACCTCATCCCCGCCCTCTGCCGGAGAACCCCGATGACCGCTGTTCGCATCGCACACGCCGACCCCGTTGGGATGACCCGCCCGGAGAGCGTGCTCGTGATCCTCGCCGACGACGCTGGCCACCGGGCGCTGCCGGTCCGGCTCCGCCGCCATGACGTCAAGCTCTGGCGCCTGCTCGGCCGCCTCCCCGGCGGCCACCACGAGGAAGTCGATGACGATCAGCGCGAGGAGATGACCGGCCGGCTGCTGCAGGAGGCCGGGGTCACCCTGGCCGGCGTGACCGTCACCGACCTGGGCCCGGGAGTGGCCGCCACCCGGATAGACGTCGCCGGGCCCGGCGTAACCCAGCCGGTCACCGCCAGCCTCGCCGACGGCCTGACCCTCGCCGTCATCACCGGCGCGCCGCTGGCCGTCGACGACCCGGTGATGGACCGGCTCGCCCGGCCCGTCACCGGCCCCGACCTGCTCAGCCAGTTCCGCAGCCAGCAGACATCCCCCAGGCCTTTGCGCCGGCGGTTCGAACCCCGCAACATGACGTTCACCGACGGCCTGGACCACTGGCGGCTCGGCGGCATCTTCCTGCGCCAGGGCACCGGATCCGACTACTCCTGTGCCACCAAGGAGGGGCGGGCGATGCTGGCCGCGGCCGTCCCCGGGCCGGCCGGATTCGCCTTCCTCGCCCAGGACATCGAACCCGACGACTACCGCGGCCATACCGTCACTTTCCGCGGCGAACTGCGCACCGTACAGGCTGACGGCCGCGCCGGGCTGGTACTGCGCGCCAGCAGCCCGGGCCGGTCCACGCCACCGCAGGCGGCCAGCCCAGATCCCCGGGACGACCCGGTCAACCACATCGCCTCCGCCACCGGAACCGGCGCGTGGACCCAGTACGAGGTCACCGCCCAGATCCCGGCGGACGCCAACCTGATCAGTTTCGGCGTCTTCCTGAACGGCGGCGGCCAGGTCGAACTTCGCCACCCGGAACTAGCGGGCCATCCGCCAGGCCAGCAATAACACCGTCGGCTGGCCCCGTCCTCCAGGATCAGGTCCAGCACCGCGCACCACCAGCTTCACGTCGAAGCAGGCAGCCGCCAACGGCAGCAACTCAGGTTGACTAATTCATTTTGTCAACTAGAGTTGCTTACATGGAAGTGATGGAGATCCAGGCGGACGCCGACCCGGCCGACGCCCTCGCCGCGGTAGCAGCGCTGCGGCGGCTGGCCGACCAGCTGGAAGACGTGGCGGTAGAGCGGGCGATGCGGGCCGGCTGGGGCTGGCCGCAGGTGGCCGAGGCGCTCGGAGTCACCCGGCAGGCAGTTCACAAGAAGCACGCCGCGCGGCTGATCGCCGCGGGCGTCACGCTGAGGAGGCGGTAATGGCCATTCGTTTCGTCGTGCAGGCCCGCTCGATCGTCCGGCAGGCGGAGAAAGAAGCAGCCGAGGCGGGGTCCCCGGCGATCGAGGCCGAGCACCTGCTGCTGGCGATGGCCGGCGAGCACGGGATCGAGGCGCGGGACGTGCTCGCCTCGGCCGGCCTGGACCGGGACGCGATCCGCGCGGCCCTGGACCGCGAGTTCCGGCAGAGCCTGGCAGCTGCCGGGGTCACGCTGGCACCCGGCGGGCTGCCGGCGGCCAGCCGCGACCCGAACCGCCGGACGCGCATGGCGGCATCGGGCAAACTGGTGCTGGAACGGGCACTGAAGGCGGCCGCCGGGCGGGGCCAGATCCAGCCCGGTCACCTGCTGCTCGGCGTGCTCGCCGCCCAGGCCGGCACCGTGCCCCGGGCGCTGGCGCTGGCCGGCGTGGACCAGGGCGACCTGGCCGCCCGGACGAGGCAGGCGCTGGACCGGAGCCAGCCGTGATCCCCGGCACCGCGACCGCACCCGGCCGCGCGATTCCGCCGCCCGCCCCGGCCGACGTCGCGGTGCTCACCGAGAGCCTCGGCAAAACGTATCCCGGCGGAACGGTCGCGGTGGCCGGCCTGAACCTGGCGGTGCGCCGCGGCGAGGTGCTCGCCCTGCTCGGCCCCAACGGCGCCGGCAAGTCCACCACCGCCGGGATGCTGACCACGACCGTGCGGCCGACCGCCGGCCGGGCCTGGGTCGCTGGAGTCGATGTCGCGGCGGCCCCGGCCCGGGTGCACCAGCACATCGGCGTGGTCCCGCAGCGCAACACCCTGGACCGCCGCCTGAGCGTCCGCGACAACCTCATCTTCCACGGCCGGTACTTCGGGATGCGGGCCGCCGCCGCCCGCGCCGCGGCCGGCCGGCTGCTCGAGCGGGTGAGCCTGGCAGACGCCGCGGGCAGGCGGGTCGACGAGCTGTCCGGCGGGATGGCGCAGCGGCTGATGATCGCCCGGGCCATCATGCACGAGCCGGACGTCCTGTTCCTCGACGAGCCCACCACCGGCCTGGACCCGCAGAGCCGCCTGGCCGTCCACGACATCGTCATCGGCCTGCAGGCTGCCGGGCAGACGGTCCTGGTCATCACCCACGACATGGCCGAGGCCGACGCCCTCGCCGGCCGCATCGGGATCATCGACCACGGCCGGCTGCTGGCCCTGGACACCCCGGACGCGCTCAAGCGGTCGGTCCGCGCCGGCACCGTCGTCACCGTCACTGCTGACGGCACCGGCCCGGCCGAACTGGCCGCCGCACTCGCCGCCGGCGTGCCCGGCGCCAGCGCCGTCCGTCCGCTCGGCGACGCCGTCACACTCACCGTCGAGGACGGCCAGCCGGTCCTTTCCGCCGTCCTCGCCGCGGCCGAAACTTGCCAGGCCCGGCTGCGCGAGGTCCGGGTCGACCCGCCGACCCTGGAAGCCGTCTTCATCGAACTGACCGGCAAGGAACTCCGCGACTCATGACCGCTGCGACCGTTCCCGCACCCGCGACCCGGCGGCCGCCCGCCTGCGCAGCCCTGGCCGCGTTCGCCGCGCTGCTCGCCCGCGACCTGACCGTGCTGCGCAAGCAGCCCGCCGAGTTCATTAGCCGCACCATCATCCAGCCCGTGCTGTTCGTCTTCGTCCTCGGCTACATCAGCCCGCGGATAGGGCAGCCAGCGGCGGGCAGCGCTGCCCAGACAGCGACCACCCTGCTGGCGGGCATGATGGCGATCGTGATCCTCTTCCAGGGGCTGTTCGCCGTGGCCCTGCCGCTCGTGCAGGACTTCGGCATACCCGCGAGATCGACGACCGGCTGCTGGCCCCGCTGCCAGTATGGGCTGTCGCCGTCGAGAACATAATGCTCGGGACCATCCAGGGCCTGCTCGCCGCCCTGCTCATCTTCCCCCTGGCGATCCTGATCCCGGCCGCGCCCCCGAGCCTGCACATCCACTGGGCCGTCCTGCTCACCCTTGCGCCGCTGGCCGCCCTGATGTGCGCCAGCCTCGGGCTCTTCCTCGGCACCGCGATGGATCCCCGGCTGACCCTGGCCCTGTTCGGCGTCCTGATCACCCGCTGATGTGGCTCGGCTGCACGCTGTTCCCGTGGAGCGCCCTGCACGTCATCCCGTGGGTCCAGGGCCTTGCCCTCGCCGACCCCCTCACCTACGCCAGCGAAGGACTCCGCGCCGCTGTTACCAGCCAGCCCCACCTCAGCCTGCTGGTCGTCTACCCCGTCCTGGCCGCCGCCACGGCCGTCCTGCTCTGGCAGTCCACCCGCTTGTTCACCCGCCGCGTCATCAGCTGACCAGGCCGGACATCACCTGCCGGCAAAGCGCGGGACGGGCGAGCCGTTTCCCCACAAGCGAGTGGTTGCATACCTGCAGAACACCTCATTCGTGTCGCTCACTTGATTAGCTGGATCCCGTGGGCGAGGGCGACCGTCAGCGCGCCCGGCTCCCTCATCGGGCCGGCCCGGGTCAGATCGCAGCAGCTGACAACAGCCGAAACGGCTCATCGAAGGAGATGACAGACCATGGCGGCAACACTGCAACTAGTCAGAGAAACAAGCGGTCTTATGGAGCTCCGACGTGGCCCGTTCCACGTCCTGCTCGACGGCAACGACGTCGGGTCGATCGACCGGGAGCAGACGATCGCAGTTCCGGTCGAGCCAGGGCAGCACACCCTGCGAGTCAAGACCGGTCGGTACACCAGTGCACGACGCCCCTTTGAGGCGGCCGACGGAGAGACCATCAACTTCCGCTGCAACGGCGCCGTGATCTGGCCCGTCTACCTCGCGTCCATCGTCAAGCCCGACCTGGCACTTACGCTGAAGCACCGGTAATCACTGGTGCGAGCACGGTCTCACCCGAGCAGTGCGTCGCGTTCGGTGAGCGCCAGGGTCAGCACTGCCTCGGAAGCCGCCTGCAGCGGTGTGTCGGC
>Ga0302314_10019999_pt1 | contig 11092 bp, 8 predicted proteins | sample III_Palsa_N2_3_FD_200533 | JGI IMG/M metagenome (GOLD analysis project Ga0302314, IMG submission 200533) | Peat permafrost microbial communities from Stordalen Mire near Abisko, Sweden - III_Palsa_N2_3 | ecosystem: Environmental > Terrestrial > Soil > Palsa > Peat permafrost | place: Sweden... | reverse complement strand
CGCGGGGGCGCGCGGGCGGGGCGCCGGGGGTCGCGGGGGCGCGCCGGGGGTCAGGCGTGTGCGGTTCCGGCCCGCCGCACGGCCACGAGCGAATCGACCTCCTCGACGATCGCCCAGCTCGAGTCCGCGGTGCGGAACAGGTCGTCGACCACCCCCGTCGGTCCCGGGCTACCGTTGCCCTCGGCATGGCCCAACCGGGCATCGTGGAAGCACACCGCGCCCCCAGAACTGACGTGCTCGTGCCAGCGCTCCCAGTCCTCCCGGCAGCCCTCGGGGCTGTGATCGCCGTCGATGAACACGACGTCGACCGGCCCCCCGGTCCAGCTCCGGCCGACGTCCTGACTGCGCGCGATATGCCAGCGCACGTTCGGACCGCCGCCCCGCGCCGCTCGGCGGACGGCCAGACGCGTAGCGGTCGCGCTCGGCCTCGCCCCGGCCGGGAGCGCCCATCCGGTGGCGTCGATGAAGGGATCGACGAGATGAAGCTCTGCGCCCGGGCCGAGCGCGCGGATCAGGACGAGCGCGGAAGAGCCCTCGTACACGCCGAGCTCGACGACCCGCCGCGCGCCCCCAGCCAGCCGCGCGAGCGCGGCGCCCTCTGCCGCGGAGTGCATCGCGCGCGGCGGAATGAGCCCCACCCCGAGGGCGATCGCCCGCAGGCCAGGATCGTCGCGTAGCCGGTCGGGGGCAAGCCGGCGCAGGGCCTTGGGAGCGGGCACTAGCGCAGCGTCAGGCCGGAGCCGCTCAGGCTCGAGATGTCATTGCTCAGGCCGATGAAGGCGATGAGGATGACGAGGACGAACCCGACGACGCCCGCACGCTCCATGACCGAGAAGGGGATCGGGCGGCCGCGGACCTTCTCGGCCAGAGCCCAGAACACGTGGCCGCCGTCGAGGGGCAGGAACGGAAACAGGTTGATAATCGCGAACGAGAGCGAGATCAGGGCGAGGATGTCGAGCGCCGCCGCCGCGCCGAGGGCCACGGCCTGCTGGGCGAGGTCGGTAACCCCGACGATCCCGTGGAGCTGCTTACGCTCCTTGGGCTCGAAGATCCGCGCCACCCGGCTTACCGTCTCGTGGGTGACGTACCACATCTGACTGAGGCCCTGACCGGCCGCGCCGAGCACGCCGTAGTGCCGGAGTGCGAACGCAAAGCCGAAGCCGATCCGTGTCTTCTTCAGGCTCGCGTCGTAGCGCGGGTACATCGAGAACGTGAGGAGCCGACTGTCGCGACGAACGACGATGGTCACCGGCGTCGCCGCCCGGCATCCGGCCGTAGTGGTTCCGGGGCAATGGTGGCTCGAGATCTCCTTGGCGATCGCGTTGACCGTCAGTCCGCGCTTACCGTCGACGGCGACGATCTGATCCCCCGTCTTGAGGTACTTGGAAGCCGGGGCGATCAGCGACCCCGCGGCGACGGTGCGCGTCGAGACGTCCTGACCGTGGCTGGTGACGAGCACGCCCTGGGAGAGCACGAGCCCGGTGAGAATGATGAAGGCCACGAGCAGGTTCATCGCCGGCCCCGCGAGGATCACGACGACCCGCTTCCACACCGGCTGCCGATAGTAGGCGCGCGGCGCGACCTCCTCGGGTATGTCCTCGTTCGGATTCATCCCGGTGATCTTCACGTAGCCGCCGAGGGGAATCGGGCCGATCCCGTACTCCGTCTCCCCGCGTCGGAATTTGACGAGCATGGGCCCGAAGAACAGCGAGAAGCGCTCGACCCGCATGCCCACGGCCTTGGCCACGACGAAGTGGCCGAGCTCGTGGAGGATGATCAGCGCGACAATGCCCGCGATGGCGATCAGGTAGGTCATCGCGTCTAGTGTGCCATTCCGCGCCGTTCGGTCCGCCTGGCCCGCCTGGCGGTGCGCACGGGGAACGGCGGCCCGTCGGTGTGGGGGCGAAGGAGGTTGTCCGTCGGCGGCGCGAACCCGTGTCGGCGCCGCGGAGTGCGTCGCGTCTCTGCAACGCGACTGTGACGATCCGTCTTCGTCGACGAGTGGATCCCGGAGGGTATGCGAATTACGGCGGCCAGTTGTCGATTATTCGCACACCCTCCGGTGGTGGAGCGTCGCGGTTAGGCCTTCCGGTAGTAATGGAGCAGGAACGTACGCTAAGCGGATTTCGCGAGGCCGCGTAGCTGGCGGCGTTGTCCGGCGGCGAGTTCGGCTGGGAGCGTGAAGGGGAAGTTGCCGAGCATCTTGATGTGTTCGTGCTGGAGCGGGGAGAGGCGTTGGAGGTCTTCGTCGCTGATGTCGTGGCCGGTGGCTCGGAGGTATGCGATCGCGTCGTCGAGGTATTGGGCGTTCCAGAGCACGAGCGCGTTGAGCGCGAACCCGAGCGCGCCGAGCTGGTCTTCCTGTCCTTCCCGATAAGGCTGGCGCAGCTCGCCGCGGTTGCCGTGGAAGATGATCCGCGCGACGGAGTGCCGGCCTTCGTGGCGGGTCAGGCCGACGCTTGACTGTCGGCGGTGCTCCTCGTCGTCGATCCAGCTGAGGAGGTGAAGGGTCTTCGCGACGCGCCCGAGCTCGGCGATCGCGCGTCCGAGCCGGGTGGGGTGCCCGCCGCCCTGCAGGACGCGCATCAGCTCGGACGCGCGGACGGTACCGGTCGATAGGGAGCCGGCGACGCGGAGGATGTCTTCCCATTGCTCGATGATCAGCTTGGTGTTGATGCGGTGGCGGGCGAGGCGATCGAGCGGGCCGTAGTCGGCGTGGCGGTCAACGCGCCAGAACCGTTGGTCGGGTAGTCCGGCTGGGCGGGGGCTGAATTGGTATCCGAGGAGCCAGAACAGCCCGAAGATCTGGTCTGAGTAGGAGGCTTGGTCGGTGATGATCATCGTCGGGCCGCCGTCGCCGGGGGGTTGGAGTTCGAGGAGCCCGTCGAGGATCATCAGCGAGTCGCGCAGCGTGCCGGGGACGACGATCGCGTGCAGGCCGGCGAACTGGTCGCTCATGTAGTTCAGCCAGGTCACGCCGCGGCCCCGGGCGAAGTACCGCGGGTTCGGGCCGGTGTATATCGAGCGGACCGGGACTTGGAATCGCATCCCGTCGACGGTCGCGATATGCCCATCGCCGAAGCTCTGGACGAGCGGGATGCTGCGGTAGACGGACAGCAGCCGCTCGTTCGCCGCGGCGATCGTCTCCGCGCGCACGTAGTTCTGGCTGACCCACGAGAGCCGGTTGTAGGAGAGCGCCGGCACGCTGGGCTGCGCGACGTCGGTGAGGCTGATGTTGCACGCCTCGGCCATCAGCACCGCACAGACGCTGATGTGGAGGTCTTTGGCGCGGGCGCGGCCTTCGCTGAGGTGGGTAAACGCGTCGGCGAAACCGGTCCAGCGGCAAACCTCCAGGAGCACTTCAGAGAACGCGACACGATCGGGCAGCATCCCGGTGGTGGTCGTGCGGAGCGCGATCAGTTGCTCGGGTTGATCGAGCGCCTCGAGCTTGCTGAGGTCGGGCCGGTCATCGCCGGCGATCTCCGCGATCTCGAGCGCGAGGTTGTCGTCGAGGCGCTCGGCGGTCTGCCGGTAGGCGCTGCCCAGTTGAGCGGTGAGCTGCTCAAGCGCTCGCTGCGGCGCGGGGTCGAGGCTCAGGCCGGCGCAGATCTCCGGCCGCGCCGCTGTCCACGCGGCTCCCCGGAGCAGCTTCGCCCGCGGGTCGGTGAACCGGCCGGAGCGGGCAACGAACACGTCCCGTCGGTTCAGCGCCGCCTGGAGCGCCTCCAGCACGCAGAAGGCGTATGCGCGCCGGTCGACCTCGTTCTCCCCGAGCTGCGGGTTGCCGAGCACAAGTCGGCGCCACCGGCCGCTGACGACCTTCAGCGACACCGTCGCGGCGCTGACGCGGCCCGCACGGCCCTCCAGCGCCCGCAGCGACGCCATCGCCGCGAGGACCGCCTGTCCTCCGGGCGCGGCCTCGAATACGACGGTGTCCAGCAGAACCGGCATGAAGCGCCGCAGGCTCTGGTAGCGGCGCAGCAGATCCTCACGGAACGCGGCGTCCTGTCCGTCCTGCGGATCGGGCTGCGAGACGAGGCGCTGCACCGTGTCGGTCGCGAGCTCCAGTTCGCTGCGGGGGACGTGAGCGTTGATCGCGCTCCACAGCTCCTCGATCCCTCCTGGCGGCGGGTTGAGCAGGACGAGCACGGCGGCCCGCAACGCGCGGGCGGCACGGTCGAGTTCGGGGAGTTCCTTGTAGCGGCGGTCCTTGTGTTCGCGGGTGGCCTGGGAGAGCAGCACGTCGGTGACCTGGTCGAGCAGGATCAGCGCGTCGTCGGTCGCGTCGAGCTCCAGCTGCCATAACGCCGCCAGCAGCGTCGCGGTCCTCCGCTGCGGGCTCAAACGACGCAGCGTCTGCGCTTTGGCGCTCAACCCGTACCGCGCGAGCGCGCGCACCCGGCCGGGAGGAACATCGACGGTCAGAGCGCCAACGCCGACCGCGCGGACAGCCACCAGACGCTCGAAGGCCTCCGCGACCTCCAATGCGGTCAACTTCCGCGGGCCCGCGCGAAGCTGCTCCCAACGCGAAAGCTGCTCACCCTCGGGAACGTCCAACAGCTCCTCAAAGCGAGGCCCGCGGTGCCCTGTGGCGACTCCGGAGAGCGACCGGTACAGCCGGCCGGCGGCACGATCGCGCGCGGCGGTGACCGCCCGGGCCAGCACGGTCGCTCCGGGCAACAACACCTTGCCCTCGATCAGGCGAGCGGTCGCGAGATCGAACAGCACGCTCGGGCGCTCCGCGGTCGCCCACGCCCGCGCGTCAAGCCAACCAAGCAGATCAGCCTGCGCGGCGGCGTCCGAGAAGTCGCGGTACCCGTACTCGCGCTGAATCTCCCCAGCATGCTCGCGATGCGTCGGATCCCGCCTCCCATAGTCCGCCAGGCGCCCCGGATCCTCGACAGCAAGCTCCTCGGCGACCCTTCCAGCGACGATCTCCGGCACCTCGATGGGTCGCGCGAGGAACGTGCCGAGGAACCGCACAGTGCCGAGCTGTACGGCGAACCCAAGCCGGTTGTGATCACCGCGACGTCGCGCGATCAACGCCCGATCTCGCTCGTCGAAGTGAAAGAACCGCTCAAGCTGCGCCGCCGACGGCGGCTCGCCATAGCGGCCGTAGCTCGCCAGCTGGCCGGAGCTCAGGAAATCGATCGGCACGGCCCCGCCTCACCCCCGGGCCGTGCCGCGCCCAATCACGACTCAGCGTCTCGATCGACCGCCGGACCACCGTCCGCGGTGATCGCCGGTTCACGGCGCGGCGGGAGATGACGGTACAAGCTCGTGCGTGGGATCCCGGTCTTCTCGATGATCTCCGCGATCGTGCTCCCCGTCTCGCGCAGATGAGCTGCCCACTCCAGTTTCCCTGCGTCGACCAGCACCGGTCGGCCGACACGCCGGCCCTTCGCGGTCGCGACCGCCCGCGCGTGCGCCGCGCGCTCCATCGTGTACGTCCGCTCCATCTGACCGAACAGCGCCAGCAGCACGACCGCGAGCTGCGCCATCGGATCCTCAGGGTTGCTCGAGTCGACCTTGATCGGGTCAGCGAGGTTCCGCACGCCGATCTTGCGCTCGCTCAGTTCGTGAATCATGTTCAACGTGTCGCGGACCGTCCGACCGAGCCGATCGAGGGTGTGCACGACGATCACGTCGCCCTCGCGCGCGTACGCGATGACCTCTCGCAGCCCGGGCCGGTCCGTTGTCGCGCCGGACTTCTTGTCGACGTAGATCCGGTCACGCGGGATCCCGGTCTGTTCGAGCGCGTCGATCTGCCGATCGAGGTCCTGCTTCACCGTCGACACGCGCGCATACCCGAGCTCCATGCCCGCACCGTACCGCAGGTCCTGGGCGTACGAGAGAAACGGAACGCCTTTTCGGACCCGACCTCTGGGACGTCCTCAGCCCAGCGTCTATCGCTCAGCGGGCGCCGGTGTCGCGACCGTCCCACTTCCAAGGAACCGGAACGGTCCCGTCCGCAGATCCGGCCCCTCTCAGCCAAACAACGCGTCCGGAGGACGTGACATTCCCCGGCCAGCCTATGGCCTTCGGACAGTAATGGAACCCGACACGCCTGGCCGAGATTGCGTTGCGGTCGGCGGCGCCAGTCGAGAAGCTGTGGCAGGCTTTAATACTGCCAGCGCGCCCCGATCGGGTGCGCGTACCCGCAGACTCGACAAACATAGGCCTGCCCCGGAAGGTCATCGTGATGTCCCCACCGTGTGGATCGCAACGAACCTTGACCTTCCCATCCTGCTGTTACCAGGTCCCATTCGGACGCTAGGCACGCAGGGCAGCGATCACCCCTGCTGGAAGGACGACGGTCCCAGTCAGTCGGAAGGTGTCTTGGAACCGGAGAGCCATCAGCAGCCCGGAACAACACCGGATACGCGTCGATCCCCCGCTGGTTATCAGGAACAACAGCGAGCCACGCTCCTGCGACGACGTCGCCTTGAACGCGGACACCGTCCGGAGCCACGACCTCCACGGTCGTGGCTCCTCGAGGTAGCCGACCAGCCAACACCGCCTTGTCGTTGGACGCGTAAACGCCGTTGACCTGATCGTCCACGAACGGAGGGGTGGCGGGAAGTTCGTCCCACTGCAAGAACGTGGAACAGTCATCCCGTACCACCACGGAAACGCGTGTTCGTCCGATCATCACGGAGAGGGCCGTCGAGTCGTGCCTTCCGTCCGCGGGAGTCGCCTGGCTGTCACCCTGGCTCCGCCGAGTCAAGTCTTCCCCATCCCCATCCCCATCCCCATCCCCGGCGAGTTGCCGTGCGTTATCTGGCGGGAGCTAGGTACAGATAAGCAACGCGGGGGATCCGGTGTAGCCATAGGACACCTGTATGCCCTCGTAGATCGATGTGCCACCAGCTCGAGTTTTCCAGTAGTTCGTCGTGCCGCGCGTACATGCATGCAGAAACGTCACATCCTCAGACTCAAAGCCCCAAGGCGACAGAGCGTAGCCCTGCCAGACCCAGCCTCCGCCGTCAATACTCTCCCAGTAAAGCGTCGATTGGGATTGCACCTCGACCAATTCCGCGTTCTCGCCGGAGCACGATATGAGCGACGTCCCTCTCACCGTAGCTTGCCCGCCGTTCACCCCTGGCGTGTATGGCGTGACCTCGCAGGTCGGGCTAGAATCTGCCGGCGTCGCCGCTGGTTCAGGGCTCGGGGAGCTATAGACAGCCGTAGAAGGGATCGTTACAGCATCGGTGTTAGCGGACGGGTATGTAAAGGCGGCCCCCGTCGCCCCTGGTGGAAGCTGATAGTCCGTTTGCCCACCATCCACAACCGCCGTTGACCCCGCCGGAGGTGCAGCCAACAGGACGCGGGTCGCGCCGGGCGCAACGGAAATAGTCTGACCGTCCACTACGATCTGACCGCTGCTTGGCACGGCGACGGTTTGGGTGCCGACCTTCACGATTTGTGCGAACGCCGGACTGGCGGGGATCGCTACAGCAGCAACGAGCCCAATACCGCTGCCACGCAAAACGGTGCGGACAGTCACTGCAAAAATCGCCCTACCTACGATCTGCATCAAGTTCTCCTTGGGATTGGTGCTGCGGAATTCAATGGAACTCACCGACCAAGGTCCCCTTCCCGGAACCGCCCAAAGAAGCTTGCAGAATCCCGAGGCCTTTGTCAACCCGGCCAGCCAGGCGGCTGCCAGCTCCCAGGCGAGAGCATCGCGGGGCCGTCTGCGGATTCGGGAAGGGAGTCGTTTAGCGTACGTTCCTGTTCCATTACTACCGCGAGGCCAGGCAGGGGTGCGCAAACGTCCGCAGCAGGTGTCAAGGAGACCAGGGGAATGGTCGAAGGACAGATCAAGCGAGCGCGTCGACTGGGCCGACAGCGCTTCACAAATCAGATCACGATCGCGATGGTGGTCGCCGTGGCGATGGCGGCGCTGCCGGGAATCGCGCTCGCGGCGCCGGGGATCCCGCCCAAGCCGCCGACGGATCAGAGCTACTACCCCGGGAGCGCAAGCAGCGCCACCCTCGCCTTCTATGGGATAAGGGGCTGCGATCAGGCAGCGTTCGACATTGCGCACCACCACAACAGCGAGGTCATCCTTGGCTTCGGCGGCCAGACTCCGTTTAAGAATCAGAACGTGAACTACCCGAAGGTTGGCACCGAGGCGCAGAACGACTCCCACAACTTCATCTACAGCGACATCGTCAAGGTCGCCGTCGCGTACGCCGACAACTACGCGAGATGCGACGTAGGCGGGCTCTACAACGTCAGGCTCGCCGTCGGAACGAGCAACGATCTCACGATCAACACGGCGGCCGGAAATACCTGGTACGTAAACGCCGTACTCCCGGTCATCAATCACGTCTTGGGAACGGGCGACGGCAACCTCGTTCATGTCTATGGCGGCAGCGATCTCGAAACCGAGTACAGCAGTCCGGCTTCTGCGGAGGACTGGGCCGAAGGCTACGACGAGTACACCAACCACGTAGCTCACCGCTGCTGTACCTCGTACCTCGACTTTGGCGACGCCGGCGGCTGCATGCCTACGCATGACGCCGGTTTTCATGACCTTGGCTCTTCCTGTAACCGTGGGTGGTACCAACACGACGTGTGGTTAGTCGGCTACTACTTCCCAAGCCTGATCCACGGCGCCCACGCCCCCTCGATCAATCCCGCTCCCCAGATCTACACCGAGGGCGCGGCCCAAGCCTGGGCCCAGACGTCCTTATGGGCGTACTACCACAACAAAGACTACCCGCACGTCCCGATGTACTTCCAAGGGCCCTTGGATCAGAACGGCGCTCCGGTCCCCGGTCAGCCTGTCACGTTCTACAGCGCCGGCGCGTGGCACGCGTTCGCCGAAGCGCTGATCAGCGCAGGCCTATATAGCGGTGGACAGGCCCCCGTCGTAAACGTCATGGCCTACTCCCTAACGATTTGATGGCGCCAGAAGCCAAGATATCTCTCCGGCACAAAGCACCCGGAGTACGATCAAGGTGGACTTACGATGAGGCTTAAGCTGCCCAGCACTCGCAAAGGCGTTTTGAGCGCTGTTCTCGCTGTAGTCATCGCGGGGGGCGCAGCTACGGTTGCTGCGGCCGCCCTGCTCACGTCCAAGGCGCCGACGCCGATTCCTCGACAGTTCGCGATCCCCCCTCACGACTGGAGCTCGCTGCCCGACTGCACAGCCGCCCAAGGCCTGCAGTACTGCGAGCGACGCCAGAAGTTCCTCGAGACCCACACGCCCGCGCAAACCGTAGCGGAAGCCAAGGCGAAACAGCGAAGCGTCGTCGCGGGGCTTAAGCGCCAGGAGGCGCGCGCCAAGCCGACGCCTTTCCCGGCCAGCCAGCTTGGTCTGTTCGGCGGCGTGCAACAAGGGCCATTCCCCGGGCAGTTCTTCCATTCGACTGGATACTGGTTTGGCCAGGTCGGTACGCAGTACTACCACGTTTATGCCGGAAACATCCTAAATCCGGACACCGGCGTGGCGACCCAAGCCACCGTCCTCGTCTATGCCAACGGAACGAACGAAGAAGACCCCACCACCCGCGACGGCAGCTACCAGATTCCCGTTGGAACGACCCTCCCGACGATCGCCAAGACGCACGGCTCGCTGCTTCTGATCCAGACGAGCCAGGGCAAGAAGCTCACGTTCGACACGCCCAGCAGGCAGATCTCCTTCGGAGACACGCCGCAGATCGCCGCGCCGGCGCTCGTCCTCAATCTCGTACCCGGTGCGAGCCTGTCCCTCGATACGGCATCGGCGATGCTGACCGCGGGATCTCCGGCCGCGCCACTCGCCGGCGAGAAGCTAACGTTCACCGCTGGAACGACCACCCTGTGTTCCGCGACGACTGATGCCCAGGGCGTCGCAACGTGCAAGTACAACCTGACCGGACTCGTCGCCTCGGCTCTTGCGCCGCTTGGCTACACCGTAACATTCGGCGGCGACGACAGCTTTACGGAATTCGCCGGGAATGCCGACGGCCTATATCAGCCGACCAGCGCGCACGGATCATTCGTCACGGTCGGCGGCCTCGGCCTAGCGTCGCGCCGATCCCGCCACTGAGAGCTATCGCGAACAGCGCTCGGACCTGCCAGCGGCTCGAGGATCCCGTCTTCGCGCGACGGAAAGCGTGGAGGCACCTCGAAGCCGACCCACGCGCTCTGACACGAGGGCAGCTTGTGTGCTGGCTGGCGTACGCGCCGATTCGCTCCTTGCGGTGGTACCTCATGCCCCGCGGCGTGCACACCTACCCGCCGATCACCCAGCGCGATCGAGCCAAACACTGGCTGCGGAAGCATCTGTAAGCGACCAGACAGGTCGCCCGCGTATCGGCTTCGATGGATGTCGGTAAGACCCACGACCCGCGACAATTCGCGGGACCTCCCCACCGGGCGGGCTGGTCTCGCTCGCGGCTCAGCGGCAGGGCCCGTGAACAATCAATTGTGAGGGCGAGCCACGGCTTTCCAATAGAGACGTCGTGCCGCCTTAGCGTGCGTTCCTGTTCCGTTACTACCGGAAGGCCGTGTTCGGCGAGCGCCCCACGTTCGACAGCCACGCCAAATATCGCTCCACCGGATCGATCGGCCGCAAATCACGACCGATCACAGTCCACGATTCGGGTTCGCCCGCAGGCAGGACCCGCTGGACCCTCAACGAGCGACGACCCCTCCACCGACGAAGCGCGCGCGGTAGGCGCTCCACTCCGGCCGCCTCCGGCGACCTCCGCTCCGCACCCACCGCGCCACCGCAACCCGGTCAGCTGTCCTCAGCTCCGGGCGCACGGCAACAACGTCAACGACAGCAGGCACCGACCCAACATAAGGCCCACCGCGGACGACCCCGAACCCACCGCGTGGACATCAACGACACGGCCAGGACGACCCTGGATAGCGGCGAAGGCGAACGACGGCGTGAGGCTCCGCGGTCACGGCGAAGGTGGCGCTGTACACAGCATGGGAACACATGTTCGCATGCGGGGTGTTTGGGTGCGGGAGCTTCCCCGGTGGGTCGGGAGGCGGACAGCCCCGTGAAGCCTTGCGCCGTCTTGCTCGCTGTAAAGCCGAAGACGGCCCCGCCTGCGGCGGTAAAGCGCGCGTCCATTTCTTCGGCTTG
>Ga0302314_10019998_pt1 | contig 11092 bp, 8 predicted proteins | sample III_Palsa_N2_3_FD_200533 | JGI IMG/M metagenome (GOLD analysis project Ga0302314, IMG submission 200533) | Peat permafrost microbial communities from Stordalen Mire near Abisko, Sweden - III_Palsa_N2_3 | ecosystem: Environmental > Terrestrial > Soil > Palsa > Peat permafrost | place: Sweden... | reverse complement strand
CGGGCGAGGCGGCGGCGGCGCGAGCTGCGGCGCTGCCCTGGTCCAGGGAGAATGCGCCCTGTTACGGCGCGGCGTCTGGGCGGCGATGGCTCTCGGCGCCGCCGGCGTCTGACGCCCGCCCATTCCCAGACGATGAACCTTCCCGATGACGGCGTTGCGGGTGACGCCCAGGCGGCGCGAGACCTCGCTTGCGGTGTTTCCCTCGGTCCAAAGCATCCGGAGCGTCTCGACTCGTTCTTCGGTCCATTCCATCTGGCTTTGTCCCGCCCCTATCTGTGTATCTCCGAGAGCCGCCGATTTTGAGCCGCCTACCGAAAGAATGATGTAAATATGGTTAACAAAAATGAGCTCCGATATACATTGGACAATAAGATAACGGTCGTTATCTGATGGATCAGACGCATTATACTTAGGTATAAGGAACGAGAGCACGCTCTAATCTAAAATGTAGAAAACGCGTTCACCATGAACGGGCGCAGATGCGCCAGCGCATCGACCCGGCGCTCATCCGTAAGAGGGAGCGTGCCGCACGGCGAATTCATTCGCACTCGCCCAGGAAGACCGTGAAAGTCGGGCGTGGCGGGCGCAGGGACTAGTGTGTGGTCTCGCCGCCTAGCGGATGAACGGACGGCAGGTCTCGCCAGTGAGCGGGCGCCACGTGGAACTGGGTCTTGAACCAACGCCCAAATGTGCTGACGTCGCTGTAGCCCAGCCGATCCGTGATCTGCGACATCGAGATGTTCCTGTTAGCCAGGCTCTTGACCGCAATGTCACGGCGGACGCTGTTGAGCAGTTCGGTGAATTCAACACCGTTGGATGATAGCCGTCGCTGCAACGACCGCTGGGTCGTCGACATGGCCGTGGCGATCTTCGGCAGCGTCGCCGAGTTCTGCTGCACGCGGAAAAGAATCTGGTCCTTCACCTGTTGCACCACGTCTCCGTCGTCGAGGCGCGGGTGCTGCTCGAGCAGCCTAAGGGCTTGCCGCTCGAATTCCGGTTCGCCCTGGCGAAGCGGGCGATCCAGGTCTCGGCGATCGCCGATAATCCCGGTGAACGCACTATCGAAACGCATGCGGTCGCCGAACAGGCGTCGTTCCGCGCCGCGATCTTCGAACTTCGGAAACGCGGTGTGCACACTGAGGGGACGCCAGCGATCGCCCATCACGGATTGAATCGTGCGGAAGATTGTTCCGAGATGATATTCGACGGCTTGGCGCCCCGCAGGCTGGGTGCGCGTATCGACCTGGATCTGGAAGGTGCCTCCCGCTTCTCGGAACTGTTCAGTGAAGGACGTCTGGAAGCGGACACCGTGCGCGGCCGTGGCGGACAGAACGTCGCGCAGGGTCGGCAAGTGTAGCAGCAAGAGCCCCAGCGACCTCAGATCGGAAACCCGCCAGGCTTCCGCCGCCCTCAGGCCGAAGCTATCACTGTTCGAAGCTGATGCAAAGTTATTGAGAAGCATATCCACCGCGGAAAACAAGAGTTGTCCGTCCCTGAACAACAGGAAGTTGGCTTCTACGCCCGCCTCCTCAAGCGCTGAGCGTGGATTTATGCCAGCCTGTTGAGCCGCCTCGCAGATTGCCCTCAGATTGGCGGAACTAATAGTACATTTCATGCCGATAGACATAATATTATACCTGATTCTACTGAACAGATTCCGATGGGTCACCACTATTATTACAGTTACGCGTTATTAACCAACAACACTAAGACGCGAATCGACGCACCCCTCGCCACTCAGGCGTGCAGGCGTGCAGGCGTGCAGGCGACCGTATTCGGAGCTAAGCCGGAAGCGCGGCTCAGGCGGCAAACGCACCACTTGAAAGGCCACACGGAACATATGGCTCACCGCGATGACGCTGAGATCGTCATCAAGCTGCAAGGCCGGCGCGGTCGAGAAGGCGACAACCGCCAGAGCAAGATTGAGGACCACTTCCGACAAAGATTCTGCGAAGCAGATTCGTGGGCCGGCCCGCTGCGCCTCACGCCGCCTTTGGCTCCTCTGATCGTTCGGGATCACGGAGCCTGTAGCCCTGCCCCCAGACAGTCTCGATATAATGATGACCGCGGTTGGCCATAAAGAGCTTCTTGCGCAATTTGCAAATGAACACGTCGACGATCTTTGCTTCTGCTTCGTCTCTACCGTCATAGAGATAGTTTAGGAAAACTTCCTTGGACAGCGTCGCGCCCTTCCGAAGGGAAAGCACTTCGAATATTTGATATTCCTTGCTTGTCACATCGACGCGGACGCCGTTCGCCTCGATGGATTTGTCCGCCAGATTGATCGTGAGATCGCCAGTCCTGATCAACGATGGATTTGGCTTTTTCGATCGACGGAGCACGGCATGGACGCGGGCGACGAGTTCCTCTCTGTTGAAAGGTTTGGTCACATAGTCGTCCGCGCCGTTCGCCAACATCGCGACCTTGGTATCCGTCTCCGCCACTCCCGACAGGACCATGATCGGCGTGTCGGTTCCACCGTGACGAAGGATCCGTAGCACCTCCATCCCACTCATATCGGGCAGGTGGAGGTCGAGCAAAATCAGATCGAAAGCATTCGATCCAACGAGGTCGACGCCCTGCTGCCCTAAGCCCGAGACCTGGACCGAAAACCCCTCGAACTGAAGCATCACGCTGATGCCTCGGGCGGCCAGGTCGTCGTCTTCGATCAGCAGGATATTCACTTCATTTCTCCTGGCGCCTGATGATGATGGCGTCGCAATCGTTGTTCCGGCGCTCGATAGACGCCAGCGGACAGGTGGCGTGCCCCGCCGACCGCTGGGGACAACGGGGGACGAAGCCAGCCGACAACTGGTCGCTCAAAAAACAAGGCGCTTGGGGGTCTCGGCCGTGGATCGCCGCGGCGAGACGTCAAGGTGAAAATCACATCCGGCAAGCGCGAGAATGGCGGAGCCAGAATCTTCACGGAGTCTCTACCTTGGATAATCGGTGACAATTGGTCATTCCACCGCATGCTTGACTGAGTTTGGCCGCCTGATCGCCAAACCGAGGTCGGGGCGTCGGCAAGATCCCGAAGCTCGGCGTCTTGGCGATCCGCGTGCGCTTTGCGCCAGGGCGGCGCTGCACCCGGCGCTCCGCGGCTTCGTCAGCCGAAGCAGGCGAGCAAATCAGCCAGGTGTCGATGCTCTGGTCCAAACACGGAACCCTCTAGCGTCACACGACTTATCGTTGAGGCGGGAGACTTCGCATGAGCGCGCCGATAGAAACCAGCGATCCCAAAATCCTTCTGATCGTCGAGGACCAGATTCTGCTGGCGATGGGCCTCAAATGTGATCTCGAGGACGGCGGTTATCGTGTCCTGGAGTTGGCCGTTCGTCACCAGGAGGCGCTCGGCCTTGCGCGGGAGATCAAGCCTGACCTTGCCCTGGTGAACATCGATCTTGCCAATGGCGACGATGGCGTCGCGCTCGCGCGTGATCTGAAAGCAATCGGCGTCCCCGTCCTGTTCATCAGCGGGCAGGCCGATCGAGCAAGGCTCGGAAGGGCGGTGGCGATCGCTTCGTTCGCCAAGCCCTACAGCGGGCCGGACATGGTCGACGCCGTCGACTATCTATTTCGCCACGAGCACGGCGACGAGTCGCGGCCAGGCCCCTCGCGCCTCGAGATGTTCGACACCATTTCCGACCGCGGCCTATCCACCGCCCACTGAGGACGGCATCTTAGCCCGTCGGCCAAAGGCCGAAGCATCCGGATGGACGCAAGAACGAAAGTTCCCATTTTGTTCTTGCTGCATCTGCGAGTCGGCGTACTAAGTTATGGGGCTTGCCCGGCCGCGGCGGCTGGGTTCCCGAGCACAACCGGCGTGGGCATGGACAACGCTCTTTCCCCATATGGGGCCATCAAGGTGCGCGGCGCGCGCGAGCATAACCTCAAGGGGGTCGATGTCGACATCCCGCGCGGCAAGCTCGTGGTGCTGACCGGCCTGTCCGGCTCCGGCAAATCCTCGCTCGCCTTCGACACCATCTACGCCGAGGGCCAGCGGCGCTATGTGGAAAGCCTGTCCGCCTACGCCCGCCAGTTCCTGGAGCTGATGGGCAAGCCGGACGTCGACCTGATCGAGGGCCTGTCGCCGGCCATCTCGATCGAGCAGAAGACCACCTCCAAGAACCCGCGTTCCACCGTCGGCACGGTGACCGAGATCCACGACTACATGCGCCTCCTGTGGGCGCGTGTGGGCGTGCCCTATTCGCCCGCCACCGGCCTGCCGATCGAAAGCCAGACCGTCAGCCAGATGGTCGACAAGATCAGCGCCCTGCCCGAGGGCGAGCGGCTGATGTTGCTGGCCCCCGTGGTGCGCGACCGCAAGGGCGAGTACCGCAAGGAGATCGGCGAGTGGCAGCGCGCCGGCTTCCAGCGGCTGAAGATCGACGGCGAATTCTATCCGATCGAAGATGCGCCGACCCTCGACAAGAAGTTCAAGCACGACATCGACATCGTGGTCGACCGGATCGTCACCCGCCCCGGCCAGGAGCAGCGGCTGGCCGACAGCATCCAGACCGCTCTGGGCCTCGCCGACGGCATCGCCGTGGCGGAATGGGCCGACGTCAAGGCGGGGGACAAGGAGCCGCGCCGGCTGCTGTTCTCCGAGCGCTTCGCCTGTCCGGTGTCCGGCTTCACCATCACCGAGATCGAGCCCCGGCTGTTCTCGTTCAACGCGCCGGCCGGCGCCTGCCCGGCCTGCGACGGCCTCGGCCAGAAGCTGACCTTCGACGCCGACATGGTCGTGCCCGACAAGGACAAGACCCTGCACAAGGGCGCCATCGCCCCCTGGTCGCGCGGCCCCTCCCCGCTCTACACCCAGACCCTGCAGGCCCTGGCCCGCCACTACGGCTTCTCGATGGACCAGCCGTGGTTCCAGCTGCCGGAGGCCGCCCGCAAGGTGGTGCTCTACGGCACCGCCGCCGAGAAGGTGAAGTTCACCTACGACGACCAGGCGCGGAAGTATGAGGTGACCAAGCCGTTCGAGGGCGTGCTGCCCAACCTCGAGCGCCGCTGGAAGGAGACCGACTCCGCCTGGGTGCGCGAGGAGCTCGGCCGCTACCAGTCCGAGACCCCGTGCGAGGTCTGCCACGGCCTGCGCCTGAAGCCTGAGGCGCTGGCGGTGCGCGTCGGCGGCATGAACATCGGCGAGACCTCGACCCTGTCGATCCGCACGGCGATGGACTGGTTCTCGGGCCTCGAGCCCGGCTTCACCCCGCAGCAGGCCGAAATCGCCCGGCGGATCCTGAAGGAGATCAACGACCGGCTGCGTTTCCTGGTCGAGGTCGGGCTGGATTATCTGACCCTGTCGCGAGCCTCGGGCACCCTGTCGGGCGGCGAGAGTCAGCGCATCAGGCTGGCCAGCCAGATCGGCTCGGGCCTCACGGGCGTGCTCTATGTGCTCGACGAGCCGTCGATCGGCCTGCACCAGCGCGACAACACCCGCCTGCTCACCTCGCTGAAGGGTCTTCGGGACCTCGGCAATTCGGTGCTGGTGGTCGAGCACGACGAGGAGGCCATCCTCACCGCCGACTATGTGATCGACATGGGCCCGCGCGCGGGCATCCACGGCGGGCACGTGGTGGCCGAAGGCACGCCCGCCGACATCATGGCCGAGCCCAAGAGCCTGACCGGCCAGTACCTGACCGGTGCGCGCGAGATCGCCGTGCCGCGTCATCGCCGGCCGATCGGCAAGAAGGCCCTCACCGTCATCGGCGCCCGCGGCAACAACCTCAAGAACGTCACCGGCGCCATCCCGGTCGGGGTGTTCACCTGCATCACCGGCGTGTCCGGCGGCGGCAAGTCCACCTTCACCATCGAGACCCTGTACAAGGCCGCGGCCCGGCGGCTGAACAACGCCTCGGATGCGCCCGCGCCACACGAACGGATCGAGGGGCTCGAGAACTTCGACAAGGTGATCGACATCGACCAGTCGCCGATCGGGCGCACGCCGCGCTCGAACCCGGCCACCTATACCGGCGCGTTCGGGCCAATCCGCGACTGGTTCGCCGGCCTGCCGGAGTCCAAGGCGCGCGGCTACGGCCCCGGCCGGTTCAGCTTCAACGTCAAGGGCGGCCGCTGCGAGGCCTGCCAGGGCGACGGGGTGATCAAGATCGAGATGCACTTCCTGCCCGACGTCTACGTCACCTGCGACGTCTGCCACGGCAAGAGATACAACCGCGAGACGCTGGAGATCTTCTACCGCGGCAAGACCATCGCCGACGTGCTCGACATGACGGTCGAGGAGGGCGCCGACTTCTTCAAGGCGGTGCCGCCGATCCGCGACAAGATGGAGACGCTGAAGCAGGTCGGCCTCGGCTACATCAAGGTCGGCCAGCAGGCGACCACCCTCTCAGGCGGCGAGGCCCAGCGGGTCAAGCTTTCGAAGGAGCTGTCGCGGCGCGCCACCGGCCGCACCCTCTACATCCTCGACGAGCCGACCACGGGGCTGCACTTCGAAGACACCCGCAAGCTGCTCGAGGTGCTGCACGAGCTGGTCGAGCAGGGCAATACGGTGGTGGTGATCGAGCACAACCTCGACGTCGTGAAGACCGCCGACTGGCTGCTCGATTTCGGCCCGGAAGGCGGCGACGGCGGCGGCGAGATCGTGGCCATCGGCACGCCCGAACAGGTGGCCGCGAACGAAGACAGCTGGACCGGCCGATACCTCAAGGAGGTCCTGCAACGCCACGCCGCCCGGGCGCTCGCGGCGCCCGCGGACGACGCCAAGCCGCAGCGCGCCAAGAAGCGGGCCTGACGCGCGCTACAGCACCAGGCCGCCGGTCGGACGGAACGGTGCGTCGGTGGGAACGGCCTGGTCCGCATCGTCGAAGCCGCTGAGCGCGCGATAGATCTCCATGCCGGGCGCAGTGATCACCGTCCGCGTCATGGCGCTGATGACCGAAGCCGCCGCCGCCCAGATCGCCACCAGCGTCCCTACTACCGGCCCCAGCCTGGACCAGTCCGGCGCGGCGCCGGCCTGGAACACCCCGCCGAGCGAAATCCCGCCGATCAGCATCATCACGCCGAGAACCGCCATCACCGCCATGGAGAAGATCAGGACGAAGATCATGGTCAAAAGGTAGGTCCCGAGGATGCGCCAGAACGCGCCGCGGGTGAGCCGCCAGGAGTCGAAGATGGCGATACGCTTCTCGGCGAAGGAGATCGGCCAAGCCAGCGACAGCCGCACGGCGATCCAGATCGCCGCGCAGGCGGCGGCGATGCACAGCACGACGATGCTGAGCCCGAACCAGCCGGCGTTCTGACCGCCCCTGGCGATGCCGACATACAGCGCCCCGCCGATCAGCGCCGAGGCGATGATCAAGGCGAACACCGCCACGAAGGCGAGCACGAAATAGATGATACCGAGGGCGATAAGGCGAAGCTCATCGCCCCCCAGCCTCAGATAGGCGAAGCTGCGATCCTGCGGCCGGATCATGGCGCGATAGACCGCGCAGGTGAACACGACGCCGAACACCAGGCCGACCGGTTGCACGATCCACTGCAGCGCCCGCATCTTCATTATCAGGGGAAAGGCCCAGCTCTGATCGGCCGGCGCGCCGCCGACCGCCGCCCTGGCCGCCGCGACCTGCGCCATCAGACCGGGAAACTCCGGAGCCAGGATCAGCCACACCAGGCTGAGGATGATTGCCGCCATGACGAGGTGGAGCAGCGCCCAGGCCGCGACGGCGCCGGGTCTGCGCCCGATCACACGAAACCCCTCGAAGGCGGCTTCCGACGGTGAAAAGGTCTTCATGATCGTCCCCCCGAACGACTTCCGGTAAAATCCTAACTCAACCTTAGCTCCAAGGCGACCCCGTCGCCGCCACCCGGACCGCCGGCGGCGCGCCGACCCGCCCGGTGATCTGCCGGAAGGCCGAAGCGATGGGCGCGGTCATGATGACGGCGACCAGCGCCTGGATCAGACTGCTGACCACCAGTGCGAGCAACGGCAGCGGCGCGGCGAGATCCTTGAGGCTGCCGATCACGGTCGGGTCGGTCTTGCCGGCGACCAGCTTGAGCGCAAGGCCGATCGGCGCCGTCACCGCCAGCCAGAGCACCGCCGCGATCGAAAGGGCCAGGACATAGGCGCCGAGCAGCGGCCAGAACCGGCCCTGGGTAAGCGCCCAGGCGCGCAGGAAGCTGATCCGGCCATCGGCCAGGGTCATCGCCGGGGCCAGTGAAAGCCTCACCGCCGGATAGGCGAAGGCGGTGATGACGAGGGCCAAGGCCACGACGCCGAGCACGGCCGGCGGAAGGACCGCGCCGAGGATACCCAGCACCAGGCCCGAAGCGAGGGAGACCAGGAACAGGTAGACGATCACGGCCAGCCCGACCACCAGCGCCAGGCCGAGCTGGCGCAGCTCGTCCATGGACAGGCGCAGATAGCCAAACCTGTACTCGGCCGGCCGTAGCACCGCCCGCAGGACGGCGGTGGAAATGACCATCTGGCAGGCGAGGGTGACGCCGGCGAAGACGAGGAGCGCCGGCATGGTTTGGCCGAGCAGGACCGCCAGGTGCTGGGCCGCGGCGTTATCCGCGGGGTTGGCGCGCACGGCGTCGGATACCGCCTGCAGCTCGGTATAGGCCGAGGTCAGCTGGTTGAACGGCGCGATCGACAGGAGGCCGAAATGGATCAGGCCGATCACGACATAGGCCGCCCACAGCCACAGCAGCGCCATCGGCCGCTCGCGGCTGATGCGAAGCCCCTCGAGCGCCGCCTCGGTAGGGGAAAACTCACTCATTATTCCAGCTCCGCGATCTCCACGAAGCGGTGGGCGGGTTCGTCCCGCTGCGCAAGGGGCGGAAGGGATTCGTCGGCCGCGACCGGTTGGGATTCACCCGAGACGGCGGTCGCGGGCGGCGCGGGCGCCGAGGCGCTGGCGCGCGAGGGCCATTGCGGCAGGACCGAATGCGGCCACGGCGACAGAGCCTCAGGCTCGTTGGGGTGGACCGGTTCGGGTTCGGGCGCGTGCGCCGCTTCCGGCTCCGGCTGATGCGGTGCTTCGGGCTCGGGCTCGGGCCCGGGCGCTGCCTCGAGCTCGTGGGCGACCTCGGGCTCCGCGGCGTGAGCCGCTTCGGCCTCGTGAGCCTTGTGCGCCTCGTGCGCGGCCAGGGCCGCCGCCGCGGCGATCGCGGCCGCAGCAGCCGCAGCTTCCAGCGCATGCGCGAGCCCGTCATGGTGCTCCGCAGGGTGAGGCTCCAGGTCCGAATGCTCGGCTGTGGCGGGCGCCTCCGCGGCGTGTTCCTCTGCGGTAGGCTCCGTTGCGGCGTGCTCAGCCGCCGCCTCATGGACCTCCGCCGGCTCGGGCGGGGCGTGCGATTCGACCGGGGCGTCAGCGATGGGCGCCTCCGGTTGGTGCGGCGCCGGCGGTTCGGCCAGGCTGTGGTCGACCTCCGGCGGAGGGAGGCCGAGTTCGGCCGCCTGCTGTGTGGCGAGCGCCGCGGCGGCGGCGGCGGCGTCCGCATGCGGGAAGGCGTCGCCGGGCGGGTAGGCCTCGCCATGCACCATCGGCGGCGGATCGGCGGACGGATGATCCGCCGCGGCGGCCTGGTCATGCTCCTCCAGCAGCCAGAACGCGCCGGTGATCGCGCCCACCAGAAGCGGGGCCACCACGGCGGCCCGCAGCGCGCCGAGCAGGATACCCGCGCCGAGAGCCTCGGGTAGCGGCCAGGCGTTCGGCAGCAGGGCGTCGCCCTCGATCAAGGTCAGGGCGTAGACCGTCAGATAGCCGAGCAGTAGCGGGAGCCAGGCCAGGGCGAGCACCCAGGCGATCGGCCAGCCGGATCGCTTCGCCGGCTCCCAGCCGGCGAAGGGTTCGGTCTTCTCCCGCGCCGTCGAGTAGGCCCAGCCCAGCATCAGCCGCGCGATCCGCGGCGCCATCAGCCAGAAGAACAGCAGCCAGACCGGAATAGACGCGATGGCCACATAGGAAAGGTTCCCGAGCAGCCCAAGGCTGACCACCTTGTGCGAGCCGAACACCAGGGCCAGCACGCCCATCGCCGCCAGGAAGGGAACGAGGGACAGGCCGACGAGGAAGGCCACCACCACGCCCACGGCGACCAGCCGCCATTCGACACCGTTCCACTGCAGGCCGCCGAACCGGCGCCCCAGCGCAGGCTTGCCGCCGACGGCGATGCGATAGAGCCCGCCGTACAGCGGCACGTAGAAGATCATCAGCACATAGGCGAGGAAGCCGAACACCCCGGGCCGCCATTCGGTGGAAGACATATAGCCGTGCAGGAACTGAAGCGTGTGGCCCGCCGTGACCAGCAGCATCGGCAGCCAGCATGCGCGCCACGCGTCGCGCGAGAAATCCGACGCCTCGGCGATCAACTCCGAAACGGTCAGGCGTGCCGCTGCGCGCTTGGCCAAAACCTTGTCCTCTTCCCCCGCTCCGGCGCGATGCGGCCGACGCTTGGCGTTAACTCTTGCGCGCGCGGCGTCGCATGGCAATGCCGCGCGCCTCTCAGTTGTGCGGGGCCGGCGCTTCCGCCTCGGCGCTGAGCCGGCGATAGGCATAGGCGGAGACCCCGGCGGTGAGCGGCGTCTGCAGCAGACCGACCGCCAGGGCGTAGCCGACCCAGAGCCCCAGGCCGGCGAAATGCCCCGCGGCCAGGCGCCCTGCGACGCTGAGTGCGATGGCCGGCGCGGCGATGAGCACCAGCGCCAGGAACAGCGGCAAGGCGCTTCCCCGGGTCAGCGTCCAGGTGGAGAACACCTGCACCTGCCGCCGATCGGCCGTCGCCGCCGTGGACAGGATCAGCCGGACGCACGCCCAGAAGATGAAGCCCATGGTCACGGCGAGGACAGCCGTAGCAGCCATGCCGGAGGGCGTGGCCAGGAAGCTGCCGCCGGCCCTGGGCAGCTGGCCGGTGACCGCCGCGACGATGATGGCGGTCAACAGGGTCGCGAATACCGCACCCATCGCCGCCAGCGCCACGAACAGGCCGATCAGCAGGAGGGCGCCGAGCAGCCGCGTCTCGATCGTCGCCCATTGCAGCCCGCCTGGGCCGGGTGCGTAGGCCGCGTCGCCGGCATGTCGATCCGCCAGCGCCACCCGCATCATGGCGCCATAGGCGACCACCGACA
>Ga0302314_10019997_pt1 | contig 11092 bp, 11 predicted proteins | sample III_Palsa_N2_3_FD_200533 | JGI IMG/M metagenome (GOLD analysis project Ga0302314, IMG submission 200533) | Peat permafrost microbial communities from Stordalen Mire near Abisko, Sweden - III_Palsa_N2_3 | ecosystem: Environmental > Terrestrial > Soil > Palsa > Peat permafrost | place: Sweden... | reverse complement strand
CGGACCATGCGGGCCCGGGGCAAGGGCGCGGTCCGCAAGGACGGCACCCGCGGCGACCTGCTGGTGACGGTGGAGGTCGCGGTCCCGCCGGAGACCGAGGGCGAGGCGCTGACAGCGCTGGAGCAGTACCGCGAGGCGACAGCCGAGCAGGACCCGAGGGCAGCTCTGTTCAAGGCGGCGGAGGAGGCGTGAGGTGATGGACCCGAACAGCGGAACCGGGGGCGGCGGTCACGGCAACGGCCCGATCGGAGTGGGTCTCGGCGGCGGACTGCCGGGCGGGGTGCCCGGCAGCCGTACCGGGAGCGAGGGGCGCGGCGGCCGGGCGGCGTACCAGCTGACCGAGCACACCCCCGTCTACGTCATCTCGGTGGCCGCCCAGCTGAGCGGGCTGCACCCGCAGACGCTGCGGCAGTACGACCGGCTGGGACTGGTCTCGCCGGACCGTACGGCGGGGCGCGGGCGGCGCTACTCGGCCCGCGACATCGAGCAGTTGCGCGAGGTCCAGCGGCTGTCCCAGGAGGACGGGATCAACCTCGCCGGGATCAAGCGGATCATCGAGCTGGAGAACCAGGTGACCGCGTTGCAGTCACGGGTCGCGGAGCTCCAGGGCGAGGTGGCCAACGCCGGCCAGGCGGCCACCCAGCGGGAGGCGGCGGTGCACGCCTCCTACCGCCGGGACCTGGTGCCGTACGCCCCGGCGCGGCAGAGCAGCGCGCTGGTGGTCTGGCGGCCGAAGCGGCGCGGGGAGTAACGCGAGCCCGGGGTTCGCTGGACGGCTGACAGCACGATTGATGACAGCACGATTGAGGGGCCACGCGTCAGCGCGTGGCCCCTCAATCGTGCTGTCCGGCGGAAAGCCGCGGCACTCGCGAGTCGTGATCGGATCTGCTCGGCAGGGCGCGGTCAGCCCCAGTAGATGTCCGAGGGTGATGCGGCAACCGCAGATGACGGGGCGTCCACGACTGACAAGGTGTTGGTGGCTGACCCCAACGCTGCCAACGAAGAGACTCCACGGTTGGCGAACTGCGCCGCGGAAGCAGTACCACCGCCGAACAGAAGCGCCGCAGCGCAGATGGACAGAGCCAACGCGAAGACACGAACATAGTAACGTGCGGGGCGCATGAGACCACTCCCTCCGAGCAAGATCATAATTTTGCAAGCTCATTATAAGTAACGTGCAACCGTGCTTCCGAACATGTATCCCTCACAATGGTGTACAGAACGCCTTGGGTTGGCCGTCTGATGCTGGCAACAAGTGGTCGCTCCCAAAGTGGTCAGAGGGCAATCGTGCCGAAAAGGGGACAAACCGAAATGACGGATGCGCTGCAACCTCCGAACCTGAGTCCGGGTGCGGTGGCCGTCTACCGGGTGGCTCTGAGCGACGGTGAGTTCCACTGGGAGGCTGCGGGCGCGAGAACCGGTCTGAGCCGCGACGAAGTGGTCCTCTGTCTGGACGAACTGCTGAGCTGTCGCCTGCTACAGCCCGCGAACGGGTCGGCGGACCGCTTCGTCCCGGTGAATCCGGAAACGGCGGCGGCGCTTCTGGCCGAGCCGCTGGAAGAGACCATCCGTTCCTACCGCCAGGCAGTGGATGCCGTCCGGAAGCAATTGCTCCAGCTCATGCCCGCCTATCTCAGCCGTCCCGTGTCCGGAGTCCTGCACGGCGGACTGGAGATCGTCTCCGATCCGGCCGAGGTCCAGCACGTGGTCAACCAGGCGTCCGCGAAATGCTCCCGGGAGATGCTGACGGTGCAGCCCGGAGGCTACCGCAGCCCGGCGGGTCTGGAGGCGGCCCTGCCCATCGAACTGGGTGCGCTGGAGCGCGGGGTCCAGTTCCGGGTGCTCTACCAGCACACCACGCGGACACAGCTGAGCATTCGCTCGCACGTGGCCGCCATCGTCAAGGCCGGAGCGCAGGTGCGCACCGCGGACCTGCTCGTTGAACGCATGCTGATATTTGACCGCGAAGTCGCCTTCATCCCGAACCACAGCACCCCGGAGGGGATTCCGGGCGCGGTGGTCGTTCGCGAGCCGGTCCTCATCGCTTTCCTCTGTGCCCTGTTCGAACAGTTCTGGGTCTCCGCCGTCCCCTTCATCACTGACGGCCCCGGGTACCAGAACGTGTCCGACGACCTTCGGCGAGCTGTGCTGAGTCTTCTGGCCCAGGGGCTCAAGGACGAGGTGGTGGCTCGCCGACTCGGCATGTCCGTGCGCACCTGCCGTCGCCACATCGCCTCGCTGATGCAGGAGTTGGGGGCCGAGAGTCGGTTCGAGGCCGGAGTGCGGGCCGCGCAGCTGGGCCTGCTGAGCCAAGAGGCGCACTGAGCTCTGCACCGAACGGCCAGTGGCGGGTAACTACATGACACAGCCATCGCGTGGACGCACACCAGTACGCGCCAGCACTATGGACACATCCCCCCGGATGGGTCGCCGGCGCCGGCCACCTCACACAAGTACCCCTACCCCGCAGGGGACTTGATGTTAACAGGTCAACTAGTGTGATGGAGTGGTCATGAGCGAGTTGCAGCACGTGGAGGAGCTGACCCGCGGCACCGAGGCCGAGCTCGCCGCCGACGCACGGCGCAGCCTGCGGGTGTTCCTCGCGGCCCCGTCGCTGCGGTTGACCGGTCCCGCTGACGGCGTATTCCCGCTGGCCCTGCGCGGCAAGGTCACCGCCCTGCGCGACGCCCTGCTGGACGCCGGGGTCACCGTCTACAGCCAGCACCATGACGACTGCTGGACCACCCGTGGCCTGGGCACCGGCTTCCGGGTCCCCTCCGCCTTCCGTGGGATGCAGTCCGCTGACCTGGCCTTCGCCTACGTGCAGTCGCCGCTCTCGGCGGGCGTGGGCATGGAGCTGGGCTGGGCCTCGGCGCTGCGCAAGCCGCTGGTGCTGCTGGTCGACCAGGCGGCGGCGCACAACCCGATGATCTCCACGCTGGAGGAGGTCTCGCCGGTGCTGCCGATCCAGTTCGACGCCAACTGGTCCGCCCAGAGCCTGCGGCACGCCGTGGTCACCGCGCTGGACTGGGCGGACACCTCGCTCGCCTACCCCGAGTCGGCCTGACCTCCCGCGGTCCCGTCCGCCGCACGATCCGCATCGCACCGTCCGGGCCCCGCGCGTCAGCGTGTGGGCCCGTTCCGCGTCCGCCCGTCCGGGCCGGTTCAGATCTGTCGGCCGGTTCAGAACTTCGCGATCCCGCGCGCCTCGCGCGCCGCCTCAGCGACCGCCGCGAGGTCCGCGCCGGTCGAGGCGAGGACGCAGGCGGCGACCGCGCCCTCCACGAATGGCGCATCGACCAACAGCAGATCCTCCCGCTCCAGGTCGGCCAGAACCAGCCGGGCGGTCAGCACCGAGCTGCCCAGGTCGGGCAGGACCAGCACCCCCGCGCCCCGGTCGGCCTCCGCCACCGCCGCGGCGATCAGCGGGTAGCTGGTGCCGATCCCGCCGTCCTCGGTGCCCCCGGCCACGGCGATCGGGACCAGCCCGGCGGACAGCTGCTCCAGCAGCGCGCGCAGGCCGGACGCCAGGTCACGGCTGTGCGAGACGAGTACGATGCCAACAGGACTGCTCATTTCGCCCATGCTAGTGCCGCCTCCGCCACCACCAGGAGCCGCAGCGTGAAGAAGCTCATCAACTCCCCGGATGACGTAGTCGCCGACGCCCTGGCCGGGATCGCCGCCGCGCACCCGTCGCTGCGGGTGGACGTCAAGGCGCGGGTGATCACCCGCGCCGCACAGACCAAGGTCGGCAAGGTCGCGCTGGTCTCCGGCGGCGGCTCCGGGCACGAGCCGCTGCACGGCGGCTTCGTCGGCCCCGGCATGCTGGACGCCGCCTGCCCCGGCGAGGTGTTCACCTCACCGGTCCCCGGACAGATGCTGGCCGCCGCACTGGCCGTGGACGGCGGGGCCGGCGTGGTCCTCGTGGTCAAGAACTACACCGGCGACGTGCTGAACTTCCAGATGGCGGCCGAGCTGGCCGCCGAGGAGGGCGTCTCGGTGGAGACGGTCCTGGTCGACGACGACGTCGCGGTCCAGGACTCCACCTGGACCGCCGGTCGGCGCGGCACCGGGGCCACCCTGTTCGTCGAGAAGATCGCCGGTGCGGCGGCCGAGCGCGGTGACAGCCTGGCCGAGGTCGCCGCGCTGGGGCGCCGGGTCAACGCCGCCTCCCGCTCCTTCGCGGTCGCGCTGACCGCGGTCACCACACCGGCCGCCGGGCGGCCCGGCTTCGACCTGCCCGACGACGAGATCGAGGTCGGGGTCGGCATCCACGGCGAGCCCGGGCGCAGCCGGGAGAAGATCCGTCCGGCCCGGGAGATCGTCGCCGACGCCGTGGCGGCGATCCTCGCGGACCAGCCGCTGGAGTCCGGCGAGGAGGTGATCGCCATGGTCAACGGCCTCGGCGGGACCCCGCTGCTGGAGCTCTACATCGTCTTCGGCGAGGTCGCCTCGCTGCTGGAGGCGCGGGGTGTGCGGATCGCCCGGAACCTGGTCGGCGACTACGTCACCAGCCTGGACATGGCCGGGGTCTCGATCACCCTGTGCCGGGCCGACGCCGAGCTGCTGCACCTGTGGGACGCGCCGGTGAACACCCCCGGCCTGCGCTGGGGGGTGTGACCGGATGCCCGGGAGCATTGACCGCGGCGGACTGTTCGACGCCGGGGCCGCCCATGCCTGGCTGCTGGCCGTCGCCGAGGCGGTCGAGGCCGCCGGTGACCGGCTGACCGAGCTGGACTCCGCCATCGGCGACGGCGACCACGGGGCCAACCTGCGCCGCGGCTTCCGCGCGGTGGCCGCGACGATGGACGGGCCGGACCCGGAGACCCCGGGCGAACTGCTGGTCAAGGCCGGGATGACGCTGATCTCCAGCGTCGGCGGCGCGTCCGGGCCGCTGTACGGCAGCGCCTTCCGGGCCGTCGGCAAGGCACTGAACACGCCGCAGCCCAACCCCGGCGCGGACGCCGGGCAGTTGGCGGCGGCGCTCACCGCCGGTCTGGACGCGGTGCGACGACTTGGCGCCGCGCAGCTCGGCGACAAGACCATCGTGGACGCCTGGGCCCCGGCCACGGACGCCTTCACCGCCGCCGCCGACGATGGCGGGGATCTGGCCCGGGCCGCCTCGGCCGCCGCGGCGGCGGCCGAGGCGGGGGCGCTGGCCACGGTCCCGTTGCAGGCCCACAAGGGCAGGGCCTCCTACCTGGGCGAACGCAGCATCGGCCACCAGGATCCGGGCGCGACCTCGACCGCGCTGCTGTTCCGGACCCTGGCGGACGTGCTCGGAAAGCAGTGACCGCCCCCGGCGCGAGCCGGTCGGCGCCGGGGGCGGTCAGCGCCTCGGGCGTGAGCGCTGTGGGCGTCAGCGCCGCGGGCGTCAGCGCTGCGGGGCGGCGAGGCCCATCAGCCGGTCCCGCAGCACCGGGAACTCGGCGCGGGTGCGGGCCACCGCGCCCGGGTCGAACTCCACGGTGAGCACCTCCTCCGCCGTCCCGGCCTCCGCCAGCACCGCCCCCCAGGGGTCCACCACCAGGCTGTGACCGGCCTGCTCCACCCCGCCGTGGGTCCCGGCGGTGTTGCAGGCCAGTACGAAGGCCTGTTCCTCCACCGCCCGGGCCCGGGCCAGCAGCGTCCAGTGTTCGCGGCGGCGGGCCGGCCAGGCGGCCGGGATCACCAGGATCTCCGCGCCCGCGTCCAGCAGCGTCCGGAACAGCTCCGGGAAGCGCAGGTCGTAGCAGGTGGCCAGGCCGAGGGTGGCGAACTCGGTGGTGGCCACCGAGATCTCGGTGCCGGGGGCCATCGCGGCGGCCTCGCCGCTGTCGAAGCCGAAGCGGTGGATCTTGCGGTAGGTGTGGGTCAGCTCGCCGGAGGGCGAGAACAGCAGCGAGGTGTTGTAGAGCGGGCCGTCCGGGTCGCGTTCGACGATGGATCCGGCGTGCAGCCAGACCCCCGCGCTGCGGGCGGCCTCGGACATGATTTCCGCGGTCGGACCCTCCAGGGTTTCCGCGCCCGGCGACCAGGCGTCGTAGGCAAAACCCCCGAGCGGCCACAGCTCGGGCAGAACCACCAGGTCACTGCCGTGCTGGGCGCGGACGAGCTCGGCTACCCGGGCTCGCCGGGCGTCCACGGACTCGTCGGGCTTGACGTCGATCTGCAGGAGTGAGGCGCGCACAGTACCACCCGCTCAGGGAAGGGCTCTACGATCAACACGTGAAAGCGCTGACCCGGTGACACAGGGGAGCGTAACGTGCCACTCATGCGCCCGTCCGCTTCCGCGACCGGCGTGAGGGGGGCGAGGAAATCAATCGAGGGTCCGCCGCCGGGGTGCCCGGAGCCAAGGGGTCGAAACGTGACCGACACGCAGATAGTCCAGGCCTACGCCGATGCCTGGACGCAGTCCATTGAGGCAGTCTCCGCGCTGGTGGCGCCGCTGACGGAGGGTGAGTGGAACCGTCCCACCGAATGCCCCGGCTGGTCAGTGCGTGATGTGGTCTCCCATCTGATAGCGATGGAGACCGAGTTGCTGGGCGACCCGCGCCCGATCCACACGGTGCCGTCCGATCTGCGGCATGTGGTCGACGAGTTCAGCCGCTACTGCGAGGTGCCGGTGGACAAGCGCCGCTGCCACACCGGGCCGGAGATGACCGCCGAACTGGAGTACACCGTCATTCGCCGTTCGCGGGCGCTGCGGGACACCCGCTACGGTCCGCTGGACGAGGTGCGCTGGCCGATGGGCCCCTACGCCCGGGACATCCCCTACCACCAGCTGCTGCGGGCCCGGGTGTTCGACGTCTGGACGCACGAGCAGGACCTGCGCCGGGCGCTGCGTTCCCCCGGTGACCTGGACACCGCCGCCGCGGTGATCACCCGGGACTACCTGATCGAGATGCTGCCCAAGGCCGTCGCCAAGCTGGCCGGGGCCCCCGCCGGGACCACGGTGGTCTTCGACGTCAGCGGCGCGCAGGAGTTCATGCGCACGGTCAGGGTGGACGAGAACGGCCGGGGCAGTGTGGACAGCCTGGTGTCGCTGGCGCCCTCGGTGTCGCTGAGCCTGGACTGGGACTCCTTCGCCCGGCTGACCTGCGGCCGGATCTCGCCTGCCGCAGCGGACGTCAAGGTCGAGGGCGACGAGGAACTGGCCTGGCGGATCCTGGACAACCTCGCCGTCACGCCCTGAACCCGTTGACGCCCTGAACCCGTCACGCCCTGACGGTCACGACCGGGTCGGCGGCCGGCGGGTCAGGGTCAGTGCCTGGTGGGGCGGAGCCCGAGTTCCGCCTCCCGGCGGGCGGCGCGGGGGCGCAGCCGGAGGATCTGGGTCAGGCCCAGCGCCATCGGCAGGTACAGCACGCAGAAGGCCAGCCGGAAGGCGTGCGGGGTGTAGTCGTCCCCGCCGCCGGGCGTGAGCAGGTCCAGCACCAGGCCGATGCCGAACAGGGCCAGCACGGCGGCGATGAAGCCGCCCATGTTGACGATCCCGGAGGCGGTGCCGACCCGCTCGGGCGGGTTCACCGGCCGGGCGTAGTCCAGGCCGACCAGCGAGGCCGGGCCGTTGCTGCCCATGACCACCACCAGTACCAGCAGCAGCCACAGCGGCACGCGCTGCCCGGGCCAGGCCAGCACCACGCCCCACATCCCGCCGGTGGCCAGGACCACGGTGAACACCAGCGGGGTGCGGAACCGGGGGTGACGGGAGTTCAGCTGGCCGAACAGCAGCGCGAATCCCATGCTGACCACGATGATCAGCGAGAGCATCCCGGCGGCGGTGGCCCGGGACTCGCCCTGGCCCTCCATCAGGAACGGCATGCCCCAGAGCAGCAGGAAGGCCGAGGCCGGGAAGGCCGTGGTGAAGTGCACCCAGAGCCCGAGCCGAGTGCCGGGCTCCCGCCAGGCGTCCTTGATCTGCGGCAGCAGCGGGCGGCGCGGCGGTGGCGCGGCCGGCGGCGGACCGGCGGGCAGCCCGGCGGCGGGCGGCGTGTGGTCGGCGCGCAGCAGCGGGGCGCGCAGCGGGCTGTCCGGGGTGTCCCGCAGGAACAGCAGCACCACGGCGAGCAGCAGCAGGCCCAGCAGCGCGGTGGTGGCGAAGGTCGGGGTCCAGCCGGCGCTGTGCAGCACCTGCGACAGCACCAGCGTGCTGACCAGGTTGCCGACCGTGCCGACCAGCCCGGTGAGCTGAGCGATGAACGGGTTGCGCGCCAGCGGGAACCAGCGTGAGCTGAGCCGCAGCACGCTGACGAAGGTCATCGCGTCGCCGCAGCCGAGCACCGCGCGGGAGGCCAGGGCCGGGGCGAAGGAGGTGGAGAAGGCGAAGCCGAGCTGCCCGGCGGTGAGCAGCACCAGTCCGCAGCTGAGCACCCGGCGCGGGCCGAACCGGTCCACCAGCAGACCGACCGGTACCTGCATCCCGGCGTAGACCAGCACCTGCAGGATGGCGAAGGTGGACAGCGCGGACGCGCCGATGCCGAAGCGGCTGGCGGCGGCGATCCCGGCGACGCCGAGGCTGGTGCGGTGCACCACGGCGAGGACGTAGACGCTGACGCCGATGCCCCAGGCGAGCCAGGCCCGGCGTCCGCCGGGGGGCTCGGTGACCGCCCGGGGTTCGGTGACCACCAGGGGTTCGGCGGCGGCCCGGGGGGCGGGGATGGCGACGGGGGTGACAGTGACGGTGGCGGGGACTAGCGGCGGCGCGGAGTCGGCAGACATGGTGCACTCATCCTATGGAAGGATGAATTTGTCTCGGCATCCGGGCTCTTTTCAGCTGATTCCTACCCTTTTGGGTGAGCGGGTGAGCGGGTGAGCGGGTGAGCGCACGGGCGCTCAGGCGTGCACGGCCCAGCTCACCGCGCCGGTCATCCGGCTGCGCCGGAAGGGCTCGTCGCGCAGCCAGGACGTGGTGTCCTCGACCGTCGCGCCGACCTCGGCCCACTGCCCGGGGGCCAGGCCCAGTCGGGAGGTGTCCAGCCGGTCGCCGTCGACGGCCCGGGCGGGGGCGGGACGGCCGTCCACCGTCCAGTTGACCGCCAGCTGCCTCGGCCCGACCAGCGGCAGCGGGAACACCCGCAGCGGCCTGGTGCCGCTGACCACGCCGGGCGCCGGCCAGGTCCGGTCGATCGGCCAGACCTGGCGGTAGAGCGCCTCGATCAGTGCCTCGCGCGAGGGCAGGTTGTAGACGCCGCCGAGGGTCCGCATGATCGAGTCGCGGGTCGGCCGGTACAGCCCGTTGCCACTCGGGTAGGCCCCCACGGTGCCGCCGGTCGGGTCGGCCGCGCCCAGCCAGCGCCACCACTTCAGCTGCTCCCGGCGCATGGTGCCGGCGTCGTCGGCGGACAGGTTGGGGAAGTCGGCGTTCACGGGCGCGGCGTCGTACTCGTCGCCCAGGGCCCCGACGCAGTGGCCGAACTCGTGCTGGACGATCCGGGCGGCGTCCGGCGAACCGGCCGAGAGCGTCGCCAGTCCGTCGCCGCCCTCGCCGCCGTAGGAGTCGGAGTTGGCCAGTGCCACCACGTACTGGCGTCCGCCGGAGCGGCCGGCGTAGCGGCCCACCGCCTGGTCGTCGGCGCAGAGCAGCCGGGGGATGCCGTCACAGCCGAAGTGCATGCCCAGCGGCGAGCCCGCCCGCAGTCCGGACTGCCGCGAGACCACGTCCAGTCGGGTGACGTTGAAGAAGCGCTGGTAGCTGCGGAACGGCTCGACCTGGATCAGTGCCCGCCACACCGCCGCCGCCTGGGCGCGGTAGCGCGGCAGCTCGGCGGCGGTGTAGCCGTCCCCGACCAGGACGATGGTGATCCGCCTCGCCGGGTCGCCGTTGGACACCAGCTGCCGACTGCCGACCAGCCCGGTAACCGCGGGCAGCCCCGGTCCGGCCTCCCGGCGGTCGGCGCTCGCGGCCGGGGGCGGCGCGAGTCCGACCAGGGCGGCCAGCAGCAGGGCGACCGGCAGGACCAGGGCGCGAGTGGAGACCAGGGCGCGGGTCGGGACGGGGGTGCGGCGCACCGAGGGCATGGGGTACTCCTCCGTTAGTTGAACGGCGAAGGAGTACCCGGCCCGATCGTAGGATCAGCGGCTGGTCGGGGCGGTGTCACCCCGACGGGCGAGAGCTGCCCGCTGTCCGGCGGTCAGCTCCAACTGATCAGCCGCTTGGGCTGTTCCAGCACGGCCGCAGTGTCGGCGAGCAACTTGGAACCGAGCTCCCCGTCGATCAACCGGTGGTCGAAGGACAGTGCCAAGGTGGTCACCTGACGCGGTACCACCCGCCCCTTGTGCACCCATGGCAGCGCCCTGACCTGGCCGAACGCCAGGATCGCGGCCTCTCCCGGGTTCAGGATCGGGGTGCCCGAGTCGACGCCGAAGACGCCGACGTTGGTGATGGTGACCGTGCCGCCCTGCATGTCGGCCGGGGAGGTCTTGCCCTCCCGGGCCGTCTCGATCAGCGCGGTCAGTGACCGCGCCAGCTCGGGCAGGGTCTGCGATCCGGCGTCCTTGATGTTGGGGACGATCAGTCCGCGCGGAGTGGCCGCGGCGATGCCGAGGTTGACCCGCGACTTGTGCACGATCTCCTGGTTGGCCTCGTCCCAGCTGGTGTTGACCTCCGGGTGCCGGCGGATCGCGGTCAGCAGCGCCTTGGCGACCAGCAGCAGCGGGCTGACCCGCACCCCCGCGCCCAGTTCGCCGCTCTCCTTGAGCCTGGCCACCAGCTTCATCGTGCGGGTGACGTCCACCTGCACCCACTCGGTGACATGCGGCGCGGTGAACGCCGAGGCCACCATCGCGGCGGCGGTGGCCTTGCGCACGCCGCGGATCGGGACCCGCAGCTCGCCGTGGCCGACCTGGGGCGCGGCGGTGCCGACGACCGGTTCCGACGCGGGGGCGGTGGCGGGGGCGGACGCCGGGGCCGCCACCGGGGCGGCGACCAGGGCCTGCACGTCCGCACGGGTGATGGTGCCGTTCGGACCGGTGGGGGTGACCGTGTCCAGGTCGACGCCCAGGTCCTTGGCCAGCTTGCGCACCGGCGGCTTGGCCAGCGGCCGGGCGGCCCCGGCGACCGCCACCGGGGCGGGCGCGGGCACCGGGGCGGGCGCCGGCGCAGGGGCTGGTG